>Ga0268299_1001382_pt1 | contig 43744 bp, 35 predicted proteins | sample NOBtaG_FD_193484 | JGI IMG/M metagenome (GOLD analysis project Ga0268299, IMG submission 193484) | Activated sludge microbial communities from bioreactor in Nijmegen, Gelderland, Netherland - NOB reactor | ecosystem: Engineered > Bioreactor > Aerobic > Activated sludge | place: Netherlands... | reverse complement strand
TGACGAGAAATATTATTTTCTTCTAAAATTTGCAAGGTTTTTTCTTGTTGTTCTTCAGTAAATTCAGTGTCTAAAAAAGGTTCTAAAATATATGACCAAACATCTACCCTTAAAACTAGAGAAATATTATTTTCTAAAGCTACTTTTTTAAGTTCTTCATCTTTAATACCAGTAATAAATAAAATTTCTTCTCTTTTAGTTCTAATTTCTGGAGGAAAACTACAAATCACAATTTCCTTGATATGGCTATAGCTAACTAATTGAGAAGGATAAATGGATGCAGGCTTAAAAGGATAGTCAGTAAAGAAAAAACCTTCAGGTCTAATAGAAACCTTATGATTATTAATAGTTTTAACTCCTATTGGATAGGTCAATCGGTCGTAAAGATAAAACAAAACCTGACAAATGTCTTTACAGATTTGCTTAATATCTATCATAAATATAACCACTTAGTGATTAGCTGGTAATTATAAACCCCATCTTTCTAAAGCTTTATTAATTGGCAAAGCATAGGCGACGTAGTTAATAAGTTATGCTATTATAGCCAAAATTTCTTTAACTAAAACTAATTAAAATTAAGTAACTTTTAGGAGCAAAATATAATGAAATTACCCTTTGATCCACGCCAAATGCAAAATGTAATGAAAGAAGCACAACGTCAACAAGACGATATGCAAAAAAAATTAAAATCAATTAAAGTGGATGCCTCTGCTGGTGGCGGTATTGTAACGGTAGAAATGTCAGGATTAAAAGAACTTCTAGCAATTAAAATTGAGCCAGATGCAATTAAAGATGGTGATGTAGAAATGTTACAAGACTTAATTGTTGCTGCTGTTAATGAAGCTAGCCGTAAAGCTGATGAAAAAGGCCAATCTGTTATGCGTGACCAAATGGGCGGCTTGCTAGGTGGTTTAGGACTAGGCTTCTAACTTTTAAGTAATTCCAAAAAAAACTCTTTGACTAAGGTGGTGCTAATGCTGGAATATGCCGAACCAGTAGCCCGTTTAATTGATGAACTAAAACGTTTACCAGGAATTGGGCATAAATCTGCACAACGAATTGCTTTCTATATTTTACAAACTGATGCAGATAAAGTGGAAAACTTAGTTAATGCAATTAAAGAAGTTAAAGAGAAAATAATCTTTTGCTCTCTCTGTAATAATACTACTGATATAGATCCTTGCCGCTATTGTACTAGTCCTACTAGGGATCGTCGGATAATTTGCGTTGTAGAGGAGCCTCATAACCTGGTTACAGTAGAAAAAACTCGTGAATATCATGGCCTCTACCATGTTTTGCATGGGTCGCTTTCACCTATTCGGGGCATTGGGCCAGATGAATTAAAAATTAAAAACCTCCTAGAACGTATGCGCTCAGCAGAAGTTGAAGAAATTATCCTGGCTACCAACCCTACTACAGAAGGTGAAGCTACGGCAAATTACCTGAGCCGGCTATTAAAACCTCTAGGTGTTAAAGTGACTCGGATTGCTATGGGACTTCCTGTAGGGAGTGACTTGGATTATGCAGACGAAGTGACAATGCACAAGGCTATGACTAATCGTCACGAAATGTAAAATCAACCAATTAATTTTCTTAACCATAAAATAAATTTAATTTTTATGGTTAATTGTGTATTGATATTTCGCCTTGGTTTCGCTATACTGACTAACAAGGAGTTATTGCATGAAGAAAAAACAGCCTGAAACAACAGGGTTAATGACAAAAAATGTTTTAGTTGAAGAAGATAATTTTGAAAAATCCCTTCGTCCTCAACGATTAAAAGAATATATTGGACAAGATAAAGTAACAGGTAACTTAGATATTTTTATAAAAGCTGCTTGTCGGCGTGGTGAATCACTTGACCATGTTTTACTACACGGCCCACCCGGACTAGGTAAAACGACATTAGCAACAATTATTGCTAATGAAATGAATGTCCAAGTTAAATCAACTTCCGGGCCTGTAATTGAAAAGGCCGGAGATTTAGCAGCAATTCTTACCAACTTACAAGAGGGAGATGTTTTATTTATTGATGAAATTCACCGAATGAGTCCAGCAATAGAAGAAATTCTTTATCCAGCAATGGAGGATTTCCAGTTAGATATAATTATTGGACAAGGGCCCTCGGCACGCTCAATAAAAATAGACCTACCTAAATTTACTTTAATTGGTGCTACTACGCGTGCAGGACTTGTTACAGCACCGCTAAGAGGACGTTTTGGAATAAATTTACACTTAGATTTTTATACTGAAGAAGATCTTTGTACCATTATTGAAAGATCTTCAGGAATTATTAATGCACAAATTGAAACAGCAGGAGCAAGAGAAGTTGCCCGACGCGCTCGTGGAACACCTCGTATTGCTAATAGGTTACTGCGTCGTGTTAGAGATGTTGCAGAAGTGCTTTATGATGGAACAATTAACTTAGATGTTGCAAAAGATGCACTAAACAGAATGGAAGTAGATCAATTTGGATTAGATGAGGTAGACCGTAAATATTTAACTGTTGTAATTGATAAATTTAATGGTGGGCCTGTAGGTATTAGCACTTTAGCCGCGGCAATTAATGAAGAAAAAGACGCTATAGAAGAAATTATTGAACCCTATTTAATGCAAATAGGCTTTATTAATCGTACCCCGCGAGGTAGAACTGCTACACCTGCTGCTTATGTGCATATAGGCTTTGAACCAAATGAAGAAATTTTACAGGCACGATTACCTTATTAAGTAATATCAACTGAAAATTATTTTTTAGAATTAGATGAAAAATCTTTTAGTGACATAATAAAACTATGTGGTTGGAGTAAGTCAGCTATTTTATAGACTTCTTCAGCACTAATATGATCAGCAACAATTACAGTCCCTGAACCTTGTTGACGAACTTGCATAGACTTTTCTGTCAAATGCTGTGTGAGTATTGATATAGCCTCTTTACTACGTGGGCTATTTTGCTGACCCAAAATAATATTGATACTATAAAGTTCTAATTCTACTGGCTCATACTTAGTAGGTGAGCCAAGATGAGCTAAAAGCTTAAGAATTTCTTGGTCAAAAAGAAAGGTTCGATAATTTGTAGAAGAATTAGCAATTCTAAGTACTGCTCTTTCTAACAAATCCTTTTCTGCTGGATCATAACTTTGCTTACCTTCAAAATAATTAAACATTATCGCCTTAGCCCAATGTGTTAGTTCTATTGCATTACATTTGCGCTCAAGACGTTGTTTTAATTTTTGAATAATGTGATCTTTAGTAACCATACCTTTAGTAATTGAACGTATATAGTTTTCTGGATAAGTGATTTAATAGTTGACAGGGTAAAGCATTCTTATTAATGATTGCAACTGTAATTTTAAGAAAAATTTTTAATTTAGACTTATTTGACTAATTTTAATAAAAGATTTGGCTAGTTTAGCAAACAAATTTTTTTTGTAAAACTATTTAATTTAATAAATTAGTAGAGGAAATAATTAGTTTGGCAAAAAATATATCTGTAATTATTCCAACATATAATCGGCTTGTTGCCTTAGCTGAATTAATAGAGTGTCTCTATCAGCAATCCTATCAGAATTTTGAAGTAATTATTGTTAATGATGCAGGGCAAAGTATCGAAATTATTAAAAATTTATATCCAGAATTACACATTACTATAATTAACTTAGCAAAAAATTCCCAGCATGTCATAGCGCGTAATATTGCTTTAGATATAGCCAAGACAGAATTTATTTTACTTTGCGATGATGACGATTTGTTGCATCCATTGCACATTGAAAACTTAATAAATGCTATAGATAGTTATGATTTGCTTTATACAGACGCAGAAATTTTTAACTATAAAATTAGTGAAAATACTCGTATTCCTATAGATATACGGTTATTTGCGTATAAATATGATCCACAAGCTATAAAGACTTTTTCAACCTTTATTCCTTCAGGATGTCTTTACCGTAGTAGCATTCATAGGAAAATAGGTTTATTTGATAGCGAGTTACACAATTATTGGGACTGGGATTTTATTTTACGAGTTCAAGCAGAGTTTCGAGTAAATAAATTGTCTATTGCTAGTGTTTATTACGCTTTTAGCAATGAAAACAATATGTCAGCTAACCATCAAGATATGACAGATTATTTAACTAAGTTATGTCAAAAACATAATCTAGGCAATTTACAAACAAAAAATTTTTTTCTTTTACTTGAAGAGCCAGAAATAAAGCAACTTGCCAGCAAAAGCAAAAGATTATGGAATCAACAACCAATTATTTCTCGTTTAGCAAAAGAGAATTTATAAGTTATGCTTACCACCTAGCAACAAAAAGTAGGGTTGATTTATCAAAAATGCAGTAGTAGCATACTACCTAAGGTTAATTAGGTGGCATTAAATTAGTTGCAGATAACAAAAGGTATTGCAGATGTTGATTACGAGTAACGATCTTTTTTTGACTGATCCATTAGCGGCTATTAGCTTGCTTGAACAAAATCCACCTTTTTCTACTGAAGATTTAGCAGCTAGAAAACAGGCTATAAAACTACTTCGTCCTTTAATAGAACCATGGAAAAGAAAACTACAAATTTCACAATATACTAAAACTCTTGCTGATATTGCCCAAGCAATTAACCAACCTAAAATTAGCTCAGAACAAGCTTGGCAACTTGGCTATATTTGCTTGAAAGAAGCATCAAAAACTGCACCTATGCCAGGGCAATGGTTATTGGTTGATGATCTAAACACAATCATTAAAAAAGTTTTTGAATGGCAAAATACAAAAGATGAAAAGCTAAAAGTTCTTGATGAAAAACGTGTTAGCAAAATTGATGAGCTTTTGAAAAATTATTCAGATGTTGTTGGACTAGACAGAGAAAAAATCTATGAGCAGCTATCAGATGTAGCATTAAAAAATGTTTCTTTAGAGTTAGAGACAGTTATTTTTGACCAACTTGCTTTGATTGCTGTTGCTCAAGAAAAAAATGTTGTTTTTGAAAGTAAAACGGCTTCTTATCAACTTACTTTAGATAATCAAGAAATTTCTCCTAACACAAAAGCTAAAGTAAGTTTTACACTAGCAATTACCCCAGAAATACGCCAAAATATTTTAGCTAAAAATTTTGACTTAGTACAAACTTGGCTAAAAACTCAAACTCAAAATAAAATTGCCCAAACTCAAAACCAACTAGTTGAATTACAAAAAGAAGTAATACAACTAGCTAACCTATTGAATATAAATGATAAGCACTTACTAGAAATAAAAGTAGACAATCAATTAAAAGGTCTTTTAGGAGACTTAAAACATAAATGGAAAATGCTGGTTCATGGAGAACTGTTTTCAGAAGGGATATTGCTTGAATTTAGTAAAAATAGCTCGGCAATTGTTGGAATTAAAATTTCTCAAAAAATAACTTTGGCAGATCATACATTTTCCTTAAAAATTCCTTTTGAACTTGCAAAACAAGTTAGGTTTAGCCAACCACTTTATCAAGAAACTCCCAAAGAATATGCAGCAAAAGTAATTACTTATGTTAAAGAACATTGTTTAGCTTCAGTAAATAAAGAGCTTAACTTACTTGCTAATTTAGTTATAGAAACACCTGATTCAGAAGAATTAAAACCATATTTTAAGCGTAATAATTTAATTTCTAATCTAGGAAATCTATTTCATAAAGTTAATAGTAGTAAAAAAGCTTATTCAATAAAAAAGCTTCTTGAGCAGATAGAAGAATTAAAGACAAAACATTACCAACAGGCTCGTGTAGCATTACACGCAAAAGAGGCTGAAAGAATAACACAAATAGGTAGTTATCCAGAGCATTTTCAATTAGCTAGAAGTATGTCCCGTCGTTGGACATTATTAGTTGGCCCAACTAACAGCGGAAAAACCTTCCAAGCTTTAAATATTTTAGCCGAAGCTAGCACAGGCTATTATTTAGCTCCGTTAAGACTTTTAGCTTTAGAAGGTCAAGAAGAACTGCTAAAACGAGGCCGTTTAACTAGCTTTTTAACAGGCGAGGAAAGAGACCTTCGGCCAAATTCCAGTCATTTAGCTTCAACAATAGAAATGCTAGATGTTTCCCAAAAAGTTGATGTAGCAGTAATTGACGAAGCACAAATGCTTTTTGACCGGGATCGTGGTTGGGCTTGGACTACAGCACTTTTTGGAGTTGCTGCAAAACATTTAGTGTTAACCGGCGCACCTAGCTGTATAAAAATGGTGCAAAAAATTGCTGAACACTTAAACGAGCCGTTAGAAATTATTCATTGTCAACGCTTTACAGAAATGGAGGTCTTAAAACGCCCATCTAAGTTAACCGAACTTGAACCAGCAACAGCCGTGATAGCCTTTTCTCGTCGGGATGTTCTTGGACTTAAATCACAACTAGAAGCTATAGGAAAAAATGTTGCAGTAATTTATGGAAATCTTTCTCCAGAAGTTCGACGTGAAGAGTCGCGCCGCTTTCGTACACAAGAAGCAGATATTGTTATTGCTACTGATGCAATTGGAATGGGGTTAAATCTTCCAATTAAAACTTTACTTTTTTGGACAACAGAAAAATGGGATGGACAAGAGCATAGAGAGCTAAATAGCGAAGAAATTCGCCAAATAGCGGGCCGAGCCGGTCGCTATGGAATGTATGAAAAAGCTTTTATTGGTGCTTTTAACCAACGTAGCTTAAAAATTATTGGCGAAAGTCTAAAAATGCCTATTCCTGAACAAATTAGCCAATGCCAGGTAATGCCTGGAATTGCTCTTGTTGAACAAATAGCTAATATTTTAGAAACTAATTCTTTATCAAAAACGCTTAAGTTTTTCCGTAATAAAATGCTAGTTAAATCCCCGCTTCTTTGTCCTGCTAGGATGGAAGCCGTAATAAGTCTGGCAGAAAAAGCAGATATTCATCCAAATATGTCTTTATCTGATCGTCTGGTTTTTTCTTGTACTCCGGTTGATATTCGGGATGCAACAATTGTTAGGTATTGGCAAAGTTGGATTAATAACTATAATCGTGATCAAGTAATTAAAGTAATTTCACTGCCTAGACAATATATTAGTGTAAACAGTGCTGCACAAAACCATAATGAATTAGAAGAAGCAGAAAGATTAACAAAAGTTTTAACTTGTTATTCTTGGCTTAGTTATCGTTTTCCAGAAAATTTTCCTGATCTAGTAGAATGTGATGAACAAAGACAGCTATTAAATAGCTTTATTGAAAATAGCTTACGTAAGCGAGGTTTAAGACGACTTTGTCAGCATTGTGGTAAAGCTTTGGGGCCGCTTTATCAATACAGCATGTGTGAAAATTGTTATTATAGCCGCCATATTAATTATGATTTAGAAGAATTTTAAGGGGTTTTTAAGTGTGCAGACTATAAAATATAAAAAGATCCATATTTTTGGTGCTTCTGGATCTGGAACTACAACTTTAGGTAAATTTTTGTCTAAAGAATTAGGCTACAAACATTTTGATACAGATGATTATTACTGGATAGAAACAAACCCCCCTTATCAAATTAAAAGACCTGTTGAAGAAAGACAAAAATTATTGCTAAAGGATTTAACAGAAACTAATCAATGGGTTTGGTCTGGAGCTATGACTAGTTGGGCAGAGCCATTTATCCCACTATTTGATTTAGTAGTGTATTTATGGTTGCCAAAAGAAATGCGTTTAGAACGTCTTGCAAAAAGAGAAGCAGAAGATTTTGGAGATAAAATTTTGCCAGGTGGCGGGATGTATGAAACTTATTTGGATTTTATGGACTGGGCCGGAAACTACGATAATGACAACGTAGATTTTACCCGTTGTCGCAAAAATCATGACTTGTGGATAAAAACGCTACCTTGTAAAGTTGTTCGTATTGAAGGAGATTTTTCTTTAGAGGAAAAACTAAAAATTATTCAAACAAGCTAAATATGTCAGACTTGCTAATAAAAAGAGAACACCTTCCAGAAAGATGTGAAGTTTGTCATCAATCAGATGCTTTTGACCCTATTAGCGGGAAATGCAGTCGTTGTGAAAGCTTATTTGCTCAAAAAGAAGAGGAGAAAAAATTTAAACCAGAAATTGAGCTAATAAAAGCAGATGCTCCTTCAGCTTTTCAATCAATGATAAAAAGGCCTGTTGTTGCTAGTCGAGCTAATCAAGCCTTTCCAACCTCAAATAAATTTTTATTAAAGATTTCAGAATGGTTCCAAGCTGAAAAAATTGATGCTACTCAACCAGAAAATTTAATTCCTTTAATAAAAGCAGAATATTTCTATAACTTAAAAATTGCTTTCGCTTTTGGATTAGTAGTATTCACTGTTTTATCTATTGCTAGTTTGTTTATGAGAGTAGCGGTTTTAGGGTTAATTTTTTTCTTAGTTGTTTATTTAATAGAATTTATACTTAACTTAATTAAGTGGAAGCGAATAGTTAGGAAGCTTTTTAAGATAGAGCCTTTACAAAGAGTTGTAATTTTAAGGAAAGAATATGATTCAGAAAATACAACAGAATTTTATGCAGAAATTTATCGCATAAATGAAACAAAGAAATCATATGTAAATGAAACATATGAGGATAAAGTAAAAGTAATTAAGCCTAGTTGGTATGAGGAAGCAAAACTTAATAAATCTATTGATTCTAGAGTCTTTAAAGTAAAGAAAAAACAAACAATTATTCACACTGTAGAAGGTGTTTTGGTTAGTGTATAAAACTAGCTAGCAAAAAATTATTGCTAGCTAGTCTTTTGTAGATTAGCTACTTAAATTCTGAAATAAGTTTTAATAAATTATCATGGTTGGGCATACCATTTTGGGCATAGCGAATTTTGCCTTCTTTATCAATTATGATAGTTCGGCGTGAAAAGAAGCTACCTCCCTCTTTGAAAGCTCCAAAGGATACAGCCATTTTTCCTTCTGTATCGCTGAGTAGTGGATAAGTGGCACCGCAATGTTTAGCAAAATCTTTGTGGGAATCTAAGGTATCTTTACTGATGGCCAGAACCTGGACATTTGCTTCCTCATAACGCTTAAGTGCTGCTTGGAAGCTTTTTAGCTCAAACTCTCAGCCACCTGTAAAATTTTTTGGATAAAAGGCTAGCACTACTACTTTTTTGCCTAGGTACTGCTCTAAGTTAATGTCTCCGCCAAGGTGAGAGGGGAGCTTAAAACCAGGAGCTTTTTGTCCAACAGCTTCTTCGCCTTGTAGAGAAGTAGCTTGTAAACAAATAGTATTACTCATCAAAAAACCGCATAGTGCTATTGCCAAGAATATTTTGGACAATAGTTTCTTCATATAAAATTAACCTCTTTGATTAATAAAATTGCAGTATAAGCTAACAGAAAGTTAGTTGCTTGAGAAGTGCTTTTCTACTGCTTTGGCAAGAACTATTGACGCGATTGGGTAAACTGCGATAAGACGTTACATTTACGGCCAATGGGCTATCCTAAGTTAATATGAGGGAATATTTATATGCAATTACCACCATTTGTTAATGAAACTTACTTAGATTTTACTGATGAACGTACTATAGAAAAATTTCAAAAAGCATTAGATTATGTAAAGTCAGAATTAGGAAAAACTTATCCTTGTGTAGTAGATGGAAAAAAAGTAGAAACAGGGGATCTTTTAACCTCTGTTAATCCTAGCGAGAAAATTGAGATTATTGGAAAAGTTCATAAAGCTGACCAAGCTTTAGCTAATCGTGCTATTGAAGCAGCTAATAAGGCTTTTGATAGCTGGAAACGTGTTCCAGCCGAAGACCGCGCCCGCTATGTGTTTAAGGCTGCGGCAGAAATGAGACGACGAAAAGATGAATTTTCTGCTTGGATGGTTTATGAAGTTGGCAAGTCTTGGGCTGAAGCCGATGCAGACACAGCCGAAGCTATTGATTTTATGGACTTTTATGCTCGTGAAGCTATTCGCTATTCTCAACCTCAGCAATTAACACCTTCTCCACTTCCTAGTGAATTTAACGAAATGTTTTACATTCCTTTAGGTGTTGGTGTAGTTATTCCACCTTGGAATTTTCCTTTAGCAATTATGGTTGGTATGACAATGGCTGCTGTAGTTGCAGGCAACACAGTAGTCTTAAAACCCTCTAGCGATACGCCAATCATTGGTGCAAAATTTATGGAATTATTAGAGTCTGTTTCCTTACCTGCTGGAGTCGTCAACTTTTTACCTGGCAGCGGTGGCAAAATCGGAGACTTGCTAGTTAGCCATCCAAAAACTCGCTTTATTTCTTTTACAGGTTCACGTGAAGTTGGCCTTCATATCAATGAACTAGCATCTAAAACCTCACCTGGACAAATTTGGATTAAGCGCGTTGTAGCGGAAATGGGCGGCAAAGACACAATAGTTGTAGATTCTTCAGCCGACCTTGAAGATGCTGCTAGCGGTATTGTTGCAGCAGCCTTTGGTTTTTCTGGTCAAAAATGTTCTGCTTGCTCACGCGCTGTAATAGTAGAAGATGTTTATGATCAAGTGTTGGAAAAAGTAGCAGCTAAGACTAAAGCCTTAAAAGTTGGGCCTACAGTAGATCTAAATAATTTTATGGGGCCTGTGGCTAGCCAATCTGCTTTTGATTCAATTATGGAATATATCGAAATTGGCAAAACCGAAGGAACCGTTGTTGCAGGTGGCGAAGCAATGCCAGAAGCAGGAGATGGTTATTTTATTAAACCAACTGTTATTGCTGGAGTTGACCCTCAAGCACGTATTTCACAAGAAGAAATCTTTGGCCCTGTTCTAGCTTTAATGAAAGCTGATAATTTTGACCATGCTTTAGATATTGCAAATAATACTGAATATGGGCTTACAGGTGCAGTTTATTCAAGCAATCGACAACATCTTGAACGCGCTCGACGAGATTTTCATGTTGGTAATTTATATATTAACCGTAAATGTACAGGTGCTTTAGTAGATGTTCATCCATTTGGCGGATTTAATATGTCTGGAACAGATTCTAAAGCAGGTGGACGCGATTACTTAATGCTATTTTTGCAAGCTAAAACTGTTGCAGAAAAATTCTAATATTTTTTGTGGGACTGACTTGTTTAGCTTGTCAGTTCCACAAATGTAAATCCTAAAAATCAGAAAAATATGTCTAACACTCACGAAAATTTATCAAACATGCAAGAAACACAATTTACACAAGAACAACTTCACAAATTAGCAGAAATGATTTTTCCTCATCATCAAGAATTACCATCATTGCAAGAATTAGATGAAAAATACCCTCCAAGAAATTTACCTGAAGGTGCAATAGTTAATCGTGTAGGCCCTAGTCCTACAGGAATGATGCACATTGGCGGACTTTATGTAGCACTAGTCAACCAACGGTTAGCTAAACAAACTAATGGGATATTTTTCTTACGTATAGAAGATACTGACACCAAAAGAAGTATTAAAGAAGCTTACCCAACAATTATAAATTCATTAATGGATTATGGAGTAACTCCCGATGAAGGCCCGGTAAGGGCTGATGATGGCAGTTATATAGAGCGTGGTGACTACGGCCCTTATGTTCAAACAGCCAGAAAAGCTATTTATCATGCCTGTGCTTTTGACATGCTATGTCGTGGTGTAATGTATCCTTGTTTTATGTCAGAAACGGACTTAGAACAAATTAGAGAAGAACAGAAAGCGGCAGACATTCGCACAGGAATTTATGGCGAGTGGGCAAAAAGTCGCCAACTTTCTTTTGATGAGATAGAGGAAAAATTAAAATCAAACACACCCTATGTTTTACGCCTACGCGCTCCTAAAATGGATACAGAAACCATCAGTTGGGAAGATAAAATTAGAGGTATTTTAAGCCTACCACATAATATTATTGATACAGTGCTTATTAAGTCAGATGGGATTCCTACATATCATTTTGCACATTTAGTTGACGATCATTTTATGCGTACAACTCATATTATTCGTGCAGATGAATGGATTTCCTCCGTCCCACTACATTTACAACTGTTTTCATTAATGAATTGGCCGCCCCCACAATATACGCATGTTTCTGCAATTCAAAAACTTAGTGAAACAGGAGGAAAAAGAAAACTTTCTAAGCGTCATGACCCTGAAGCTGATGTGCAATATTACTGGGAAAGGGGTTTTCCTCGACAAGCTGTAATAGAATATTTACTTAATTTAGCAAATTCTGATTTTGAAGATTGGCGTAGAGCTAATCCTACAGCAGATTATAAAGAATTTACTGTAGCATTAGAAAAAATGGGACAAGCCGGAGCCTTAGCCGACTTAGTAAAACTAGAAAGTATTAGCCGAGAGATTTTAGCTAAAATGGATGTTAATGAGCTTTATAAACTAGCTTTTTATTGGGCAAGTGCTTATGACGCAGAGCTAGCAGAAGAAATGGCTAAAGATCCAGAATATACTTGTTTAGCATTAAATGTTGAACGAGGTGGAGAAAAAGGAGCTAATCGCTTAGCTACTTTCCTAGACCTACGCGCCCAACTTGCACCATTTTATGATCGATTTTTACCAGAAGTTAGCCAACTTCCATTTGCTACAAATGTTTCTTTAGAAGATCGTAAACAAATTTTAAGTTTAATTAAGGAAACTTACAAAATTGATTTTTCTTCTGAACAATCTTTTGAGAATATTAAGAAAATTGCTACTGATTTAGGCTTTGCAGCAGCAGTAAAAGACTATAAGAAAAATCCTACTGCTTATAAAGGTCATGTTGGTGATGTTGCAGGAGTTATTAGAGTAGCAATGTTTGGGAGTAGTCGTTCACCGGAATTAGGTTGGTTAATGAGAGTTTTGGGTAAAGAAACGCTAGCGGCTCGTTGTGATCGTGTTATTAATAGTTAGAAAATTTTTTAGCAATAAGCAAAAAAGCAAGCCCAAAAAGGCTTGCTTTTTTATTTATAAAACGGAGGAGGAGGGATTCGAACCCTCGGTACAGGTTTACCCCGTACAACGGTTTAGCAAACCGTCGCCTTAAGCCGCTCGGCCACCCCTCCGAAAGCTATTTAGATTGTTTTTCTGCAAAGCAAAAGTATGCTTCAAAGCCAACTAATGTGTCAAGGCGTTTATTACAAAAATCTAGCTAAGTTTTTGCTGAATTTTTTATAATCTTGAAAAAATATAAGTCTATTACCTAAAATTTATTTCAACTTTACCTAGAGATACTTTATAGATATAATTCGGTAACTCACAAGCAAAAATAATTTGACCCCAGAAAGGTTTCTTTCATGAAGAAGTGTTCAAAGTGTCCCGAGGTTTATTCCGACATGATGCACTTCTGCCCAAATGATGGAAATCCTTTAACTCCTATAGCTTCACAAGACCCTTTTATTAATAGTGTTTTAGATGGGAAATACCTAATAGAAGAATCTATTGGTAAAGGTGGAATGGGACTAGTTTACCGAGCTAAACACGTCAATTTTAATCGTCTATTTGCTATTAAAATACTTAAAAATGAGCTTGTATCTGATCCGCAAGCAATAAAACGCTTTCGTAATGAAGCTAATGCTGCTGGTATGATTCGACATCCTAATGCTATTACTATTTCAGATTTTAATATTACTAATGATGGTACAGCTTATTTAGTAATGGATTATGTCGAAGGAAAATCACTTAGAGATATTCTTAAAAAAGAAGGAAGACAATCTTACCGACGAACTGTCAATTTAATTGCACAAGTAGCTGATGCAGCAGCAGCAGCACATCGTAAAGGTATCATTCACCGAGACTTAAAACCAGATAATATAATGGTAGAAGATTTAGAAGACCAAAGCGAAATGGTAAGAGTTCTAGATTTTGGGATTGCTAAACTTAGTCAAAATCCTGCTTATAGTGAAAATATTACTGTTGGAGGTGCCATTTTAGGTTCTCCTTATTATATGTCTCCAGAACAATGCGATGGACGACATTTAGATAATCGGTCAGATATTTATTCTATAGGAATAATTCTTTATGAATTGCTAGTTGGTAAAGTGCCTTTTCGCGCTCAGACACCTTGGGGGCTTGTTAAAATGCACTGTTCAACGCCTCCAACACCAATACGCAATCATAGAGCAGATATTCCTCCAGCTTTAGAAGCCGCAATATTAAAAGCTTTAGCTAAAGATCCAAAAGATCGTCAACAATCAGCTTTGGAGTTAAAAAAGGAGCTAGAAGCAGCTTTAAATGCCACAATGGTAAACACTCCTAATGTTCAACCTGTAATGGCAAGTCCTGTGATGGCAAAGCCTGTAAACAATATTGGTCAAAACCAACAATCTATGGAAGTAGATCCTTTAGGAACTAAACCCTTAAATAACTTAGCTAACATTGCACAACAAGAACCATCCAACGTTTTAGAGCAGCAAAAGCTAGAAGCTCTAGCCAAAGAATTAGAGGCAGAAATTAGCCAAATTCGGGCTAGAAAAGATAGTTCAGGAGGGCTTAAAAGTGCGCCATTAAGAGATACATCTAAAAGTATTCTTAATGATATAGCTTCGGAATTAGCCGAGGATTTAAGCACATATGATCCTAAAAAAGCAGCTTTGGCTAATCAATATAATGCTAGCAAGTCACCTAATGCTATATCACCTAATCCAGCTATTAAGCCTTCATTAATAAGCTCTTATACTACCAATCCTCATAGTAAAATTGAACCGTATTCAGTTCCTACAACAACGCCACATTCAGCCATTAGTGCTACTTTAGTGGAAAAATCGCCTTCTCCATCACAAATGTTAGCAACTACTTCCGAACCGCTTGATATTGCAGAAGAGTTTTCTTTAGCCTTACCAGAAATGGTAGAAGATGTTTTAATGAGTGTTTCAGAAACTATATTGACAAAAACAGAGGTTTTATCTCAACGTGTAGCACAAGAAGCCGCTATTGCTGCACAAACATTAATGGCAGAAGCTAAAATGAGAATGCAAAATCCTGTTGATCCAGCTAACTTAGCTACTAACCCAGCCTATCAAAATTCTAATATAAATAGCTCATCTCCTAGAAATTTAAGTAATAATTCAAATCTTAACCCATCAGATCGAACTGTAAGTAGACCTATACCAGGACTTGTAGAAAAAGAAGTTAAAAGTGATAGTGAGTTTAAGAAACAACTAATGTATATAGCTGGAGGGACTTTATTACTTATCACTGTTATTTGGTTAATTAGTAGTTTTTTTAGAGACTAGCATTTTTAAAACCTTTCCTTATTTTAAGAAACATAAATTAATTTTGGAGAAGCTATGTTTACGATTGAAGCAACAATAGAGAAAACCTATCACCTATCAGCAGAGAAACAAAAGGTATTTGAATTTTTTTCTGAGCCAACCAATTTTGCTACCTATATGCCAGAAATTATTCATTCTGTAGCGGTAAAAAATAACGACCATTCTCTTTGGACAATAAAAGTTGAGCTTACATCTTCTTCATCAATAACAGTTAAATTAGACATGGTTAAAAAGATTGTAGGGACAGGTTTAGTTAAATATACTCCAGCCAAAGAAACACAAGATTATTTGGGGATTAATGTAAAACTAACTGAAAAGCAAAACACTACAGACGTTGACTTTAGCTTAGATATTAAGCTAGAACGAAGTAGCGGTTTTGAAATACACTCTTTAGCACCTTTTTTAGGCGAAAGAGCTATCAATAAGTTAGTTGTAAGCCAAGGTCAAGACCATGTTGACGGCTTTATTAAAAAGGCAGAAAAGCAAACACATAAGAAATAATTTATTTTTAATTTAATTTTTATAATTATTAAGAAACTTATCGCGGTAATTTCTACCTAAGCTTAACTCAGTTTTATCTTGCAAAATTAATAGATAATCCCCATGTGACCAAGGGACTAGCTCTTTAATAAAGTCTATTCTAACGATGTAAGATCTATGGATACGAGCAAAGATCTCTGAGTTAAGTTGTTGTTCTAGTGCGTTCATTGTTTCACGGTAGAGATATTTATCTTTACCAACATGAATTTGTACATATTTTTCTTCTGCTTCTATCCAATTTATTTCATCAGTTTTAATAAAAACAATTTTACCAGCAGTTTTTATTAGTAGTCTTTGTAAGTAATTAGGCTGTTTTTTTAGTTGTAATAAAAGATTTGTTAGCTGTTGGTATTGATTATTTTGGCTATTTTGTTTATTTACACGCTCAAGTGCTTTTTGAAAACGCTCTTCGTCAAATGGTTTTAGCAAGTAATCTAGCGCATTTACTTCAAAAGCCTTTACAGCATATTCATCATAAGCTGTTGTAAAAATAACTGCTGGCATAATGGTTTTGTCTAAAGCTTGTAAAACTTCAAAACCTGTTAGCCCAGGCATTTGAATATCAAGAAAAATTAAATCAGGTTGAAGCTGTTCAATAAGATTTACCGCTTCTAGCCCATTGCTAGCTTCACCAATAATTTCTACCTCGTCAGCTAGAAAAGTACGGATCTTTTTTCTAGCTGGTAGTTCATCATCTATAATTATTACTCTCATAAATTATTTAACTATACTTAATTCTTTGACTGTTTCTTTAATATTTTCTAGTGGCAATTCAATTAAAACTTCTAGCCCAATATTAGCTTTATTTTCTATATTTAATTTATGTTGATTTCCATAAAGCTGTTTTAGCCTAGTTTGTATATTAGATAAGCCAACGCCTTGTTGAAAAATATCTTTTTCTCTATCCTTAATTCCTACACCATTATCTAAAACAGATAGAATTAGTTTTTCTTGTTCTCTATGAGCTTTAATAGTTATTTTATATTTATCTTTATCAGATAAGTCATTATGTTTGATAGAATTTTCTACTAATGGTTGTAGTAGCATACTTGGAACAAGTGCAGTTTGAAGATTAGCTGCAATATCAACCACTATATCTAGTTTATCAGGAAACCTAGCTTTCATAATGTCTAAATAACTGGTTACAAACTCTAATTCCTGGTGTAACGATATTTTTTGACTATTTCCTTTTTCTAGCGTCATACGCAGAAAATTACTTAATTTTACTAGCATTTTATCTGCTGCCCTAACATCTTCATACATCAAAGATGAAATCATATTTAGAGTATTAAATAAAAAATGTGGGTTGATTTGCGCTTTTAAGGCTTGTAGTTGAACTTGTGTTAACTGATTATCAAGTTGCGAGGCTTTTAACTCTAGTTCTGCTGTTTTTAGTTCTCGCTCTTTATTAGTTTGATAATAAACAATTGAATGATATGTAACTAAAACTAAAGTATACCAAATAAATTGTTTATGATATTCCATCAAAAATCTATAACGCATATCTCCATAATCATAAAATCCTAGACTAAATAAACTATAAATAAATATTCTGGAAAACTTCATTAGAATAGTATGAAAAAATCCATAAACTATTGAGCCTGCTAAGTGAATAAATAAATGTTTAGCTAGGTTTTGTTGGCAAATAGGAAAACGGTTTATTAGCCATAAAATGCCCGGTAGCAATAAAAAGCCTGAGTAAGCCCCTGTCATTTCCCAGATAAGCGGATAATAAAAGGGGTTTTCGTCGCCAGAAGCTAAGTTTTCCGTATTAACTATACTAAAGTTAAGTAGTCCAATAATAGTAGCAAAAATAAAAATTAATGCCCATTGTTTAATACTTATTGGCCTATTAGCATGCATAAAATTCTTACTTAAACGCTATTTTTTGATAGCTGATATTGATTTGTTTCTTGAGTTTTTGCTAAAGTTTTTAAGCCAAAAACTAATCTTAAAAAGCTAATTCGTTTAATTAAAAACTCATAAGCTATAAAACAAGCTAAGAAAGTTAATAAAAGTACAACACTATATTTTACAAGTATATGCGCTTGCCATTGAATAACATAGTAGCCAATAGCAATAATTATTGTTTGGTGCAATATATAAAAGGGATAAGCCACTTCATTAGCATATTTTAGCCATTTACTATTAAAATTTAAGTACATTTGCCCGTAGCCAATAAAAGTAACTACCCAAAACCAGGCTACAATAACTTTAATAACTTCCCAAGGTAAATCAAAATTAATTGGTAATTTGTAAGGAATAAAATAGATTAAATAAAATATTACTAAAGTCACAAGAGATATCGCTAGATTTAACTTTCTTTGTGTCTTAAAAAGTTCCCAAAGGCTTGTATAAGAGAAAGAAATATAACCAAATAGGAAGAATAAAAAATAAAAAGTGAAATATGCCCAATCATTTATTAAATCATGTGTTTCACGTGGAAAGAAAGGTCTAAGCAAAAATTGAGTAAGAATTATTGGTATAACCCAAAGTAATAAGCCACCATTTCTATTAGATAACTTAAAACATAATTCTAAAAATTTAGTGGAAGAAGGTTTTCTTAACCATAAAAAAATAGGTAATGCTATTAAAGAATAAACAAATAAATAAAGGATAAACCAAAGATGATGCCAGCTAAAACTACCTTTAGGATAAGGCATAAATTGAAAAACAGTAGAATAAAAATCTAAATAAGATGAGTATTGAGCGATTTTTTCATAATAAATCTGTGGTGGAACTATGATAAACATCCCAAAAATTAGTGGAATTAATAAACGGTTACTTCGTTCTTTAGCGTAACTTGAAGCACTTCTACGGCCAAGTGCAAGATGTGTCCCTACTCCAGAAATAAATAATAGTAGCGGCATTCTCCATTGATGAAGCCAAACCATAATGGTTTCAAGGGTTTTAGAAGTTTCTTTGTTGGAAATATGCCAATCCCAACTAACAAACATCATTCCTGTGTGATAGAAAAACAAAATAACAATAGCTATTACTCTAAGCCAATCTAGTTCATAGCGTCGATCTAAATTATTTTTAGCCTCTAACATAGCAACTCCTAAAGCATAATTTTCTTAGGCTAAAGATAAATTGCTAAATGAAAAGAGGCTATTTTTTTGTCATAAACTGCTAACATGTCGTCATCAACCGCTAAATTTTTGCCTTAAAAAGTCTAGACACAGTTTTAGTGATTACTAATTTTGCAAAGCTAAAATTAATTCTGGAAGCCCTGCAAAAATCCATTCTGGGCGATAATCAACCAAATCTAGGTCAGATTCTTTGCTAATTCCTGTTAGCACCATAATGCTTGAAATACCTGCGCGTTTTGCTCCTAAAATATCGGTTTCTAAGCGATCTCCTAACGCGATAGTATTTTCTTTATTTGTTCCTAAACGAAGCATTGCTTGTTGGTACATTATTGGCTCAGGTTTACCAATAATTATTGGTTCAACTTCGCTAGCGGTTTTTAATGCTGCTAAAACTGCTCCATTGCCATGTACAACACCTCTTTCAGTTGGAAAAGTTGTATCAGGATTTGTCCCAATAAACTTGGCTCCAGCACGAATATTAAGCGTTGCTTGGGCAAGTTTTTCCCAACTCAGTCCCCGATCCATACCACAAACAACATAGTCTGCTTGTCCCGTAGAAATTTCAAAACCTGCTTCCTTTAAAGGTTGTTTTAAGCCTTCTTCGCCAATTACAAAAACTTTTGAGCCTGCCACAGCAATATCTTTTAAGTAAAGTGCTGTAGCTTGAGAAGAAGTTAGAACCTCTTCTTTTGTAACTTTAACACCCATTGAAGCAAGCTTTTCCTGAAATTGTTCAGCCGTTTTACTAGCGTTATTTGTTGCCAAGACAAAAAGAATATTGCGTTTGCGTAACAAGTCAAAAAACTCTATTAGTCCTGGTAATGGCTCAGTATCGTGCCAAAGCACACCATCCATATCAATAATTAATGCGGCTAAATCATTTAATTTACTGGTCATTGTCGCTCCCGAACCGTGCATTCACCATTTGAATGACCCATAATTAAAGTATGAGCTAAGTTGATAAATAGACCGACTTCTACAACACCAGGTATCATTTTAAGAGTTTTTTCTAGTTCAGGTGCATTTTCAATTGGGTAAAAATCGCAGTCTAAAATATAGTTTCCATTATCGGTTACATAATTTTGACCATCGCGTTGACGAACCGTATATTTACCACCCATTGAAGTAACTCGATTTGCTACAACTTCCCAACCAAATTTTACTACCTCAACAGGTAGTGGAAATTTACCTAATTTTTCTACTACTTTATTAGGGTCAACAATACAAATTTGACGCTTGGTAATTGATGCAACTACTTTTTCTCGTAAAAGTGCGCCGCCACCACCTTTTAACATATTAAAATCAGCATCAATTTCATCTGCTCCATCAATTGTAATATCTAGTTGATTTACTTCATTAAAGCCAACCAACTTGATTCCTAACTCTTTAGCTAATGTTGCAGATGCTTCAGATGTCGGGATTGCAACAATGTTTAAGCCTTCTTTAACACGTTCTCCTAGACGTAAAATAGCAAACCTAGCTGTAGAACCTGTGCCTAAGCCTACAGCCATTCCATCAGCCACTAAATTAGCAGCATAAGTTCCTGATACCGCTTTAGGATCTTGTTCAGTTGACATAAATTTCCACTCCTTAAAATTTTTATTTTTAGTGTAAATATATAGAAGGAAGTTATTTAGATTGCCCTAAATTGCCTAAAAAGTTGTGCAAGTATAGAGCAAAATGCTTATTATCTCTAGTTGCGCTTGCTAGGGTGCAATAATAAATAAAAGGAAATTAATATGATAAAAATTAAAGTTGTAGAGTGTAAGAACAGATAAAGAAATGATTTAGAAAGAGAGTATAATTTTAGTATTTAAAACTAAAAAAGCTACCTTTTGTAAGTAGCTAGTAGCTCAATCAAGCATTAATTTTAAGAGGTGGCTCGGGCCGGACTCGAACCGGCACGCCAGTCACCCAGCAGCGGATTTTAAGTCCGCTATGTCTGCCAAATTCCATCACCGAGCCATTACTTGTTGATTGAAGGCGACATTGTACATGCATATATCGCGCTTGGCTAGTCTTTTTAGCAGATTTTTTGCAAAATCCCGCTTTAACCTTATTTGCAAAATCAATTTTTAAGAAAATTATTTCTCAACTTCTTTTAATTCAGTTAAATAAGTTGTTCCTACTGTGTTTAATTCTACTAGAGTAGACATTTCTTTAGTGATAGCTTCACGATCAGCAAAAAGTTCCCAAACTGTAGTATTGCTTGGTTCAACTATTTTGCTATTTATACGGCTAATATATCTAAACCTATCTATTGGGCTAGGATGGGTATCATCTTCTGAAGTTTTTTCAGCTATTATTTTATTAACTTGTTCGTTTAAGTCTTGCTCTGAGTCTAATGTAGCTTTTAAGTCATAAAGATTAGATAAACTTCTTTTAGTTGCTAAAGCATTATCAATTTCTTGGTTTGCTAAATGAGAAAATTCCACTTCACAACGAATTACATGACGAAGCCCTGTTTCAAAGGCTTGAGGGCTATAATTAAGTGCTGCAATACGGTCAGCTAAAACTTCTTGCAATCTAGTTGCTCCAAAACTAATACGACGGAAAATAAAATCATAGACTTGTAAAAATAGGTAAGCAATATTCCACCAAACTGCTTGACCATTTAGCGCGATGGCTACAACAAATTTAGTCATATCTTGCCTAACTCTTAACGCAATATCTCCGCCAGCCGTATCTCGATTAGAAAAATGTCCATATTCATGAGCTAGCACAGCACGAAAAGCATTTAAGTCAAAACCGTTTAATATACCTATTCCTAAAATTAGAACTCTTTTAGCTTTATCCTGTGATTTTTCTCTAAAGCTTCCTTTTTCATAAACAGCTATGTCAGTTCCTGGAGTAACACGAATTTCATCAATAGGTCTAGTCCCAAGTGTTTTAGCTACTTCGCGGGTAAGTTCCCAAAGTTTAGGGGCTTCGTCTTGCTTAAGTTCTCTACCTGGATCATTAGAATCTATTTTTATAAAAAAAGAACGTACCATAGCAATAACTGTCATTAACCCAGCTAATGCAATAAATAAAAATAATTTAATTGGAATAGTTCCAATCCATAAGAAGAAATATAAAATTGAACCAACAATTGTTATTACCAAAAACATTACTACAGGCATAGAAAGATAATAATAAATACTGCTAATATTTATTAGCATTCGGTAATATTTTCTTAAGGAAAGTTCTTTTGGGCTAGCTGCAAGATTTGGGTCGGCTGTTTCAATAAACTGTAAGTTTAATCTAGAAAATACTTTACCTAATATAAACAGCAAAACTAGTCCTGCTATCCAGGCTATCACTAAATAAATTGCATAATAAAAATAAGAAGAAAATCCAAGGTTATTTGTATTACCAACAGATACGCTAGTGGCTTCATTAATTAGAGCTAATATTCTTTCTACTTCTTTTGCTTCTAAACCTAGCTCCTGGGCCTTTCTTATCTCTTTTTTGGCATTTACCCAATCAGCTTTTGTGAAAGAACAAATAGCCATAAAGTAATGGCTAGGCATTAAATCAGAATGTTTATCAATTAATTTGCGGCTTGACTCGCATAAAAAATAATTATTTTCTAAATTAAATGCTAGTTGTGCGACTAATAAAGTGTAACTTGGATCATTACCAGTGTATGTTCTTTCTGCTTGCTGAGCTAAAGAAAAGGCACGTGATAAATCCTTATTTGGAGTTTGTTGGTTTTCGCCAGAAAAAGCTAGTGCTTGAGCTAGGGAAATAAGATTTTCAGGAGAAGATTTTTCCTTTACAGCTTGTTCTAGCAGTTCTAAAGCCTCTTTACGCTTCCCTAAACTTAAATAACTTGAACCTAACCGCCTCATTGCAGCATCAAATTTAGGAGATTTAACTAAAACTTTTTCATATAACTGTGCAGCCGTCTGATAATCATCTTTATCTAGTGCTTCTGTTGCTTTTTTCCAAATATTGATTAGGTCAGGAGTTTTTAATTCTTGCCAAATAATTTCTTCTTTAGCCATATCACGCGAAGGTTTATCTAATTTTTCAGTATTTTCATTTGTTTGTGAATAGATAATAAAGGGGAAAACCAAGAAAATTATTATTAAGAAAAACCGTTTTTTCATGCCTATTCTCCTAAGTAATTTAAGTAGTTAAGGATTTTTCTAATTAGGAATAAACAGCTTAGGGCAAACGCTAGTTATAGTAATAAAGTATTGGGATAAAAGCTATAGATTTTATATAAATTATTTTTTAATTAGTAAATTATAGTTAATTCATTAAATAAGGTAGAAATAAAATAAAAAAAAATTTTTTATTATCCAGCAATCTTTCTAAAATCTCTTTAAGTGCCTTGGCAGCCTTGAAATAACATGTCATCATCTATTGATAAATAAAAAATAAAGTCGCTCCGCTTTAGTAAAAAATTTTTTATATTTTGGAGATATTAAAGGCATGAGAAAAATTTTACTTTCAGCTTTTAGCCTAATATTAGTTTTGGCTATATTTTTTCAATCTTTTGCACAGGGGATAAAGTTGCAATATCCAAAAACTGCTAAAATTGATCATACAGACACTTACTTTGGAAATGCTGTAAAAGATCCTTATAGGTGGTTGGAAGATGATAATTCACCAGAAACTGCTAAATGGGTGACAGAACAAAATAAAGTAACTTTTGATTATTTAGAAAAAATTCCTTATCGACAAAAAGTTAAGGAAAGATTAGAAAAAGTTTTTAATTATCCTAAATACTCTTCACCCTTTCGCAGAGGGGATAATTACTTTTTCTTTAAGAATGATGGGTTGCAAAATCAAAGTGTAGCCTATATACAAAAAGGTTTAGATGGTAAGGCAGAAATGTTACTTGACCCTAATACTTTTTCTTCTGATGGCACTTCTCGCTTGGGTGCTTTTGGTGTCTCTAAAGATGGTAAATATTTAGCTTATGGTATTTCTGAAGGTGGCTCAGATTGGCAAACCTATTATGTAATGGATGTTGCTACTAAGAAATTGCTTGTAGATAAAATTGAGTGGGTGAAAGTGTCAGGACTTTCTTGGCAAGGTCATGGATTTTATTATAGTCGTTATGACGCGCCGCCAGATGGTAAAAAACTATCTTCCAAGAATGAATATCATAAAGTTTATTATCATAAAGTTGGAACACCTCAATCAGAAGATGAACTAATTTATTCTGATAAAGATAATCCTCAAAGATTTCATTTTGCTGGAACTACAGAAGATGAGAATTTTTTAGTTTTAAGTATTAGTGATCGTGGAAAAGGTAAAAGAGGAGATGCTCTGTTTTTCCGTGATGTAACCAAAGGTGAGAAAAACTTTACTCCAATAATTGGAGAAGTTGGAGATGATTCTTTTGATTTTATTGATAATGTTGGAGATAAGTTTTTAATTCTTACAAATAAGAATGCTCCTAATAATCGACTAATTCTTTTTGATCCAAAAAATCCTGATGAAAAAAATTGGAAAGACATTTTACCTAATCGAGAAGAACCTTTAAGTTCTGTTACAACATCGGGTGGAAAAATCTTTGCTACTTACCTTAAAGATGTCACCTCTAGGGTTTATGTTTATGACTTAAATGGGAAACTAGAAAATGAGGTAGAACTTCCTGCACTTGGTACAGTTGGCGGTTTTGGTGGTGAGCGAGAAGATAAATTTGTATTTTATACTTTTACTTCTTTTACTTTTGCTCCAACTATTTACCGCTATGACATAGAAAGCAAAAAATCTACACTTTTCCGCGCACCAGAAATTGACTTTAAGGCTACAGATTATGAAACTAAGCAAGTTTTTTATCCTAGCAAAGATGGTACAAAAGTACCTATGTTTATTATTCATAAAAAAGGGTTAAAATTTGATGGTAGTAACCCAGTGCTTTTATATGGATATGGTGGATTTAGCGTAAATTTATTGCCAAGCTTTAACCCGCTTCTAATACCTATTTTTGAACAAGGTGGAGTTTATGCAATAGCTAATCTACGTGGCGGAAATGAATATGGGGAAAAATGGCATGAAGCAGGGCGCAAGCTAAATAAGCAAAACGTTTTTGATGATTTTATTTCTGCTGGTGAGTATTTAATTAAAGAAAAATATACTTCGCCAGAAAAATTAGCTATCCAAGGTGGTTCAAATGGTGGGTTACTTGTTGGTGCTGTGATTAATCAAAGACCAGAATTATTTAAGGTTGCTATTCCTCAAGTTGGTGTGATGGATATGCTACGTTTTCAAAAATTTACTATTGGCTGGAATTGGATTCCTGAATATGGATCTAGCGAACAAGATGAAGCAAACTTTAAAAATCTCTATCGCTATTCTCCACTTCATAACATTAAAGAAACTAAATATCCTGCAACGCTTGTAACTACAGCAGATCATGATGATCGGGTTGTTCCAGCACACTCATTTAAGTATGCTGCAACTTTACAAGAAAAACATCGTGGTGATAATCCTGTTTTAATTCGTATTAATGTTAATTCTGGACACGGTGCAAGTAGCACTTCTAAACGTATTGAAGAAACAGCCGACATCTATTCTTTTATCTTCTATAATTTAGGCGTAACACCTAATTACTAAACTAATTGCCAAATATTTTGGGAGGAGCAAATTTGCTTCTCTCAAAATTTCCTTAAAATAAGCTCTCAAAATAAACTATCTAATCTCATAAAAGCATCATTATTTAAAGCTTTATAATAATTTGGTACTGTATAACCAAATGGGCCAAAGATTATTTGACCTATAGAAAAAATATCCAGTAAAAAACAACCTAACCATAAACTATTGCGAAGTTTTAAGTTATCAAGAGTTAATAGAAAGGGATATAAAGTTATTAAATACCAAGGTTGTGCTTGGGATACGGTTTTTAGAAAAACTAAAAAAATAAGAGGTGTAATAATTTCTACTAATCTTTCTGGTTTTGGAAATCTATATGCAATAAGTATAGCTAGCAAGCCATAAGTAGTTATTTGATTTGAAAATATCATCCAATTAGGTAGCCATAAAGACATATCCTTGTCAAAAAAATTAAAGAAATATGGATTAAAGCGCAGTGCAAGAGATTGGAGTATTAATTGAAAAGGATTAGTAATAAAAAATAAAGAAAGAGTGGGAATAAAAGCTAGTAAGAAAAAAAGGCCACGTTTTATTAAAGTTTTTATTTCTTTTTCTTCTTTAAGTAAGAAATAAGGAAGTAGAAACATAGCAGTTAATTTTACTTGAATACCTAAACCTAGAATCAAATATGCTAAATTTTTCCTTGAGTTATTAGCAAAAAAAAGTAATACTAAAAATATAAATATATTTTGTAGAGGCTCAAATTGACCTTCATGAGAAACCCACCAAATAGATATAGGTGATGCCCAATAAGCAAAAGATAACAACCAATTATTAGTTAATTTTTTAACTAATAAAGTATTAAAAAACTCAATAATTGTTAGTGCAAATTTTATACAAAAAAGACTTGGATAAATATAAGTTACTATTTGATCAAAAACTAATGTCAAAATAGGGTAGTTAAAGGGCAAATGGTTCCAAGCAACAAACTTTAATTGTGGATAAAAAGCAATTAGGTTTTGATTAATAGCTGAATAACCATGCTTATTTATAACTAATCCCCAACTAATATGGCGAAGCGTATCACCTGTGTTTATAGTTGTTTGACAACAATAATAAAAACGTAATATTGCAACTAAAATAAACCCTAACACAATTACATATTTATTACTAAAAAAAGAGGTTAGAGATTTTGTTTTTAAAGTAGAAGAGTTTTTTTCCATGGATTTAATTATTGGTTTTTAATGTAGGAAATTCTTTGCATTTTACAGGTTATAATTAAATCTGAAAACTTAAAAATTTCCTACATTGTTCTTAGAAAAAGTGAAAACCTAGCCTTTAATAGTCATTAAAGGGCTAAGACGAGCAACACGCCGAGCAATGCTAGCTTGCTCAACCGTGTTTACTACAGGAGTTATTGCTTTATAAGCAGTCGGGGACTCTTCCTTAAGTCTATCTTGGTATTTTGCCATTATATCTTGTCGTAGCTTTACTTCTATATCATTAGGATCAATAGGCGTTACAACTTTAAGAGGTGCTACAACACTTTTGTAAGTTTCTTGATCCATATTTCGTGCTTGACCCCTTGCCACTACACGACCAGCACCATGACAAGCACTTGATAAAGCTGTTATGTTTCCCTGACCAGCCATTAAATAGCTTGAATCACCCATAGAGCCAGGAATTATTACTGGATGACCTGTATAACAAAATGGGCTATTTATCGATGGTTCAACGCCTAAAGCCGGACAAGCACCTTTGCGATGTAAATAATTTCCTTTTGAAGGTTCATCTTCCCAAATCAAATTATGAGGTGCATCATAAATTAATTTAGCTGAAACCTTGCGACCCAGTATTTGAGAAAAGGCAGCAATTACCATTAAGCCTAAAAAAAGACGATTAGCAAAAGCAAAATTAGCCGCATTTCGCATTGCATCCAGATAATTTATAGCTATATTTTTATGTCGCCCTTCGATTGGCAAAGGATAAAATCCATGTTCAGGATGAGCCATTGATTTTGGAAAAATTTCTTTAGCGCGATCTCGAAAATGTCCCCCTACTAAATGACCCAAACCTACAGAACCTGAATGCACCATAATAGTAATTTGACTAGGTTTTACTCCCCAAATATGAGCCGTAGCACCATCAAAAACTTCTGCTATAGATTGAATTTCTACAAAATGATTTCCACCACCAATTGAGCCTATTTGACTATCATAACCAGCCGTCGCATTTGCTGACTGAATAAAATCATCAAAAGCAAAAGTATTTTTTGCTTCTAAGACTCCTTGGAAATGGACAAAGTTAAGATCCTGCATCTGTTGTTGTGCGTCATAATAATTCCATAAACCAACATTAGCATTATCTTTAGAGGTTTCTTGTAGTCCCCACAAGCCTTCTTTAAGCAATGCTTGGCGTTGACGAGATGACAAAGGTAGTTGACGCTTGCCTTGAAAGAAAATTGCTCGAAGTTGTTTTTCAACCTGTTTTTCATTAGCTAATAACTCATCTTGTGTTAAATCAGTTACTAAAAGACGCATTCCACAACAAATGTCATTTCCAATAGCTTGAGGAATAACAAAACCTTGGGCATCAACTACCGTTCCAACAGGTATTCCAGACCCTTTATGAAAATCTGGAGTTAGAATAATTTCTTTGATTTGACTATCTTTATTTCCAAAAAAATCTTGACCAAGTTCTTGTAAGGTTTTTTGTAAAGAAATAAATTCAAGTAATTGATTAACCCCTTCCATACCAATAGTTACATCTTCTCTAGCAAATAGTGTAATAGGTATTTGAAAAGGATTTTTTATGCTAATTCGTACTTTGTCTAAACGCAAAAGTACATCTTCCATCTTAAAAGCCATATGGACTCCAAATATTTAATAAATTGTTAGGATTTTTTTAAGCAAAATTTTTGATTGCTTAAAAGACAATAAGATTAGGTGTGATTTTTTAATCACCTTAATCAAGGGTTTTAAGTGGTTATTAGCAGCCGACCAAAAAAGGATAGTTTATTTATTTGACATTGGCAAGAAATTTGATAGCTTTTACCAAAAAATTTTTATTAAGGTGTTTATGGCAAAAATAGGAACATATGAATGGGCAAAAGAAACTAAAGGTAAGCTGAGTTTTTCCAATTGTTTAGAGTTAAGTCTTGTTGCTATAAAAATGCAGTTGCAACTTTTTACAAAAGACTTTCAGAAAAAACTTGGACTAACTGCTAAAGATATAAAAAAGCTTGACTTAAAAGATATTGAAGTTTCACAAACAGACGTTGTTAAAGCATCAGAAGAATTTTGTCGCTCAGTTTCATCTGTTATGCTAGTTAATCATTGTTTGCGAACTTATACTTGGGGAGCATTGCTAGCTTTAAGAGATGGCATAAATTACAACAGAGAAGTTTTTTATATAGCTGCCTTGCTTCATGACATAAGCTTAACGGAAAAATATTGGCAAAAAGACCCACTAACAGAGTGTTTTGCTGTAGAAGGTTCAAAAATTGCTGAAGATTTTTTGGCTAAACAAGCCTTGTCGGACAATTTACGCCACAAAGTTACAGAAGCCATTAGCCTTCATCTAAACATTACTGTAGGGCTAGAATTTGGTGCAGAAGCTCATCTTTTGCACGAAGGCGCGGCCTTTGATGTTATTGGTAATAGATTTGACGAGCTAGACAAAGAAACTATTGAAAAAGTTGTGTTGCTTTATCCTCGTCCTAATTTTAAGTCTGAAATTGCAGCTTTACTTAGTCGTCAAGCGGAAATTAGACCAAAATCACGCACAGGATTTTTTGTTAAATATCTGCAATTTAATCAACGAGTTAAACAAGCACCTTTTCAAGAATAGTTAAAAACTATCTTCAGTTAATTTTTGAGGCTTAGTTTTAGCTCTAAGTGTATTTATTTGTTCTAAAATAATGTTATAGCGAGATTTATTTCCTGTTTGCTGATAAAGCATTAAGGCTCGCTCAAAGTAATTAAGTGCTGCAATGTAATCATTGCGGCTTTGTTGAAAATGTCCAGCAGCAACCAACACACGAGCAAGTAAAATTGCTTCTCCAAGTTTTTGTGCAAGCCTAACAGCAAGTTCCATCGATTCTTCAGCCTGTGCAACTGTGTCATATATTTTTAAATCAACAAACAAAATTAAATAATCACAATAATTAGAAGCTAATATTTTATTGTCTTCTGTTAAGTTTGTAGCTGAATCTAACAGATTTTCCAATTGAGGAAGCTTTTCTGTTAACTCTTGAGCTTTTTTAAGTTGCTGTTTAGCTAAATTTACTTCACCTGCACGCCAGGCGCGGTTAGCTGCAATGCTGCGATGACAAAAGGCTTGTTCTATATCTTTTGCTAACTCAAATTGTCTAGCTGCAAAAGCATTTAAGCTTTGTTCCTGCGAGAGTTCAGACAAAATTTCTGCTGCAATTTTATGTTGGTTTTTACGCTCTATATCAGACCATTTTTCATAAAGCACTTGATAAAGTACATATTGAGTAAAACTGTAATAGTCGTCTTCTGTTGAACCCCCTTCAGGGATACGAGCCTCTTTTATTAGCCCATAACGCAAACAATCATCCAGGATTTTTAAGAGCGTGTCTTCATCTAGTCCAACAAATTTTCTTAAAACTTCAAACCCAAAAGTTTCTCCTAAAATACTAGCTTTTTCCAGAACTTGACGCTTTTCTACAGGCAAAAAGCTTAAACGTGCTTCAATCAATCGTGCTACGGTTTCAGGTACTTTAATAGTCATCAAGCTATTTGTAATCCATTGTTGACCATCCCAGCTAATTTGGCTTTCTGAGAGCATTAAACGTAGCAAATTTGTTAAATAAAATGGGTTTCCTTCAGTTGCTGTTACTAGTTTAGTTATAGCTTCGTCTGAAATAACAATGGGTGAAAAAATCTTTTCTATTAGTTGTCGAACATCGCTAGCGGCTAGCGGCCCTAGGGCTAATCTTTGTAATTGACGCTGATTTGACATTCTATCTAACCAATTAGCTACCATATTTTCTGGACGTGCTAGCTCTTGGCTACGAGCAGTGAAAAGAAAAAGTATTTGCTTATAGGTTGCTATACTTGTTAAATATATTAAAAAATTAAGGTTAGCTTCGTCAGCTAAATGTAGGTCGTCCAAAGCAATTACTATTGGCTGTTTTTGTGATAGCTGCAAAAAAACTTGTGCTAGCAGTTCAGAAGATTTTTCTGAGCGATTTTCTACTTTAGGCTGAAATAGCGCGGCTGTTGGCATTTTAGACGAAATCTCTAAAATTTCTTCTTGCACATTTGCTGCAATTGAACCAAAAATTTCTTGGAATTTACTTGTATCTGATAATAATTCTTGTAAATAAGGTTTTATATTTAGAAGTGACCAAAGAGGCGTTACATTGTTGGTAAATTGACCAAAAAAGCAAAGAGTTCCTGTTTCTTGAAACTCTTTTAGAGATTGACTTAAAAGTTGTGATTTACCAATTCCTGCATCACCAGCAATTAAGAGTGCAATAGCTTTTCCTTCGCTTGCTTGTTCATAAGCTTGACGTAGTTTAGCACGTTCTCTTTTACGTGCTACAAAATGCTCAAAAGATAGGGCTTGTTGTGTAGCTTGTTGGAGTTCTGTTTCTGGTGTAGGGCTACTTTTTTTATCTAGTGGTAGGGAAATAAACATTCCTACTGTGCGGCGCAAGTTACGTTTTGGAGCTTGTTTTAGTGCAGCAGCAAACTCGGTAATTGATTGAAAACGCGCTTGGGGATCTTTTTCCAACGCTTTCATTACAGCCGCTTCTATAAGTGGAGAAATATCAAAAACAATATGATGAGGTGGCAAAGCTTTAGCATTTAATTGCTGATAAATTAGCTGCGTTTTGTTTGGAGTATCAAAAGGGGGACGACCTGTTAGCATATGATAAAGAATCGTTCCTAAAGCATAAATATCAGCACGAGCATCTATTTCAATGCTGCGAAATTGTTCTGGGGCTGTGTAATGTAGTGAGCCAATTAAAGCTCCTGAAGTAATGTTTTTTGTAGTGCGTTCTTTTAATTTAACTAGCCCAAAATCAATAATTTTAGTTACTGTGTCGTTACCAATTTGAGACAGAAAAATATTAGAAGGTTTTAAGTCTCGATGAATCATTCCCCGACTATGAGCTTGGGTTAGAGCTTCGCAAACTTCTAAAGTAATTTTTACAGCTTCGTTTACAGTTATTTTGGTCTCAACTTTTAAGCGTTGGGCTAAAGTTTGCCCCTCTAAAAGCTCCATAACTATATAACAAAGCCCATTACTAGTAGTTGCAAAGTCGTAAACCGCTATAATATTTGGGTGTTTTATACTTGCAGCAGCTAAAGCTTCACGGCGAAAACGTTCGCGGGCAACATTGCTTGTTAAAAGTTTAGGATTAAGTATTTTTATTGCTACTGGACGTTGCAGTCCTTGTTGCTCAGCACGGTAAACGCTGCCCATTGAACCATGAGCTAAAAGATTAGTTAATTGGTAAGTATCATTAATTATTGTAGAAATGGGCAAAGAATAATGTAACTGCTCGCCATCGCCTGGGCAAATCTCTAAACTATCGTCATAACAACTACGGCATTGCTTACATTCTCTCATTCTTTTGCTCTTAAGTAATATTTGATAGTGTTTTTGAAGTAAACTTAATTGTTGGCTATTTTATAACTTATTTAGAGAGGAAAACAAAGTCATAAAATATAAGCCTAAGATGGACATATGCAACTTTGTTCAATATCTTTTAGTTTGATTTCAACACAATCAACTTGTTTTGCTGTGTTTGGAATTAAATAGTATTGAGAAATATTTTCCCAATCTTTATCTCTTAAAGTTACAATACCACTTAAAAAATAGCTCACCCAGGAATTTCCTATTTTGGAGCTAGCTGATTCTTGAGTCAATTTATTCATAGAAATATTTGCATATTCATCATCAAGTTCAAATCCAAGGTAATTTCTGCCTAGTCTCCTAGCTGCAACTGCTGTAGTTCCTGTTCCTGAAAATGGATCAAATACAATATCTCCTTCATCCGTTGACATTAAAATAACACGTTCTAAAAGATGTATTGGAAGTTGACAAGGGTGATCGTCCCTATATTTGTTATGTTTAACTCGGTGAATGTCTGTCCATACATCTGAAACAAGAGGCCCAAAAGGATGCAGAGCAGCTTTTTTACCTCCGTAATCTTTTTGTAGGTAATTACATTTTCGACAACGTTTATGTGGATATCTAATTTCATAAAACTTATTTTTCTTTGTATCTTTTGCATAATAAAGCATTCCATAATGTGAGGGTTGCAAGGTTTTTCCCATCGGCATAGTAGGTGCGTCCCAGCAAATCCAATGCTTAAAATCAGCTATTTTATTAAGCATAGAGGAATAATACGTCAGCCATTTTGGAATATTATGTAAGAAAATAGATCCTGTTGGTTTAGTTACACGCACTGTTTCTTTAATCCATTGTTCACACCAATCTAAATAATCTTGGATAATAAGGCTATCTTTATGGGAGTTATATTTTTTTTTTAGGTTAAATGGAGGATCTGCAAAAGTTATATCTACACTTTCATCAGGAATTAACTTAAATAATTCTATACAGTCGCCTTTTATGATTTTATTAAGATATTTATCAATCATTTTGGAAATTCCTTAATTAAGGAAGTTTTAAATCATTATATCGTTTGGGAAAAGGTCTTTTTCTCCTCCTGCTTGACGAGCTTTTAGGTAAAAAAGCGCGTAACCTATTCCAATTATTGGACAAAGTAGAGTACAAATAACAATACTTAAAATAATTCCTAAAGAAACAGTAGTTATTTCAATGGCAATATCTGAGGAAGTACGGCTATAGCTTATATGGTTAATAAATGACCAACCCAGCATAATTGCTAAAATTGAGACATTTATCATTACAAATACAAATAAAGGGAAAATTTTTCCTATACTACCTTCTAGTTTTTCTACTAAAGCTTTAGAGCGATCCAAAGCAGCTTGACCTTCTAGGTTTTCCCAAAGCGTGACGGGAGAATAAAGCCATTTTCCGGCTAAAAAATCTTTTCTAAGTGTTAAACCTGTTATAGTTATTAAAATTAAAGTTATTACCCAATAAGCCCAAGTATTAGGGTTTATTGGCAAAGAAGAATTAACTATTATAGGGATTGCAACATAGAGGAAAAAGGCTCTGTGCGCAACTAAAGAACTGATAACAAACGCCTTAAATCTTTGCCTAAAAGCCTGATAAACAACCTTTTCATCAAAAGCAATTGCAGGATATTCAATAAAATGTGCCACCATTCGCACAATTAAACTACCTGTAACCGCATTGTTAATAATTTGTGCTAGATAAAAGAAAATAATAATAGCAAGAATTATTTCAAGCCTATGAAATGCTGGAATTAGCATTCCCATAAAAAATGCTACAATCCCAAATATCATTGGGCTATAACCAAGAAAAGCTACACGAACAAAAGGAAAAAAATGCTCGCTATATAAACTAATTGCCTGACGCAAGAATGCACTTTCCCCACTAGCGTTGGCTCGAAATGCTGCTGCAAATGCCATTGCATCGGGCGGACGATCTTTTGGATCTTTTGCCAATGCTGACATAACTAAATTGGCTATGGGTTCAGAAATTAAAATATTTTTTTGTTGTAATGGTGGTGGTGGGGTAGTTGTATGATGAACCACTAAAGTATAAATATTACCTTGAAAAGGGGTTTCACCTGCTAGCATTTGGTAAATAATGACACCAAGGCTATAAATATCTGATCGTCCATCTAAGTTTTGTTCTCCGCTACATTGTTCAGGCGACATATAAAGCGGTGTTCCAAGCACATCCCCAACTTGTGTAAGGCTATTATCAGCATTAGTGCTATTGCTATCATTACTAGCTGTCAAGCGAGGCTGAATAATTTTTGTCTCGCTTTCGTGAGAATCTTCTTTTTCATTTTTCTGGGGTTGAACCGTAATTTCATCGGCAAGGGTTACAGATTCGGTTAAAGAAGTATTAACTAAAGTTTTGGAAGAAGTTTTAAGAGATATTTTAATAGGATTTTTTTCTCTAGGCTTATTTATTATTCCTGCTGGTATATTGGGCCGTAGTTTAGCTAGTCCAAAGTCTAAGATTTTGACATTGTAGCCACCGCGTCCATTTGGTTCTAACCAAATATTATCAGGTTTTAAGTCTCGGTGAATTATTCCTTGAAGGTGTGCTGTATGAATTGCCAAACAAATTTGCTCAACTATATCAGTAATAAGCTCTAGGGGTAGCTTTCCTTTTTGTTTAATTAAATTACCTAAATTACTACCATTTAGATATTCCATCACCATATAAGCAAGTGTGTCATCTCGAAAGGTTGTAAAACCAAAATCACTAATATTTACAACATTTGGATGGCGAAGTAGTCCCATAGCTTCAGCCTCACGCTTAAAACGCTCTACAAAGCTAGTATTGCTCATAAATTGAGGCGTAATAACTTTAAGCGCGACTAATCGCTTTGTCCCAAGATGAGTAGCTAGATAGACAGCCCCCATTCCACCTTGACCAAGTTGCTTGTCTATACGATATTTCCCATCTAATACTTCATCTATAAGCTGTAAGGAATTAAACATAATTAGTTGATTTGATTAAATAAAAATGCACTTAATAAAATATAAATAGTATACTTTTATGTGTTAGGGCTGCAAATTTTTATGTCAGTATTTTCTAAATTAAAATATAATTATTTTAGCTAATCATTAAATCAGCTAAAGAATAACTACAATGTTTACTAGATTATACAAACCGTTAATTAAATTAAGCTTTGCCATTTCCTTACTACTAATTGCTGATACTGCTGCTTTAGCTCAATCATCAGGAGCAACTTCTGGAACCATTACAGGAGTAATAAAAGATAGTCAAGGAGCAGTAATTAGTAATGCAGTAATCTCTATTGAAAAAGAAGACACTAATTTAGTATTTTCTACTAATTCATCTAACAGTGGGGTTTATCAAGCAACACAACTACCACCAGGTACTTATAAACTTAGTGTAACATCAACAGGTTTTTCAACTGCTACAACAACATTAATTTTAACTGTTGGGACTACAGCACTTGTTGACATTGAGCTAGAACCAGGCAATACATCAGATTTTATTACAGTTAATAGCGAAACACTTGCTACTGTACGCACAGAAAGCAGTACAAATATAACTGGAGAAAAAATTAGTAGTTTGCCAATTAACCAACGAAATTACTTAGACTTTACTTTAACAGTTGCTAGAGCGGTGATGGATAGAATCCCTCCTAATGGAACAACAGCGACTTCAGGAATTTCTTTTAATGGTCAAACTGCAAGAGGAAATAACTTTACTATTGATGGAATAAGCAATAATGATATCCCTAATGGTGCAGTACGTACAACTTTTAGCCAGGAAGCAATACAAGAATTTCAAGTTGTGTCTGATGGTTATTCTGCTGAATTTGGCCGGGCAATTGGAGGAATAATCAATATTGTTACTAAAACAGGTAGCAATGATTTTCATGGCAGTGTATTTGGCTTTTTTCGCAATAACAAAATTAGTGCTAGAGAAGTGTTTACTGCTAAAAAAGTGCCTTTTCGCCAATATCAAAACGGTTTTACTTTTAGCGGCCCGCTTAAAAAAGACAAAGCTTTTTTCTTTATTTCATTTGAGCGGCTTTCTGTTAAACAAAATACAATTGTGTCAATTAGTGATCAAGTTGTAGCCTCAGCACGTCGCCAAGGATATCCCCTTAGCAATGGAGCAATCCCTTTTTCTATTGGAAATAGCCTAGTTTTAGCACGTAGCGATATCAACCTTTCACCTTTTAACCGTCTAGCCGTCCGTTTTAATGGAGGCTATAAATATAATGGTAGTTTTGAAACAGGTGGAGACGTACTTGGCGGCTTTGTTAGTGAAACCTCTAGCGGCATTCAACGCTTAGATGATTATAGTTTTGCTGCTAATAATATTTACACAAATACAAACCTTAATTTTGTTAATGAAGCACGATTTCTTTATGGCCGACTAACTCAAAAAGTTGATCCTGTGGATGTTAATAATCCTGCTACTCAACTTATTACTGATCAAGGACGTGCAATTTTTGGCCGTAATATTGTTTTACCACAACCTAGCGATGGACGTTTTTTTCAGCTTGTTGATACTGTTTCATTAATTCGAGATCGCCATCAAATTAAATTTGGAGGAGATTTTTCATTTTTTAATACCATTGGAGATAAAACAGACTTACAACTTCTTAAAGGCGGTTTAGCCGTCTTTGCTCCAATAGACTTTGCTCAAGCTTCAGGTATTCCAGGACTTCCATTTTTTGATGGGCTAGCAACTTTTGACCCTACAGTTAGATCTAGTGTGCAAAATAATTTCTTGACTGCCTTTTCTGGTTTGTTGCCAGGTTTATTTCCTGGTTTTCCTGCTAATTTACCTTTAACAAGTTTAGCTTTACCAGCAGTTTTTATTCAAGGTTTTGGAAACAGTAATGTTTCAACTCAAACAAAACTTTTTTCTACCTTTATTCAAGATGATTTTAGATTGAAAGAAAATTTACTTGTAAAATTAGGCTTGCGTTATGATTTTTCTCGTGTGACTGCTATTCCAAACAATAATGGCAACTTTAGTCCTCGTATTGCTATTGCTTTTAGTCCACAAAAATTTCCTAAATTACAAATTCGTGCTAATTATGGGATATTTTTTGGCTCTCCTGTAGTTGCAAATGGTGTGACGGCTACTTTATTTCGTAATAGCTATAAAGTTGTTGTGTTTCCTTTTCCTTTTTCAATAATTCCTTTTTCTTTGCCTAATCATCGTTTTGCTGATTCTCAAAATATTCCTTCAACAGTTCCTTTTATAGCTCAACTTAGCCAAACATTTAATTTTCAACCTGATTATAGCAATGCCTACACTCAACAAGCAGGCTTAAGCAGTTATTACAGACTTAATAATAATACTGCTATTGAGCTAAGTTATATCTATGTTCGAGGTGCTAAATTAACTGGCTCACGAAATATTAACCCTATAGTTAGACCTATTGCTAATGACCCTATGACAAGTGCAATTATAGGCCGCAATGATCCAAGTCAAGGCGACATAATCCAATTTCAATCAGCTTTTGATAGTTATTACCATGCTGGAACTATTTCTTTAGAACGTCGGCTACTTAAAAACTTTAATTTTTTAGCAAGTTATACATTTTCTAAATCTATTGATAATGTGGTTGACAGCATACGCCCTGATATTCAACCACCAAATAACCCATTAAAACCAGGGGATGAGCGAAGTTTATCACTTCAAGACTTACGACATCGTTTTGTTGCTTCTGCGACGGTTGATTTTAATGACAGTCGTTATAAAATTTTACATGATTTTCAAGTTTCTACCATAATTACTTTAGAATCAGGCCATCCTTATAATTTATTAGCTGGCATAGATTTAGACCAAAATGGAGATAACCCGGCTGGAGATCGTCCTAATGGCATAAGTCGTAATGCTGGTATTACACCTGGTTTTTACAATGTTAACTTTAGGCTAACTCGTAGCTTACAAATTAGTGAAAAATACCGCTTACAAGGCTTTTTAGAGGTATTTAATCTATTTAATACTGTAAATATTAACCAAGTAAATAATGTCTTTTTTCCTGATGCTCAAGGCAATTTTAATCTACCACGTCAAGAAAATGGACGTTTTGTTGCACCAAGGGAAGGTTTTCAAAGTGCTTTTGCTCCTCGTCAATTTCAACTTGGTTTTAGATTTAATTTCTAAATTTCTAGTAATAGCTAATAACAACGTTGTTATTAGCTTTTTGTAATTATGAATAAGGAGAATAATTTAAGTGAGTCAAACAGAACATTTCTATCAAGTGGATCTTAGTTGGTTAGCAGGAAAAGAGGGTCAACTAAGTTCTGGTACTTTACCGCCAATTATGGCTTCCTCTCCACCTGAATTTAACGGTAAAGACGGGATTTGGACACCAGAACATCTTTTTTTAGCATCAATTAATTCCTGTTTTATGCTAACTTTTCTAGCAATTGCAGAAATTTCAAAACTAGAATTTATTAGTTTTAATTGTCAAGCAAATGGAAAGCTAGAAAGACCTGCTGGAGCTAAAACTTTTGAATTTACAGAAGTAACACTTACTCCAAAAGTAGTATTAAAAAATATTGAGGATAAAACAAAAACTGAGAAGATTTTAGAAAAATCAGAGAGAAATTGCTTTATTTCTAATTCAATTAAATGTGCTATTAAACTTGTTGCAGAAATTTCTACTGGAAGTTAATCAAGAGTTTATTTTTGAGCTAACTAAAAACTTAGAAAAAGGTAGTTTTTAGTTAGCTCAAGCTTATTTTTGTTTTAATAAAAGTTTAGCTACAGGATAAGAGAATCCTTTAACTACATCATCTAAAACTAAAGTGTCTGATTCTGTTAGGGTTATGTCATTAGAATTAGGGCGAAAAACATTAATAGCTTGTTTATTTGGATTAATTGTAATAACAACTAAAACACCAAAATCAAGCCAAGCCTTAACTTTTCTTTGCACTTTTTTTGGATAATCATCAGGTGAAGTAACTTCAACAACTAAATCTGGTGCAACTGTAGAATATTTATCAACTAACTCTTCTTCTTTAAGACGACTTTTCCTAGTAAAACTAACGTCAGGTGCTATTACAGTGTCAGGATTGGATTTGAGTTTATAACCTGTTTCTGCACCACAAACTATACCCAAATCATTTTCATAAACATAGTAACCAAAATAACTTGTAAATCTGCCAATAGCAGCACCATGTTTTTCACCTGCTGGGGACATTTGTTTAAGTTCTCCTTCGATTAATTCATATCTAAACCCATCTCCATGAAGTTTTAACAATTCATCTGCTGTCATTAAAGTTTTTACTGTTGACATAAAATCCCCTTTTTTAGAGCTAATATTAGGGTTAAGAAAAGTTAGTTTATTTTTCACTTAAGCCATCAATTAATGGATAAAGTTCTTTGTCTTCGGTTTCAATTCTTGTTAAAAGAGCATTTAATATTTCATTTGTATCTTTAATAAAATCTGTTAAGTTGTTTTTAATCTTTGTTTTATCTAGCCAGTTTTCCATATAAAAATTAAATTTAGGTAAAAGTCCACCAATATCATGTTTATATTTTGTGGCTAGGCTACTAATAGTGCTATCACTAGAGATCATTAGCCGAGGGTAGATTTCTCTGTCCTCTAATCCCACGTGTTCACGCACTTTTCCAGCTAAGATTCTTAAAGAAATGCTAATATCATCTATATTTTGAGAATCTTTATTAATTGAATTAAGTATTTTTGTAGCCATATCTATAACAATTCTATGTTGGTGTTTAAGTGTTTCTATAATTTGCGGATTTACAATTGACATAGCCCCTCCCATTTATAAAACTTAAAAGATTATTTCTAATAATTAGCTTGGAAGTAATATTAAATAATAAATCTATTAAATAAAACCCTACTAAATAGAAAGTGTGCTTAATTTTAGCTATTTAGTAAACTAGTAGAAAGGAAAAGTAATGAAGCGACATAAAAGCCTTGTTTCGCTCTCACGAGAGCATCATCTTGCATTAGTCCAAGCCCACAATTTACGTTATTTAGGAAGTGAAAAGATAACTTTACCCACTCAAGAAGTTGTGGAAAAATTCCTTTCTTTTTGGGAAGAAGAACTTGTAAAACATTTTCGTAAAGAGGAAGAAATTTTACTTCCTAAGCTAGCAAGATATTCTAAAGATCATATTGGGGAAATTACTCAACTACTTCTAGAACATTTAGACTTAAGGTGTCGCTTAGATGAGTTAAAATCTTGTGTTCAAGAAAATCAATTGCCAAGCCTTAGAACACTTAATGAGTTTGGAGAACAACTTTATAAGCATATTAGATTTGAAGAAGACAAGTTTTTTGCTTTAGTAGAAGAAAATCTACCAGAATCAGAACTAAAACAACTTTTAGAATTATTGGAGAATAATTAACTTCCTTGTCAAAAGAAAATCAAAACACTACACAACCTATTGAAAAACCATCTTCTCAAACGTCGTCTAGGAAAGATTCAAGTGCTGGTGCTTTGCTAGTGGCACTAGGAATATTTTTAAGCCGAATTGCTGGACTAATTAGGGAAAGAATTTTTGCTTCTTATTTTGGTAATTCTGATGCTGGGGATGCTTTTAAGTCAGCGCAAAAAATTCCTAATTTTCTACAAAACCTTTTTGGTGAAGGCGTTCTTTCAGCTTCTTTTATCCCAGTTTATTCTGGGTTACTAGCTAAAGAGCAGGAGGAAGAAGCTAACCGTTTAGCTGGGGTTGTTGCCTCTTTATTAACCTTAATAACAACTATTTTGGTACTTTTAGGCGTTTATTTTACACCTTTGCTAATAGATTTAATTTCACCAGGTTTTGAAGGTGCTAAAAGGTTATTAACCATTCGACTTGTACAAATTTTCTTTCCTGGTACAGGACTACTAGTTTTATCTGCCTGGTGTTTAGGTGTACTTAATAGTCATCGTAAATTTTTTCTCTCCTATGTTGCTCCTGTTGTTTGGAATGCTGCACAAATTGCCGCACTACTTGCTTTTGGTGGCTCTACTGCTATAGACGACCTAGCAATAAAAGTTGGTTGGGCCTTAGTTGTAGGCAGTGCATTACAATTTATTATTCAACTTCCAGTAGTTTTTCGTCTGATAAAACGATTACATTTAGGGGTAAATTTTCAGCTAGATTCTGTTCGAGAAGTGATTAAAAACTTTTTTCCTGTTGTAATTGCTCGTGGAGTTGTTCAAATTAGCGGTTACACAGATAATTTATTAGCTAGCTTACTTCCTACAGGTGCAGTTTCATCAATAACTTATGCACAAATCCTTTACACATTACCAGTAAGTTTATTTGGAATGTCGGTATCTGCGGCAGAACTTCCAGCAATGTCTAGTGCTGTTGGTACAACTGAGGAAATAGCAGAAATCTTAAGAAAGAAACTTAACAACGGCTTACAGCAAATAGCTTTTTTTGTTATCCCTTCGGCTATGGCTTTTTTAGCTTTAGGTGATGTTGTAGTTGCTACGATCTATCAAACAGGAAAATTTTCTGTGTCTGATACAAAATATGTTTGGACAGTGCTAGCAGCTTTTGCTGTAGGGTTATTAGCTGCTACGCTTGGGCGACTTTATTCATCAACCTTTTATGCTCTACACGACACCCGAACACCATTAAAATTTGCTATTATTCGTATTAGCATGTCAATTTTACTAGGCATAATTTTTGCGTTAAAAGTACCAGGTTGGTTAAAAGTAGATGATTCTTGGGGAACGGTTGGAATTGCTCTAGCAGCAGGAATTAGCGGATGGTTAGAACTATTTTTGCTACGTCAAAATTTAACTAAACGAATTGGAAAGACGGCTTTGGGTTGGGCTACTGGTGCTAAACTTTGGTCTTCAGCCGCTTTTGCTGCACTAGTAGCTTTAGGTGTAAAGTTTTTTATAGGCTCTCAACACCCAATAATAACAGGAATTTTAGTTTTAGCTCCTTATGGAGTAACTTATTTTGTGCTAACTACAATTTTTGGTATAGCTCAAACTCGTAGCGTCCTTAAACGAGTTGAACGCTTTTTGCCTAGCAAACTAAAACGCTTTTTACCTAAAAATTAAGTAGGTTAATCTAATAGTGGTATATAAAACAAATAATAAATTCTAGGCTATAATTAAGCTGTATCTTCTTTGCTGATCGATGTTTATCTGCTATTATTGGACGCATGAGAGAACAAGCTATTGAGAAATATCACATTATTGATGAACCATTTTATTTACCTGTTAAAAACGAAGTAGAAATATTTACTGCTGCTTATCAAGCTAAATTGCCTATACTCTTAAAAGGCCCAACAGGATGTGGAAAAACCCGCTTTATTCAATATATGGCTTGGAAGTTGTCACGTCCTTTAGTTACGGTTGCTTGTCATGAAGATTTGTCGGCTACGGACTTAGTTGGACGTTTTCTTTTAGAGGGTGAAACAACGGTTTGGCACGATGGGCCACTTTCTACAGCAGTAAAACACGGTGCAATTTGTTATTTAGATGAAGTTGTTGAAGCTCGTAAAGATACTATTGTACTTATCCATCCGCTTACAGATGATCGACGCATTTTGCCTGTAGAAAAACGTTCTGTAATTTTAACGGCTCCAGATGAATTTTCTTTAGTGGTTTCCTATAATCCAGGTTATCAAAGTGTATTAAAAGACCTAAAACAATCTACTAGACAACGTTTTGTAAGTATTGAATTTGATTATCCACCTGCAAACATAGAGATGGAAATTGTTGCCCGCGAAGGTGGAGTTGATGAACAAACAGCCCGCGACCTTGTTAAAATAGGCGAAAAGGTGCGTAATCTTAAAGGTCATGGACTAGAAGAAGGTATTTCTACAAGACTACTAATTTATGCTGCTCAGCTTATTAGCCGAGGAATAAGCGCGGAAGTTGCTTGTGAAGTAGCGATAGTTAGTCCAATTACTGATGACAAAGAGTTACAACGAAGTATTCAAGAAATTGTTACAACAGTAATTTAGAAAAATAGTAATATTATTATTAGGAAATAGCCTAAAAGACTTATTGTTAGCAAAATAAATTAAAATTACGAGGCAGAAAGTAAATGGTTGGAGGCATTATTGTTACACATGGCCGTTTGGCTATAGAGTTGGTGACAGCAGCAGAAATGATTGTTGGCGAAATCAAACATATTATTGCTGTTTCTATTGGATGGAATGATGAATTAGAGCAAGGATTAAAGGAAATTGAACAAGCAATAAAAAAAGTAAATCAAGGTAGCGGGGTTTTAATTCTTACAGATATGTTTGGAGGCACACCTACTAATGTTGCTATGACTTTTTCCCAACCTGGTAAAGTAGAAATAATTACAGGTGTAAACTTACCTATGATAATAAAATTAGCTAGTCAGCAAAAAGATGAAAGCTTAAGCATATTAGCTGGAAAAGTAAGAGAACAGGGACAGAAAAATATTTATATTGCTAGTGAAGTAATGGCACCAAAACGCTAAATAAAGTAAAAAAAGGAAATGTAATAAGATTTAGCTATGCAACAAAGACATGTTACGGTAATTAATCGTCTAGGATTACATGCTCGTGCTTCAGCACGATTAGTTAATTTAGCTAATCAATATAAAGCAGAAGTTAAGCTTGCACGAGCAGATAATCAACAATCAGTTGACGGTAAATCTATTTTAGGTGTATTACTACTAGCAGCATCTAAAGGGACAGAATTAATTATCTCTGCCGAGGGCGAAGACGAGGAGCGAGTTTTACGCGCACTTTGTGACCTAATTAATAATAAATTTGGGGAAGAAGGGGATGTCTTCTAGCGCAAGAGAATTTTCTAAGGAAATTACCTTACATGGACT
>Ga0268299_1001381_pt1 | contig 43905 bp, 34 predicted proteins | sample NOBtaG_FD_193484 | JGI IMG/M metagenome (GOLD analysis project Ga0268299, IMG submission 193484) | Activated sludge microbial communities from bioreactor in Nijmegen, Gelderland, Netherland - NOB reactor | ecosystem: Engineered > Bioreactor > Aerobic > Activated sludge | place: Netherlands... | reverse complement strand
TTAAGGATAATGGAGTTGGATTTGATATGGAATATGCAAATAAGTTGTTTGGTGTTTTTCAACGCTTACATCGTGCAGATGAGTTTGAAGGAATTGGAATTGGACTAGCTACTGTAAAACGAATTATTAACCGGCATAAGGGAAGAGTTTGGGCAGAAAGTATTCTTAATCAAGGTTCAACTTTTTATTTTGCTCTTCCAAAAAAAATAGCCTAGCAATTGTTGCTAGGCTACAAAATGACTACCCCTGTTTATTTTCAAAAGAATTTAGAAACTACGAGATAAGTTATTATAATTATTAGTAATGCTATTTAAGAATATTTGGTTAGTATTATTTCTATTTCTTTGTAATTGTTGGTTAGTGTTGTTATTTCGTCTAGTTTGAGTGTTATTAGAAGAGCGAGCATTAGAATTTCTATTATTTTGTGCTATAGCAGAACCATCAAGAACATTAGCAAATTGGATTCCATCAAAAAACTGTGCAATTTCTCTTTGATATTTTTCTATTGCTGCTGGGTTTGAAGTGCTTACAACTAATAATTCACCTCGTCCGCCTGGGTTAGCTAGAACATAAATAGAAAAGTAAATTTGGCGACCAACTTTAGTAACAGATATTTGAGATAAGACTTGATAACCATCTTCGGATTGAACTTGGGTTTCTCGTTTAATGACTTGGCGACCGGCTTCTACTTTATTTACTAAAACTTGCATTACTTGATTTAGGTTGTTTGGAACGCTGTCTATTCCTTCAGTGATTGCAAAAGCAATTTCGGCATCATCAGCATCTTGACCGGCTGGAGTTAAAAGAATTGTGGAATCGCCTCGCTGTTGGGCGTAGCCTGCTGGGATTTGGTAAATTACATTTCCATATTTATAAGTGTTTTGTGCAAAAATATTTTCATTGACAGAAAAGAAGATAGCTAAGAAAAGAAAGAAAGTAGCAAATTTTTTCATTGTTTTGTCCTCGCAATTTATAAGATATTTTTTGGATATCTTTCTCTAGGGCAAGCTTTATGCCAGGAACAAATATAATGATTTATAAATTTTAACTCACTGTAACACATAGATTTAATGGTACTTAGCTTACTAATAGTTAATTATCTTTTTGATTATTTCTGACAATTCTGGCAGTTGTCATCAAAACTGGCCTGTCAATTTTGGCAAGAATTTATTGTTTGTAGAAAATTTGATAGTTGTTCTAAGTATTTCTTTTTTTCCTCAAAATGTGGAAGGTGGGAGCTATTTTCAAAAATAACTAATTTAGCTTCTTTGATTAAACTTTGATAAAACTTAGTAGTTTCTGGTGTGGCTTCATCATAGCGTCCACAGGTAAATAAAATTGGTAAGTGCAATTTATGCAACTCTTTAGTAATATCATAATCTCGAATATTTCCTGTTACTAAAAACTCTGATTCCCCCCAAATAGTGCGATAAATTAAATCATTTGATGCTTCAACAGAATCTATCATTTCCTTGGGCCAAATAGGTAGGCGACAAACATAACGTTGATAATATTCTAAACTAGCAAATTGATATTCATCTGAATCTGTAGTTCCTGACTTTTTATGTTTCTCCATTATCTCTATAGTTTGCTTAGGGAGTGTATTAAGTAGTTTTTCAGCATCTTTAGACCAAAGAGGAATGCTTAAACAAGGACTAGCTAAAATCAAACTTTTTAGCTGTGATGGATTTTTTAAGGCATATTCAATAGCTAAAATTGACCCCCAGGAATGTCCGAAAAGATGTAATTTATTTAGTTTAAGTGTTGTAATTAAATATGTTAGCTCTTCAAGAAAATAAGTTAAATTCCACCTAGATTTATCTTTTCCTAAATAAATAGATTTACCACAACCTAGTTGGTCATAAAAAATTATGGGTCTTTCTTGTGAAAGTTTAGCTAATGGAAGTAGGTAGTTATGGGGCGAGCCTGGGCCGCCGTGAACTATTAATAAAGGCTCAGCAGTAGAATTTATATTGCCATAAATGCAATAAAAAATCTTCTGTCCACGAAATAAAACAAAGCCTGTTACAGATTGCATAACAATTAGCTATTTTCCACCAAATCGGCTAAAGCAATCATTGCAGCAGCAGTGCTATGAGCAAGATTATATTCAGTATCTTCTAGTAATGGGTCTGACACACTACCATCTTCACTAAGGTTATCTATAACAATGCTAAGTAGATACTCATAATCCATAGTATCTTTTTTATTAGATAAAGCTAGGCAAATGGCTACTTCTGCTGCAATGTCTGGACTTTCTTGCTCAATAACTAGTTTACTTAAATTTTCTAGTTCTGAAATTACGCTACCAAAGCCAAAAGAAGGTAGTGGACGTTGTAAATATCTTGTTCCTAAAAAAATTCTATGTGTTAACCAATAAATATAATCAATACTACTTAAATGCTGTTTATAGAATTTTTGATCTCGTTTTAGAGGTTCTAGCCTTACATCTAAGCCCAAAGAATAAGCCATTTCACCTAAAAGCCAGGCATACTTAACTTCTTTTTCTACCAACAATAAATTTTCTAAATAAGCTTTTAATTCTTCTTTATTTGGTACTGGATAGAAAATCTCTCTTTCTTTTAGAACATACCAAATATCTATTACAGACATTCCAGTTAATGGAGATAGATCTTTAGAAAAAGTTATTTTGGTATCTTTGATTTTTTCTATAAGTGTTGTTAAAACAGGTTCTAAGTTAAACTCTTGGAAGGATTTTTTTGCATAACTAGCAAACATATGTAGGGTAATAGCTTGTAGTGCTTGCGCCCAAAGTTCATCTTTACTAGTAAGAGATAAAAATTTATCGACGATTTTTTTTAGGTCAATGGCTGATGACATTTTTATTTATTAAACTCGGCTATTAATTCCTTAAAAGCTTGTAGATTCCTTATATTTTCTAGTGCTGGATCGCGTTGGAACCAAACAAAATTTTTATTACCTTCTGCTAAAGATTTTTTCATATATTCTAAAGCATTAGTAGTTTGCCCACATCTAGCATAAATTTGAGCATACCAATAAAAAAACTCTTCTTTTGGCCCAAAACGTCGGGAGATTGGTTTTAAGTAATTATTCACTTGTTGAGATTTTTGTCTATACGCGCTAACGTGCGCTAGAAGTAAATCCCCACAAGGCAAGTCTGGAAGCACTTTTCTAAGCCTTAACCCTAAAGCCTCAGCTTCATTTAATCTATTTTTATAAATTTGAATAATTCCTTTTAAGAATAAAATTACAGGATGTCTTGGGTCAAGGCTCTTGATATAAGTATCAACAACTTTTTCTGCTTCATCAAACATACCTTGATAAAGATACGCAACACACATTCCCCAATAACACCGCCAATAAGTAGGATCTTCGCGCATAGCTCGACGATAAGCAGCTAAGGATTTATCTAATTGTCCCATTGACCGATAATACCAACCTAAACACATATCTGCTTCAAAGTTATTTGGTGTAATTGCTAAAGCTTTATTAATTAAATCTAAAACTTCGCTACGTCGTCCCATATCCATATAAATACTAGCTAGTGTAGCGTATGAGTCTGCTAGATTTGGGTCAAGATCTATAGCTTGACGGCAATTTAATTCAGCTAAAGAAATATGATCAAGATTGTTGTCATAGCCTGTTTGAAAAATATATTGGCATTGAGCAAGTCCAATATAAGCGCGAGCAAAACGGTTATCAATCTCAATAGTACGCTTAAACATTTGTAATGCCATTTCAATATCTTGGCGTTCTACGGCTCTTTCAAAAAAATGACGGCCTCGAATGTAGTATTGTTGCGCATCGCTACTTAAAGGTTGTGGAACATAAGCTAACCGTTCTTTTTCATAATCAGTTAGGTTAACTCTTAGGCTTTCAACAATTCTACGAGCAACTGTATCTTGAATAATAAAAGGATCTTCTCCAATTAACTCAAAGCGGTCATTCCAAATATCTTTATTTTCTACAACATCCAAAAGACGAAATGAAACCCTTACCCTTTTACCAAAATTTTGCACTGAGCCATCTAAAATAAACTGTACTGACATTTCTTTACCAACAGATAGTAGATCTACATCTGTGTTTTCATATTTAAGCACGGCTCTAATTGGTCTAACCATCAATCCCCTAACAATAGAAAGTTCTGTAATTAGAGTATCAGCTAGCCCAACACTTAACATTTGAGTTTGTTCATCAGCAGAAAGACATCGTAAAGGTAAAATTGCTATTGCAACACGGTCATTAACAGTTTCTGTAAGCCGTCCAGTTAGTCCGCCGCTAATAGGTGCGGTAGGTGCTGGCTGCGCGTTATATTCAGTTATTGCTAACGGTGGAATAACTGAAACATTAACACGGCGAAAATCTGCTGTAGAAAGCGCGTTAGTGATGCTTTTTTCCTGCCACATCCCTGCATCACTTAACAAAGTAAACTGTGCTTCTAAATCACTTAAAAAATCTTTTACACTAGTGTATCTATACTCAGGCTCTTTAGCTAAAGCTTTTAAGATTACTGAATCAAAATCTATTTCTGACTCTACATAATTAGAAGGCGCGGGAGGTTGTTCAGAAACTAGTTTGTCTATAACTTCTCGTCCTGTTTTACCCTCAAAAGGCAAGCGACCTGTTAACATTTGATAAGTAAGTACACCTAAGCTATAAATATCTGTCCTAGCATCAACATTTAGCCCAAAAGCTTGTTCTGGAGACATATAGTAAGGCGAGCCAAAAACATCCCCTTTTTGGGTAAGATGGGCAACTTGTTCCAAGTCTTCTTCTAAAGAAATAAATTTAGCAATACCAAAATCTAAAACTTTGATTCTTTCTTCACCACGCAGATTTTTATAAAGCATTAAATTAGAAGGTTTTAGGTCACGGTGAATAATTCCTGCGCTATGTGCAGCATCTAAAACATCAGCAATACACCTAACATGTTGTAGAAGTCGTCTTGGGGTAAGTTGTCCTGATCTAGCTAAATATTGATCAAATCTTTCACCTTCAACATATTGCATTACAATAAATAGCTGTCCCTGCTCGGTTTCATTCATTTCATAAACTGTTACTGCATCTGGGTGAGCAATTCGCCGGGCAGCCAGGGCTTCTCTTTGAAAGCGTGCAACTAAAACAGGGTTTTTTGCCATTTCTTCAGCAATAAACTTAATTGCTACATTATCGCCTATTTTAAGATGTGTAGCCTGATAAACAGCCCCCATTCCACCATGTCCAATTTTACGCTCTAACCTATACGTATTATTTAGTATATGGCCGCAAAGTTCGCCACTACTAAGAGAAACTACCTCATTTCCTACTTCGGTACGACTTTCAAAAGGTGGTTCTTCTGTTTCATCTTCAAAATCACTACCTAAATCATCATCCAAGCCATTATCAAAAACAGCCTTATCTTCCTCAATATGGCTTTTAATATTGGTACTTATAGCAGAGTGATATTCTGTTTTTTCTAATTCTATTTCTACACTGCTATCTTCTAACAGACTATTAAGAGCTTTTTGGTTGTTTTGATTACTAGAAGAATCAATACTAGGCTCTGGCATTAATATCAATGGGGTTCCATCCATTGGACAATGTCGGATCCGGTTTCGGTATTGCCTCCCACAGCTTTGACATATTTTCATGAGTTTTTTAAGTTGTGTAGGATAAGTTAGCTGTTATCACAGCCAAAAATTTTTTGCAAAACAGATTTTACTCCAAAAGATATAGAGCATAAAAGAATTATTCTTCTATGCTCTATAAGTTATTCTATATCAATAAATTACTTTTTATCCGCTGCCTTAAATAAAAACATTTTTGCCCCTTGTGACATTAATTGTTTTTTATCTGATAGCAGTCGTCGAACATCAGCCGTTAGCCATAAAGACAATTGATTATCATGGAAAGGACTCTTTCTATCTCCACTTTGTCCACCTGGTAAAGCATCTACAACTTCAAAACCTGTTGATTTGGCAACAGCCGTAAAGCGATGTGTTGGACTATGATTAAAGACAAAATCATCCTGGTTTTTAGCTCTAATCTTATGGCTACAAGCATTTGGAACTTCATAACCACCATCTCTTGGTAGTCCAAGAAGCCCTGGGAAAGTAGATTGGAAATTACCATTTGTTGAAGGTAAAGAAAAATCTACACCTAATAAATGTGGAATAAATAATCTATGTATTTTACCCCAACGATAATCACTTAAGTTTTGTGAATTGCCATAAGCTAAAGTAAAGTTTGGCCCGGCAAATTCATCTAATCCATTAAGTAAACTCTTTAGGATAATAAAATCACGTTGAGCTTCTGCTGGGCTGTTAGCAAGTTCTGGAACGCTAAAGAAATTGATTCCTGAAGCACCAACACCTTTATTAACAGGAAAAGTTGCTAGGAAATTACCTAAAGAACCTATAGCTAATTGTCCAAAGTTACCATCTACGCCAGGTATTCCTTTTGGCGCAAGTGGCGCATCTATAACATTTCTTACCATTTGTGAACGCCAAATGCTATAAATGCTAGAACATACACTATTATTAATTTGTGCATCTGTTGGATCAGCTTGGTTAAATGGGACAAAACTATCATAGCCATTGCGTAATCCGGTTGGAGTAGTAAAGTCCCACTTAGAAAAACGATCTAAAGCTTCTCTAATTCTTGGTTCTTGAGCTAGTGCTTTTAGTTCAGCAGGTGCATCTGCTTTTTGTGCATTAGCAAAAGCCTGTTGAACAAATGGGAGTAGGATTTCTGCATCGCGCATTTTTCCAGCAGCTTGAAAAGCGCGTGCCATATCTACATTAATCTTTTTACCACTAGCAATAGCCGCTTTAATATCTCTAGTTAATTGTGAAGCACGTAGCCCACTAGCATATGCAGAACTTAAATAAAGTATGCTTTTACCATTTTTGCGTTTAGTATTTGCAGGATTATTATCATCTGTATCACCAATAGGATCATTATTAGCTGATACTACAAAGCCTGTAGGAGGATTAATAACCTTTGGCATCTCCTTAAATGGCAAGATATCAGTAGATACTGTTTGGAATTTCTGTTTTTTACGCAAAGGTTGCCAATCACTACCGCCTTGACCATCACGAATAAATCCAGGAGGTAAGCCATTTACAGTACCTTTTTCTAAATCTTCTCTTAAGGGAAGTTCGCCAGTTGTATAATAAGCAATTTCGCCCTTAGTAGTTACTACGCCCATATTTACCGAAGCCCCGCCAAGTTTTTGTAAAGCTTTTTCAAATTCTTTTAAGGTACGTGAACGGTTTATTTCAAGGAATGCTTGAATTTCTTGAGTTGGGCCAAAGCCTACTTGCTGAACAACCATTGCAACAGAATTATTAAAATCAACTCCAATAATTGGGCCATTATTACGGAAAGGAACACGAGCAAATTGGTCTGGTACTGTGCCTTTTGGTATATCTACTAGATTATCTGTTTTACCTTCAGCCATTTGATTAACTTTAAATGTTTCATTCCTAAAAATTACTTGTTGACGCTTACCTTTATTGATTATAACTAATGGATTTGGCCCTAGTTGTAGCTCAATTTTATCCTGGTAAACATCTGTAAAATCAAACACTGTAACAGTAGCTTGCCAAGCTAAATTATCATTAAAGCCAAGTGCTACACCAGGCGCGCCAGCAACACTAGCACCTGTAACATTTAGCGGCTGTTCTTTTTTATCTGTTGGCGTAACATTTATTTGTATTTGATACCAAGTAGGAGAGTTTTCTAAATCAAAATGTTGATCTCCTGTAATCATTGGCGCACCAGATTCAGTAACTTTACCACTTAAAAGAAACCAGTTGCTCCCATTACGTTGATCCCGTGGTCTAACAGCATTGGCAAACAATGGAGACTCTTTAGCGGCCTCTAAATAAGCTTTTGCCATATTTAATATAGAAGGATGAATATTTTTATCTAGGTATTCTCCCCATTGTTTATATTGTTCTTTTAGCTCATCATTTCCTTGATCTAGGTTTGGAACTGCGGTTTTAGCTGAAAGATTTTGACCTAAAGCATCAGGTATTACATAAGTAGGATCAAAGGGAGAGAGTCTAAACATGTCTTCAAAAAATAGCTTTGTACCATCAAAACCTTGTGCTTTTCCTGCGTCTTGGTAATTTTTTAATGCCAGTGTAGTATCAAGATCACTTAAGTCAAAAGCTAGGCTAACTGCAAGCCCTTTCCCTACATAAATTGTATCAAGCTCTGTCCAAGGTCTTGTTTTAGTAATTTTTAGCTCTTGGTACTCTTCAGGAAGCGGATTATTGGTTAAATAAGCATTAACACCATCAGCATAGGCTTTTAAGAAAACTCTAATTTCAGGGCTATATTGTGCTAGTGAATCTTGTGCAGCTAAATAAAGTCCGCTACCCCGTGCCGTAGAGTCAGCGCGAAGTATTCTATTATTTTCGCCTGGGCCAAGGATTTCTGCTAAAGTGCCGTCTAACATTCGGCGGCGGGCATCCATTTGGAAAAATCGATCTCTAGCATGAATAAATCCCTCCATAAAAAATGCGTCTACATTAGTTTTAGCAAAAATATGTGGGATACCTAATTCATCTTCAATAACTTCAACATCTTCTACTAATCCAGTAAGTTCTTGAGGAGTAAATTCACTAGCTTTTTTTATTGAAGTATAGTTTTTAGTAGACTTTTTAGTAATATTGGGAGCAGATTTTTTACTGCCACCATAGCTTATACTTGGCATTACTAATTGAAAACAAAGTATTAAGGCTATTGGTAATCCAAGATAAAATAAATTAAATTTTTTCATAAATTTCTCCAAAATATTGCAGAAAAATTTTCTTATTGTGGTGCCATGCGAATTGCTCCATCTAATCGGATCACTTCGCCATTTAACATTTCATTTTCAATAATATGATGTGCTAGCGCGCCATACTCAGCAGGACGGCCAAGTCTTGCTGGAAAAGGCACTTGCTGGGCTAGCGATTGTCTAGCTGGTTCTGGCAAGCCTGCTAGAAGTGGTGTATCAAATAGACCTGGTGCAATGGTTAAAACTCGAATACCAAAACGTGCAAATTCTCGTGCAATTGGCAAAGTCATTCCAACCACACCACCTTTAGAAGCAGAATAGGCTGCTTGTCCAATTTGTCCATCAAATGCAGCTACAGAGGCAGTATTAATAATTACTCCTCTTTCCCCTGCTTCGTTAGGCTCATTTTTAGACATTACTGCCGCAGCTAAACGAATACAATTAAAAGTACCTATTAAATTAACTTCTATAGTACGGGCAAAATGTGATAACTCCATTGGCCCTTGTTTTCCTATTACTCTTTGTGCTGCACCAATTCCAGCACAATTAATTAAAATATTTAATCCTCCAAAAGCTGATAAACAAGTATCTACTGCCTTTTGAACATCTTCTGCTGAGGCAACACTAGCTTTAACAAAACTAGCATTTTCTCCTAGTTCGGTAGCTAAAGCATTACCCCGCTCTTCATTTAGATCAAGAATTACTGCTTTTGCTCCAGCACTGACTAAACGACGTACACAAGCTTCACCTAAACCAGAAGCACCGCCAGTAACTAGAGCAACTTGGCCCTTTACATCCATAGCTCCTCCAAAATTTTTATAAAAGTATGAAATTTAAATGATTTCGATAAAGAAAAGTTAATCTTGCATTATAGTCTTAATTTAAGCTTTTTTACACCCTTCTATTTACACTTATTAAAAATAAATTGATGTTAAATTTTTCTATACCTGTTATTTTGCCTAGAATAATCCTAGAATAATCATTTAGCTAATTTTGATTAGTAATAATTTAGCCCTGGAAATAAATAAAAAATTCCTGTTGACAAGTGCGAACGATCGTACTATTTTACAGTTATTCCTAAGATTTTAAGATGGTTTATTTATGACAAAAGGCAAAGATACCAAATCAACAATTTTATCAGCAGCCCTAACCACCGTTAGCCAGGAAGGGTTAGAAGGCTTAAGTTTTGGTAAACTTGCTCAGAATGTCGGGCTGTCTAAAAGCGGATTATTTGCACATTTTAATTCACTTGAAAACCTGCAAATAGCTGTAATACAAACGGCTGTAGATATTTTTATTGAAAAAGTAATTGCTCCTGCACTAAAACAACCTCGCGGAGAGCCACGAATTTGTGCATTTAGCAATAATATCTTTGAATGGGGAAAAACTTTTCCTGGTGGTTGTCCTTTCGTTTCTATGGCAACGGAAATGGATGATAAACCGGGCCCGGTACGTGACTTTTTAGTTAGCACCCAAAAAGATTTCCTTTCTGTTTTAGCTAATGCCGCACAAATTGCTATAGAAGAAGGTCATTTTCGTAAAAACTTGAATACACAACAATTTGCTTATGACTTTTATTCTATTATTTTAGGCTACCACCATTTCCACCGCTTGCTTAATGACACACAAGCAAAAAGCTACTACCAAAATGCTTTTACAGCATTAATTAATAACTCTCATTAACTAAGGAGTAAATTTTATGCTTAAAACTTTTCTTTCAACAATTTCTTTAATCAAAAATAGCACGAACGTTCGTCAAATAAAAACCAAAATAAAACATAAGTTTGTTCGCTCTAAGTTTCAGTTTTTGTCAAAAATTTCTTCAACTTGGGCAGCTAGAGAAGCTATGAATTTATTTTTCCAAACAGCTAGGCATAAACGACCTGAAAGAGAAAGCAAATTGTTGTTGAAAGCAGCAGAAAAATTTACTTTTAATTGGCAAGGAAAAGACTTAGTAGCTTGGGCTTGGGGAGTTGGGCCAACTATTTTGCTAGTTCATGGTTGGAATGGCAGAGGTGCGCAACTAGGCTCATTTATAAATCCATTAGTTTCAGCAGGTTATCGAGTAATAGCTTATGATGCACCTGGTCATGGGGATTCTGATGGCAAACATGCTTCCTTAGTTGACTTAAGCGAAAGTCTTAGTGCTTTAATAGACAAACTAGGCTCAATTGCTGGAGTTATTGCACATTCTTTAGGAACTGCTGCAACTACACTAGCTTTAACTCAAAGCAAAAAAATCCCTTGGGTAGTTTATATTGCTCCGCCACTGCAACCTCGTGATTATGTCCATAAATTTGCTAAATTCTTAAAAGCCTCACCAGAAACAACTAGCCTAATGATGGCATTAATGACTGTGAATTTTCGCCGAAGTTGGGAAAGTTTAGACATTCCTGAGCTAGTTAAATCTTTACAAACACCTCTTTTAGTTATTCATGATGAAGAAGATAAAGATGTCCCCTATTTTGAAGGAGCAACATTAGTTAAAGCTTGGCCTAAAGCAAAACTTATAACAACTAAAGGCTTAGGACATCGCCGCATTTTACACCAAAGCGAAGTAATTAATCAGGTATTAGAGTTTATTCAAAACCAACCTATTGAATTAGCTGAAGTAGTAGAAATTAATCAATATAGCTTAAAAAACAAAATCTTAGCTAAAAAATGTAGCCAAGAAACTTGTAACAACTTGGTTTTAGAGACTTTAGATAAAACAGGTCGTCAATGTTCCGCTTGTCTTATGGACAAAGAACTTTTTAATCCCAGTCTACGCTGGGCATAACAAATAATCAATTAAATCAATTAATGCTGTGTTAGAAAAAAAATAGGAGAGATTATGAAAAAATTTGCTAATTTAGTTTTAGTTGCTATGTTTTTATTTTCCAATCAATTAGCTTTTGCTGGTGGAAAAGGTAAAAAAGTTGAATTTCCTCGTGATGTAGTAATTAATGGTACTGAAGTAAAAAAAGGAAAGTATAATGTTGAATTTGATGAAAAAACCAATGAAGTAATGATTTGGCAAGGTGATAAGCTAATTGCTAAATCTAATGCTAAGAAAAATACTCATCAAACCAATCGTAAAAATATTGTCACCGAAATATTAATAGTTAAGCAGGGAGAAAAAAGTTTTCTAAAAAGATTATCTTTAGCGGGCGAACAGGAAGATATTTTACTTGATATGCAAAATCTAAGTGTGTCTCCTCAGTAAATAAAATAAATAGGGTGAAATTTGCTAACCACTAGATTACTGAAATCTAGTGGTTAACTTTTAAATTTTTAATATATAACTTTTAGCTTTTAATTTGGTGTACTATCCAATCCAAAACATTAATAAATTCTTTTAATGCACTTTCATTTTTCAATAAAGATAAAGGTATTTTAGGACGACCTCTTAAATTTGCCGCAGTTAACTGTAAATTAACTCCAGGAATGTTATTTAATAAAGTTAGTAATTCTTCTCTTTTAGAATCATTATCAAATGGTTTTCTTACTTTGAGATATTGAAATATTATCTCTATTTGACCATCCGTTCTAATGCCAATAGGCCAGTAGATCTTTCCATTGTAGTCAAGACAGGGCCAAAAAATTGTCCTCTTATTATTTTTACTCCAAATAAACTTAGGTAAATTTAGTCTAGCCCAGTTTTGTAATTCTTGCACTATTGGTATTAGAGTTGCAAATTCGCTTTCTTGCATAATTTGAAAAAATGTTTCTTGATCACATTTTTCTTCATCTCTGTTATTGCTAATCTCTTTTTCTATACTTAATTCTACCTGCCAATCATTTGTATCAAGTTCACAAATGGCTATAATTTGTCTACAAAACTTTTCAATGTATTTTGCTGACATGTTAGCCTCAACAAACCAACCATTTTTAAGTTCCTTTGGTTCACGGCACAAAGATTTATCTTTTTTTAATAAATTTGAAAAATTATTGCTAATAAGATCAAATTTATCAGAGTCTAGCTCTGCAATTACATTTAAGGTATTTATCAAAACATCTCGCCAATACTTTACAGAAAAATCTTGTCCAAGTATGCGTAATTTTACAGGAGCAGTTTTTGTTACATCATCTTTTTGTTCTATATTGCTTTCCCCAAAATACGGCCAAACGTTTAATAATACTTCTGAAAGATATTCTGCTCGTTCTTCTATATCTTCTTTTGTCCAAGAGTCACAATCTGCAAAATATTTGTTTAATTCTAAATGGCTATTAGCAAAACGTACTTTTTTCAACTCAAATCTATCATTAGAAAGTTCAGAGTTGTAAGCTGTTAAGGTAAGATTACCTAAGCTGTGTAAAAGTAATTCATGCGTGGCTTGCCAATCGTCTCCTAACTCTGTTTTCCAAGCATCATCCAATGTTTGCGGCATTACATGTTCTATAGTTAGGTTGTCAAATGAAATTTTTTCTTTGTGACTATAGAAAAGCTCAATAGCTTCTAAAATTAGCTTAGTTCTAACAATTCTGTTTCCTGCTCCATAAAGTTTAGTTCCAACTAAATTTCTCTTAAAATCAAAGTCTTTTGGATAATCCTTGCTTTGAAGCAAAGTTTTCACTCCTTCAAACAGACTAGAAAATTTACCTACTTGTATTTGAGAGTATAAATTAGGAAATATTTTATTTAGCCCTGTAGTTGGAACTCCACAAACAAAACGTCTGACCAGAAAATTCTCTAATATTTTAAGTACATCAATAAAATCACCAGCAGAAAGTTTTGATTGGGAATAACTATCATAACAATTAAGTAAGAACGGATAAGCAGTAGTTACTTCAATACGATTAATTTGTTTTAGTAAATAAGATATGTCGTTGTTAGATTCTTTTTCTGGAAACAATAATTTTTGATAATAAGTAGCAAAACAAGATAACTCTTTAAGATAAGTTAAAGCATCTCCTTGGTTAACAAGATCTTTTAGTACAAAATATATATCATTTTGTTTAACAACAAGCCCATTCTTCATCAAATAATGACCAATAAACTCTGTTAGTTTATCTCCTAAAGCTTCTTGCATAGGCATCCAATACTTAGCATATACTTGTTCTTGTTCATCTACATTAATGCGCATAAACAAAAAATTTTTTATTAAATCCGCTTGTGTCAAAGGTCTGCCCTTAGCATTTAAGCTCTCAAAAACAAGATAGGGATTATCATCTGTATAAAGTACAATACTAACAACTGATAGCCTGTTAGTAATAACTAGTTGTAACTTCGCTAAATCTAAATTTAATTGCTTTAATCTTTTACTAAAATATTGGTAACTTTTGAGAATTTGATTTTCCACTACACCAACAATAGAATCTTCTTTTTTAATTAAAGATTGAAAACATATCCTATCAACTTGTGTAGGCAACAGCTTAAAGTAATCAAGATTTTTTTTATAAGAATTTACTAGTAAAGTATGATTAATTTCCTCTGCTAACTCTTTTTGTCCTCTTTCTATAGCTAAATCTCTTAGTACACTAAAAATTATGAATATAGTAGTAAGTCTTTGTTGTCCATCAATTAAGGCAAACTTAGGAACACCTTCTGGAACAGAGTTTGTTTGCATAGTAACAATGCTGCCAATAAAATGCGCTCTACTTTTTTCTTCTTCATAAAGTTCTAAAATATCATTTAGTAAAATTCCCCATTCCTTTGTGTCCCAGCTATAAGAACGTTGAAATAAAGGCACAACGTATTGTTTAACCCCTTCAATAATAGATTGTAAGTTTGTTTCTGATGCTTTCATACTTTATTTTTATCCTTAAGATGATATTTAGTGTTATGTTTTGTTAGCTAATAATTAGGAACTCAGATTTTTAAGCACAATAACTAATAAATTTCTTTTTGTAAACTATTTTGATATGTTGAAATATTAAATTTTTTAGCTACTAATAATCTTTACAGCGGTATGAAAACATATAGAATACAAAATTGTCTTTAAGTCTTTTGTTTTCAATGTAAATCTGTATTCTTTTACTTGTTTTACCGCTATAATACAGACCATTAGAAAAGCAGAAAAATGCCCCTAAAGTTAGGGGCATTTTAAGGAAATCAATAATTTAGAAAGCCTTTGATTTGCTTTTGACTAAAATCTTTGTTTATTAGCTTGCTGTCGCAAAACTATTTAATGCAGCAATTAAATTTGTTTGCTCTTTTTGGTTAACTATTGCTATTTCTGCTCTTACTTGTGTAATTTGACTTAATACTTTTGTAGGCTCTATTTCTGGTTTGCTACCTACTTTTTCTACAATTATACGCAGTTTATTAGCAAGTTCTACTAGTCGGCTATCTTGAGCAGTATTTGCTATTTTAGTAAGCTCCTCTACAGGATCTAAAATACTTCGTTTAGCAGGACGGTTGTCTTCAGCTTGTTTACGGGCTTTTTCTTCTGTTTCAGAAGATCTTTGTTGGTTAAGTTGGGCATTTCTCATTGAATCAATCATTGCAGCAAATTGGACTAAAATGCTATCAAAGTAACGTGCTGTACCTTCAAGAGCGCGATTTTGTTGGCGCAGTTTTGCTTCATCAGCTAAATTTTGCTCTTTAAATTCACTTTCTTTAGTGCGATTACTGCCAGAGAGATTTGCTTCTTTAGCATCATTTGCTGTAGCAAGAGACTCTTCAGCTTTACGGTTTTTCTCAGCTAAGGCAGCTTCTAGGGCTTGATTTTTCTGTGTAAGTGCTGTTTCAGCACCCCTATCTTTTTTAGCAAGTTCAGCTTCTTCTTTAGCATGTGAAGCTTTTAAGGTAGCTTCAGCAGCGCGATTAGCTGCGGCAAAAGCACTTTCAGCTAAAGCATTAGCTTGTTTTAAGGCTGCTAGTTTTGCTTGATCATTAGCAGCAAGTTCGGCTTCTGCTAGGTCATTAGTTGCCCTTAGTTGCGCTTCAGCAGCCGTATCTAAATCTATTTCGGCAGCTTCAGCCTGTTTATTAGCATTAATAAATTTAGTTTCATTTTCTAAATTTACTTGGCGAAAATCCATTTCAGCTTTTAGATCTCGTGATAAAAGGTCGGCTTCCATCTGTCTATTGGCAGCACTAAAGCTTGCTTCTTCTTCCTGATGTTTAGCAATTAATAAAGCTTGTTTTTCAGGGTCGGTTTCCGCTTCTTCTAATGCGCGATTACCAATAGCAAGTTCGGCTTCTGCTGCAAGATTTTGCGCACCCACTACATCACGAGCAGCTTTATTAGCCTGACTAAGGTCGGCTTCTGCTTTGCGATTGGTGGTTGAGAGTGTGCTTTCAGCTAAGCGATTTTGTTCTGCATGTGCTTGTTGTTTGGCTAAATTAGCTGCCTTAAGTGCTGTCTCATCTTGTGAATGTCGGGCTTGCATAGCTGCTTCTTTAGCCATGTCTGCTAACATTTCTGCATCTTCAGCAGCACGATTACGATTAGCTAAATCTGTTTCAGCTTTCATATTGCCAGCTAAAAAGTCTTGTTGTTCACTCTTATGTTGGGCAGCTAGGGCAGCTTCTTTCTTTAAGTTCTCTGCTTTTAATAAATCTGCTGCTGCCGAATTAGTTTTTCTTAGTTCTGCTTCTGCTGCACGATTAGCAGCAGCAAAGGCAGCTTCTTCTTTTTGATGTTGATTTTTTAAGCTAGCTTCCGCAGCTTGATGTTCTAAAACCATATCCATTTCTGCTTTACGGTTTGCTGCTGCGTGACGAGCTTCTTTCTCTAAATTTGCTTGTAAAAGGCGTGCTTGGTTAGCTAGATTGACATTTGCTTGAGTGCTAGCAGCCGTTGGAGCAGAATTTACTACTTGTATAGACTCGGAAACACCTTGGCTAGAACTGCTAGGAGTGCCACTGATAACTGTATGTCCACCTGTATCAGAGATTAGTTGATTTTTTACCAAATTAGCAAAAATTGTGTTTTCACCTGTACTAGAATCATTGCGAGAAAAAAATTCTTGCACTATTTCTTTTGCTGTTTCTTCTGATCCAGCGACTAATTTTTCCTTGGAAACTAGTTCTGCTTGGATAAGACTTTGTGCAATTTCTAGGTTGTCTATATCTGATAAACTATAGTTAGTATTGATGTTATTGTTAATACTGTTATTTTTAATATCTCCCATTATCCAAGCCTCCAAATTTTATAATGCTAACCCATTATCGGGTTTAAGATAGATGTGTTGCTAGCAAGAAACTAGGAAAAATTTGCTTACTAGGAAAAATATACCTAGTTTTATTTAAATGATCGAGTATTTTTTACATAGTCCAACCTTTTTTCCTAAGTTAAAGATATAAGTCAACCTTTTGTAGATTAAATGGCCTACCTATAAGCTTAATGTTTACTTACAGATGGAAAAAGTACAGACGTTCATTAAAATTTTTGTCCATAGTGGCATATAGCTTGCAATAAGGGAAGGTGGGGCAAGAGATAATTAGCGATAGAGATGTCGCTATGGTCTCTAAGCGGTTATAGTGGTGAGGACTGTAATCGCGATTGGTTTTAGCACTGTGGTTATCTCCCACAACCACAGTGCTATTCTTTTGTTTAAAACAAAGTTCTTCTATACCACTAAATAAATCCTAATCAATTTAACTTCCAAAAAACTTTACAAATCTAACACTCTTACCAGCCTTTAGGAAATTTAACTGCATTCATACGCCGCAAAATTAATTGCTGTCGTTTTGCTACTCGTTTTGGGTTCTTTGATGGGTTATAAACTGTCCTAGGATTAGGGATCATTGCTGTTAAGTAAGCAGCTTCACTAACAGAGACTTGGCTAATTGATTTACCAAAATATTTTTGTGCCGCAGCTTCAGCACCAAAAACACCATCGCCCCACTCAATAACATTTAAGTAAACTTCTAATATTCGCTTTTTTCCTAAATTTTTCTCTAAATAATAAGTAATAGCAGCTTCTTTAACTTTACGTAGTGGATTTTTTGATTCAGATAAATAAAGATTTTTAGCTAGTTGTTGAGTAATGGTTGAAGCACCACGAACAAACGCACCTTCTTCCCAATCTTTTTCCAAAGCTTTTTGAATTTCAACTGTATCAAAGCCATTATGTTGAAAAAATCTAGCATCTTCTCCAGCTAAAACACCTCTAAGCAAATTTGGTGAGATTTGATCTATAGGTTGCCAGCTTTGTTTTATTTCAAAAGCTCTGCCCTCTCTGATAGCTTCTCTTTGTCTAGCCTGCATTAAAGCTGTAGTTGTTGTATTAGCAGCTTTAAGCTCTTTTCCTGTAGGTAGTAAAATAAACTCTAGCCCTAAATAACCAAACCCTAGTAGGAATAAAACTAGAAAAATCCGTTTAAAAGACCAACCATTAGCTTTTTTCTGTTTACGAATGGGTTTAGAAGCATTAACCTTCTTTGACATCATTTAATTTATCTCATTTAATTTATTTAAGAATATTTCAATATAAATAAAGCAGTAAAACTAAATATTAGCTTTAGGCAAAGAGATGAAACAACTATTTTTACTCAAAACCCTGCTACTTATCCTAATTCTTACTAGTTTGCTTGCCTGTGAGAAAAAAAACGACCAACCAACAACTGATAATAAAATCAAAATTGGAGTTTATTATCCTCTAACAGGTGAAATTGCTACTTTTGGTCAATTTGGAAAAAAAGGTGTAGAAATGGCCGTTGACGAGATTAACAAATCTGGTGGGTTGTTAGGTCGTCAAGTAGAAGCAATTTATGAAGATACTCGTGGACTACAACAAGATTCAAGTATTGCAGTACAAAAACTTATTGATAAAGATAAAGTTATAGGTGTACTTGGTGAATCTGCTTCTACAAATTCAATCGCTGGCGGACAGGTTTGTCAAGAAAAGAAAATTCCAATGATTACACCATCTTCAACAAACCCACAAGTTACACAAATTGGAGATTATATTTTCCGAATTTGCTTTTTAGATGATTTTCAAGGCGAAGTAATGGCTAGATTTGCCTTTAACAGCTTAAAAGCTAAACGTATTGCTATACTTTATGATAATGGTAGCGATTATAGCCTTGGGTTAGAACAATTTTTCAGTGAAACACTTAAGAAATTAGGTGGAGAAATTATTGCTAAGGAAGCTTACCAAAAACAAGATGTAGACTTTAGCTCACAATTAACTAAAATTAAAGGCTTAAATCCAGACGCAATCTATGTTCCAGGCTACTACACTCAAGTTGGTCAAATTGCGCAACAAGCACGTAAATTAGGCTTAAACATACCATTACTTGGGGCTGATGGTTGGGATTCCCCTTCTCTTTTAGAAATAGGGAAAGAAGCTCTTAATGGTTGTTATTTTTCAAACCATTATAATGTTGAAGATCCTGATCCAATGGTAAAAAGCTTTGTTCAGACTTTTGTAGATAGATATAAAACAACTCCTGACACAACAGCAGGATTAGCCTATGATGCAACACATATTATGTTTGCTGCTATTAAAAAGGCAAACTCAACTGATCCTAAAGCAATTCGTGATGCTATTGCTGAAATAAAGAATTTTTCTGGGATTACAGGTAAAATTACTATTAGTCCTACTCGAGACGCAATAAAACCAGCAGTAATTGTAGGGATTGAAAATGGAAAATATATTGTAAAAGAAAAAATATCCCCTGTTAGCTAAATTTCTTATTGAAAATGATAGAAATAAAGCAGTATTTACCAGTAAAAACGCCTATTTGGGTTGACAGGAGTAGCAATATCTTATATCAATTTTCGGTTACACTACCCAAAAACATCAGTATTAATATCAGTTAATTTTCAGCAGTAAAACAAGTAGAATCCCTACTTTTTAAGTAATTAAACTTTCACTATGGAGGCGGTACTTTTAATATTCTTTTTAAGAACACCAAATTTTTTTAAGTACCGAAAAAATTTTTAATGAAATCAAGAACTTTTCTAAAAACTCTTTTATCTTCACTATTTATCTTAATTATTTTTGCAACTTTTATTGCTTGTGAGAAAAAAGACGAAGCAAATAACAATACTGGCAATAATACAAATACTTCTAACACAATCAAAATAGGTCAATATGGCTCATTAACAGGCGATAAAGCAACATTTGGACAATCTACCAAAAAAGGTATTGACCTAGCCCTAGATGAAGCAAATAAGTCAGGTGGTTTGCTTGGCAAACAAATTGAAATGATTATTGAAGATAATCGAGGCTTACAACAAGAAGCAACTACTGTAGTACAAAAACTAATTGATAAAGACAAGGTTATAGCTGTTTTGGGTGAAGTAGCATCTACAAACTCAATTGCTGGTGGGCAAGTTTGCCAAGAAAAGAAAATTCCAATGGTTTCGCCATCTTCGACAAACCCACAAGTTACCCAGGTAGGAGACTATATTTTCCGAGTTTGCTTTTTGGATGATTTTCAAGGCGAAGTAATGGCTAAATTTGCTGCCAATACATTAAAAGTCAAAAAAGTAGCTATTTTGCATGACAACGGTAGCGACTATAGCAAAGGTCTTTCACAGTTTTTTGCTGAAACTTTTAAGAAATTAGGTGGCGAAATTTTAGTTGATGAAGCTTACCAAGCCGCAGATTCTGACTTTAGCGCGCAATTAACTAAAATTAAAGGCTTAAATCCTGAAGCTATTTATGTTCCTGGATACTATACTCAAGTAGGACAGATTGCCCAACAAGCCCGCAAAACAGGTATTACTGTACCGCTAATGGGTGGAGATGGTTGGGATTCACAAACTCTTTTTGATATTGGAAAAGATGCTCTAAATGGCTGTTTTATTTCTAACCACTACACCATAGAAGATCCAGATCCAAATGTACAAAGTTTTATTACAAACTTTAAGGCAAAGTTTAATGAAACTCCTGATGCTTTAGCAGCCCTAGCCTATGATGCAGCTAGAATTTTATTTGACGCAATCAAACGAGCAAACTCTACAGATCCTAAAGCAATTCGTGATGCACTAGCACAAACTAAAGAATTCAAAGCTGTTACTGGCGTTATTACAATTAGTCCAACTCGTGATGCTGTAAAATCTGCTGTAGTTTTAGAAATACAAAATGGTAAATATAAATACAGAGAAACTATTAAACCTGATGCTGCTCCAGCACAAAGTGCAGCAGTGACAACCAAGTAATATATTTTAAGGAAATTCTTAAGGGGGAGCATGGAACTTTTCCTACAACAACTAATAAATGGGATTGTTCAAGGGAGCATCTATGCTCTCATTGCCTTGGGCTATACAATGGTTTATGGTGTGTTACGTCTTATCAACTTTGCTCATGGTGACGTTTTTATGGTTGGAGCATTTGTTGGTTTTTATACAGCCGCCGCTTTTAAGATCTCAGAGCCTAGCCTAGGGGCATTGTTTCTAGTTATGACCTCAGCTATGTGTGCTGCGGCAATACTAGGAATACTAATAGAAAGATTTGCTTATCGTCCGGTAAGAAAATTTTCTAGATTAACTTCTTTAATTACTGCAATTGGTGTTTCTTTACTTTTAGAATATTTAGCTCAATTTTTCTTTGGTGCTACACCAAAAAGCTTTCCTACAGTGTTAGAAATAAAAAATATCAATATCACTAGTAATGTTACTATAAGCAATGACTCTGTTTTAATCATTGTTGTTTCAATATTACTAATGTTAGTACTTAATATTATTGTTTTTAAGACCAAGCTAGGTAAAGCAATGAGAGCAGTATCTTTTAATTTAGATGTAGCTAAGTTAATGGGTATTAATACAGATTTTGTAATTTCTTTTACATTTGCGTTAGGTTCAGCTTTAGCTGCTGCGGCAGGAATACTTTATTCTGTCCATTTTACTAAAATAGATCCATTAATGGGACTCTTAACAGGCTTAAAAGCTTTTGTGGCAGCAGTTTTAGGTGGAATTGGTAATATTACTGGTGCTGTACTTGGAGGCTTATTACTAGGAATTGCAGAAATAATGGTAAGTGCTTATATTTCATCAAGTTACAAAGATGTATTTGCATTTATGATTCTAATCTTAGTTTTAATTGTAAAACCAGCCGGATTGCTTGGCTCGGCGGCACAAGAGAAAGTATAGGAGAAGTTTTGTGGCTACGCTGTTGAGAATTTTTGGTTGGCTTGGAGCATCAATTTTAATTGTTACTATTTTAGAGTCTATTCTTAAAACTCTAAAAAATTATCAAATAATGGGGTCAGATATCATTACTGATTATGGCTTAAACATTATTTGCTTAATGGGAATTAGTATTTCCCTAGCTGTTAGTTTACAGCTAATCAATGGCTATACAGGTCAGTTTTCTTTAGGCCATGCGGGGTTTATGGCTATTGGTGGTTATGTTTCTGCTTTTACTACTAAAAGTTTATTAGCAGGCTCAGGCGATGAACGAGGCTTTATTAGCACTCTAATAATTTATGTTATTGCTTTAAGCATAGGTGCTTTTGCTAGTGCTATGGCAGGTCTTTTAGTTGGTATTCCTTCGCTACGCCTTAAGGGTGATTACCTAGCAATAGTAACTTTAGGGTTTGGCGAAATTATCCGTTTAGTAATTGAAAATATTGAAACCGTAGGCGGCCCACGAGGTTATATTGGGATTCCAAAATTCCCTAATTGGCAATGGCTATCTACAAGTGCTTTTTCTGGAACATTTTCCAGTATGTCATGGATTTTTCTTTTTGCTATTTTGACCGTTATTGTAGTTCATAATATTGTTAAATCTAGTTTTGGACGTTCTTTAATTGCTATTCGTGAAAATGAAATTGCTGCTGAAGCAATGGGAATTGACACAGCATTTTATAAAGTATCTGCCTTTACTATTAGCGCGGCTTTAGCTGGTTTTGCTGGCGGTCTTTATGCTCATCTTTATGGTCAGCTAGTTCCTACAACATTTAATTTTGTTCGTTCAGTAGAAATAATTATTATGATTGTTTTTGGTGGTATGGGTTCAATTACTGGGGCGATTCTTGGAGCAATTGTTTTAACAGGTCTTCCTGAATGGTTGCGTCTTATGGCTGGACTACGAGCCGACTGGATGCCGCAGTGGATGATAAAAACATTTACCTATTTACCAGAATTAAGAATGATTATCTATTCATCCTTACTAATTATTACTATGTTAGTACGTCCACAAGGAATATTAGGACAATATGAGTTTTCTTTATCTCGGTTGCTAAAGAAAAATAAAACTACCAAAACTAACTCAGAGGAGAAAAAAGCTTAACCTTATGAGTGGAAAAGAAATCTTAGAAACCAATAATTGTACAATTCGTTTTGGCGGTCTTACAGCAGTTAATGAGCTTAATCTAGCAATTAGAGAAAGTGAAATATTTGGTCTAATCGGCCCAAATGGAGCAGGAAAAACAACTATTTTTAATTTGCTAACAGGTGTTTATGCTCCTACTTCTGGAATAATAAAATTTTTAAGCAAAAGGGTAGATGGTTCAAAACCCTGTCAAATTGCAGCAATGGGAATGTCTCGAACTTTTCAAAATATTCGTCTTTTTGCCAGTATGACAGTGCTAGAAAATGTAATGACTGCCTACCATGTTAGAACTAAGCAAAATATGGTTGATGCAATATTTCGCTCTAGCAGACATCAAGCAGATGAAAAACAACAAAGAGATTTTAGTTTAGAGCTATTAAGTATTTTTAATTTAGCACAATTTGCAGACGAACAAGCTACTAGCCTTCCCTATGGTAATCAACGCCGTTTAGAAATTGCCCGCGCCCTAGCTACTAATCCTAAATTATTGCTACTAGACGAACCAGCAGCAGGAATGAATCCTCAAGAATCTGTTGAATTAATGCACTTAATAGGCTCTATTCGAGAAAGGTTTAACCTTACAGTTGTACTTGTAGAGCATAATATGAAAGTAGTAATGGGGATTTGCGAAAGAATCCAAGTTATAGAATATGGTAAAAGCATTGCGTTAGGAACTCCTCAAGAAGTTAAAAATGATCCCAAAGTTATAGAAGCTTACCTAGGAGGAGGTTAATTATGTTACAACTAGAAGATTTGCATGTTTCCTATGGTGCAATTAAAGCATTAAAAGGAATTTCTATTAAAGTTGAACAAGGCGAAGTTGTCACCTTGATTGGTGCTAATGGTGCAGGTAAAACTACTACACTACGCACAATTACAGGGCTTTTAACTCCTAAACAAGGAAGAGTGGTTTTTGAAGGTAAAGATATAGGTGGCACACCTACACACAAGGTAGTAGCACAAGGAATTTGTATGTCCCCTGAAGGACGAGGAGTTTTTGCTAATTTATCTGTAGAAGAAAACCTAGAGTTAGGTGCTTATTTAGCTAATGATGCTGCAAGAATCAAATCAGACCTTGAAAAGGTTTTTGTCCTCTTTCCTAGACTTAAAGAACGTCTAAAACAAATATCTGGAACGCTTTCAGGTGGTGAGCAACAAATGGTAGCAATTGGTCGGGCTATGATGGCACGACCTAGGTTATTACTACTAGATGAACCTTCTTTAGGTTTAGCCCCATTAGTTGTAAAAGCTATTTTTCAAGCCATAGATGAGATCAATAAAGCAGGGACAACAGTTTTATTAGTAGAACAAAATGCACACACAGCATTAAAACATTCTCATCGTGCTTATGTTCTTGAAACAGGCACTATTGTATTAGAAGGAAGTTCCCAAGAATTAGCAGCAGATAAACGAGTTCGTGAAGCCTACTTGGGAGAATAGATAAATTATTCTCTACTAGTTTAACTATCAAAGTAATAATTACTATTAATCTAGTAAGTTTCCTAGTAAACAAAGGAAACTTGCTGCGTTAGTAACTATGTTATTTACTTTTCTTATAGTAGACTGTCGTCTTTTAAGTAAATGGATACTACCAACATGTTAAATCTGGTAGCCGAACTTATCTAAATCGACCTTAAAATTCAATAAAAAACTGCATGGAGAATAGTTATAACAGTATGTACAATGCTACTTACTCAAGATTTTGTCATATGATTAACTCATTGAAAAATAAACAATTAACATCCCAACTAATAGGTATTCTTGCTATTATGTTGGTGATATTGCTTGCCCCAAATACAACTTGGGCAAGTGAAGCAAATATTGTCTTACCAGACCTAAATAAAGATGTTGGAGGAATGCCTGGTAAAACTCTACTTTATGGTGGTCTATTGGTATCTTTTCTAGGCATGGGTTTTGGATTATTGCAAATGATCCAATTAAAAAATCTTCCTGTACACAAGTCCATGGCTGATATTTCTGATCTAATTTGGGAAACCTGTAAAACATATCTGGTTACTCAAGTACGTTTTATTTTAATTCTAGAAGTTTGTATTGGCGCAGTAATGGTTTACTACTTTGCAGTATTACAACATTTTGAAATACCAAGAGTAGTTATCATTATGTTATGGAGTTTAATAGGAATTCTTGGTAGTTGTGGAGTAGCCTGGTTTGGTATTAGAGTAAATACATATGCTAATTCCCGTGCTGCTTTTGGCTCACTACAAGGTAAACCTTGGCCTACTTATGATGTTCCTCTAAAAGCTGGTATGAGTATTGGTATGTTACTCATTAGTGTTGAGTTATTACTAATGCTTATCATTCTACTTTTTATTGATCCTAAAAATGCTGGTGCTTGTTTTATTGGTTTTGCAGTTGGTGAATCTTTAGGTGCATCTGCTTTACGTATTGCAGGCGGTATTTTTACTAAAATTGCTGATATCGGCTCTGATTTGATGAAAATTGTATTTAACATCAAAGAAGATGATGCTCGTAACCCTGGTGTAATTGCAGACTGTACAGGTGACAATGCTGGTGATTCAGTCGGCCCATCTGCTGATGGTTTTGAAACTTATGGTGTTACAGGTGTAGCATTAATTACCTTTATCTTACTTGCTGTTAACCAAAAAACTGCTGGTGCAAATTACGAACTAATTCAAGTTCAATTATTAGTTTGGATCTTTGTAATGCGTATCCTAATGGTTTTAACCTCAGTAGTTTCTTATTTTATAAACCAAATTATTGCTAAAGCTAAATATGGTAATGCAGACAAGATGAATTTTGAAGCACCTTTAACTTCATTAGTATGGCTGACTTCCTTACTTTCAGTTGGCGTTACTTATGCAGCATCTTTCTTTTTAGTCAAAGACTTAGGTGATGGTTCTCTTTGGTGGAAACTTTCAACTATCATTTCTTGTGGTACTTTAGCTGGAGCTATTATCCCAGAATTGACAAAAATATTTACTTCTACAGATAGCGCACACGTTCGAGAAGTCGTAACTTCTTCTAAAGAAGGTGGAGCATCTCTTAACGTATTAAGCGGTCTAGTAGCAGGTAACTTTAGCGGTTATTGGATGGGCATGGTTATTATGTTACTAATGGGATTATCCTACTGGGTTAGTCTTGCTGGATTAGATACACTTATGGCTGCTCCTGCTGTATTTGCTTTTGGTTTAGTTGCATTTGGATTCTTGGGAATGGGGCCTGTCACAATTGCTGTAGATAGTTATGGCCCAGTAACAGATAATGCTCAATCTGTCTATGAACTCTCTTTAATTGAAAATATTCCAAACATCAAAGAAGAAATTAAGAAACAATTTGGATTTGAACCAAATTTTGATAAAGCTAAACATTTCCTTGAAGAAAATGATGGTGCTGGCAATACCTTTAAGGCTACTGCTAAACCTGTATTAATTGGTACTGCTGTAGTAGGTGCTACTACTATGATTTTCTCCATTATACAAATCCTTAAAGATAGTTTTGGTGATGCCCAAGCAATTGAACGTTTAGCTTTGGTTAATCCAATGGTACTACTTGGATTAATTACAGGCGGAGCTATTATTTATTGGTTTACTGGTGCATCAATGCAAGCTGTTACTACTGGAGCTTATCAAGCAGTAGAATTCATTAAGAAAAATATTAAGCTAGAAGGTGTAGACAAAGCTTCTGTTACTGATAGCAAAAAGGTAGTAGAAATTTGTACACAGTATGCACAAAAAGGTATGTTTAATATCTTTTTAACTGTATTTTTTAGCACTTTAGCTTTTGCATGTTTTGAGCCTTTCTTCTTTATTGGCTATTTAATTTCAATTGCTATTTTTGGTCTTTACCAAGCAGTATTTATGGCTAACGCTGGTGGTGCTTGGGATAATGCTAAGAAAGTAGTAGAAGTAGAATTAAAACAAAAAGGTACAGATTTACACGCAGCTACTGTAGTAGGTGATACAGTAGGCGATCCTTTTAAGGATACATCTTCAGTAGCTATGAACCCAGTAATTAAATTTACTACCCTTTTTGGTTTATTAGCTGTTGAATTAGCTGTTGAAATGACTAGAGCAGATCAAGGAACCCTTTTAAGAGGTCTAGCTATAGGGTTTTTCTTAGCTTCTTTATTTTTCGTTTGGAGATCTTTCTATAGTATGCGTATTAATTCAGCAGCTTAGAACTAAGATCATAAGTTTATTAGTTAAATTGGCATTTACTAAAATTAGTGGGTGCCAATTTTTCTATTTAAGCACAACCTAAAACAGGAATTTAAGCTCTAAAGGGTTGCAAGATACTCTTTTTATTTCATTCTTAGATTTGTTCTACCTATAAAACAACGCCAATTTGATTTTGGAGGCCAACCCCAATTGATTGAAAAAATACGTGCTTGGACACGAAAAATTTATCTAAGATCTCAAGAATGGGGAAAATCGCCTAATTGTATTAGAGATTTAACAGTTTTAGCTTTTATAAGTTGTACAATAATACCAATTCCAGTAGAAGCACTTTTAATTGCTATTATTGCCGCAGCACCACGTCGCTGGCTTAGAGCAGCTTTAGCAATAACTATTGGCTCAATTCTAGGTGCATTGATTTGCTACTTAGCCGGTAATTTACTATTAGGTAAAGCCATTTATCTTTTACAATATATTGCTCCAGCAAATAATTGGGAAGAAGTTAAAAATTCTGTTAGCAAAGAAGGTATAGTCTATATAGCTATAGCTTCTTTTACACCAGGCCTCTTTCGTGTTGGAATGGTAGCGGCTGGAGTTTTAAGCTATAACATACTGTTTTTTGTTATAGGCGTTTCTATTGGTAGAGCAATAAGATTTTTCCTAGAATCCGCATTATTACGTATTTTTGGAAATAAATTAAGCGTAGTATTAGAAAAATATTTTGAGCTAATATCACTAGTAACTGGCACCCTAGGATTAGTAGTGTTAGTAATAATGAGGCTAACACAATAGTAAGTCGTCGGAAAAACTAGGGATAATAGCTAAAAGTCTTACCAAACTTAAGCAACAAATAAGGGTAAAAAAACATCTCTAGCAATGGTTGTTTTAGCAATTTTATTATTAAAAATTTGCTAAGCTAAAGTGATTGTTACTTTGGAAAATTAGCTAAATATTTATGAATCAAAGTTTTCAAACTAAAGCTTTAGTGTGCTAGAATGTGGAAGCAATTAGCAAAATTATTAAATTTTATATTCCATAAAATTTTAACCAACTAGTTATTTACCAAACTATAAACTTTAGCAAGTGTTGTCACTTGATGGATTGTTAAATATTTGCGGAGAAAAATATGAAACAAGAAATCTTTACATTTATTGAAAATGAATCCGTGTTTGTTAGATTCAAGCGAGTAGTTACTGAATCGTTACAAGAATTCAAAAAAGATCCTAAAAAATTTATTCAGGATACTTTCCGCGGCGATCCTTCAATGGCTAAACATCGTCGTTACTTGCGTGTTGGTATAGCTGGTTCAGTATTCTTTTGGATGCTGGGTATGATCATTTATATTGGTATTTATTACTGGAAACCACCTGAAATAGCTAAAGAAGAAGATCAATTACAAAAAATTGTTGATCTAACACCTCTTAAAGCACCTGAACTTCTGCCCGCACCAAAAGCAGCAGAACGTGCTGGTGGTGGTGGCGGCGGTGGTCGTCGTGAAATGACTCCACCATCAAAAGGAAAACCACCCAAAGCTTCTTTAGAGCAACCACAAATTGTTGCTCCAACAACAAAACCACCTGAAATTAAAAACCCTTCCCTTCCTGTTGTGCCAGTTATTCAAGTACAACCTGAATTAGTAGCTAAAAACAATGATATTAATATCCCTACAGGGGTTGTTACTGGTGTACCCGGGCCTCCATCAGATGGCCCTGGTTCAGGTAGCGGCATTGGAACTGGTAAAGGTGGTGGTGTAGGTTCAGGAGATGGAACGGGTTTAGGCCCTGGTCGTGGCTACAATACTGGCGGCGGCAATCCAAATATTGGTGGTGGTGATGGCATTTATAGTGCTGGTGCTAGTGGAATTAAACAACCTCAAATTCTTTCTAAACAAAAACCTAAATATACAGAAGACGCTCGACGCGATAAGATTCAAGGTGTAGTAGTTCTTTCAGCAGTTTTTCGTAGAGATGGCACTATTACTGATGTTAAAGTTGTTCGCGGTCTTGGTTATGGTTTAGATGAAGAAGCAATTAAGGCAGCCTACTTAATTAAGTTTGTTCCAGGATCAAAAGATGGACAAGCTGTTAATGTTCGCGCCCGTTTAGAGTTTACCTTTAGCTTGCTATAAAACTAACATTTTCAAGCTCTTAAAATGCCCCTCCCTAGGGGCATTTTTATTTATAGGCTATTTTTATGACAGAAAAATTTTCTATTCAAGAATATGTTCGTTGGAGCGATGTTGATTATGCAGGACTAATTTGCTATGGAGCATATTTGCGCTTTTTTGAAATGGCAGAAACAGAGCTATTTCGTGCTGTTGGACTTCCCTACGGAAAAGTATTTGAAGATTATGACTTATGGCTACCTCGTGTCCAACTACACTCTGAATTTCATCACCCTGCTCTACTTGACGATTTGCTAACCGTTTCTGCTTTTATCGGACGTATAGGAAATAAATCCTTAACCTTAAACTTTGAGGTTTATAGAGCTAAAGATGAAATACTACTAGCTGAGGGCCGTTTTATTATGGTAGCTGTTAGCCGCAAAGATTTTAAGTCTATGGCACTTCCACAAGGTTTAATAGAGAAACTAGCTCGCTTTAGCTGTTGAAATAAATCTATTTGGGCTAAAGGGCAAAAGAAGTTCATCTGTTTTTCCTGTAAAGATTAGTTTAGAAATTAGCTCTATAGTAATAGGAGCTAGCAAAATTCCATTACGATAGTGGCCGGTAGCAAAAACAAATCCTGGTAATTGACTATGCTCTCCTAAAATCGGCAGTAAATCTATGCTAGCAGGCCTTAATCCTGCCCAAGCAGAAACCAAACTAGCATTAGCAAGTTCAGGAATAATTGTTTTTGCTTCTGTAGATAAATTTTCTAAACCATTGATAGTAACACTTTTATCATAACCTACATGCTCGGTTGTACTACCAATAATAATTGTCCCATCAAAGCGAGGAACTAAATAAATATGTTTTGAATGTAGAGTATAGCTTAATGTTTTAGGACTCGCCTTTACTGCTAGCATTTGTCCACGAACAGGTTTTATTTCTGGTAGTATATGTTTAGGAAAATTAGGTAAGCTAAATAAGCTGGCCCAACTACCAGCAGCATTTATTATTTTGCTAGCTAAGTGGCGTTCACCATTAGCAATTATTCCTACAGCTTTGTTTTGCTCTACTATTATTTCTGTGACTTGGCTACCAAGATGAAAGTTTACTCCAGCTATTTGAGCCTGCTTTACTATACTTTCTGATAATTTACGGTTATCTACTTGGTGTTCATCTGGCAAGTAATAGCCTGTAAGAACTTTAGAAGAAATACTTGGTATAAACTCTTTTACTTCATTTGAGGTTAGTTTTCTTAAATTTAGCCCCGCAGATGCTTGCCAATTAAGCTTTTTTTCTAGCTCTTGTGCTGAAAGCTGGTCAAAAGCTAGTTGTAAAGAACCTTCTGAACGGTGACAAGGGTCTAATCTTGTTTGCTCATAAAGTTTTTTAGTGAACTCTGGATAAATAGCTAAGCTTTTTTGACAAAGTAAAAATAATGGCGTAATAGCTGTTAGTTCAGATTGAGGAGCAAGCATTCCAGCCGCAGCCCAGGAAGCTTCTTTAATTAACTCTCCTCGTTCAAACAAATTTACCTTTAGCCCGCTGCTAGCTAGTTGTGCAGCAATACCACACCCTATTAAACCACCACCAATAACAATAATATCTGAATACATTAAATTTTAGTCTCTTAAATTTTCTTGGTTGAAGCCTTTAAGTCTACGAAAATTAGCCTTTTTGTAAAAGTATGATTGCCAATAAATAAATTAATTTTTCCTGTTTTAATAATTTATATTAAATTACTATATTTCTACTTTAACTTTACACCTCTTTTACGTTTTCGCTACTACCTCTAATTACTATATCTTGCTATAATTTGGTAAAATTAATTGTTAGGTAGTAAATAAGCATGAAGTATTTAATAATCATCCTTTTACTAATCTTAAGTCTTTCAACAGGGTGTAATTCACTTAATAAAATCAGCGAACCGGAAATGCTTTTTAGTTCTATTACACTATCACCCCAAACTTATATTTATGAACGTCCTGTTGCGAGAAGTGAAAGAATAGACACATTAAAAGAAGGCGTTTCAATAGAAATTCTTCAAGATCCAAAAAACCGTTGGCTTAAAGTGCGCGTTCCTTCGGGCAAAATTGGTTGGGTAGAGTCCCGCGATATTTTACGTCGTGAGTACTTAGAAGAATGGATGCAACTGAAAAAACGTGTTGAAACGCGAGAATTACAAATGAAAGCTGATACTTTGGATGATGCTAATCTAAGATTGCGTCCGGGTCGTGATACAGTCAAGGTCTATAAGATTTTTGGTGCTAAAACTTTAGAAGTTTATGATGTTGCGCATACAGAAAGACCTGGTTCTAAACCTGTTGAAACTATCAACATAACAGATCCAAAATTAAAACAAATCGATCCAAAAGCTAAAAAATCAAAAAAATCAAAGAAAAATCCTAATTCTGAAATTAAATACGACACTTGGTATTTAGTTAAAACTCCTGAAAATACTGTAGGTTGGATTTATTCTGGTTTAGTAGATATTCATGTTCCAGAAGAACTTGCCTTAATGTCTGAAAATAAAGTAATTGTTTCCTGGCGTATTTTAACTAGTACAACTGATGCAACAGGAAAAGAGCATCCAATGTATTTATCAATTGAGCGCGAGCCAAATTCCAACAAGGATTTTGACCGCGTTAGGGTTCTTTATTGGAATAATAAAAAGTCTCGCTATGATTTACTTTATAACATATCTGGCATTAGTGGTATTTTTCCTATAGAAAGCACACAAGTAAATGATTTAGCTACAGCTAAACCTACTTTTAAGATTCGTTATTTAAGCCAAGATGACCCTAATGTTATTATTGTTGATGACTATGAAATAACAGGAACACAAGCTAAAAAAGTTAATAGCACTACAGAAGCTTTACAAATTCTTGCTGACGAACCTATGGAGAACTCTTAGCTAATTATTTAGCAATAGCTTTTAGAGCATCAAATAATTCTTCTTTAGTTCGCCTAGTAATAGGAATCATTTCAACGTGTTTATATCGAATAACACCTTGTTTATCAATAATAAATACTGCTCGGTTAGTTACGCCTAATAAACCACCTAGCATCATTACGCCATAAGCCTTACAAATAGCACGATTTGGATCTTCTAAGAGTGGGAAAGGAAAATTATATTTGGTTGCAAATTTTTTATGTGCTTCCATATCATTGGTGCTTACTCCCAAGACAATCGAGTCAAATTGTTGAAATCTTTCCCACCCATCCCGGTAGTCACAAAGTTGTTTAGTACAAGTTGGAGTATCATCCCCAGGATAAAAAACTAAAACAATATTATTTTTACCTTGGAATTGGCTCAATGAATAAGTTTTTCCATCATTAGCAGGCAGCGAAAATTCTGGAGCTTTCTCACCAACATTTGGCATAAGTTATTTTCCTCTCAAATAATTAAATCATTTTTCTTGTAATTTTTGCTGTTCAACAGAAACTAGACTACTAAGTTGTTCTAAAGGTAAATGCCAATTAGGGCCTTCCTTTAAGAGCATTTGACCATCGCAAATAGCAACATTAGGATTTAAGATAAAAAGCACTTTTTTATCCTTTACCATTGTGGTTAATCTTCCTAATGAAACAGTTGTGGCTTGATAAGTTTTCTCTTGTAGTTCTACCAGCAAATTAACTACTGTTTCTTCTTTATCAAATACTGGCATTAATTCTATTAACTCTCTTTTGGACATTGTTGACATTGTCCAAATATTTTTTGCTGGGCCTGTAGTAACTAAATACAAAGCAACATCTCGAATAGAGGGTTCGCTATTATATTTTTTTTTGGGTTCTCTATGCACAAGTACCATAAATATCTATCAAATACAAGTTTTGAGCCTTTATTTTTTCTTGGACTAATTTAGTTTTACTTAAGCAACGGCTATTATAACAAAGCTTAATAAAAACCATCAAACTATTAACCCTATTTTTTATTTCAGTTACATATAGCTTATGATAGTCATCTTACTAGCACAAATATATTTAATTCGTAATTTTGCGGATGTTATAGATCGTAGTATAGAACATTTAATTTTAGTAATTATTTCTACTTTAACAGCAATTTTCCTAGGTATACCTCTTGCTATCTTATTAATAAAGTACCCAAGACTAAGTAAATTAATTCTAAGTGTTGCAAATATTGTACAAACTATTCCTAGTTTAGCTCTTTTTGGTTTTTTAATCCCAATTCCTTATTTAGGTGGAATTGGGATGCGTACAGCAATTATTTCACTAGTGCTTTATGCTTTACTACCAATAATCCATAACACAATTACAGGAATAAAAAGCATTGATCCTGCCTTAAGTGAAGCGGCTGAAGCAATGGGAATGACTTATTGGCAAAAACTTTTTCGCCTAGAACTACCTTTAGCAGCGCGAAGTATTATTGCAGGAATTAGAATTTCTGCTGTTACTGGTGTAGGTGTAGCCACTATTGCAGCGGCTATTGGGGCTGGGGGCTTAGGAGTTTATATTTTTCGTGGTGTTTCAATGGTTGACCATCAAGTCATTTTAGCTGGAGCAATTCCAGCAGCCTTACTAGCTCTTTTAGTAGATTTATTATTAGCAATAGTAGAAAAAAAAGTTACTCATCCTTAAAATTAATCTTTATAATTAGTAAAACTTTGTAGCTAAAATTATTAAACTATGCAAAATTCTGAAGATAATTTACTAGTAAAATTTTCTGCTGCTGCAACTAAGCCTACTCCAGCACAACCTCAGACTGATTCTGATAGTGAAAATATACTTGAAGCTGAAAATAATGATATAAACCAACCTGTAAGCCAAGTTGTCCCACAAATAGATCCTTTAAGTTTGCCTAAAATATGTTTTCAACATCCAGATACAGAAGGCAAATATTTTTGTCGAGTTTGTATAAATTGGCGTTGCAGTCAATGTGTAAATATTTATGGTGGGGTAGCAGTTTGTCCTAATTCAGATTCATTTTGTTTTACAGCACAACAACTAGCGGAACAACCAAAAGAAAAAGTTAACCTTTCTTACGCACAAGAACTTATTGAAGTTATTAAATTCCCTACTAGGAAATGGAAAAGCTTTTCTACTATTTGGTTAACAGTTTGGGTTTTAGCTGCAATGATGGAAACGGCTAGCGATATAGCAAATACTCCTAAAATACACTTGGTTTTAATTGGGCCCTGGGTAGGATTTTCTGCTTCTTTTATTAGTTATTTAGTTTTAGGTAGTATTGCAACACAATATTTAATTAATCGTATCCAAGGACATGAGTCATTGAAAGTCATCAATTTTAATGATTTTACAGATAATTTTGAATGTCTTTATCTCTGGCTTGGATCAGCAATATTAAGCTTTTCTCCAATTATAATTTATATTGGCTATGAAATACTCCAAATAGTATTGGTATCATTGATAACAACTGTCTATATTGCTCCAAAAAGTCATGGGATAAAGTTTTATAGTATTTCTGCTTTGCTTAGTTGCTGGGCAATAGTTTTTTATCCTCTTTCGCTAGCTATGGCTGGACTGCAACGTTCTTTTTTAGGAACAATTAACCCATGGATGAGTATTAAAATTTGGTTAAATTTTAAGCCTTGGCTAATACCAGCATTAGCAATTTTTTTAAGTTTACATATAACAACCTTTTTACTTTTCTACTTTTTTTGGGCTAAACCTTTTGGATTAGGCATTTGCTCACTATCTCTTACTTTAAGCACAATAATTTCATTTATGAGCTTAGGTAAAGCGATAGAAAGAGCTTGCGAAAAGCAAAAAGACAAAAATAATTAACCTTTCTTGTCTTTACCAGCACCAAAGACAAGACATAGCAAAATAGTTAATGTTATAGTTTTTTCTAAATTACCAAAATTATTAAACCTAGGAGAATTAAGCATGAAACCCTTTGGTTTATCAGTAACACTATTAGCAACAATGTTAGTATATCCAATAATAACTACTAATATTCAAGCTGCCTATCAACAAGAAACTTCCACTTATCCATCAATTACAGCAGAAGAATTACTAGCAAAAATGAACAAAAACGAAAAACTAGTAATTATAGATGTTCGTAGCATTGGCCCATATAAAAGCAGCACAAAACGCATTAAAGGTGATATTAGAGTAGAAGAGCCTACAGAACTTGACGATAAACTTAAAACTATATCAAAAGATCAAGTAATAGTTACTTACTGTGCTTGTCCAGATGAAGCAACAAGCAATTATTATGTAGGTATCTTAAAAGAAAGAGGTTTTAAAAATGCCTTTGCTCTAAAAGGCGGCTATTATGCATGGCTACGTGTAGATGGGCCAATGGATGGCAAATAAAACAAAAGGTTAAAAATAGATGAAACAATTTCAAGATCGTGTAGCATTAATTACAGGTGCAAGTTCTGGTATTGGGGAAGCTACAGCACGTCGTTTTGCTCAAGCTGGTGCCAATGTAGGACTTATTGGACGTAACCAAGAAAATTTAACTCAAATAGTAAATTCTATTAATCAAGAAGGTGGTCAAGCATTTCCAATTGTAGTTGATCTAGCAACTAGTAGTGGCCCTAAAGAAGCTGTTGAAAAAGCAGTAGAAAAATTTGGCAAAATTGACATCCTAGTCAATGCAGCAGGCATTATTAGCATGGGTAATATTTCTAACACATCTATGCAGGCTTGGGATGAAATGATGCACATAAATTTACGTATTGTTTTTGAATTAATGCAATTAGTTCTTCCATTTATGAAAGCACCTTATGGAAATATTGTTAATGTGTCTAGTGTTACTGGACTAAGGTCTTTTCCGGGAGTTTTAGCATATTGTGTTAGTAAAGCTGCTGTAGATCAACTTACACGCTGTGCAGCTTTAGAGTTAGCCGAAAAAGGGATCCGTGTTAATTCGGTAAACCCTGGAGTAGTAGTAACTAATTTACATCGTCGTAGCGGTATGAGTGAAGAAAATTATGAAGCATTTTTAGAACGTAGCAAGACAACTCACCCACTTGGACGAGCAGGAACAACGAATGAAGTAGCAGACTTGATTTTATTCTTAGCATCTGATCAAGCAGGTTGGATTACAGGTGCTAATTATGCTATTGATGGTGGACGGGCGTTAACTTGTGCTAGATAAATGTTGAGTCTCTAAATCCTTATGCTAGATACAGATAAATATATTCTAATCGTTAGCTTAAACACAGGTATTGACAGAATTATTTATCTTTCTAATTTTGAGTTAGGAAAGATTTCTCGTGCTACAAGAGTAGTTGAGCAAGCAGGAGGCAAAGCCGTTAATGTTGCTCGCGCTCTTGTAGCTTTGGGCAAGCGCGTTTTAGTAATTGGGTTTGTTGGAAGTTTTACAGGTCAACATATCCGCCAAAATCTACTAGATAGCAAAATACCTGCTCGGCTAATCCCTATTTCTGGAGGCTCTCGTAGTTGTTATATCTTAATTGATGAAAATAAAAAACAAGACACTGTTATTAATGAACCAGGGCCAGAAATAACTTCTATAGAATTTAATCAATTTTACCAAGAATTAATTACTTATTTACCTAAAGCCTCAATGTTGATTTGTAGCGGCAGTTTACCAAGAGGAGTAAGTAATAATTCTTACCAACAATTTGTTAACTTAGCACATTCCTATAAAATCCCTGCTTTAGTTGATGCTAGCGGTGAAACCCTTAAACTAGCCTTACAAGCAAAACCTTACTTAATTAAACCTAATCGAGACGAAGCTGAAAATTTATTAAATAAATCTATTTCTGATAAAGAAGCTTTAATAGCAGCTAGAGAAATCCATCAATCAGGCGTGGCTATAGGGCTAATTTCTTTAGGAGATAAAGGAGTAGCAGCCACTTGGTCAAATGGAGAGCTTTTTTTAGCAGCACCAAAACTTGATGCAATAAATTGTGTAGGTTGTGGAGATGCTTTTTTAGCAGGTTGTGCAAGTGCAATTATAGAAAACAAACACCCTCAAGAAATAATTTCTTGGGGTGTGGCCGCAGGTTCAGCTAATGCCTTAGTTGGTGGAGCTAATATAAACCTATCAGAGGTTGAACGTTTAAAAAATGGGTTAATTTATTAAATAATGATTAAGGTTGTATTGCTTTTATATCTTTACTTGCCCTTATTAACTATGGTCAAATGCTTCTTTGACTTTTCTATAACTAAATCAATAAATCAAAAGTATATTATACCAATAAATCTAGCTTAAGGAGATACTATGGCTAATAAAATCGAACCAGAAGCCATCAAGATGTTTTATCATGGAATGGATGCTGCTTCGCTACAAAGAGGGTTTCAAGAATATTTAGAATTCTTTTTAGCTAAAGATCGTCATACTGCTACTAGTCAAGACATTTATACAGCATTATCCCTAACTGTGCGTAATCGCTTATTAGAACGTTGGATTCGTACCCAAGAAACTTACTATTCACAAGATGTTAAGCGTGTCTATTATTTATCTTTAGAGTTTTTAATGGGACGCACTCTAGGAAATAGTCTAGTAAATCTAGGGTTAATGGATGAATGCCACAAGGCTATGCACAAGTTAGGTTATGATTTAGAACAAATTCGTGAGCTTGAATGGGATGCAGGTTTGGGTAATGGTGGTTTAGGACGTTTAGCAGCCTGTTTTTTAGATTCTCTAGCAAGCCTTGAAATTCCTGGCTATGGTTATGGTATTCGTTATGAATATGGCATTTTTAACCAAAAAATTGTTGAAGGCTATCAAGTAGAAGCACCAGATAATTGGCTACGCTATGGAAACCCCTGGGAAATAGCCCGTCCTGAATATCTTTATCCAGTACATTTTCATGGTCGAGTATTACAATATAAAGACCGTAATAATCGCTTAGTCAATGAATGGTTAGATACAGAAGAAGTCTTAGCAATGGCTTATGATACTCCAATACCTGGTTACAATAATAATACTGTAAATACTTTACGGCTATGGTCAGCAAAAGCTTCTCGTGATTTTGATTTCACCTATTTTAATGAAGGTGATTATATGAAAGCGGTAGAGCTTAAAAACGATTCAGAAAATATTTCTAAGGTACTCTACCCAAATGATAATGTTTTTGAAGGTAAAGAACTCCGCCTTAAACAAGAATATTTCTTTGTATCTGCTACACTTCAAGATATTATCCGACGTTATAGAAAGCATCATGATAATTTTGAAAAGTTTGCTGAAAGAAATGCTATTCAATTAAATGATACCCATCCAGCAATTGCTATTCCTGAGCTAATGCGTATTTTAGTAGATATTGAAGGTTTATCATGGGAAGAAGCATGGGGAATTACAACTAATACATTTGCTTATACTAACCATACAGTGTTACCAGAGGCACTAGAGAAATGGACAGTAGAATTATTTGAGTATTTACTTCCACGTCATTTGCAAGTAATCTATGAAATTAACCATAGATTCCTTAATGAAGTTCGTTATAAATATCCTGGGGATGAAGCACGACTTGTTAGAATGTCAATTATTGAAGAAGCTCCTGAAAAACGGATTCGTATGGCTAACTTAGCAATTGTTGGTAGTCATAGCATTAATGGCGTTGCTGCACTACATACAGAGATCATTAAAAATGAGCTTTTCCTAGATTTTTATGAAATGTATCCAGAACGCTTTAATAACAAGACTAATGGAATTACTCAACGCCGTTGGTTAAAGAAATGTAATCCAAAGCTTTCAAATTTAATTAGTCGTGAAATAGGAGATGGTTGGACAACGGATCTTTATCAATTACAACAACTTAAGCCTTTAGCAGAAGTAGCTAGTTTTCGTCAAGAATGGCAAGAAGTTAAAAAGCTTAATAAAGAAAAACTAGCAGATTTAATTAAACAAGAAAATAACTTACTAGTGGATACTAACTCTATTTTTGATTGTCAAATCAAGCGATTGCACGAATATAAACGCCAACTGCTTAATGCTCTACACATGATAACGGCTTATAATAGAATTAAAGATAATCCAGCAAAAGATTTTGTACCAAGAACAATTATTGTTGGTGGTAAAGCAGCACCAGGTTATAGAATGGCAAAATTAATTATTAAATTAATTACTTCTATTGGTGATGTAGTAAATAATGACCCTGGAATTAGAGGACTCTTAAAAGTTGCTTTTTTAGCTAATTACCGAGTTTCACTAGCAGAAAAAATCTTTCCCGCTTCAGACCTTTCAGAACAAATTTCCACTGCTGGCACAGAAGCATCTGGAACGGGAAATATGAAATTTGCTCTTAATGGTGCTTTAACTATTGGCACAATGGATGGGGCAAATATTGAAATCTGTGAAGAAGTTGGTAGAGAAAATATCTTTATTTTTGGCTTAACAACAGATGAAGTAAAAGAATTAAAACCTAAATATAACCCTTATGATTATTACCGAGAGAACTTAGAATTAAAACGAGTTTTAGATATGATTCAAGATGGTTATTTTAGCCCTCATCATCGGGATTTATTCCATCCAATTGTTGATAGTCTACTTAAAGATGGTGACAATTATTTGTTACTGGCTGATTATGCTTCTTATATTGAATGCCAAGAACTAGTTAACCAAACTTACTTAGATCAAGATAAATGGACTAGGATGGCAATCCACAATGTTGCTAGTATGGGTAAGTTTTCTAGTGATCGTACCATTAAACAATATGCAGATGAGATTTGGGATGCTAAATCTGTTGTTGTTGATATGAGTACATGTTCTTTATAGTTTTTCTTTAGTTTTTTAGCCTCAGCTAGAACAAATTTAGCTGAGGCTTTTAGTTAATCTATTAATTAATAAGTTACTTATGCGAAAATTTACTTTTTTATTTTTATTAATTTTTATGATTGCTTGTGATGATACTAGGTCGCTAGAAAATATTGCCACTCCAACACCAAGCAAAACAACCTCACAAGAAGAAGTAAAAACTGATAGTAAAACTATTTCTGGAGAATTTTCAGAGAAAAAAGCTTTTGAATTTCTTTATGGTAACTACAATGAAGAGCAAAAAGAAGCTAATTGGCGACCAGCCAAAGAAGAACTTGCCAAAATTGCTTCATCTGCTAACACCTCTTCACAAATATTTGAAAACAATGAATTTTATATTACTCCTGTCTTAACATCTGCTTTTGTAGAAACTGGAATAGAAAAAAACATACTTATAACGGCTGCTATACCGCCTGAATATGATTGTCATGCTTGTGCGCCAATAATTTCTGCTGCTTTATTTAAGAAAACTGCTAATAACTGGGAACTAGAGTTTGAACAAAAATATCTTTTTGAATTAGGTTCTTATGGAACGGCTCCAGATGCAAAACTAGTAAAAATTGGTAATGATAAATATGGTGTTCTTTTTGAAACAGGCGACACTGGGCAAGGCTATACTTATGAAGGATTAAGCTTAATTACTAGGCTAGACAAAGGTTTTCAAAAAATACTAAGTGTTGAAACAGGTGGAGATAATTCTGGCACTTGTGGAGATGAGCTTGGCCCTTGTTGGAAATTTTCTTCTGTCTATGAATTTGTCCCAGGAAAAAACCTTAGCTTTTTTGACTTTAAAATAATGACTTCTGGAACAAAAGGCGAAGAAAACCAGATTATTCCTGTTAATGAAAATAAACTCTATCAATTTGATGGTAAAGAGTATAAAGCTACTCCTTAAATACTAGAACTAAGTAAATTTTTCTATGGCACTTCGTAAACTTTCTTTTACTGTTTCTGCTAAAGACGCAAACAAACGTTTAGACCAATTTTTAGCAGAAACAATTCCACAAACTTTATCAGAACCACTTTCTAAAGCAAAAATTCGCAAGCTTATTATTGCAGGAGCAGTTTACCTAAACCGTAATCGAGTTAGAATTGCATCAAAAACCTTGCTAACTAATGCACAAATAGAGGTTTATTTAGACTTAGCTAAATTAAAAACTGGCGATCAAACTTCTAAAGATAGACAATTTGTTTTATCTGAAAAACAAATTTTATTTGAAGATGAGTTTCTAATAGCTATTGATAAGCCTGCTGGGTTGCCAACACAACCAACAATAGATGAAGCTAGAAATAATTTATTTCAAAGTGTAAAAAATTTTCTTTCCGAGCGTGATAAAAAAATAGACCCTTATTTAGGTATTCATCAACGCCTTGACCGTGATACTTCGGGAGTAATTCTATTTACTAAAGATCTAAGGGCTAATCTTGGACTTGCACAATCTTTTAGCACACACAAAATTACTAAAGTTTATCAAGCAATTGTAAGTATTCCAATAAAACCATTAAATACTAGGACTTGGACAATAAAAAATTTTCTTGGACGAGTTCGCGCTAACAAAGGAAAACAAGCAAAATATTGTGCTGTTGAAAATGGTGGAGAGAGTGCAGAAACAGAATTTATTTTATTAAAAAAACTAAAAACTGCTCTTTTAATTGAAGCACGCCCAAAAACCGGACGAACTCATCAAATTCGTGTTCATTTATCAGAAGAAGGAATGCCTATATTTGCAGATTCGCTTTATGGAGGAAAATCCAGTAAATTTGCTAATAGGATGATGCTTCATGCCTATAGTTTAAGCTTGCAACATCCTATTAGCAAAAAAGAAATAACAATTATAAGCCCTCTACCGTCAGACTTTAAGCAATGTCTAGATAGCTTAAGCAATACTAATCATTCTTAAGAACAATCATTGGATCAAGTTTAGAAGCCCGCTGTGCAGGTAGAAAACTAGCAACTATCCCAACAATAGCTAATATAACTATTGATAAGGTAAATGTAACAAAATCATAAGGTTTTAGGCCAAAAAGCAAAGAGCTTACAGTATATGACATAGCTAAAGATAATAAAGTACCAACAACTAAGCCAATAGCTAGCAAGCTACACGCTTCTAATAAAATCATTTTAATAATATGGCCTCGGTCTGCACCTAAAGCCATACGGATTCCTATTTCATTCCTACGTTGAGTCACCATATAGGACATTACACCATATAAACCAATTGTAGCCAGTATTGTAGCTAGTATGCCAAAAAACCCTGCAAGTGTAGCCATTAGGCGTTCTCTGACTAAAGAATCTTTTATTTGACTACTAAAAACAGTAAATTTTAGGGATATACTAGGATTAACCTTTGCTGTTGTACTTTTAATTGCAGAAATTAAGCTGTTAAGACTTGATTTAGAGCGTGTTATATAAGTCAAATACATTTCTAGTTTTTCTTGTTGTGAAATAGGAACATAAACAATAGGCCCAAAATCTTCTTTAAGTTCTCTATATTTAGTATCTTTTACAACTCCAACTATTTCATAAAGATAATCTTTATCTTCAGGCCCGACTTCTTTGCGAAAAGTCTTACCTACAGCATCTTTATCAGGAAAAAACTTACGCTTAAATGACTCATTAACAATAGCAACTTTTGGAGAAGATAAGTTGTCTTGCTCATTAAAGTCACGCCCTGCAAGTATAGGAATTTCTAGAGTTTCAAAGTATTTATCGCTTATTGCATTAAAGTTTGATAAATCTTTAGCTTGTTCATTAACTAAAATATATTCATTCCAACCATTACCACTTATAGCCACCATAAAAGTTTCTGCCGCTGATTCAACTCCAGGAATATTTCTAAGATTATCTAGCATTTCTTTTCTAGCTATTTGCCTTCGTTCTTTAGGAATTTGTAGAGAGGCCATATCCATTGTAGTAATCAAAACACCATTTTGTTGAAATCCCGCATTTAATGTATTTAAGTTACGCAAAGTGTTTATAAAAAGTATTGCACTAACTAAAAGAACAAGTGAAAGTGCTACTTGAGAAACAACTAAAATACGTCTTAGACCAAAACGTTCTTGGCTAGCTGTTAAACCTCGTTGACCCGCTTTCATCATAATTGCAGGATCGCAACTAGTTGCGCGAAGTGCTGGAATTAACCCAAAAAGCAAACAAGTTAAAATAGCTAAAGCTACTGTAAAGCTAAAAACTCTCCAATCTAGTTCTAAACTAAAAAATACTTGTCGTCTTTCTGTGCTAATAAAAGTTATCAAAACACTGCTAAGGATTCGTCCTATAAATGCACCAACAACAGTCCCTAATGCTGCAAGCAAAAGACTTTCTAATAAAAATTGGCGAACAAGCCGAACGCGTGATGCTCCTAAAGCTAATTTTACAGCTATTTCTTTTTCTCTCGCGCTTGCCCTTGCTAAAAGCAAATTAGCAAGATTAGCACAAGCAATTAGCAAAACTAGCCCTGTAATTGCCATTAGTACCCAAAGAGGCGTTTCATAAGCTTTACGTAGTAAAGAAATCCCTGATCCAGCAAAAAAAGCACCTAATTTAAGCTGAACATATTTATCAGCATCATCTTTTGTATAATTACTTGGGAGTGTTTTTTGAAACATTGATGAGGAAATAGTATTTAGTTGTACAGAAGCTTGCTCAATAGAAATACCTGGTTTTAGTCGGCCAATAGCCCCTAACCACCAAGCTTCTTGCCTATCAGTTAAGTTATCCTCCTTATTTATTAATTTTTCAGAACAAATAGGTATTGCAACATCAAAAGTTTTTCCTGTCTCAACACCGTAAAAACTAGCTGGAGTAACTCCTATAATTTCAAAATTATTATTATTTAAAGAGAGCGTTTTTCCAATTACTGAAGCTTGCCCGCCATATTGACGCTGCCAAAACTGATAGCTTATTACTACAAAATTGCTACCACACCCAGCTTTATCATCAGCATTAGTGAACATTCGTCCTACAACAGGTTTTACTTCTAATACATTAAAAAAATCTCCACTTACATATAAA
>Ga0268299_1001380_pt1 | contig 43920 bp, 37 predicted proteins | sample NOBtaG_FD_193484 | JGI IMG/M metagenome (GOLD analysis project Ga0268299, IMG submission 193484) | Activated sludge microbial communities from bioreactor in Nijmegen, Gelderland, Netherland - NOB reactor | ecosystem: Engineered > Bioreactor > Aerobic > Activated sludge | place: Netherlands... | reverse complement strand
GGCGCCGGGCCGGCCGCGGCCCGCGTGACCCGCATCCCCCCCGGCCACCCCGAGGGCTATCTCGAAGGCTTCGCCAACATCTACGCCGAAGCCGCCCGCGCCATCATCGCCCGCCGCGACGGCACAAACCCGCCCGAAGGCACCACCTTCCCCGGCCTGAAAGAAGGCCTCGAAGGCGTCGCCTTCGTCGACGCCTGCGTCAGATCCGCTAAACGAAACGCAGCTTGGGTGAAAATGGCGCTGTAAGGCAGTCAGCCTGCGGGAGCAGCCTCGGTCAGGGCGGCGAGGCGCCGCCCAAGCGGCTGCGCGGGATCGGCCAGATCAAGCACCACGTTCATGTGGTTGAGCCCCGGCCGGACCAGAAGCTCGGCCGGCTGGCCGTCGGCGGCAAGCAGGCGGTGCAGCGCGGTGGCCTGATCGTGGAAAGGTGGCGTTTCATCGGCGCCAAGGGCCAGAACGCGGTGCGGCCCTTCATGCTGGCGCGAAGCAAGGGGCGACCAGGCGCCCGCTTCATCGGGGCGCATGCGCGCTTCGTCCTTCAGGAAGCTGCCGGGGATGCCGGACAGATCGTATATGCCGCTGAGCAGAAGCAGCCCCCGGACGGGCGGCAGTGCAAGAGGCGCGGCCTCATCCGGCGCGGTCGCGGCCAGATATGAGGCCAGATGCGCGCCCGCGGAATGGCCCGAGACGGTGAAGCGCGCCGGATCGGCGCCCAGACCCCGGGCCTGCGAGACCAGCCAGCGCGCGGCGCGGCGGACCTGATCGACGATCGCCGCAAGGCGGGTGCCCGGCATCAGGTCATATTCGACAATCGCGGCCACACCGCCGGCGGCAAGAACCGGGGCTGCAACGCAGGTGTAGCTTTCCTTCTCGCCCGAGCGCCAGTAGCCGCCGTGGACGAACATGTGCAAGGGCGCCCCCGACCGCAGGCGCGGCGGCAGGAGGATGTCGATCTTCTCGCGCGGGCCGGGGCCATAGCTGCTGCCTGACCACATGGCGGCACGGCGCGCGACAGCCCGGCTTTGCGCGGCGATCTCGGCGGCGATGGCATCGAAATCGGGCACGAAGTCACGGATACGGTAAGGGTCGTCTCGGGTCATCGTGTTCCTCAGGTCCATGCCGGCGCCCCTTCAGAATTCGGCTGCGAAATACTTCGCTTCCATGAATTCGAGTATTCCGGTGACGCCGCCCTCGCGGCCCAGCCCGCTTTGCTTGACGCCGCCGAAGGGGGCGGCGGGGTCGGACATCAGGCCGCGGTTCAGGGCGATCATGCCACTTTCGATCTGCCTGCCAACCCGCAATGCGCGTTTCAGGTCGCGCGAGTAGATGTAGGCGGCAAGGCCATATTCGGTGGCGTTCGACAGGCGAACGGCCTCGTCTTCGGTGGCAAAGCGATAGATCGGGGCGACGGGGCCGAAGATTTCCTCATGCGCGATCATCGCTTCGGGCGGAACCCGGTCAAGGACGGTGGGCGGATAGAAGAAACCCGGGCCATCGGGCAGGGTGCCGCCGGTGACGATCCGCGCGCCCTGGGTGACGGCATCGCTGACCAGCCGGTCGATCTTCTGCACGGCCCGGGCGGTGATCATCGGGCCGCATTGCGTGGCGGGGTCGGTGCCCGGCCCCAACTTCAGCGCCGCCATCCGCGCGGCCAGGCCGGCCACGAAGGCATCATGGATGCCGTCCTGTACATAAAAGCGGTTCGCGGCCGTGCAGGCTTCGCCGGCGTTGCGCATCTTGGCGACCATCGCGCCATCCAATGCCGCTTCCAGATCGGCATCGTCGAAGACGACGAAGGGCGCGTTGCCGCCCAGTTCCATCGAGCAGCTGACGACCGTCTTCGCGGCCTCGGCCAGAAGGGTGCGGCCGACGCCGGTGGACCCGGTGAACGACAGTTTGCGGACCCGCGGATCGGCCAGCATGGCCGACACGACGGGGCCGGGCTGGCTGGTCGTGACGACGTTGATGACCCCCGGCGGCACCCCGGCCTCTTCGGCGAGCCGCGCCATGGCGTAAGCCGTCAGCGGCGTTTCGGAGGCTGGTTTCAGGATCACCGTGCAGCCTGCGGCCAGCGCCGGCCCGATCTTGCGGGTGGCCATGGCGGCCGGAAAGTTCCAGGGCGTGATCAGGACCGCGATTCCGATCGGTTCATGATCCACCAGAATGTTATGCGCGCCCGAGGGCGTGCGGCGGAATTCGCCGGGAATGCGGGTGGCCTCTTCGGCATACCAGCGGAAGAATTCGGCCGCATAGGCCACCTCGCCGCGGGCGTCGGTCAGGGCCTTGCCGTTTTCCAGCGCGATCAGCCGGGCAAGCGCCTCGGCCTCTTCGGTCATGCGGGTGAACATGCGGCGCAGGATTTCGGACCGCTGGCGCGGCGGGGTGGCACGCCAGCCGGCGGCGGCGGCTTCGGCGGCATCGACGGCGGCCATCGCTTCGGCAATTCCGGCGTCGGGGACCACCGCCATCACCTGCCCGGTCGAGGGGTTGGTAACGCCGATGGCCGCCCCCGAGGCGGCGGCAGTCCAGCGCCCGCCGATCCACAACCCGGCGGCATGCAGCGAGGGGTCGGCGTAATCGCGCGGCGGGGTGGCGTGGTGCAGGGTCATCGGCTCTCCTCAGGCGGGCAGGGGGGCAAGGCTGCGGCCGGCAAAGGCCGCGGTCAGAAGGTGGCGCATGTCGTCCGGCGTCAGCGGGCGGGGGTTGTTCTGGATCAGCCGGGTGATGCCAAGCGACTGTTCGGCCACCCAGTCCAGCCGGTCTTCGGCGAGACCAAGCTCTCGCAGGCTGCGCGGAATGCCGATGCGGGCGAAGAGCCCCGAGATGGCGGGAATCACCTGATCGCCCGAAGGCAGGCCCATCGCTCCGGCCATTTCGGCCAGTTCCGGGGTGATGGCCGGGGCGTTCCAGCCCATCACATAGGGCATCAGGCAGGCTACCCCGGTGCCGTGGGCGGTATGGGTCAGCGCGCCGATGGGGTACTGGATGGCATGGGCCGCCGCCGTGCCCGCCACGCCGAAGGCCAGCCCCGCCAGCGTGGCCCCCAGCATGACCTTGCCCCGCGCCTCGGCATTGGCGCCGTCCTTGCAGGCGGTTTCCAGCCCCTGCCACAGCAGCGCAATTGCCCGCAGCGCGAACTGGTCCGACAGGGCGTTCTTGCCGATGAACACCCTCTCTTGCGACAGGCCGGTGGTCAGGGGGCGGCGTGTGGCGGTAAAGGCCTCGATCGCGTGGGTCAGGGCATCGGCGCCGGCAATCGCCGTCAGGCCGGGCGGGCAGGTCATCGTCAGTTCCGGGTCGCAGATTGCCGCCAGCGGAATGAGATGCGGGCTGGAGATGCCGACCTTCAGGCTGCGCGCGTCGTCCGACAGGACGGCAACCGGGGTGACCTCGGACCCGGTTCCGGCCGTGGTCGGAACGGCGATCAGGGGCAGCACCGGGCCGGGCACCATGAGTTCGCCATAGTAATCCTGCGGCTTGCCGCCGTGGGTCAGCAGCAGAGCCAGGCATTTCGCCATATCCAGACACGACCCGCCGCCCACGCCGATCACCAGATCGGCGGCAAAGCCGCGCCGGGCATCGGCCGCGGCAAGGGCCGATGCAACCGGGACATCGGGCAGGGTGCCCGCCTCGACCTGAACGGCCAGACCGGCGGCCTGCAGGGCATGGACCATGTCCTGAAAGGTCGGGTCGCCAGCCATCCGCTCATCCGTCACCACAAGGGCGCGGCGGCCCATGCGCCGGGCGACGGCGGGCAGGGCATGGCGCTGGCCGGGGCCGAACAGGATTTCGCGGGGCGCGCGGATGGTGCCGAACTGGATCATCATGCTCTCGACAGGTGCGGGCCGCAGGTGGCGGCGGGGCGGCGGACCATCCGGCGAAGAAGCCGGCGATATCAAATCGTATATGATAAATGATTTGACATGCGATATCATACCTGTCAACTCTCCCGACAAGATCGGACGGCAGGAAAGGCAGGCAGCATGGCGATGATGGCAGAGCGCAAGGCGCAGTCGCTGCGCCCGGTCAGCGTGGTCGATGCGGTCTATGACGCCATCTACAACCGCCTGATGTCGCTTGAAATCGCCCCCGGCGCGCGCATCTCGATCGACTGGCTGGCGCGCGATCTGGATATCTCGCAGACCCCCGTGCGCGAAGCGCTGGGGCGGCTTGAAAACGAAGGCCTGGTGCGCAAGGCGCATCTTCTGGGCTATTCGGCCGCGCCGCAGCTGACCCGCAAGCAGTTCGACGACCTGTTTCAGGTCCGCCTTCTGCTGGAACCCGAAGGCGCCCGGCTGGCGGCCCGCAACATGACGCCGGCGCTTCTGGCCGAGGTCGAGGCGGCGGCGGCCGACATGGAAAACGGCGGCGCGCCGGTGGACCGCAACAGCCGCTATTCGCGCTTTGCCCGGGCCGATGCGCATTTCCACGATGCCATCCTCAAGGTCGGCGGCAATGAGGTGATGCGGCAGGCCCTGTCCGGCCAGCATGTGCACCTGCACATCTTCCGCCTGATGTTCCACGCCCGCGTCACCGCCGAGGCGCTGGAAGAACATGAACGCCTGCTGGCCGCTTTCCGCGCCGGCGACGCTGATGAGGCCGCTGCGGCCATGCGCTGCCATGTCGAACGGTCGCGTGACCGGCTTCTGGCGGCATTTGACTGAACCACCCGCCCCGACGGCGGACCAAAAGGGAGGAACGAAAGATGGGCGGCAAGAAAATCCTGATGCTGACCGGCGAGTTTACCGAGGAATACGAGATCTTCGTGTTCCAGCAGGGGATGGAGGCCGTGGGCCATACCGTCCATGTCGTCTGCCCCGACAAGAAGGCCGGTGACAAGATTCAGACCAGCCTGCACGACTTCGAAGGCCACCAGACCTATATCGAGCGCTACGGCCATTTCGCAGACATCAACAAGACCTTCTCCGAAGCCGAAAAGCAGCTTGACCAGTATGATGCGGTCTATTGCGCCGGTGGCCGCGGCCCGGAATACATCCGCACCGACAAGCGGGTGCAGGCCATGGTCCGGCACTTCCATGAAACGAAGAAGCCGATCTTCACGATCTGCCACGGCGTGCAGATTCTGGTCGCGGTCGATGGCGTGGTGCGCGGCAAGAAGGTGGCCGCGCTTGGCGCCTGTGAACCCGAGGTCATTCTGGCCGGCGGCACCTATATCGACGTGAAACCGACCGAAGCCTATGTGGACGGCACCATGGTTTCGGCCAAGGGCTGGACCGGCCTTGCCGCCTTCATGCGCGAATGCCTGAACGTGCTGGGCACCAGGATCACGCACAGCTGACGCGGGCTCAGTCGGGGCGGGGGTCGGGCGGCCCCTGCATCATCCAGTGGCGGTCGGCCTGCAGAACCGCTGCCATGGCCGCCCGCGCGGCGGGCTGGTCGGCGGCCTCGACCGCGGCAAGCAGCCCTTGATAATGCGGGTGCTTTTCGGTGGCCAAATTTCCGGCCTGCGCCTCTCGCCGGGCGGAAAGCGCGCAGGCAACGCCGAATTCGGTCAGGCCGGTGGCGGCGCGCAAGAGCGGGTTCTGGCTGGCCTCGGCCAGGGTGCGGTGCAGTTCAAACTCGGCCATCGCATGCAGTTCCGGCATCTGCGCGGTCGAGATCAGCTGGTTCAGCCAATAGTGCAGGATGCGCACATGTTCGGCCGTGCGGTGCCGGGCCGCCGCCTCGGCCGCCTGAATTTCCAGCGGCTCTCGCACATCGGCCAGACTGCGCAGAAAGGCGGGTTCGGGCCCGGCTTCGAAAATCCAGGCCAGAACCTGCCGGTCAAACAGGTTCCAGCGGCTTTTCGGCAGAACCCGCGTGCCCACCTTGGCCCGCGCCTCGACCAGACCCTTCGCCTCAAGCGTCTTCAGCGCCTCGCGCAGCACGGTGCGCGAGACGCCGTAGCTGTCCATCATCTCGGCGTCGTTGGGCAGGATCGAGCCGACGGGAAACCGCCCCGATGCGATGCCGATGCCCACCTCGGCGATCACATAGGAATGGAAATTCCTGGCCGTCGGACGCCCGGCGAGCGCGCGTATGAGACTGCCGGGCTCGCTCATCTCAGGCCTTCCAAAGCACCTTCCTGTTGGGGGCCGAAGCGGTGAAGATCAGTCGCTGAAGCACGATGAACATAAACAACAGCGCCCCGATGACAATCTTCGTCCACCAGCTGGACAGACTGCCGTCGAAGACGATGTAAGTCTGCACCAGCCCCTGCAGCATGACCCCGATGAAGGTTCCCGCGACAAAGCCGTAGCCCCCGGTCAGCAGAGTGCCGCCGATCACCACGGCGGCAATCGCATCCAGTTCCACCCCCAGCGCCGACAGCGAATATCCGGCCGAGGTGTAAAGCGAAAAGACGATCCCGGCCAGGCCGGCCAGAACCGACGACAGCATGTAGATCTGGATGGTCGTGCGCGCGACCGGAACGCCCATCAGCGCGGCCGAGGTTTCATTCCCGCCAAGCGCATAGACGTAAGAGCCAAACCGCGTGCGGTGCGCCAGAAGGATCGCGGCCAGAAAGACCGCCACCATGATCAGGCCCACCACGCTCAGCCGGCCGCCGCCGGGCATCAGCAGGTAGCTTTTCGAGACGGCGGTGTAGAACTCATGCTTGATGCCGATGGAATCGGGCGACAGGACCGAGGCCCCGCCGCGGGCAAGGAACATCCCCGCCAGCGTGACGATGAACGAGGGCACCTTCAGGTAATGGATCGCCGCCCCCATGGCGGCCCCGAAGGCGGCCGAAACCCCCAGCGCGACTGCAAAGGCCACCAGCGGATGCAGCCCCGCCCACATCACCAGAACCGCGATCAGCACGGTGGTAAAGCCGATGACAGCCCCCACCGACAGGTCGATCCCGCCCGAGATGATGACAAAGGTCATCCCCACGGCGGCAATCCCCAGAAAGGCGTTGTCGGTCAGGAAGTTGCCCAGAACCCGGGTCGAAAGCATGCCGGGATACTGAAAGGTCGCCGCCGCATAGGCCAGAAGGAAGATCGTGGCGGTCGCGGCAAGGGGCCGAAGGCTGCGGTTCATCGGGCGGTCCTCCGTGCGGCTGCCGGTTCGGGGGCGGCGGGTTTGCGGGCGACCATCCGGGCCGCCATGGGGGATTGCAGGACAAGGATCAGGATGATCACCGCCGATTTGACGACCAAGTTGAACTCGGGCGAAAAGCCCGAAATCAGGATGCCGGTGTTCATCGCCTGAATGATCATCGCGCCCAGAACCGACATCGGGATCGAAAAGCGCCCGCCCAGCAGCGAAGTGCCGCCGATCACCACGGCAAGGATCGCGTCGAGTTCAAGCCACAGGCCGGCGTTGTTGGCGTCCGCCCCGCGGATGTCACCGGCGACGATCAGCCCGGCCACGGCCGCACAGAAGCCGGCGAAGGCATAGACCACGATCAACAGGACGCGGCTGGATATCCCGGCAAAGCGCGCGGCCGACCGGTTGACGCCCACCGCCTCGATCATCAGCCCCAGCGCGGTGCGGCGCACCGCCAGCGTGGCAAGGACGGCCAGCGCCAGCGCGATGACAACCGGTGTCGGCAGGCCCAGGAACGACCCGGTTCCGATGAAGATCAGCACCGGATCGGCGAAGGTAACGATCGACCCCTCGGTCACCAGCTGCGCCAGACCGCGGCCGGCCACCATCAGGACCAGCGTCGCGATGATCGGCTGCATGTCCAGAAGTGTCACAAGCACGCCGTTCCACAAGCCGCAGGCCAGCCCGATGGCCAGCGCCGCCGCCACCGCCAGCAGCGCCGGGAAGCCCGCGGTTACCATGGTCGCGGCCACGGCCCCGGCAATGGCCATCACCGCGCCGACCGACAGATCGACGCCCTTCGTGGCAATCACCGCCGTCATCCCGACGGCGAGAATCGCCACCGGCGCCCCGCGGTTCAGAACGTCGATCACGCTGCCGAACAGTCGCCCGTCCTGCCAGGTGATGTTGAAAAAGCCGGGGAAAAGCAGCCAGTTGATCAGCAGAACCGCCACAAGGGCCGCATATTGCGGCCTGAGGGCGAAGGAAAGATTGCGCAGCTTCATGCCGCCCCCGTGTTGTTCTCGGCAATCGCCTTGACGATGACCGCCGGAGCGATGTCTTCGCCGGAAAGCTCGGCCACCAGTTCGCGGTCGCGCATCACGACGATGCGGTTGGAATAGGCCACCACCTCATCCAGTTCGGACGAGATGACCAGCAAAGCCAGCCCGTCTTCGCGCAGGCGGTTGATGGTGCGGACGATCTCGGCATGGGCGCCCACGTCGATGCCGCGGGTCGGCTCATCCAGGATCAGGAAGCTGGGGTCGATGGCCAGCCAGCGCGCAAGGATCACCTTCTGCTGGTTGCCGCCCGACAGAAGCTTGACCGGCATGTCATGGTTTGCCGCGCGGATATCCAGCGCCTCGGCATACTGGCCGGCGATCTCATCCTGCTCGTCGCGGTTCAGCGCGCGGAACCAGCCCAGCTTGGCCTGCAGCGCGATGATGATGTTTTCGCGCACCGAAAGGTCACCGAAGATGCCGTCCAGCTTGCGGTCCTCGGGGCAGAAGCCGAAGCCTGCCGCCACCGCCTGCGCCGGGTTGCGGATGGTTGTGGGCTTGCCGTCCACCGAAACCTGCCCGCTGTCCGGCAGATCGACCCCGAACATCAGCCGCGCCATCTCGGTCCGGCCGGAACCCAGAAGCCCGGCCACGCCGACCACCTCGCCTTCGTGGAGTTTCAACGAGAAGGGGGCGACGCGGCCCGCCTTTCCCAACCCGTTGAATTCCACACGGACGGGGCCGGTGGGGCCTTCGTTGATGCCGGTCGGATGGTGTTCGAAGGCCAGATCCTTGCCCAGCATCATCCGCACGACATCGGTCGCCGTCACGTCTTGCAGCCGTTCGGTGCCCACCTTGCGCCCGTTGCGCAGAATGGTGACGCGGTCGGACAGGGCAAAGACCTGATCAAGGAAATGGGTGATGAAGATGATCGCAAGGCCGCGCTTCTTCAGCCGTTCGACCACGTCGAACATGCGCTGCACCTCGTTGCGGTCAAGGCTGGCGGTGGGTTCGTCCAGCACCAGCACCTTGCCCGAAAGCTCGACCGCGCGGGCGATGGCGACGATCTGCTGAATGGCGACCGAGTAGGACCCCAGTTCCGCCCGCACGTCGATTTCAAGCCCGTAGGTCGCCAGCACCTCACGCGCCCGCGCCTCGATCACCGATTTGCGGATCAGGCCGAAACGGGTGGGCTGGTGGCCAAGGAACAGGTTTTCGGCGACCGAGCGGTTGGGCAGAAGGTTCACCTCCTGATAAACCGTGCCGATGCCTTGCGCCTGCGCCTGCAGCGGGTCGCGGAAGGCAACCGGCGCGCCGTTCAGAAGCACTTCGCCTTCGTCGGGCTGATAGGCGCCGGTCAGGATCTTGATCAGGGTCGATTTGCCCGCGCCGTTTTCGCCCAGAAGCGCATGAACCTCTCCGGCCCGGGCTTCGAAATCGACGCCGTCCAGCGCCCTGTGCTGGCCAAAGACCTTGCCGATGCCGCGGGCCTGCAGCACGGGGGCGCCGGCATCTGTCGTTGCTGTCTGCACCTGCGATCTCCCTCTCCCTGCGCCAGTTTGACCAGGCGGCAGGGGAATGCAATTCCGCCGACCGGGAAGCCCGGTCGGCGGGGTGGCTAGCTGTCCAGGGAGCGGGTCAGTAGCCAAGACCCTTGCGGCGGTCATATTCGCCCTGCGGATCGTCCGCCGGGGTGTAAAGCTTCGACTCGGTGATGATGAACTTCTCGGGCACCGTGCCGCCGTTCAGATAGGCGTCCAGCGCGTCGAAGGCCGGGCCGGCCATGTCGGGCGTCAGTTCGACCGTGGCGTTGGCTTCACCGGCGACCATGGCGGCGAAGATATCGGGCACGGCGTCGATCGAGACCACCAGAATGTCGGTGCCGGGTTTCAGCCCCGCATCCTTGATCGCCTGAATGGCGCCCACCGCCATGTCGTCGTTATGGGCATAGACGGCGCAGATGCCGGCCCCGCCGCCTTCGGCCTTGAGGAAGCCTTCCATGACTTCCTTGCCCTTCGAGCGGGTGAAGTCGCCGGTCTGGCTGCGGATGATCGTCACGTTGGCATGGCCGGCAATCGCCTCTTCAAAGCCCTGCTTGCGGTTGATCGCCGGGGACGAACCCACGGTGCCCTGAAGCTCGACCACTTTGCATTCCTTGTCGCCGACGGTTGAAACCAGCCAGTCGCCCGCGACGCGGCCCTCCTTGACCTGATCGGACGCCACCGAAGTCAGGTACAGTTCCTGCGGGGCATCGACGCCGCGGTCCAGAAGGACAACGGGAATGCCGGCTTCCTGCGCCTCGGTCAGCACTTCTTCCCAGCCGGTCGAGACGACGGGCGCCACAAGGATCGCGTCAACGCCCTGGGCGATGAAGCCGCGGATGGCCTTGATCTGGTTTTCCTGCTTCTGCTGGGCATCGGCGAATTTCAGATCGACGCCGCGATCCGCCGCCTGCTGCTTGGTTACCGAGGTTTCTGCCGCCCGCCAGCCGGATTCCGATCCGATCTGCGAAAAGCCGATGACCTTACCCTGCAAGCCGTCCGCCCAGGCGGCAGAAGACAACAGGGCGCCGACGCCCGCGGCCAGCGCGAGCTTTCTGATGATGGACATGTTTCCTCCCGTTGGTGTTGGCCGGCGTCTCCTCCCGCGGCCTGAAGCTGAGCCTAGCAAAAGTAATACTATATGAAAATACGCTTGCTGAAGGCCCGGTTTCGGCTGGGAATCCATGCTGCACCTGCGTTTGTTGCAGTGCAGCGTTCATATCTTTTCCGTAACTTGGCCGGTGCCGCGCTGCCGTATGGCGGGCAGGTGCGGAGAGCCGCCGCCGCCAACGCCGATTCGCGGTCCGGCGGGTGTGCATGCCGTTTGGCGAATCACTTCGCTGCGACCGGACGGCATCCGGCGGGGCCGGCCGGGGTGTTCCGCTGCCGGTTGAGGTCGCATTCCCGCTCGACATCGCGCGCCCGATCCGCAAGGTCTGTACCTGAACTGTCGATTGTCAGGCGGCAACGCCCGCCACCGGAGGTATGATATGACCTTTCCTGCCGTTCACCAGGGCGTGGCCGATGCCCTGCGCGGGGGTGCGCTGCACCTGTCTTCGTTCTGCCAGTTCCCCGATGCCACCATGGTCGAGGCCATGGTGAAGACACGGCTGGATTCGCTGCTTTTCGACATGCAGCACGGCATGTTCGATGAAGCGGCCGTCCTGTCGGGCATTGCGGCGGCGGCGCTTGAGGGCAAGCCGGTCTTTGTCCGCCCTCCGGTCGATTGCGGCGGGCTGACCTCGCGCCTGCTGGATTTCGGCGCGGCAGGGGTGGTCTGCCCGATGGTCAACACGGTCGAGGATGCGCGGCGGCTGGTTGGCTACACCCGCTTTCCGCCGGTCGGCGCGCGCAGCTGGGGGCCGCGCCGGGCGATCCCGCTGTCAGGGCTGAGCGCGCCGGACTATCTGGCGCAGGCCAACGGGCTGACGCTGGCGATTGCCATGATCGAAACCCGGCAGGCGCTGGGCAATCTTGACGAAATCCTTGCCGTTCCGGGCATCGACGGGGTCTTTGTCGGGCCGAACGACCTTTCGGTCTCGCTCTCGGGCGGGCAGGTGCTGGACAGTCCCGATGTCTTTCCGGCGCTGGACCATGTGGCAGCGCGGGCCCGTGCGGCGGGCAAGTTCGCCGGTATCTTCGCGGCCAGCCCCGCCTATGCGACCGATTGCATCCGGCGTGGCTTCAGCTTCTTTGCCCTGATGCAGGATGCGGCCTTCCTGACGCAGGCCGCAGATGCGGCCGTGGCGGCGGTGCGCGGCCCGGCGGGCTGATCCGGCGCCAGCCTTCAGATCAACGGTCTGACCCCCTGGCAGCCGGCGGCTTCGCCCGTCGCCTGCCCTGCTGCCGCTTGCCTGAAAAGCCACGCGGGAGTATTAGAACAAACAGAGAACTTTGAGCCGTGATTCCTTGTGCCATGTCCCCGAAACCAGTTTTCCTGAAGGCGCGCGGGCCGTCGGTGACGCCCGGGGAACCCCTGCGCGCGCCGCGCAGGACATTGTCGGAGGTGTTTGCCGACACCGGGGCCGAGGCGGCTGCGGCGGGCTTCGTTCTGGCGCAGCTTGGCCATGGCGAAGCGCCCGTCCTGTGGATTCAAGAGCGGCTGGCCGCGCGCGAAGGGGGCCAGCCCTCTCTGGCCGGGCTGGGGTTGCGCCGGTCCTTCCTGACCACGCAGCTTTCCCGTCCGGCCGATGTGCTGGCGGCGGCCGAAGAGGGGCTGCGCTGCCGGTCTCTGGCGGCGGTGGTGGCCGAAATCCGCGGCAATCCTGCCGTGCTGGACTTCACGGCGATGAAGCGGCTTGCCCTGCGGGCCGAGGCGACCGGCGTTTCCTGCTGGCTGATCCGGCAGGGGGCTACGGCCGATCTCAGCGCGGCGCGCGACCGCTGGCGGATTGCCACGCTGCCCTCGGCCCCGAACCCCGACGATGCCCGCGCGCCCGGCGATCCGCGCTGGCGGGCCGATCTGTTCCGGTCGCGCGACAGGCGCCCGGGGCAATGGGTGGTGCGCCATGATCGGGCGGAGGATCGTCTCGATCTGGTTGCCGCAGTTCCCGATGGAGCGGTGGCAGACCGCGCAAGAGAGGCTGGGCAACGCGCCCTCGGCTGACCTGCCCGTCGCGCTGGTGGACGAAGGGCCGCATGGCCCGGTGATCCATGCGGCGAACCGGGCGGCGCGGGCGGCCGGGGTCACCGTGAGGGCGCGGGCGGTGGACATGCAGGCCCTGTGCCCGGCGCTGAAGGTGGAATTCGCCGACCGTCACGGCGACCGGCTGGCGTTGGAGCGGCTGGCGCTTTGGGCGCAGCGCTGGTGCCCCTGGGTCGCAGCCGATGACTGGACGGCGCCGAGCGCGGCCGGCAGCGGTTGCGGGCTGATCCTGGACACCACCGGCGCGGCCCACCTGCAGGGCGGTGAGGCGGCGATGCTGCAAGAGATCGAGGCGGCGCTTGGCATCCTGGGCTTCTCTGCCCGGCTGGCGCTGGCGCCGACCTGGGGGGCGGCCTGGGCGCTGGCGCGTTTCGGGCCGGTCCGGGCGATCTGGGGCGGGGCCGGGGATCTGGCGCCTCTGCCCGTGGCCGCGCTGCGGCTGGACGGGGAAACTGTGCTGCTGCTGAACCGGCTGGGGCTGCGGACGGTCGGGCTGTTGCAGGCCCTGCCGCGCCTGTCGCTGGCGCGGCGCTTCATGCAGGCCGGGGCCGCGCAGAACCCGCTGATCCGGCTGGACCAGATGACCGGCCATCTGCCCGAGCCGGTCAGCCCGGCCGGGGCGCCGCCGGTCTTTCGCGCCGACATGCGGCTGGCCGAGCCGATCTTGGACCCGACCCATCATCTGCCGGGCCTTTGCACGGCGATCTGTGCGCAGCTGGCCGGGGCGCATCAGGGCGCGCGGCGGCTGCGGCTGACCGTCTACCGCACCGATGGCGAGGTCAGCCGGATCGAGGCCGCCTGCGCCGCGCCCAGCCGCGACGCCGCCCATCTGGCCTTCCTCTTCCGCGACCGGCTGGAGCGGATCGACCCCGGTTTCGGCTTTGACCTGATCTCGCTGGAGGCCCCGGCGACCGAACCCATGGGCGTGCGGCAGGGCGATCTTGCCGGCGGCGGGGCCGAGGGGGTGGAACTTTCGCATCTGGTTGACCGGCTGACGGCCCGCTTTGGCCGCAATGCCGTGGCGCGGCTTTACCCCGTGGCCAGCCATATCCCCGAGCGCGCCGAAACCCGCGTCCCGCCGCTGGCCGAAGCGCCGGGGCAGCCGGCGGGGCTGACCGAACGCCCGCTGCGCCTGCTGGATCACCCCGAAGAGGTTCAGGTTCTTTATGCGGTGCCCGAAGGGCCGCCCGCACAATTCCAGTGGCGGCGGCGCAGTTACCGCGTGGCGCGCTATCAGGGACCCGAGCGCATCGCGCCGGAATGGTGGCAGGACCGCCCCGGCACCCGCCTGCGCGACTATTTCAAGGCCGAGGATGAGGCCGGGCACCGCTTCTGGCTGTATCGTGAGGGGCTGGCCGACGACGGTCGCGGCGGCGCGCCGCGCTGGTTCATGCACGGGATCTTCGCCTGATGCCCGACAGTGACAACCGCCGCATCCGCAACACTCTGACCGGGGATTACCCGCCCAATCCGCCTGCGGATTATGTCGAGCTTGGTGTGACCACGCCCTTCTCGTTCCTGCGTGGCGCGTCCGAGGCGACCGAACTGGTCGCCACCGCCCATGCGCTGGGGTTCGACGCGATCGGCGTGGCCGATCTGAACACCATGGCCGGCGTGGTCCGCATCCATGCCGAGGCGAAGAAGGCGGGCCTGCGCCCGGTCATCGGCTGCCGGCTGCAGCTGGTCTCGGGTGAGGCGTTTCTGGCCTATCCGCGCGACCGGGCGGCCTATGGCCGGCTGTGCAGTCTGCTGACCAAGGGCAAGCGGCACGACACCGACAACCGCTGGCAGGCGAAGGGGGCCTGTGACATCACGCTGACCGATCTGGCCGCCCATGCCGAAGGAGTGCAACTGATCGTGCTGCCCGATGCGGCGCTGCCCCACGCAAGCCTGTCCCGCCGGCTGCCCGAACTGGTGCGCCGCCTGCCCGGCCTGCGCCATATCGCCGTCAGCCATCTGTACCGGGGCGACGACCGGGCGCGGATCAACCGGCTGGACCGGCTGGCGCGGGCGCATGGCCTGGGGATTCTGGCAACCAACGACGTGCATTACCACAGCCCCGAGCGGCGCCCGCTTCAGGACGTGATGACCTGCATCCGCGAGAAGGTGACGATCCGCCGCGCCGGCTTTCTTCTGGATGCCAATGCCGAGCGGCACCTGAAATCGCCGGCCGAGATGGCGCGGCTGTTCGCCGACTGGCCCCATGCCATCCGCGCTACGCGCGAGGTGGCCGATGCCTGCCGCTTCTGCCTGACCGAACTGGCCTATGAATATCCGCAGATGGACCTCGCGCCGGGCGAAACCCCGCAGACCCGGCTGGACCGGCTGACATGGGAAGGTGCTGCGGTGCGCTACCCCGCCGGGGTGCCGGACAAGGTCCGCGACCTGCTGGTCAAGGAACTGCAGATCATCGGGCTGAAGAAGATCCCCCAGTATTTCCTGACCATCCATGAAATCGTCCTCTGGGCGCGGGCGCAGGGGATTCTTTGTCAGGGCCGGGGGTCTGCCGCCAATTCGGCGGTGTGCTATGTGCTGGGCATCACCTCGGTCGATCCGGCGGAACAGGAACTGCTGTTCGAACGCTTCATCAGCCTTGACCGGGATGAGCCGCCCGACATCGACGTGGATTTCGAACATGAACGCCGCGAAGAGGTGATCCAGCACATCTATGAAAAATACGGCCGCCACCGCGCCGGGCTTTGCGCCACCGTCATCCACTACCGCCCCCGCAGCGCCATCCGTGAGGTTGGCAAGGTCATGGGCCTTTCGGAAGACGTGACGGTCGCGCTGGCGAAAACCGTCTGGGGCAGCTGGGGCACCTCGATGGGAGAGGCCAACAGCCGCGAGGCCGGGGTGGACCTGACAGACCCGCTGATGGCCCGCACCATCCGGCTGGCCGAGCAGATGATCGGCATGCCGCGCCACCTGTCCCAGCATGTCGGCGGCTTCATCCTGACCGAGGGCGCGCTGCACGATACCGTGCCCATCGGCAATGCCGCCATGCCCGACCGCAGCTTCATCGAATGGGACAAGGACGACATCGACGAGCTGGGCATCCTGAAGGTCGATATTCTGGCTTTGGGCATGCTGACCTGCATCCGCAAGTGCTTTGACATCCTGCGGCGCCAGTACGGGGTGCGGCACGATCTGGCCTCGATCCCGGCGGATGACGGGGAAACCTATGACATGCTGTGCAGGGGCGACAGCATCGGGGTCTTTCAGGTGGAAAGCCGGGCGCAGATGAACATGCTGCCCCGCCTGCGGCCACGGAAGTTCTATGATCTGGTCGTGGAAGTGGCGATCGTGCGCCCCGGGCCTATTCAGGGCGACATGGTGCATCCCTATCTGCGCCGGCGCAGCGGAATCGAACCCGAGGATTACCCCTCGCCCGCCGCGCCGCATGACCCCAACGAGTTGCGCAGCATCCTTGGCCGCACCTTCGGCGTGCCGATCTTTCAGGAACAGGCCATGAAGATCGCCATGGTCGCGGCCGAGTTTTCGCCGAAAGAGGCCAATGCCCTGCGCAAGGCCATGGCCACCTTCCGGTCGCGCGGCACCATCGGCGATCTGGAAGAGCTGATGGTCGGCCGGATGATCGCGCGCGGCTATGATCCCGATTTCGCCCGGCGCTGCTTTGACCAGATCAAGGGTTTCGGTGACTACGGTTTTCCCGAAAGCCATGCGGTCAGCTTTGCGCTTCTGGTCTATGTCTCAAGCTGGCTGAAATGCCATTACCCGGCGGCCTTCGCCTGTGCGCTGCTGAATTCGCAGCCGATGGGGTTCTACGCGCCGGCCCAGATCGTGCGCGATGCGCGCGAACATGGGGTCGAACTGCGCGGGGCCGATGTGAATTTCAGCGAGTGGGACAATGTGCTGGAGCCTTCGGGCAATGATTTCGCCCTGCGGCTGGGGCTGCGGCAGATCGACGGCATGGGGCGCGACGCGGCCGAGCGGCTGATGGCGGCCCGCGACGAACCCTTTGCCAGCCTTGCCGATCTGGCGGCGCGGGCGCGGCTGAACGGCCGCACCATCCGCGCGCTGGCGGCGGCCGACGCCTTCCGCTCGATGGGGCTGGACCGCCGCGCCGCGCTGTGGGAGGCGCGGGCGCTGCGTGATGCGCCTGATCTGCCGCTGTTCGCCGCCGGGCCGGATGAGGGCGCCGAGCCGCTGATCCCCCTGCCGCAGATGCCGCTGTGTGAACAGGTGGTGGCCGATTACCAGACGCTGCGGCTGTCGCTGAAGGCCCATCCCATGGCGTTCCTGCGGGCCAGCATGGCACGGCAGGGTTTCGTCCGCGCCGCAGATCTTGGAGGGGTGGCCAACAATGGCCGGGTGCGGCTGGCCGGGCTGGTGCTGGTGCGCCAGCGGCCGGGCAGCGCCAAGGGCGTCTGCTTCATCACGCTTGAGGATGAAACCGGCGTCGCCAATCTGGTGGTCTGGCCCAAGGTCATGACCGCCTTCCGCAAGGTGATCATGACCGCCCGGCTGATGCAGGTGACGGGCCGCCTGCAGCGCGACCCGGCGTCAGGGGTGACGCATATCGTGGCCGAAGCGCTGGAGGACCGTGGCGATGTGCTGCTGCGCCTGTCCGACCGCAGCCTTGCCCCGCCCCTGTCGCGCGCCGATGAGGTCCGCCATCCCATTCCGGCGCCCACCCCCGGCCATCCGCGCAATGCCCGCATCATCCCCGGCTCGCGCGATTTTCACTGATCCGGCACCACAAGACCCGGCAGGTTCGGCGGGGGAATGCCGTCGTCGCAGGCCCTTGCATGTATGCCGACAGAAGGGTCGATCACTGCATCGGCGCGGATCGGGCGATAGCGCCCGCGCGGCAGTTCGAGGTCCAGCCAGCCCTGGCCAAGACCGTCGGCCCCGCGCCGGAACCGCGGCAGATATTCCAGCAGCCACCACGCGCCTTTCAACTGTTCGTGCCGTGCCGCCTTCGCGTCGGGGGGCACATACTTGCCGCTTTTGCCCTTGACGATCCGGTTCACCGTCTGGGTGTTGAACTCAAGCCCCATGTCCCGGGTCTCATCAATCATCCAGTCCAGCGGCAGCTTGGCTAGACCGCTTTCCGCCTCGGCATAGCCGCCTCCGACATCGGCATGCACCCCGGGAAACCAGACCTCCTTCACATCCTGCGGCACGGCGCGGCCGGGGGTAAAGGGATTGCCCCAGAATTCACCACCCGGCGTCCAGGAAATCGCCCGGTAGAGTGCGCGGCGTTCATGCACCGCCACCGCATGGCGCACCGACTGCACGCTGACATTGGCCGACACGAAAGGATGCCAGCGCAGCCGGGGCCCGAAGCGCCCCCATTCGATGACCGACGCCACGGTATCGAACAGGCCAAGGCAGCGGATGGGGGCCGGTCGGGGGCAAGGATACGCTCGAACAGCCGCACTTCGCCGAAATCCTCGCCCGCCAGCGCCGCATCCGGGCTGAACAGCCGGTCGCCCGCGCGCTTGTAGGCGGCGAAGGCCGCATCCAGCAGGTTCAGGTTGTCGGGGTGGATCAGCCCGACCGCGTGGATGAACCCCGCCAGAACCCGCGCCGAATAGGCGCCGCGGCTGAACCCGAAGATCCAGATCGCGTCGCGCGCGTCCTCGGTCAGCGGCACCGCCACCGGCCCGCGAAGGCGGCCTTTCGACCAGCGGTCGGGCTTGCCGTTGTAGTAGTTGGCGACAAGGAAGCGGTAGGCATTCTTGACATTCAGATCCAGAAGCCAGCCCGTCGCCGCCCCCCAAAGCTCAAGCGCCTTGCGGTAGTTGCGCGACCAGGCATTCTCGGCCCCGATGGTGCCGACGCCGGGGGTGTACCAGACCACCTGCCGGGGCCCTTTCTCAAGCGCGCCGTAAAGCCGCAGGATATTCGTGCGGTGTTCCGAGACGTCGTTGGACGTGCCGTCGAACAGGATCACGATGTTCTTGGCCATGGCACATCCCCGCCGCGAGGCCGGCCCGATACGGGCCCCTGGTTAACCCATCGTAAACCATTGCGGCTTACCCGTTAACCGTTGACTGGCGGGAACCCGGAGGGGGCAGATGGTGGCGCGGGCCTTCACGGTGGCTTTCGAGGGGGTCGAGGCGCGGCTGGTCGAGGTGCAATGCGCCGTTACCCCCGGATTGCCCGGCTTCGCGCTGGTGGGTCTGCCCGACAAGGCGGTCAGCGAGGCGCGCGAACGGGTGCGCGCGGCCATCGCGGCGCTGTCCATCGCGCTGCCGGCCAAGCGCATCACCATCAACCTGTCGCCCGCAGACCTGCCGAAAGAGGGCAGCCATTTCGACCTGCCCATCGCGCTGGCCCTGCTGGCGGCGCTGGAGATCATTCCCAAGGATGAGGTGGAACACACCGTCGCGCTGGGGGAACTGGCGCTGGACGGGCGGCTGATCGCGGTGGCGGGGGCGCTTCCGGCAGCGATGGCCGCGGCGGAAGAGGACAAGGCGCTGCTTTGCCCGCGCGCCTGCGGGGCCGAGGCCGCCTGGGTCGGCGCGGCCGAGGTGCTGGCGGCGGGATCGCTGAACGATGTGGTGCGCCATTACACCGGGCAGGCCCCCCTTTCCCCGGCCGAGGCGGGCGAGGTGACCTCTGGCCCCCCCGGCCGCGACCTGCGCGAGGTGAAGGGGCAGGAACGCGCCAAGCGGGCGCTGGAAATTGCCGCGGCCGGGCGGCACCACATGCTGATGGTGGGCTCGCCCGGGTCGGGCAAGTCGATGCTGGCGGCCCGCCTGCCCGGCATCTTGCCGCCGCTTTCGCCGGTCGAGGCACTGGAAACCTCGATGATCCATTCACTGGCGGGTCTGCTCAGCGAGGGCGGCATCTCGCGCGTCAGGCCCTTCCGGGAGCCGCATCACACCGCCTCAATGGCGGCGATTGTCGGCGGGGGCAGGGGGGCGAAGCCGGGTGAGATCAGCCTTGCCCACAACGGCGTGCTGTTTCTCGATGAGTTTCCCGAATTCGCCCGGCCCGTGCTGGAAACCCTGCGCCAGCCGATTGAAACGGGTGAGGTGATGGTGGCCCGCGCCAATGCCCATGTGCGCTATCCCTGCCGTTTCCTGCTGGTGGCCGCCGCCAACCCCTGCCGCTGCGGCTATCTGTCCGATCCGGCGCGCGCCTGCGCCCGCGCGCCACAATGCGGCGAGGATTATCTGGGCCGTGTCTCGGGCCCGCTGATGGACCGCTTCGACCTTCAGGTCGAGGTGCCGCCGGTGGCCTTCACCGATCTGGACCTCCCGCCTTCGGGCGACACTTCGGCCGCTGTCGCCGCGCGGGTGGCCACGGCGCGGGCGGTGCAGGAGGCGCGGTTTGCCGAACATCCCTCATGCCGGGTGAATGCCGACATGGAGGGGCGGCTGCTGGAGGAAACCGCCAGCCCCGATGCCGAGGGCAAGGCGCTCTTGAACCGTGTGGCGGAACGGTTCGGGCTGACGGCGCGCGGCTATCACCGGGTGTTGCGGGTGGCGCGCACCATCGCCGATCTGGACGGCGCCGCCACCGTGCGCCAGCCCCATATCGCCGAGGCGGTGGGATACCGGCTGATCGGCGCCGCCCGGGCTGCCGCCTGAAATGCAGCGGGCCGCCCGAAGGCGGCCCGGCATCGGTTCAGGCTTCCGTCAGTTCGATGGCGCGGTTTCGGTGGCCACGCCGTTCACCATCGGCTCGACCTCGTGCCAGACTTCATTCCAGCCGTCCCAGATCATCGACAGGGCGACATAGACGATGATCGCCAGACCGACGAAGGCGATCCAGCGGTGCTTGTTCAGCAGCTTGGCGATGAAGGTGGCGGCAAAGCCCATCAGCGCGATCGAAAGGACAAGCCCGATGACCAGCACCGTCGGATGTTCATGGGCGGCACCGGCGACGGCCAGCACGTTGTCGAGGCTCATCGAGATGTCGGCGATGACGATCTGGGTCGCCGCCTGGGCAAAGGTCTTGCGCGGGGCGCCGCCGGCAACCGTGCCGTCCTGATTGATGTCTTCGCCGGTCAGCGCCTCTTCGGCGCGCTGTTCATCGGCATGGCCCTCGCGCAGTTCGCGCCACATCTTCCAGCAGACCCACAGCAGCAGGATGCCGCCCGCCAGAAGAAGACCCACGATGGCCAGAAGCTGGGTGGTGACCAGCGCGAAGCCGATCCGCATGACCGTGGCGGCAAGGATACCGACGATGATCGCCTTGCTGCGCTGTTCCTTGGGCAGACCCGCCGCCGCAAGGCCGATGACGATCGCATTGTCGCCCGCAAGCACAAGGTCGATGCCGATGACCTGCAACAGGGCAATCAGCCCTGCCTGAGTGAAGATTTCCATGCGTCCCTCTGTTCTGGCTGTTTGGCGCTGAGGTGGGGGGCGGAACGCTCACAATCAAGTGATCCGCGCGCCCTTATTCGCGCAGATTACCTGTCATCCGCCTGACATTTGGGCAGCGCCCGGCGATTGTTCAAGATTTGGGCGCTGCACGGTTTACAGCATTCCCGGCACAACCTGATCCGGCGGGCGGTGGCCGTCGGCGAAGGTCTTGATGTTGATGATGACTTTCTCGCCCATCTCGATCCGGCCCTCCAGCGTGGCCGAACCCATATGCGGCAGAAGCACCACGTTTGGCGCGTTGCGCAGATCGGCGCTGATGTCGGTGCCGTGTTCATAGACATCCAGCCCCGCCCCGGCGATGTCGCCCGCATGCAGCATCCGGGTCAGGGCGTTTTCGTCGATCACCTCGCCGCGCGAGGTGTTCACGATGACAGACGACGCCTTCATCAGCTTCAGCCGCCGCGCGTTCAGCAGGTGGAAGGTGGAAGGCGTGTGCGGGCAGTTGACCGAGACGATGTCCATCCGGGCGATCATCTGGTCAAGGCTTTCCCACCAGGTCGCCTCAAGCTCTTCCTCGACCTCGGGGCGCAGGCGGCGGCGGTTGTTGTAATGCACCTGCATGCCAAAGGCCCGCGCGCGCCGCGCCACCGCCTGACCGATCCGCCCCATGCCCAGAATGCCCAGACGCCGCCCGGCCAGCCGCCCGCCCATGAAGGCGGTCGGCGCCCAGCCCTGCCATTCGCCCGCCTGCATCACCGCCAGCCCCTGGGGAATGCGGCGCGTCACCGCCAGAATCAGCGCCATCGCCATGTCGGCGGTATCTTCGGTCACCACGCCGGGGGTGTTCGACACCAGAATGCCGCGCGACCGGGCCGTCGCTACGTCGATATGGTCAAAGCCGGCGCCGTAGCTGGCGATCAGTTTCAGGCGCGGGCTGGCCTGCCCGATCAGGCCGGCGTCGATCTGGTCGGTGATGGTGGGCACCAGCACGTCGCAGCGGTTCATCGCATCGACCAGTTCTTCGCGGGTCATCCGGGTGTCGGGATCGCGCAGTTCGACGTCGAACAACTCCTTCATCCGCGTCTCCACGGGTTCGGGCAGGCGTCGCGTCACGACAACAGTCAGGCGGCTTGCGGGCATCCGTCACTCTCCCTGGACTTCCAAATCGGCTTCCCCGGTGGCAAAGTGACGGCAAGCGGGGCGCTGCACAAGCCCCGCATGAGGTTGGCGCAGCGCCCGGCGCGGATTGTCGCGGGCGCCGGCGGAAGGAGCGGTGGCATGGTTCGGTCGGCCCGAAGGGCATTCGGCGCGCTGGCGCTGATCTTGGCGGCGGCCCCGTTTCCGGGGATCGGTCTGGCCCAGGAAACCGCGCCGCCGGCAACCGTGGTGATCGAACAGCCCGCCCCGCCCCGGGTGCGGCCGAAACCCCGCCCGGTGCCTCCGGCGCCGGAAGTGCCGGCAGCCGAGGCGCCCGAGGCCCCGCCCCCCGCGCCCGAAGCGCAGGCAACCGCCGCCCCGCCCGGCCCGGTGCGCGGCCCGGTCACCAACCTGCCCCTGCCGCGCTTTGTCAGCCTGAAGGGCAATGTCGGCAACGCCCGGCGAGGTCCGGGGCTGACCCACCGCATCGACTGGGTCTTCACCCATTCCGGCATGCCGCTGCGCATCACGGCCGAGCATGACAACTGGCGCCGCGTCGAGGATGCCGAGGGCATGGGCGGCTGGGTGCATTACGCGCTTTTGTCGGGGGTGCGCACCATTCTGGTGACCGCCGATATGGCCGAATTCCGCTCGCGCCCCGATCCGGCGGCGGATGTGGTCTTTCAGGCCGAAGCCGGGGTGATCGGGCGAATCGTCGAATGCCTGCCCGACTGGTGCCGCATCAGCATCGAGGGGTCGCGCGGCTGGGCACCCAAAGACCTGCTGTGGGGCGCCGACCCGGGCGAGATCATCGAATGATCCGGCCGCGCCGCCGTTTCGCTTGACCGGTCCGGGCCTTGGCCTCAGCATTCCTGTGCAATGCCGCCCCCTTGCATTCGGGTGGGACTTGCTTCTTTAATCAGCGCAATTACACAACTGTATAACAGGCCGCCAATGACGCCCGAGCGTCGCCCCTATCGCCGGGAAAGCGAAGAGACCCGCCGCGAAGCGCTGATTGGCGCCGCGCTGGATATCGTCGCGACCGAAGGGCCGGCGCAGGCCACGGTGCGCGCCATCGCCGACCGGGCCGGCGTGACGCCCGGGCTGATCCGCCACTATTTCACCAGCAAGGAAGAACTGGTCCGCACCGCCTATCTGACCATGATGGACCGCATGACCGCCGACAGCCGGCGCGGTCTGGATGCCGCCGATGCGCCCGTCGATCCGGCGGCGCGTCTGGCCCTTTTCGTCGCCAACTCGCTGCGCGCGCCGGTGGTGGATCCGCAGCGGCTGGGCCTGTGGGCCGCCTTCATCCAGCGCATCCGGCACGAGTCCGAGATGCGCGACATCCACCGCCACACCTATCACCGCTACCGGTCCATTCTTGAAGATCTGATCCGCGCCCTTGCGCTGCCCGGTTTTGATGACCGGCGCTGCCGTGAGGCGGCGATCACTTGCAACGCGGTCATTGACGGGCTGTGGATGGAATCCTCGGCCCTGCCCGAAGAGTTCTCGGGCGAAACCGGCGCGGTGCGGATCGGGGTGTCGGCCGTCGGCGCCTTGCTGGGCCTCGATCTGGCCGCCGCGCTGCCGCCGGAAATTCCTGGAGATACAGAATGAGATACGCCCCCGTGACAGAGCGGCTTGCCGGGCTGGGCGGCGCCAAATGGCAGGTGCATGCCCGCGCGCGCCAGATGGCCCGGGCGGGTGAAGCGGTGATCGAGCTGACCATCGGTGAGCCTGACGTGGCCACGCCCCCCGAACTGATCGAGGTTGCGGCCCGCGCCATGGAAGACGGCCGCACCGGCTATTCCAACGGGCATGGCGAGCCGGGGCTGCTGCGCGCGCTGGCCGCCCGCTACACCGCGCGGCGCGGCCGCCCCTTCGGCCCCGACAATATCATGACCTTCCCGGGCACCCAGACCACGCTTTACGCCGTGCTGAACGCGCTGGTCAGTGTGGGCGATGAGGTGCTGCTGGGCGACCCGCTTTATGCGACCTACGAAGGCCTTGTCGCCTCGACCGGGGCCAGTCTGGTGCGGGTGCCGCTGCGGCCGGAACGCGGGTTCCGCATGGACCCGGCCGATGTGGCGGCGCGCATCACCCCCCGTTCGCGCGTGCTGTTCCTGAACACGCCGCACAACCCCACCGGCGCCGTGCTGCGGCGGGATGAGATTGCGGCGCTGGGCCGGCTGGCGGTGGAGCATGATCTTTGGATCGTCTCGGACGAGGTTTATGAGGAACTGGTCTTCGACAACGTGGCCTTCGCCTCGCCGCTGGACCTGCCCGAGATCGCTGACCGGGTGATTGCTGCCTCTTCGGTTTCCAAATCCCACGCCGCGCCGGGCTTTCGTTCGGGCTGGTGCGTCGGGCCCGAGGAATTCGTGGCCCGCCTTCTGCCCCTGTCGGAAACCATGCTGTTCGGCAGCCAGCCCTTCATCGCCGACATGACGGCGGTTGCCGTGGCCGAACCCTCGGCGGTGGCGGCCGGCATGCGCGAACGCTTTGCCCGCCGCGCGGGGCTGGTGGCCGGGCGGCTGAACGGTGTCGCGGGGCTGAAGGTTCACCGCCCCGAAGCCGGGATGTTCGCGCTGATCGACGTGGGCAGCACCGGCATGTCGGGCGAGGGTTTCGCCATGGCGCTGCTTGAGCAATGCAAGGTCGCGGTGATGCCCGGCGAAAGCTTTGGTCAGGCGCTGGGTGGCTGGCTGCGCGTCAGCCTGACCCAGCCAGACGACCGTATCGCGCAGGCCTGCGAGCGGATCGCGGATTTCGCCGCCACGCGGCAGAGGAGGGGCTGATGCGGACGGTTGGGGAACGGCTGGTCGAGGGGCTGGCGGCGCGCGGGGTCGAGGTGGTCTTCGGCATTCCGGGCGTGCATACGGTGGAACTGTATCGCGGCCTGTCGGGCAGTCCGGTGCGCCATATCACCGCCCGGCACGAACAGGGCTGCGCCTTCATGGCCGACGGCTATGCCCGCGCCTCGGGCAAGCCCGGCGTCGCCTTTGTCATCACCGGGCCGGGGGTGACCAACGCGCTGACCGCCATGGCGCAGGCGCGTGAGGATTCGGTGCCGATGCTGGTGATCTCGGGCGTGAACCGCCGCGCCTCGCTGGGCAAGGGGCTGGGCCTTTTGCATGAACTGCCCGATCAGGCGGCGATGGTGCGCACACTTTGCCCCACGCGGCAGATATCTGCGCCCGATCAGGTCGCCGAGGCGCTGGACTGGGCCTTTGCCGCGCTGACCGAAGGCCGCCCCGGCCCGGTGCATCTTGAGGTGCCGACCGATGTGATGCCCTTGCCCTGCGATGCGCTGCCGGCGCCCGCGCTGCGGCCCGCCGCGCCGCTACCGCCCTTGGACGATGCGGCGGCGATGCTGAATGCCGCGGGCAGGGTGGTGATCCTTGCGGGCGGCGGGATGCGGGGGCAGGGGGCGGCGCTGGCCGCGCTGGCCGAAAGGCTGGACGCCCCGGTGGTGCAGACCACCAACGCGCGCGGCCTGATGCATGGCCATCCGCTGACCGTGCCGGCCTCGCCCAGTCTGGATGCGGTGCGCGCGCTGATTGCCGGGGCCGACCGGGTGCTGGCGCTGGGGACCGAGTTCGGCTGGACCGACTATGATATGTATGTGCGCGGCGGGATGCCCGACACCTCGGCGATGATCCGCGTCGATATCTGCGCCGATCAGCTGGCCCGCCTGCCGGTGGCGCTGGGCCTGCGCGGCGATGCCGGGGCGATCGCGGCGGCGCTGGCGCCGCTGGTCACGGCGCGCGACGGGCAGGGCGCGGCCCGCGCGGCCACCGCGCGCAAGGCGGCGCTGGAAGAGATTGCGCTGGTCGAACCGCTGATGCCGGCCCGGCGCGAGATGGTGGAAGCCATCCGTTCCGCGATGCCGGGGGCGATGATCGTCGGGGATTCGACCCAGCCTGTCTATGCCGCGAACCTTTACTATGACCACGACCGCCCCGGCGGCTGGTTCAACGCCGCCACCGGCTATGGCGCGCTGGGCTATGGCCCGGGCGCGGCGGTGGGGGCGGCGGCGGCCTGTCCCGGCGTGCCGGTGGTCTGCCTGATCGGCGACGGCGGGCTGCAGTTCAGCCCCGGGGAATTGCGGACGGCGGTGGATGAAAAGCTGCCGGTCACCTTCCTTGTCTGGAACAACGCCGCCTTCCGCGAGATTGCCGATGCCATGCGCGGCGCGAATACCGAAGTCATCGGTTGTTCGCCGTCACCCCTGAACCTTGAACCCTTTGCCGCCGCCTGCGATCTGCCCTTCTCGTCGGTGCCGCAGGAGGCCGAGGTTCTGCATTGGGCCCTGTCGCAGCCCTGCGACGGCCCAAGGCTGATCGAGGTGCGGGTCAGCGACTGAATAGGGGGCAAGCCGCCCGGCTTGCCATTTCCGCGCGCGGCCTGTCATAGTCGCGCATTGCTTCGTGACAGGGAGTCCAACAATGAAGACCGCCGCCGCCCTTCTGGGCCTGACGCTGGCCCTTTCCACCCCCTCTCTTGCCCAGGACCTGCCCGATCTGGCGGGCCGCGAGGTTGTGGTGGTGACCGAGAACGCCTATCCGCCGCTGCAGTTCCTCGATGCCTCGGGCACGGCCATCGGCTGGGAATATGACGCGATGGCCGAAATCGCCAAGCGGCTGAACATCACCGTGAAATACGAAAACATCAGCTGGGACGCGATGATTCCGGCGGTGTCGGAAGGCCAGTTCGATCTGGGCATGACCGGCATCACCATCCGCGACGACCGCAAGGAGAAGGTGGATTTCTCGGACAGCTACATGACCTCAGAGATGGTCATGATGGTGCGCGGGGATGAGACGCGCTTCACCGACGCGGCCTCTTTCGCGGCCAATGCCGACCTTCTGATGGCCGCGCAGCCGGGCACCACGCCCTTCTATGTCGGCGTCTATGAGGTGCTGGACGGGAATGAGGCGAACCCGCGGATCAAGCTGTTCGAAACCTTCGGCGCCACGGTCGAGGCGCTGAAGGCCGGCGATGTGGACCTTGTGCTGACCGACGGCACGGCGGGCGCAGGCTATGTCGATGCTTCGGGCGGTGCGCTGAAGATCATCGGTGAAAAGCTGGGGACCGAGGATTTTGGCTTCATCTTCCCGAAGGGCAGCGACCTTGTGGCGCCGATGAACGCGGCGATTGCCAGTATGAAGGCTGACGGCACGCTGGATGCGCTGAACAAGAAGTGGTTCCTCGACTACAAGATGGGCCAGTAAGCCCTTTGCCCCGGCCTTCGGGCCGGGGCCTGCCCGATGCAGCCCCAACCCAAGCCTGACCGCGATTTTCCATGGTGGCTGGTGATCCTTGCGGTCACCGGCGCCGTTCTGTTCTGGCGGATCGAAACGAATGACGTCTATGCCCGCGCGCTGGACACGCTGGGCAAGGGGCTGGGCATCACGGTGATCGTCGCCGTGGTGGCCTATCTGGGCGCCTGCGCCATCGGGCTGGGGCTGGCGGTGATGGGGCTGTCGAAGAATATCGTCCTGCGCCAGATCGCCCGGCTTTATATCGAGGTGATGCGCGGCGTTCCGATCATCGTGCTGCTGCTGTATGTGGCCTTCGTGCTGGCGCCGGGGGCGGTGTGGCTGGTCAACCAGATCGGCCAGCCCTTGGGCCTGCCGGAATGGCGGGTGCGGGATTTCCCGCTGATCGCGCGGGCGGTCATTGCGCTGATGCTGGCCTATTCCGCCTTTCTGGCCGAGATCTTCCGCGCCGGCCTTCAGGCGGTGGACAAGGGCCAGATCGAGGCGGCGCAGGCCCTGGGCCTGAACCGCTGGCAGCGCTTTCGCCACATCGTCTTTCCCCAAGCCTTCCGCATGATCCTGCCGCCCCTTGGCAACGATTTCGTCGCCATGGTGAAGGACAGCTCGCTCGTGTCGGTGCTGGGGGTCAGCGACATCACCCAACTGGCCAAGGTGACGGCCGCCGGAAACTTCCGGTATTTTGAAACCTACAACGTCGCCGCGCTGCTGTACCTGACCATGACCATCGGCCTTTCGCTGATCCTGCGGTGGATCGAGGCGCGGCTGCGCGGCCCGTCCGACCGCTAGCCGATCACCCTGTGGTGGCAGAAGTCGGCGGTTTTTCCCCCTTCTGGGTCGCGCAAATTGTGGCATGATGATGGCCAACGCGCCCGTGCGCGTGCCAAGGCGGGAGATCAACCCGCCGAAACCGAAGGGACATGTGGAATGCTGAATGAGTTCAAAACCTTCATTGCCAAGGGCAATGTCGTCGACCTTGCGGTCGGTATCATCATCGGTGCGGCCTTCACGGCCATCGTCAATTCGCTGGTTGGCGACCTGATCAACCCGATCATCGGGGTAATCACCGGCGGGATCGACTTCTCAAACCTGTTCATCAACCTCAGCGATACGGACTATACCTCGCTGAAGGCGGCCAAGGATGCGGGCGCGCCGGTCTTTGCCTATGGCTCGTTCATTACCGCGGTGATCAACTTCCTGATCATCGCATGGGTGGTGTTCCTGCTGGTGAAGGGCGTGAACAAGCTGAAGGACGCCACCGCCAAGAAAGAGGCCGAGGTGGCCGCAGCCGCCCCCGCCGGCCCGACCGAGGTGGATCTGCTGAAGGAAATCCTGGCCGCGCTGAAGAAGTAAGGCGGTACCGGAAACGAAAGGCCCCCGCAGTTGCGGGGGCCTGTGCTTTTTTGGGGCTGGTCTCAGATCGCCAGCGCGTCGGTGGCGCTGATGTGGGGCAGGCCAAGCGCCTCGCCCACGGCGGCATAGGTCAGCTTGCCGGCATGGGTGTTCAGCCCGGCCAGCAAGTGCTTGTCTTCGGCGCAGGCGCGCTTCCAGCCCTTGTCGGCCAGGGCCAGCATGAAGGGCAAAGTGGCATTGCCCAGACCCAGCGTCGAGGTGCGGGCCACCGCACCCGGCATGTTCGCCACGCAATAGTGCAGGATGCCGTCCACCTCATAGATCGGGTCCTGATGGGTGGTGGCGCGGCTGGTTTCAAAACAGCCGCCCTGGTCGATCGCCACGTCCACCAGAACCGAGCCGGGCTGCATCGTGGTCAGTTGCGCACGGCTGACCAGCCGCGGCGCCGCCGCCCCCGGCACCAGGACCGCGCCGATCACCATGTCGGCGGTGGTGATCAGATCGGCGACCGCGCCGGCGCTGGCATATTGCGTCGTCAGGCGGCCCATGAACACGTCATCCAGATAGGACAGCCGGGGAACCGAGCGGTCCAGAACGGTGACATTCGCGCCCATGCCGGCCGCGACGCGCGCCGCCGCAGTGCCCACCACGCCGCCGCCGATGATGACGACATTGGCCGGACGCACGCCCGGAATGCCGCCCAGCAGCACGCCGCGCCCGCCATTGGCCTTCTGCAGCGCCCAAGAGCCGACCTGCGGCGCCAGACGGCCCGCAACTTCGGACATCGGGGCCAGAAGCGGCAGGCCGCCCCGGGCATCGGTCACGGTTTCATAGGCGATGGCGGTCACGCCGGATGCCAGCAGATCCTTCGTCTGCTCGGGGTCGGGGGCAAGGTGAAGGTAGGTGAACAGCACCTGGCCTTCGCGCAGCCGCTTGCGTTCCACCGGCTGCGGTTCCTTGACCTTCACGATCATGTCGGCGGTGGCAAAGACCTCATCAGCGGTATCGACGATCCGCGCCCCCACCGCCTGATAGGCGGCATCGGCAAAGCCGGCGCCAAGGCCGGCCTTGGTTTCAACCGTCACGTCATGGCCGTGGGCGATGGCTTCGCGCGCGGCGTCGGGCGTCATGCCGACGCGGAATTCCTGCGGCTTGATCTCTTTCGGGCAACCGATTTTCATGTGCTCTCTCCCTGTCGGGCCTTTGGCCCTGTGCCATCAGGATGACGCCGATTTCCGGGCAGAGGCTTTGAATTTCCTGTGGCGCACAGGCGGGTCTGTGGTAGAAAATCCTTCAGATTGACCCTTTGACCGAAGATCATCCCATGACGCCCGAACTCGACGCAACCGACCGCCGCATTCTGACCGTGTTGCAGAAAGAGGGGCGCATCACCAACGCCGATTTGTCCGAGCGGGTGAACCTGTCCGCCTCGGCCTGCCACCGCCGGGTTCAGCGGCTGGAGGAAGAGGGCTTCATCGCCAAATATGTGGCCCTGCTGGATACCCGCCGGATCGGCAAGCCGACGACTGTCTTTGTCGAAATCACGCTTCAGGGGCAGGCTGACGAGCTGCTGGACGCCTTCGAGCGCGAGGTCGCCCGCGTGCCGGACATCCTGGAATGTCACCTGATGGCGGGGCAGGCCGATTACCTGCTAAAGATCATGGCCGAGGATACCGAGGATTTCGCCCGCATCCACCGCCAGTATCTGAGCCGCCTGCCGGGCGTCCGGCAGATGCATTCCAGCTTTGCGCTGCGGACGGTGGTGCAGACCACCGCGCTGTCGGTCTGACGATCAGCCGCGCAGCCGCTTGCCTTCGGGGTCAAACGCCGGCTCTGCCAGCATCCGGGCGGCGTGCGGGCGGCCCAGAACCATCACGCTCAGCGGTTCATCGGGGCTGATCTCGGGCCGCAGGTAGGCCAGCGCCAGCGACTTGCCGACATGATAGCCATAGGCACCCGACGAAACCTTGCCCGCCGGCCGGCCTGCGGCATCAAAGATGGGTTCGTTGCCGGTGGCGTCGGCGGTGGTCGCCTGCACCTCGATGCAGCGCAACAACTCACGGGCGGGGCGCTGCATTACCTCGGCGCAGGCTGCGTGATTGAGGAAGGGCTTGTCGTGGCGGATCAGCCGGTCAAGCCCGCATTCCTGAGGCCAGTATTCCGGGCTGTAATCGCGGCCCCAGCTGCCATAGCCCTTTTCGACCCTTAGGCTGGTCAGGGCGCGGGCGCCGACCGGGCCGGCACCTTTCGCGGCGGCGGCACCCAGCAGCGCGGTGTAAAGCGGCAACTGGTCGGCCTCGGCGCAATGCAGTTCCCACCCCAGATCGCCGCTGAACGACACGCGCAGGGCGATGCAGCGGACCCCCGCAACCTCGATCCGGGCCGAGCGGAAGAACGGGAAGGCCGCAGGCGACAGATCCGCCCCGGTGAGGCCCTGCAGGATATCGCGGGCCAGCGGCCCCGCAATGTTGAACCCCGCCATCGCCCCGGTCACGCTGGACCAGGTGGTGCGGGCGGGCAGGGGCACCGCATCGAAGAAGCGTTTGTGATAGCGCTCGGCCATGCCCGAGCCGATCATCAGATAGTCGCCCTCGCCCAGACAGGTGACGGTGAAGTCGCCCGCAATCCCGCCACGCCGGCCGATCAGCGGCGCGAGGCAGGACCGCCCCGGTTCGGCGGGAATGCGGTTGGCCAGAAGCGCCTCAAGCCAGTCGCGCGCGCCGGGGCCGGTGACGCGGTAGCGCGCATAGTTCGAGATGTCGATGATGCCCGCCCGGTCGCGCGGCATCCGCGCCTCGCGCCCGACCGGGGCCCACCAGTTCTGCCGCTCAAACCCGGCGGTCTCTTCACGGGGCTCCCCCGGGGCGGCGAACCACAGCGGATGCTCCCAGCCGTAGTTCAGACCGAAGACGGCGCCCATGTCCGTTTGCGCCTGATAGGCCGGGCGCGTCCGGGCGGGGCGGCCCGCCGCCCGCTCTTCGCCGGGGAAATGGATCTTGAAGCGGTTGGCATACTGGTCCGCCACCCGGGCGCGGGTAAAGGCCTTGCCGGCCCAACTGCCGAACCGCGCCAGATCCCAGCCGAACATGTCCAGCCGCGGCTCTCCTTCGACGATCCATTCCGCCGACAGAAGGCCAAGACCGCCCGACTGCGAAAAGCCGGGGATGATGCCGTTGCAGCAGAAATAGTTGCGCAGTTCCGGCACCGGGCCGAACAGCGCCGCGGCATCGGGGGACCAGATCATCGGCCCGTTGATGACGCGCTTTATGCCCGCCCGCCCGACTGCGGGCACCCGGGCGATCGCCCGCATCATGTTCGGCTCGATCCGGTCCAGATCATCGGGGAACAATTCATGCCCGAAGCCCGGCGGCGTACCGTCCTCGGCCCAGAAGCGCATGTCACGCTCATAAGCGCCGACCAGAAGGCCCTTGCCCTCTTGCCGCAGGTAATATTCGCCGTCCCGGTCGGCGACCGAGGGCAGCCGGCGGTCCATGGCGGCGATTTCGGCGATGGTTTCGGTCACGAAATACTGATGCTCGGTCGGCATCAGCGGCAGGTCGATGCCGGCAAGTGCTGCCACCTCACGCGCCCAAAGGCCGGCCGCGTTCACCACCCAATCCGCCTGGATGGCGCCGCGCGGGGTTTCCACGATCCATGATCCGTCGGGTTGCTGAACCGTCGCCGTCACCGGCGTAAAGCGGTGAATCTGCGCGCCGCGCGCCCGTGCCCCTGCCGCATAGGCCATCGTCACGCCCGAAGGGTCGACGTTGCCGCCCTGCGGTTCGTACATGATGCAGCGGATGCCCGCAAAATCGACCAGCGGATGCAGCCGTTCCGCCTCATCGCGGCCGATCTCATAGAAATCCATGCCATAGTAGCGCGCCTTGGCGGCCTGAAGGCGCAGCTGCTGTTCCCGCTCGACCGTCTGCGCCAGATATAGCGAGCCGGGCTGGAAGATGCCGCAGCCCTGTCCCGTCTCGGCCTCGAGTTCCTTGTAAAGGCCCATGGTATAATGCTGCAGGCGGCTGATGTTGGTGCTGTCGTGCAGCCCGTGGATGTTCGCCGCCGCGTGCCAGGTTGAACCCGAGGTCAGCTCGGTCCGTTCCAGCAGCACGACATCGCGCCAGCCAAGTTTGGCCAGATGATAGAGGATCGAACACCCGATCAGCCCGCCGCCGATCACCACGGCCTGGGCATGCGAGGGAAGCGGCTGGCTGTCAGTCATCGGCGGTTCCTGAGCGAGGGGCGGCAAGGCCTGTCTGTGGCGACTGTCACGGGCCGCGCCCCGGCGGTCCTGCACAGCGGCGTCGCGAAACCGCCAACCAGCGACAACCCGCCGGGCAAGGCATGGGTGACGGCCGGTCCGCGCCCGGTATCCCGGCCGGTTTCCGGGCGGTGCTGCCGGTTGGCACCGCCGGCGGGCGGGCCTGTTGCGTGGTGCGACTCTGAATGCACCGAACCGCCGCTTTCCCTCTTGCCCCGCCTGACCCCCGCCATTAAACGGGTCGGCGGAGTGGTGGCCGAGTGGTCGAAGGCACACCCCTGCTAAGGGTGCAGGCGGGGAACCGTCTCGAGGGTTCGAATCCCTTCCACTCCGCCACTTACCCTCGCGAAAGCGTTCTCCCGATCCGGCTGCGGGCGGATTTTTCCGTTGTTTTCGGGGGTTGCGCGGGAGGGGCTGAGCACTGGACTCGGCGCGAGGTGGCCCCGAAGCGGTCTTTCGGGGCAGATATTCTCTGGACCTCATGACTGCCACGTTCCAGTTGTTAAGTGTGGCGGCGCGGCGCCTTCTGCACGGCGGCGCGGTGCCTTCTGCACGAAAACTTTGCGCTCCGTTTGCAGAGGGGTGTCAGCTACTCCCCGCATCTACTCGGGGTACCGCCCAGTTCGGCAGTATGTCAGTCCTTAGAGGATCACCGCGAAGCTCCAGCCTAAACACCTCAGGGAACAGAGACATCGCCTCCGGCGCGGTCTTCGAGCAGGAGAACACCGCCGACCTGCCCGCCGCGACGCCGTTCCTGTCGCCGCGCCTTTTCCTGAGCACCGGCGCAACGGCCGCCGCCGTCGCCTACGACTGCTCCGGGGTCTATCTGGAGACGGATTATTGAGCCCGTCGCGCTTTCAGCTCTCCGAACTGTCGAGAAACCGATACCCGATCCCCGGTTCCGTCGCGATGAACCTTGGGTTCGTGGCATCGTCGCCGAGCTTCAGGCGCAGTTGTCTGATATAGACTCGTAGGTACTGACTGTCTTCTGCATGGGCTGGACCCCAGATGGTCCGAAGGATCATCTCTTGCGTCACCAGCCGTCCACGGTGGCTGGCCAGCATCCACAGAAGATCGAATTCACGCCGCGTGAGGTGCAGGGGGGCCCCTTCCAGCGACGCCGAATGATCGGCCGCGTCAATTCTGAGCGAGCCGATGATCAGGGCCGACGGAACGGCCTCGGCACCACGATCCCGCAGAAGGCCGCGCACCCGGGCCAGAAATTCCTTCACGCCAAAGGGCTTGACCACATAGTCCTGCGCGCCGGCATCCAGCGCCTCGACCTTGCCGGCCTCATCCGCGCGAACCGACAGGATCAGGACGGGAACCGGGCTCCATCCCCGCAGGTCACGCAGGACCGACAGGCCGTCGGCATCGGGCAGGCCAAGGTCCAGCACCACCAGCGCCGGGGTTTCGCGGGCGGCGGTCGCCAGACCTTCGCGCGCGGTTCCGGCTTCGATCACACCATAGCCTTCGGCCTCAAGCGCCACGCGCAGAAAGCGGCGGATCGGGGCTTCGTCATCGACGATCAGGATGCGGGCGGTGGCAGTCATGCGGCGGTCTCGGGGTTGAACAGAGGCAGCGCCATCACGATACGGGTGCCGCTGCCATCGGGCCAGCCGGCGCGCCCGGTTTCGGCCCGGATGGTGCCGCCCATCGCCTCGACCAGCCCCTTGCAGATCGCAAGCCCAAGGCCGGTGCCGGCGCGCTGACGGTCGCCTCCGGCCACGCGGTAGAACATGTCGAAGACGCGGGCCAGATCTTCGGCCGGAATGCCGGGGCCGTGGTCGGTCACGGCGATTTCGGCACGCCCGGCCACAAGGCGCGCGGTGACGGTGATGGCGGTGCCCTCGGGCGCGTATTTGGCGGCATTGTCCAGAATGTTGACCAGCACCTGTTCCAGCAGCACGCCGTCGGCCAGGATCAGCGGCAGGTTCGGCGCAAGGTCCACCTGCAGGTCATGGCCGCGCAGAACGCCCTTCATCCGCGCCCGCGCGCCGCCGACCACCTCGGCCACCTCCTGCGGCGCAAGGCGCGGTTTCAGCGCGCCATGGCCCAGCCGCGTCATGTCGAGCAGGTTCTGAACATAGCGGTCCAGCCGCTCACCTTCCTCGCGGATGTTTTCGGCCAGGTCGCGACGGGCTTCGGGCGGAACCTCGCTGTCGGCCAGATGGCCGGCCGCGCCGATGATGGTGACCAGCGGCGTGCGCAGGTCATGGCTGACGCTGTTCAGCAGCGCGGTGCGCAGCCGCTCGGTCTCGGTCGCAAGCTGGGTGGCCGCAAGGTCTTCGGTCAGGCGCAGCCGCTCCAGCGCCAGCGCGATCTGGTCGATCAGCGCATCCAGAAGCCTGCGGTCGGTGCGCAGAAGCTGGCGGTCATCGGGATAGGCGATGCCCAGCACCCCCAGCCGCCGGTCACCCGCAACCAGTGGCAGAAAGAACCAGCGCGCGGTGGGCAGGGTGTCCGACCCCCGGCCCGCCGCTTCACCCTTTTCCCATGCGAACTGCGCGGCGGACTGGTCGCGCACCTCAAGCCGGTCTTCGGGCGGGAAGCCCCCGACAACCCCCAGTTCCGCCCCGCGCGGCATCAGCAGCACCGCTTCGCAGCGCAGCGTGGTCGCGACATGGCTGACCGAGGCCCAGACCACATCATCGGCCGTCGCGGCGGCGGCGACGCGGCGGCTGAAATCGTAAAGCTTGTTCGTGCGGTCGGCGATGGCGGCCTGCGCCTCGATCCGCCCGCGCAGCCGGGCGGCCAGATTGCCGGTGATCAGCGAGGCGACAAGGAAGAGGCCCAGCGTCAGGAACTCCCCCCGGCGCGAGACCTGAAAGGTATAGCGCGGTTCGGTGAACAGGAAGTTGTAGGCCAGAAACCCCAGAAGTGCTGCCACCACCGCCGGCCCAAGACCACGGCGGCTGGCGACGACCACGACGGCGGTCATGAAGATCACGCTCAGGCTGGCTACCGGAAACAACTGCTCGGCGCCCCAGGAACAGGCGGCGGCGATGGCCACGGCCAGCAGCGCCTCACCCCAGGCCCGGGGCTCCGACCCCAGATGCGGCAGGCGGAAGCGGCGGGCCTTCGGTTTCTCATCCGGCTCTGAGGCGACCGTCACCTCAAAGGCGCCGGACTGCCGCAGCACATCGGCGGCGACATCCTCAGAGGTCCAGCGCGCCCAGAGGGGGCGCCGCCGGGGCCGGCCGATCACGATGCGGCGCACGTTGCGGTCGCTGGCGTAGCCCAGGATCGCCTCGGCCACGTCATGTTCGGCCTCAAGCGTCGCCAGTTCCGCGCCCAGCCGTTCGGCAAGGCGCAGGCTGCCTGCCAGCCGGTCCTTGTCGGCTTCGGGCAGGGTTTCCATCCGCGCCTGCGCGACGTTCAGCGCGATCCATGCGGCGCGGGCGCGGTCGGCGCTGCGTCTTGCAACACGGATCGCCTCACGCGCGGCGGGGCTTTCATTGATGCAGACAAGAATGCGCTCCTGCGTCGGCCAGGGCCCGGCGATGGCGTTCGCGGCCATATGTTCGCGCAGTTGCGCATCCACCCGGTCGGCAGCGGCGCGCATGGCAAGCTCGCGCAGCGCGGTCAGGTTGCCCTTGACGAAGAACGACCCCAGCGCGCGGGCCGCCTGATCGGCGGGATAAACCTTGCCCTGCTTCAGCCGGTCCACCAGTTCGTCCGGCGGCAGGTCGATCAGCTCGATTTCGTCAGCCGTCTCCAGCGCGCCGTCGGGCACGGTTTCCCGCACGCGGACGCCGGTGATGCGGGCGACCGTTTCGTTCAGCGTCTCGATATGCTGGATGTTCAGCGTGGTATAAACGTCGATCCCGGCGGCCAGCACCTCTTCGACATCCTGCCAGCGCTTTTCGTGGCGGCTGCCGTCGGCGTTGGTGTGGGCGAGTTCGTCGATTAGCGCCAGCGCCGGCTTGCGCGCCAGCAGGCCGTCCAGGTCCATCTCGGTCAGCACGCGGCCCTTGTGGATGACCGGCTTGCGCGGCAGTTGCGGCAGGCCTGCCAGCTTGGCTTCGGTTTCGGCCCGGCCATGGGTTTCGATCAGGGCGGCCACCACATCGACGCCTTCGGCGCGCTTGCGGTGGGCGTCGTCCAGCATCGCCCAGGTCTTGCCCACCCCCGGCGCCGCGCCGAGAAAGATCTTCAGCCGCCCCCGCCCCTCACGCGATGCCTGCGTAAGAAGTGCTTCGGGAGAGGGGCGCATTCCGGCATCCGGGGTCATTCGGCGGGTTGTCCTTCCCCGGCAGCGGGCGGCATCGGAAAGGCGTCGTCAAGCGCAATGTTGGTCAGAAGCACGTTGACCCGGGGGGCGCCGTAAAGGCCAAGGAACGGATGCCGGGTGGCGGCCGCGATCAGCGCCCGCACCGCCCCCGGCTCTGCCCCGCGTGCAGTGGCGATCCGCCCGGCCTGCGCCAGCGCGTTTTCGGGGCTGATATCGGGATCAAGGCCCGAGCCCGAGGCGGTCACCGCATCAATCGGCGCGGGGGCGCCGTTCGCCGCCTCCCATGCCGCGCGGCGTTCGGCGACGGCGGCGATCAGGCCTGCCGAGGTTGGCCCAAGGTTCGAGGCCCCGGTTCCGGCGGCGTTCCAGTCGCTGGCCGAGGGGCGGGGCTGCAGATAGCCCTCCCCCGCGAAAGGCTGCGCGATGAGGGCGGAGCCGACAATGGCGCCATCCGCTTCGATCAGGCTGCCGTTGGCGGCCCCGGGGAACAGGGTCTGCGCGATGCCGGTCATGGCAAGGGGGTAGGCCAAGCCCGTCAGCAGGGTGAACAACAGGGTCAGGGCGATTGCGGGGCGAAGGTGGGCGTGCATGGAAATGGTCCCTTTCGGAATTTCGCGGTGGCCCCCCACCCCCATCCCCTCCCCACGGGGGGGAGGGGAGGTGCTTTGGGCCGGACGGCGGGGTTTGGTGTCCACGGTGGTCAGAAGGTGCCTCCCTCCCCCCTTGTGGGGGAGGGATGGGGAGGGGGCTCAGGCAAGGTTCAGGGCGACAAGCGCCAGGTCGATGGCCTTGATCCCGGCGAAAGGCACGATCAGCCCGCCGAGCCCGTAGACAGCCAGGTTGCGCCGCAGAAGCGCCGCCGCACTGGACGGCCGGTAGGCAACGCCGCGCAGCGCCAGCGGCACCAGTGCGACAAGGATCAGCGCGTTGAAGATCACCGCCGACAGGATGGCAGAAGTGGGCGAGGCAAGGCCCATGATGTTCAGCACGCCAAGGCCGGGATAGGCCGCGACGAAGATCGCGGGCAGGATGGCGAAGTATTTGGCCACGTCATTGGCGATGCTGAATGTGGTCAGCGCCCCCCGGCTGATCAGCAGTTGCTTGCCGACCAGCACCACCTCGATCAGCTTGGTCGGATCGCTGTCGAGGTCGATCAGGTTCGCGGCCTCCTTGGCCGCCGGGGTGCCGGCGTTCATCGCCACGCCGACATCGGCCTGCGCCAGCGCCGGCGCGTCGTTCGACCCGTCGCCGCACATGGCAACCAGCCGCCCGCCCGCCTGTTCGCGGCGGATGAGGTCCAGTTTCATCTCGGGCGTGGCTTCGGCCAGGAAATCGTCCACCCCCGCCTCGGCCGCGATGGCTGCGGCGGTCAAGGGGTTGTCGCCCGTGATCATCACCGTGCGGATGCCCATGGCGCGGAGTTCCGCGAAGCGCTCGCGCACGCCGGGTTTCACGATATCCTTGAGGTGGACGGCACCGAGGATCTCGGTCCCTTCGGCCACCAAGAGGGGCGTGCCGCCCGACCGTGCGATGGCATCCACATGCGCCGCCAGCGCCTGCGGCGGGGTCTTGCCGGTCAGCCGGATCACCGCATCCGTCGCACCCTTTCGGAACGACCGGCCGTCAGCGTCGAGCCCCGAAAGCCGCGTCTGCGCTGTAAACGCCACGGCCTCGGCACCCTTGGGCATCGCAGGCACGGCCCCAAGCACGTCGCGCGCCTTCTCGACGATCGACTTGCCTTCGGGCGTCTCATCCGCCAGCGAGGCCAGCGCCGCCGCCTCGGCCAGCCGGGCCATGTCCACCCCCGGCGCCGGTATCAGCGCATCGGCCATCCGGTTGCCGAAGGTGATCGTCCCGGTCTTGTCGAGCAGCAGCGTGTCCACATCCCCCGCCGCCTCAACCGCGCGGCCGGATTTGGCGATGACATTGGCCTTCACCAACCGGTCCATCCCGGCGATGCCGATGGCCGAAAGAAGGCCGCCGATGGTGGTGGGAATAAGCGTCACGAACAGCGCCCCCAGCACGATCACCGGAATGGCGGTGCCCGAATAGCTGGCGAAGGCGGGCAGGGTGACCACGACGAACAGGAAGATCAGCGTCAGCCCGACCAGAAGGATGTTCAGCGCGATTTCATTCGGGGTCTTCTGCCGCTCGGCCCCTTCGACCAGCGCGATCATCCGGTCAAGGAAGCTTTTTCCCGGTTCCGCCGTGACACGGATCACCAGCCAGTCGGAAACGACCGTGGTGCTGCCGGTGACGCTGGAACGGTCGCCCCCCGCCTCGCGGATCACCGGGGCGCTTTCCCCCGTGATGGCGCTTTCGTTGACCGAGGCCACGCCACGCACCGCCTCGCCATCGGCCGGGATGATCTCACCCGCCGCGACATGGACGAACTGGCCCGAGCGCAGCGCGGTGGAAAGCGTTTCGGTCCCCGTGGCCGGTTCGTCCCCGGCGGCGGCCAGCACCCGGACGCGGGTTTCCGACTTGGTCGCCCGAAGCGTATCGGCGCGCGCCTTGCCGCGCCCTTCGGCCAGGGCCTCGGCGAAGTTGGCGAACAGGACGCAAAGCCACAGCCAAGCCGCGATATGCAGGCTGGTTCCCGCGCCCGGAACCCCGGTCAGCAGGTCGCGCAGCCCCAGAACGGTGGTCAGCGCCGCGACGACGCCGGTCACGAACATCACCGGGTTGCGCCACAGGCTGCGGGGGGCAAGCTTGGTGACGCTTGCCCGGATCGCGGCGGGGTAAAGGCCGCTCATGTCGGCCGGTTTTTCATGTTTCGACATCGGATGCCTCAGAAGCTCTGCCCGGCCAGCCGCGCGGTTTCTTCCGCGACGGGGCCAAGGGCGAGGACGGGGAAGAAGGTCAGCGCGCCAAGGATCAGCACGGTCAGGATCAGCAGCGTCACGAACAGCGGTCCGTGGGTCGGGAAGGTGCCCGAGGTCACCGGCGCCTGCGGCTTGCGGATCATCGAGCCGGCAATCGCCAGCATCGGGATGATGATCGCATAGCGGCCCAGAAGCATGATCAGGCCAAGAGCGGTGGTGTGCCAGGGCAGCGCCGCGCCCCAGCCGCCGAAGGCCGAGCCGTTGTTCCCCGTGGCGCTGGAATAGGCGTAGAGGATCTCGCTCATCCCGTGGGGGCCTGCGTCCTGCACGGCGGCCAGCGCCTGCGGAACGGTGGCGGCAATCGCCCCGCCCACAAGGATGCCAAGGGGCATCGACAGGAAGGCCAGGACGGCCAGCGTCACCTCGCGCCCCTCGATCTTGCGGCCAAGGTATTCCGGCGTGCGGCCCACCATCAGCCCGGCCAGGAAGACGGCGAGGACGACGTAAAGCAGCATGCCATACAGCCCCGCACCGACGCCGCCAAAGATCACCTCGCCGATCTGCATGCTGACCAGCATCACAAGGCCCGAGAGCGGCATGAAACTGTCATGCATCGCATTGACCGAACCATTGGATGCAGCAGTCGTCGAAGCCGCCCAGAGTGCCGAAAGCATCGCACCGAAGCGCTGCTCTTTCCCCTCCATGTTCGCGCCAAGGCCAAGGGCGGGGTTGCCCATCGCTTCGTAGGTATGGATCACCGCCAGCCCCGCGACGAACATCACCGCCATCGCGGCAAAGATCGCCCGGCCCTGACGCCGGTCGCCGGCCATTCGACCGAAAAGAAAGCAGAACGCCACCGGGATCAAAAGGATCGCCAGCGACTGCGCCATGTTCGACGCAATCGTCGGGTTCTCGAACGGATGGGCCGAGTTCACGCCGAAGAAGCCGCCGCCGTTGGTGCCCAACTGCTTGATGGCGATCTGCGCGGCAGCGGGACCGCGGGCGATGGTCTGCTCTTGTCCCTCGACCCCTGTGGCCACAACGGCGCCCTGCAGCGTCTGCGGCACGCCCTGCGCCGCCAGAAACAGCGCGAGCACGATGGAGAGGGGCAGCAGAATCCACAGGACCGACCGGGTCAGATCAACCCAGAAATTGCCGATCGTCGCGCCCTTGGCCGCAGCAAAGCCGCGGATCACGGCCACGGCCACCGCCATCCCCGTGCCGGCGCTGACAAAGTTCTGCACCGTCAGCCCGGCCATCTGGGACAGGTAGCTCAGTTGCGCCTCACCCGAATAGGCCTGCCAGTTGGTGTTGGTGACAAAGCTGACGGCGGTGTTGAAGGCAAGGTCGGGCGCCATGCCGCCGATGCCGTCGGGGTTCAGGGGCAGGGCGCCCTGCAACCGGAGCAGCATATACAGGAGGACGAATCCCACCGCGTTGAACGCCAGCACCGCCAGCGCATAGCCGCCCCAGCCCATGCCTCTGTCGGGCGCGGCCCCGCCGAGGCGCAACAGCGCAGCTTCTGTCCGCAGAAGCGCTGCAGGAAGGTTCCCTTCATAGACGCGCACCATCCACGCCGCGAGCATCCAAGCCAGACTGACAAGCGCGGCGAAGTACAGAAGATAAGTGAGCAAAAACATGATGCGGCGCCCTTAGAAACGATCCGGCCGCAGCAACGCTGCACCGAGATAGACAAACAGGCCCGCTGCGACGGCGAGCCCCAGGAACAGATCAAACATGGCGCTGCCTCAGAGCCGTTCGGCGACACGGACGCCGAACGCAAAGGCCACGAGAACTGCGAGGCCGAGGACAATGTAGAGAAGGTCGAGCATGGCAAGGCTCCCTGAGTTGCTGTGCTGGACACTGCTGCAGGGCTGCGTAAAGGCTCCATTCGAGAAGGAGCCGGATCGCGTAAGGAACGTGTAAATGGGACCCGCTCTGGTTCGAACAGGTCGGTCTTCTCCAGTTCTGTGCCCGCTGGGGGCGAAGTGGTCATTCAGTAGTTGGCGGAAATGGCACGGTTTGGAAGTGGAGAAGGTTCGACAGCAGACCCTTCCACTCTGCCATCATCCTTTTGCCACCGAGATCGGAATTCCCTCACCTCCTGCGGACGTGCTGTTATGGCCGGGCGAAGGCCGGCCCTGGGCTTGGCCCCGGGAAGGAACGTTCTTGCACCTGACCCGTTGCGGTCAGGCAAGGTTCCACAGGATTGCGCCTGCGAAAAGCAGCATCGCAGCGAAGGTCAGAACCATCGACAGGGCACGGCCGTTCCCCCAGCCTTGCTGCAGGATCACCCAGTAGTGCCAGCCCCTGCCCACAAGCAGGAGCGCGCCGCCTGCCCAGAGAAGCAGCGCGGGGGCGCCCGTCATTTCGGCGGTCAGCATGCCGATAAGGGTCATGGGCACCGTCTCGGTAAAATTGCCATGTGCCCGCATCCGGCGTGTCAGCGTGATGTCGCCGCCGTCAAGAAAGTGGATATCCGTCTTTAGCCGGCGATAGCCCACGACGTTCGTGATGACGACCTGAAAGAAAAGGAACAGGGCGACGAAGAGCGGGGTGATGGTGGGTGCCAAGTGATTCTACCTTGTTTTTTGCAAGTATGTTGCCTATGGCGGGCCAAAGGCAAGTGGACAAAGCAGGCCAGGATGCGACCGAAGAAGAATTGGAAAGGCTGCCCTGTCCGCTACGCTTCGGGCATTCTTGGGGACCCGTGGACGCTCGTCCTGCTGCGCGACCTCATGTTCAAGGACAAACATTACTTCCGCGAGTTTCTGCTCGAGGAAGCGCCCGCGACGAATATCCTTTCGGACAGGCTCAAATCACTCGAAGCCGCGGGCATTCTGTGCAGGCGCCGGGATCCGGTGCGCGGCAATCAGGTGTATTACGCCCTTTCGTCCAAAGGCGTGGACCTTTGCCCGACATTCCTTGCGCTGATCGATTGGTCCGCAAGGCATGACGCCGAAACCGAGGCCCCGGCCGAGTTCCTCGCGGCCTATCGGGCAAACCCGGTCGCGTTCGCCGAAGAACTTGCGCGCGGACTTTCGGCGAACCAAGGCGCGGACTGATGCAGAACCAGAGCAGGTTCGACGGCAGACCCATTCCCTCCGCCACCTCGTAATTCACTGCTCTGATCAGCTTTGCGCCCGGCTCGTTGTGGCATGATTTTCGCCGGACATGAGACCTGCAGTCTCTGCTGACTTGAAAATGCAGGCGATCAGGCCGGGCGCTCGGGTCAGCAAGCCGGCGGCCCGGGTCGATCAGGCCGAACCCAGCCCGCGCGCGGCAAGCCAGCTGGCCAGCGCCATGATGCCAGCAGTGGCAAGGCACAGGGGCAGGCCGCCGATCTGGTAGCTGAGACCGGACAGAAGCGTGCCGATCAGCCGTCCCGCGGCGTTGGCCATGTAGTAGAACCCCACGTCGCGGGTGATCCGCTCGGCCGAGCCGAAGGCGAGGATCAGATAGGAATGGACCGAAGAGTTGATGGCGAAGATGAAGCCGAAGACGAGAAGACCAAGCGTCAGCGTCACCGTCAGCCAGAACGCGGGTTCGCCCGCCGCCCAGGCCGCCCCCGCCAGGAGGAACGGAATAGGCACCAGCAGCCCGGACCAGAAGACCGCCTTTGAGGTGATCGTGGCTTCGGACAGGACCCGTGATCCGAGGATGCGGGGGGCGAAGCCCTGCACCGCGCCATAGGCGATGATCCACAAGGCCAGGAAGCCGCCGATCAGAAAGAAGGCCTCGCGTCGGCCCTCGGCTGTGCCGTCGGACAGGACCGACTGAAAATAGAC
>Ga0268299_1001379_pt1 | contig 43926 bp, 37 predicted proteins | sample NOBtaG_FD_193484 | JGI IMG/M metagenome (GOLD analysis project Ga0268299, IMG submission 193484) | Activated sludge microbial communities from bioreactor in Nijmegen, Gelderland, Netherland - NOB reactor | ecosystem: Engineered > Bioreactor > Aerobic > Activated sludge | place: Netherlands... | reverse complement strand
TCCGCCTCGGGAGCTGGATCGGCGGCGACCGCGACGGCAATCCGTTCGTGGGACCCGACACGCTCAGGCTCGCGGCGAGCCAACAGTCGGCGCTCGCCTGCGAGCACTATCTCGAGGAGGTGCACGCACTCGGCGCCGAGCTCAGCCTCTCGGACGCCGCCGTCTCGGTGACGCCCGCGCTCGCCGCGCTCGCCGACGCGTCCGGCGACGATTCGCCGCACCGGCGGGACGAGCCGTATCGCCGCGCGCTGGTCGGCGTGTACGCCCGCCTCGCCGCGACGGCGGACGCGCTCGGGCATCCTGTCGCGCGTCCGCCGCTCGCGACCGCGGCGCCCTACGCGAGCCCGGTCGAGCTCGCGCGCGACCTCGACACCGTCCACGAGTCGTTGCGCGACGCATCCGCGCTCGTCGCGGACGGCCGCCTGCGCGCGCTCCGTCATGCCGTCCGGACCTTCGGATTCCACCTGGCCTCGCTGGACGTGCGCCAGCACAGCGGCGTGCACGAGCGGACGGTCGCCGCGCTCTTCCGGCGCGCCGACGTCACGACGCGCTACGAGGACCTCGCCGAGCCCGAGCGTGAGGCGCTCCTGCTCCGCGAGATCGATTCGTGGCGGCCGCTCGTCTCGCGCCACGTCGAGTACGAGCCCGAGGTCGCGCGCGAGCTCGGGGTCTTCGAAGCGATCGGGGACGTCCAGCGTCGCTTCGGGGCCGACGCCTGCACGAGCGCCATCGTCTCCAAAACGAGCGCCGTGAGCGATCTCCTCGAGCTCGCCCTGCTGTTGAAGGAATCCGGCCTGCTGCGGCCGGCGGTCGCCGCACACGAGAACGCGCCGCCCGTCGCCGGATGTCTCGCCGTCGACATCGTACCGCTCTTCGAGACCATCGAGGATCTGCGCGGCGCGGCCGGCATCATGGATCGGCTGCTCAGCAATCCCGCCTACCGCGATCTCCTCGCGAGCCGCGGCGGGGTTCAGGAGGTGATGCTCGGCTATTCCGACAGCAACAAGGACGGCGGCTACCTCACCTCGAGCTGGGAGCTCTACAAGGCCGAGACCGACCTCGTCGGCGTGTTCGCGCGCCACGACGTTCACCTCCGCCTTTTCCACGGCCGCGGCGGCACCGTCGGCCGCGGCGGCGGCTCGAGCCACGAGGCGATCCTCGCGCAGCCCGCCGCGAGCGTCGGGGGACAGCTCCGGCTCACCGAGCAGGGCGAGGTGATCGCGAGCAAGTACGCCGATCCCGAGATCGGCCGCCGGAACCTCGAGACGCTCCTCGCCGCGACGCTCGAGGCGAGTCTGGTCTCGCACGAGCCGCCCGCCGCGGAGCTCGCGCGCCACCGCGCGATCATGGAGCGCTTGAGCGCCGAGGCGTTTCGCGTCTATCGGGCGCTCGTCTACGAGACCGAGGGCTTCCCGCGCTACTTCCGCGAAGCGACACCGATCGGCGAGATCGTCGAGCTCAATATCGGGAGCCGTCCCGCCTCACGGACCGCGTCCGACCGCATCGAGGATCTCCGCGCCATCCCGTGGGTCTTCGGGTGGGCGCAGAGTCGCGTACTGTTGCCGGGCTGGTACGGTTTCGGGTCGGCGGTCGACGCCTACCTCCATACCGAGGACGACGCCGGGCTCGCGCAGCTCCGGCGCATGTATCGCGGCTGGCCGTTCTTTCGCGCGCTCCTCGGCAACATGGACATGGTGCTCGCCAAGACCGACATCGCGATCGCCGCCCGCTACGCGACGCTCGTCGGCGACCGCGCGCTCGCCGAGCGGGTCTTCCCGCGCATCGACGCCGAGTTCCGCCGCACCCGCCAGGCCCTGCTCGCGATCACCGATCAGCGCGAGCCGCTCGACGCCAGCCCGGCGCTCGCGCGCGCCATTCGCGAGCGGCTGCCGTATCTGGATCCGCTGAACCACCTCCAGCTCGACCTGCTCCGCCGCCACCGGCGCGGCGACGCCGACGCGCGCATCCGGCAGGCGATTCACCTGACGATCAACGGGATCGCGGCGGGGTTGCGCAACAGCGGGTAGCCGCACCGGTCGGCAACGCATCCGCAGCCGGCTCGACCCGAGCCGCGAAAGTCCGCCACGAAACTTTGGTGCGCCGAGATGGGACAGCGGAGACGCGCGCCACGCACAGGACCCTTGCAACCGGCGGCGCTCCCGCTAACTGCCTCTCCATGCGGACCCCGACCGAGGCACTGGGTTTGCTCCTCCCTCTCGTTCTCGCGTTCGGCGGCAGCGGGTGCGCCGGCTCGCTCGCGCATCTCCGGCCACTCGACGACGGCTCACGCATCGCGTGTCCGGGCCCCAAAGCCGCGCCGCCGGTCGAGGTGACGTACCTCCGTACGGCGGGCGTGCTCTTCCGCCGCGGCACCGACGTCGTCATGACCGCACCGCTCTATTCGAACCCGCCGCTTCTGGCCGTCATGTCCCGACGACCGATCGCGCCCGACGCCGACGTGATCCGTCGCCACCTGCCCTGGGTCGAGGATGCGAAGGCGATCCTGGTCGGGCACGCGCACTACGACCATCTGATGGACGTCCCGGAGATCGCCTGGAAGTACGCCCCCGCGGCGGTCGTCTATGGCAGCAAGACCGCGATCAATCTCGTGACGCCACTACTTCCGGCGGCGCGATTGCGAGACGTCGAGGACGCCGCGGGCACGTCAGAAACGCCGGGTTCGTGGATCCCGGTTCCGGGCACGCGCGTTCGTTTCATGCCGCTCGTCTCCGAGCACGCGCCGCACGTGTTCGGGGTGAAAGCCTTCTCCGGCTCGGTCGATACGCCGCGCGTGGCCCGCACGGCATGGGACTGGAAGGAAGGCCAGACGCTCGCCTACTTGATCGACTTCCTCGCGGACGATGGAACCATCGCGTATCGAGTGCACTACCGGGACTCCGCGAGCAACGAGCCCTGCGGAAAGCCACCCTCGCTCCCTCCCCCGGACGACCGCCGCGTCGACCTGGCCGTAGTCTGTGTCGCGTCGTTCGACGAAGTCGAGAACTATCCGACGTGGGCGATCGAGGCGCTCCAGCCGCGTCACGTTCTGCTCGTCCACTGGGAGAGCTTCTTCCGCTCGCCCGACCGTTCGCTCGCCCCGGTGCCCTTGCTGAATACGAAAGCGTTCGTCGCGGGCATACCCGTCGGGACCTCGTGGACCACCCTGAAGCCAGGCGCGACGATGACGTGCAGCGACGGCGCACGGCCCTGAGCCGGCCGCCCGTCACTCTCGGCAGTCAGCTGGTGACGGTGCGAGAGCAACGCCGGGCTCATCCGCGAGACCGTCCAGCACGCGGTGGAGGCCCGCGACGACTTCCGCGAGCTTCCCATAGTCGAGGCGGTCCGGCCGGTCGCACGGACGGTGGTAGCAGCGATTCCGATTCGGTGCGGTGTCGGTGATCATCAGCGCCGGCACGCCGATCTGCCAGAACGACCAGTGGTCGGACCAGTCGATGCCTTGAATCCCCGCCCACGCCGCTATGCCTTCGACACGGACCTTGGTGTCCCCGCGGAGACCGGCGCTGACCCGCTCCACCAGCGACGCCGACCGATGATTCCCGACGACGGCGACGTAGTTGCCCGTGTCCGGGAGGCCAAAGATCAACTTTCCCAACAACCCGAGGGTGTCTTGGCTGCCGGCCTCGTCGGCGTAGAAGCCAAGTGTCTCGAGCGAGAGCATGGCGGCGACCGGAACCTCGGCATCCGTGAGCGCACAGGCATACACTAGGCTTCCCATCGCCGGCGTGTGAAAGAAGGGCTCTTCCTCGTTTGTGAACGCGACGAAGCGAATCGTCCGAGCACGCGGCTTCGCGGCGGCCATACTCGCCAGCTCGATCAGCGCCGCCACGCCCGACGCGTTGTCGTCGGCCCCAGGATTCACGCCTTTCGACTCGCACGCGTCCGAGTCGTAGTGCGCGCCGACTACGATCGCCGGTGCCTTCGGCTCGGTTCCCCTGACGACGAGCTCGATGTTGTGGAAGACGCCGTCCAACATTTCCCGCTTCTGCTCGTTCCAGGAGTCGACGCATCCGGCGTCATGGGCGCGGCGTCGGATGTCTTCGAGCCATCCGACCTCGATCGGATAGGCGTGCGTCACCAGCTCGACCTTGCCGTCCGCGGTCGCGAAGGATCTGAGCCGCTGCTCGATGATGCCCCTCGCCCGTTCGAGCTCCTTCCGCTTGCGATGGCTCCGTTCGAACGCGATCGCCTCGACGTCATCTTGGAGGCGCTGCGCGCGTGCGCGCCGGTCTTCCCGCACGGCCGGCGTTTCATCCGCTTCGCGGATCGCAACGTCGACGCGGAACTCGGGATAGCGCGTCAGAAGCCAGCCGCATCCCGCCCCACCGCCGAGGAGCAGCGCGAGGACGAACAGCCAGCCTTGCCGCAGCCGACGGGCCCGAGACTCAGTCATGGGTCGGCGCGTGCAGCTGACGTGCCTCCTCGATCGCCTCGACAGTGAAGGCGACGTGTCCACAGTTGTTCGCATACAAGCCCGGCCAGTCGTTCGCGAAAGCCACGAGCCTTCCGTCGACCGAGGGCACCAACGACTCGCCACTCCGCAGAGGAAACGTTCGCCCTGATCCGACTCGTGCGACCAATGCGTAGATCGGGGCGCGGCACGTTCGGGCACCGAGAACGCGCAGCAGCGGTTCGAACAATCGACGCGATCCGAGCCAGCCTCCTTCGGGGGTCGCGAGAACGCCGGCGTCGAGCCACTCCTCCGCCTGACCAATCGACGCGACCCGATAGGTACGACCCGCGCGAAGGACGACGCGACCGCCACCTGCGAGCTGGCCGCTCTCGGGGTCGCACGCACGAACCGTTACGACAGCAGACTCTCCGGCCTGCAAGTCGCGGTCGCGGGATGCGTCGTCGCGATCGTTTCCGGCATCGCATGCCGACATCGCGTCCGTACAGCTCGCGTGGCCCCAGCTCACGAAGCGGGGGGCGCCGCCGACCAAGCCGCACCCGCAGAGAGCCACAATCGCGATCAGGGGGAGCGCCAGTTGTCGGTAGACGCGGAAGCTCGGGACAGCTCGGGGCGGTGCGCCCGCGTTCCTCACTGTGGGAGCTTGACCTCCACGACTTTCAAAGCAGCGTTCTTCTCAAGCGCGGCTTTCAGAATCACGTTCGCGAGGTGGTCACCGCGGTGCGCGTCCACGTCCGGAGGGAAAGGCAGCTGGCTGCAGTAGATGTCCGCCGCCTTCACCACCTCCGAGAACTTACTCCATTTTTCGCGATACTCCTGAAGTATCTCGCCCTCTTGGTAGACCACGAGACGTGGTGCGGGCTCGTGAAAATCACCGAGCCCGTCGAAGATGCGTGGCGACGGGTCGAACGCGTATGCCGGTACGCCATGGTGGACCGACATGCTGAGAGCCAGTCCGCCTCCTAGGGAATGTCCCGTGACAGTGACGTCTCTCTGCGGGTTCGATGCGAGATAGTCGCCGAGTTCTCGACGGGCTTGACGGTACTGAAAGTTGAAGGGTGGGATGGCGAGGTTGGCGGCCAGATAGTCCTTCTTGCTGTCGGTTCCACGATACGCGACGACGACATCGTTGGTGTCGAGCCGCTCGTAGATGTCGTACGCGAGACCCGACACCGGGTGATTCACGGTAGGGCCAGTAACGGGAAGTCCGTTGTGATCGGCATGCTTCCCGTTCTCGTCGACGAGGTACCAACCCAGCTTGGAGAGCCCGAAACGGATACGCCCCAACTTGCGATACGCGTTCGCAGCCATCATCGCGTAGAGCGCCACTTTCCCCGCGATTTCCGGAGTCAGATACTGCGTTTCCTTCTTGCCTTCCTCGCTCATGGTCGACCTCGCGCGCTTGAAGTGGACGCGCAGGGTCGCAGCTTCCTCGGGCTCGGCAAGGGCCGAGTGCGCTAGAATCGTCCTGGCGGCTGCGTTTGCTGCGCCAGATCGAGACAGCTCGTCAGCGCAGCCGGGCGCACAGCTCCTTGAGCTCCGCGACCAACCCGTCCGCGTCCTTCGCGAGCGGGCGATAGCCGACGCGGGCGTCGGGGAACACCTTTACGCGGTCCTTCATCTTCTTTTGCACCGCGAGGATGTAGTCGATGTGGACGGGGGTGTCGGGGTGGAACTCGAGCACGATCTGCTCGCCGCGGACGCGCGCGGCGGTGATGAGCAGATCCTTCAGGCATCGCCGCAGCTCCATGATTCGCAGAAGACTGTCGACCAGAGGAGGCAACTCGCCGAATCTGTCGATCATCTCGTCGACGATCGCGTCCAGGTCGGCCTGCGTCTTGAAGCCCGCGAGCCGCTTGTAGAGCACGAGGCGCTGATTCACGTCCTGCACGTAGGTGTCGGGGATGTACGCCGGGAAGCCGAGCTGGATCTCGGGCTCGACGTCCTTCGTGACGGTCTCGCCCTGCACCTCGCGGACGGCCTCCTCCATCATCTGCGTGTAGAGCTCGAAGCCGACGGCGGTGATGTTGCCGCTCTGCTGCTTGCCGAGCATGTTGCCGGCGCCGCGGATCTCCAGGTCGTGCGAGGCGAGGCGGAACCCGCCGCCGAGCTCGTCGAGCTCCTGCAACGCCTCGAGCCGCTTGTGGGCGTCGGTGCCGATCATGTGCTCGCCCGGGATCAATAGATAGGCGTAGGCCCGGACGTTCGAGCGACCGACACGGCCGCGGAGCTGGTAGAGCTGCGCGAGCCCGAGCGTGTCGGCGCGATTGATCAGGATCGTGTTGGCGCGCGGGATGTCGAGGCCGGACTCGATGATCGTCGAGCACACGAGCACGTTGGCGCGCTGGTGGATGAAGTCGTCCATCACCTGTTCCAGCTGGCGCTCGCCCATCTGGCCGTGGCCGACGATGACGGTCGCCTCGGGGACGAGCTCTTTGATCTTGAGCGCCTGGCGGTCGATCGTCTCGACGCGGTTGTGGACGAAGAACACCTGGCCGCCGCGCCGGAGCTCGCGGAGGATCGCCTCGCGGATGACGTGGTCGTCGGCCTTGGTGACGTAGGTGCGGATCGCGAGCCGGTCGACCGGCGGACTCTCGATCACCGAGAGATCGCGGATACCGGTGAGCGCCATCTGGAGCGTCCGTGGAATCGGCGTCGCGGTGAGGGTCAGCACGTCGACGGTCGCGCGCAGCGCCTTCACGCGCTCCTTGTCCTTGACGCCGAAGCGGTGCTCCTCGTCGATGACGAGGAGGCCGAGGCGCGCGACGCTCACGTCCTTCTGGAGGAGCCGGTGCGTGCCGACGACGACGTCGACGGTGCCGTCCGCGAGGCCGGCGATCGTCGCCTTGTTTTCGGCGTTCGAGCGGAAGCGCGAGAGCAGCTCGACCCGGACGGGGTAGCCCTCGAAGCGCTTGCACATCGTGTCGTAGTGCTGCTGCGCGAGCACCGTCGTCGGCACGAGCACCGCGACCTGCCGTCCCGCCATCACGACCGCGAAGGTCGCGCGCATCGCGACCTCGGTCTTGCCGAAGCCGACGTCGCCGCACACCAGGCGATCCATCGGCTTCTCGCTGCCGAGATCGGCGAGCACGTCGTCGATCGCCTTCTGCTGGTCGGGCGTCTCGTCGAACGGGAAGCGCGCCTCGAACTCCTGGAAGAGCGGGTCGCCGCTTTCGAAGCTCTCGCCCGCGAGCACCTGGCGCTTGGCGCCGATCTCGACGAGCTCGCGCGCCATCGAGAGCAGCGCTTCCTTGGTCTTCGCCTTGACCCGCTCCCACGCGGTGCCGCCGAGCTTGTCGAGCGACGGCTCGTTGCCGTCGCCGCCGCCGACGTACTTGCCGACGAGGTTGATGCGCTCGACCGGCACGTACATCCGGTCGCCGCCCTGGTACTCGAGGTGCAGGAAGTCGCCCTCGATGTTCGACACGTTCATGTGCTTCAGGCCGCGATAGAGCCCGATGCCGTGGTCGACGTGCACGACGAAGTCGTCGGCCTTCAGCTCGGCGAGGCTCGAGAGCACGTCGGCGGCGCTGACCTTGCGGACGCGGCGCCGCTGGCGTCGCTCGCCGAAGATCTCCTCCTCGCCGACGAACACCCACGGCTCGAGCGGCAGGCGGAACCCCTGCGCGAGCGAGCCCTCGACGATCACCGGCGGCCCGCCGCGCTCGGCGAGGAGCTTCGGCAGCGGTTCGCTCGTCATCGCGACGTCGACGCCGTTGGCGGTGAGCAGCCCCTGGAGGCGCGTCCGCTGCCCCGCGCCGTGCACGAGGATGAACGTGCGGCGGCCTTCGGCGGTCCATTCGCGGATGCGGTCGGCGACGGGCTTGAGGGTCGTCTGCTTCTGGCCGTCGTGGCGCTGGGCGTCGGCCTGCGCGCGCGCCGCGACGAGGTCGACGAGCGTGTAGCACGGGACGCGCACGTGCCCGGCCGTGCCGGCGAGACCGATCAACGGATCGAGCTCGATGGTGGGCAGCGGCTTCAACGCATCGCGGACCTCGTGCGGCGACATCACGAAGCGTTCCGCGGGCGCCCAGAACCGGCGCGCCTCCTCGGCCTCGCGCACGCGCTGCTTGACGAGCTCGTGCGTCGCGTCCCACCCGCTCTCGACGCCGGCCGGATCGTCGATCCAGAGCCGCACGTCCTTCGGCAGATAGTCGAAGAGCGTCGCGAGGCCGTCGGGGTAGACGTACGGCACGACGAACTCGACGCCCGGAAAGAAGAGGCCGTTCTCGAGCGCGTCGCTCATGGCGTTGCGGTCGAGACGTGTCATCTCGATCTCGATGGCCCGCGCCTCGACGGCGCGCCGCGCGTCCGGCGCGCGGAGATCGGCGAGCGACGCCTCGCGCACCGGGATGAGCACGACCTCCTCGCGCTGGTCGGACGAGCGCTGCGTGTCGGGGTCGAACGTCCGGAGGCTCTCGATGCGGTCGCCGTCGAGCTCGAGCCGGAAAGGCTCGGCGTCGAGCGGCGTGAACACGTCGATCAGCCCGCCGCGCACGCTGAACTCGCCGACGTCCTCGACGACCGGTACCCGCACGTAGCCCCAGTCGATCAGATGCTGTGCGAGCTCGTTCGCGTCGACCTCGTCGCCCTGGACGAGGTAGCGCATGGCGTCCTTCACGACCGTCCGCGGCAGGAGCCGCTGCATGACCGCGTCGGGCGTCGTCACGACGATCGGGTCGCGCCCGTGCACCAGGTGGAAGAGCGCCCGCATCCGGTCGTGGACGACGGCGGCGGGCGGCGACACCGGCTCGAACGCCGGCACGTCCCACGCCGGGAACGACTGCACGCTCCGGGTGAGCGCCGGGGTCGCGGGGCTCTCCCCGAGGAAGAGCGCCAGGTCGCTCGCGAGCGTCTCGGCCGCGGTCGCGTCGGAGGCGAGCACGAGGAACGGCGACGGCGCCACCCGATACGCCTCCGCGATCAGAAGCGCCCGCGCGCTCCCGCGGAGCCCCTCGACGCGCAGACGATCGCCCGCCCGCGTCGTCGACGCGCGGCGAACGGCGTCGCGAAGCGACGAGCCTTCGTCATGAGGGAGCGGCTGCATACACGAGTGCCCACGCGGGTCGCGCGACCCGGGTGGGGCGAAGGGTCGAAGCTACCAACGGCACCCGAGTGCCGCAACGCGGGCCCGCCGCGCAGCGTCCACGCGCAATTTTGGTCCAGAGTGAGACAACCCGGATCGATTGTGCGCTCCGACGTCTTCTTTTCTGGGCGCGCTTCCCAGTATCTGCCGACTCCACACGCGCCGGGGCGCTCGGCTCCGCGCGAACCGGTCAGTCGAACGGCGATCCCGACAGGAGAGAGCAATGGAAGTTCTTCGACGCGGCAGCGAGGGAGCGGAAGTTCGCAAGTGGCAGTTCTTTCTGGTCGGCCTCGGCTTGCTCACCGGCGCGGATGGCATCTTCGGGCCGCGTACGGAGGCGGCAACCAAAGCCTTCCAGAAGACGGCGAAGCTCACCCAGGATGGTGCGGTCGGCCCACAGACTTATGGTGTCGCCCTCCAGAACGGCTTCGACCCCGGTATCACTGACCCGACCGGCGGCACGTCGGGAGCGGATTGGCCGCCGCCCCCGGTCTTCGCCCCGTTGGTCTCGAACCTCGAGCGCGAACGGACGTTCGGGAAATTCGAGTTCAAGCGCATCGCGCCGGATCGCGACGACATCCGCATCCTCGGCAACTGGGAGTCGCAGCACATCGTGCCGATCACGGTCCCGCAACTCATCGGGGTGAAGGGCGCGCCGAGCACCGGACGCATCCGCGTCCACAAGCTGGTCACGGGGCAATGGAAAGCCCTGTTTCAGGCTTGGGAAGACGACGGCCTGATGCCGCTCGTGAAGACCTGGGAAGGCAGTTTCGTTCCGCGCTTCATTCGCGGCAACAACGTGACGCTCTCCAACCACTCCTGGGGAACGGCATTCGACATCAACTACCAATGGAACAAGCTCGGGCAGATGCCCGCGCTGCGTGGCGCCGTGGGCTCGGTTCGCGAGTTGGTCCCCCGTGCCCACCAGTTCGGCTTCTACTGGGGCGGTCACTTCTCCCGCCGCGACGGCATGCACTTCGAAGTGGCGCGCGTGCTCGGCTGAGGATCGAACGATGCCCGAGTACGTCATCGTCACCTACCCGCGCGTCCGCGACGTATTCATCGACGGCGAGCGCTCCGGCCAAACGAATCAGCCCCTCGTCGTCCGCGAGGGCGAACAAGAGTTCCATCTCGGGAAACCCGTCGACTACCGTCCGCGCCGACACGTCGTCGTGGTGACCGGCACGACGTCGGGCTCCCCCCTGCCCATTCCGTTCGCACCCAAGCCATGACACGTGGTGGACGGGCGACGATCTGGGCGTCCGTACTCGCACTGACGGTCCTCTCGGCGTGCTATCCGGCGAATCCCGCGCTCCGACGCCCGTTCGACCCGCAGCAGGGCTACCGCTTCATCGCACTCGAGCCTGCGCCGCCCCGAAACGACGACGAGACGTTCGTGGTCCTCACGTTCTCGGGCGGCGGCACACGCGCCGCCGCCTTCGCCTACGGCGTGCTCGAGGCATTGCGCCAGACCACGCTCGGTGACGGGCGTACGCTGCTCGACGAGGTCGACGTCATCTCGTCGGTGTCGGGGGGCAGCTTCGCGGCGGCCTACTACGGTCTCTTCCCCGAACGGTTTTTCACGCGGTTCCGTGACGACGTGTTGTACCGTCGGTTCGAGTATGGGATCGGCGCGCGCCTCCTGGCGCCATGGAACTGGCCGCGCCTCCTCTCGCCGAACTTCGGACGTTCCGACCTCGCCGCCGAGTACTACGACGAGACGATCTTCGAGAAACGCACGTTCGCGACCATGCCGAAGCAGCGTCCGTTCATCATCCTGAACGCCACCGACATCGGCATCGGCGCGCAGTTCTCCTTCACGCAGGACCACTTCGATCGCATCTGCTCGAACCTCGACGACGTCTCGGTCGCGCGCGCGGTCACCGCCTCGTCGGCGTTTCCGGTCGTGTTCTCGCCGCTCACGGTCACGAATTTCGGCGCCGGTGCGTGCGACTACGAGCCGCCGCCGTGGGTCATCCGTGCCGAGCACGGAGACTTTGCCGCCAATCCCCAGCGCTTCGATCTCGCCCGCAACTGGCGATCCTACGAGGATGCGACGCGCCGACCCTACATCCACCTGAGCGACGGCGGCTTGTCGGACAACATTGGCCTCCGCGCCATCGACAACGCGATCTGGTCGACCGCCAGCATCCCGGTCATGAACAAGGTGAACAATCGCGAGACGAAGCGGCTGATCGTCATCGTCGTCGACGCCAAGCCGCGGACGGAGGCCCCCGCAGACCACCGTGCGCGGCCTCCAGGGGTCTTCACCGTGCTCAACGCCGCCGCCACGAATCCGATGGAGAACTACTCGTCCGACACCGTCGAGCGCCTACGGCGCGAGTTCAAGGATTGGGACCCGAAACTCGCGAAGCCCTACCTCTTCCACATCCGATTCGATGCCATTCCCGACGAAGCGGCCAAGCAATCGCTCCTGGAGGTCGACACGCGCCTTCAGCTTTCCCGCGAGCAGGTCGACCTTCTCGTGACGTGGGGACGGCGTCTTCTGCTCGGCAACGAGGACTATCGAACGTTGGTGGAGGAGACGCTCGACGGGACGCTTCCCGAGGCCGGTCGACGACGCGTGTCGATCGGAGCCCCAGGCGCCAGCGACTAGGGCCCTATCCGCCACCGATTCTGCCGCGTCGCGGCGTTACACGGCCGCCGATTCGCGTGTAGCGTCCGCATCCCAGGTCTTCGATGCACACGCGACCACGGATCGTTGCCGCACTGATCGTTCTCATCACCGTCGGCGCCTCCGTCGTGGGCCACAGCGCGCCCGGCGACCCCGACCTCGGTTTCGGCAACGCCGGCCGGAGTCAGCACGATCTGCCCGGACGTCTCGAGTCGGTCGACGGCATCGTCGTACAGCCCGACGGCAAGATCCTCGTGTCGGGCGGCGTCGACTACATCTCCCCCGAGGGCAAGTTCGTCGTGATCCGCTACCTGCCCGACGGCGCGCTCGATCCGAGCTTCGGTACCGGCGGCTACGCGATCACCGATTTTCCCGGGGGCAGCGACTTCGCCTACAAGGTGCTGCGGCAACCCGACGGCAAGATCGTCGCGGGCGGCGTAGTCGCGCCGGGGGACTTCGCCTTCACACGCCACGACGCGCTCGGCACCCTCGACCCGAGCTTCGGCGACGGCGGCCGCGTCGTGCGGGACTTCGACGGCGAGAGCAACGGCGTGCGCGCCATGGCTTACCAAGCCGACGGCAAAATCGTCGCCGCCGGATACCCGGACCTCGCCCGCTTTCTCGGGAACGGCGACCTCGATCCGATGTTCGGCGACAGCGGCCACGTGTTCCTCGGCTTCTACGCCTACGCTCTCGTGCTCCAGCCGGACGGCGCCATGGTCGTCGCTGGCGAAGCGGACGGCATGGTGGTGATCGCCCGGTATGACGACGCGGGCGTGCTCGATCCCGGGTTCGGGCTCGGCGGCCTGGTGATCACCGCCGTGACGGGCACCGACGTCGCCCGCACCCTCGCACTCCAGCCGGACGGCAAGCTGGTCATCGGAACGGCGAGCAGCTCGGGCCCCGGCTTCCTCGCCCGCTACGAGACCGACGGCACGCTCGACGCGAGCTTCGGCGCGGGCGGGATCGCGTCGTTCGCGCCGCTCGGCAACGACGCCGCGATTTCCTTCGTCGTCGTGACCGACGACGGGCTCGTGAGCGTCGGACAAAACCAGCCTGCCGGCGCCTTCTTCATGAGCCGCCACGGGTTCGACGGCGTCCTCGACGGCTCGTTCGGCGCGCGCGGCGTCCTGCGAGGCTTTCCCGACATCAACGAGATCGGTGAGTTCGAGCTCGCCGCGCAAGCGGACGGCAAGCTCGTCGTCACGTTCAGCGTCGAGGCATCCGGCGCCGGCTTCAGGACGGAGCCGGTCGTCGCGCGCTTTCTCGGCGGCTCGGTCGCGAGCTGCCATGCCACACCGCTCGCCGGCTGCGCGCAACCGGCGGTCGCGGGGAAGAGCTCCCTCACGATCAAGAACCTCGACGGCGACCAGGGCGACGCGTTGCAGTGGAAGTGGCAGAAGGGCGCGGTCGCCGACCCCGGTGATCCGATCGCGAGCGACGACTACGCGTTCTGCCTCTACGACGGAACCGGTCTCGTGTTTCAGGCCCGCATGCCCGCGGGCGGTGTCTGTCGAAACCGCGCCTGCTGGGACGTCGGTCCCGGCGGCGTCAAGTACAAGGACGCCGACCGCACACCCGAAGGCGTCGGTGGACTGACGATCGCGACGACCGGCAGCGGTCAGGGCAAGGTGTCGCTCAAAGGCCGCGGGCCGAACCTACAGCCGCCGACGACGCCGCTCGCGTTGCCGATCCGCGCGCAGCTCCAGGGCGAGCACGGCGTCTGCTGGGAGGCAGTGTTCGGCACAACGGGCGTGAAGCGCAACGCGGAGGGTCGCTTCCAGGCGAGCGATAGGCCGTGATCCCGCGCGGAGCGGATCACGAACCTACGAGCGAAGTCAGTGAAGGGTCGCTGAGTAGTCCACGCCGGCAAGAACCGTCCGCGTCGCGCGCTAGTGCGGCACCGGCCATCGACTTCCCGCGCGCCACGTCGCCGCGCGTCACCGCCGTTTTCGCGAGACCGAGGTATGGCCCGCAGGCGTTGGGCTGTAGCTCGGTCATGCGACGCAAATGCCGATCTGCGGTTTCGAGATCACCCCGGAGCAGGAGTTCATTCGCCTGCGTCGCGTAGCCCGTGAACAGCAGGGTCTGGAGATCCTGTGAGGACGGAAACCGCTGCAGGGCCTCTTCGAGAAGTGGCAGCCGCGGGCCGATGCTGTTGGTCTGAGTCGCGGCGGTGCCAATCAGGGCGGCGAGTGGTTCTGCTTGAAAGATTGACCAGAGCGGCTCCGCTGCTCGTAGGGCAAGGTCCGGTCGTCCGATCGTCTGCAGGAAAGCAGGCAGATTGAGCGCAGGAAAGAGCAGCGCCTTGCCGCCAAGCTCGACCGGAAGCGCGGGATGCCAGACGTCCTGCGTAGCAAGCTCGGTAATCCGATGGTCGAGATCGAGGGGCCTTTCGCTCTGGGCGGTCGTGAAGACGGCTGCTGCGTGGTCGAGATAGACGAGCTTCCATTGAGGATGCTGGACGAGTGCGGGGAAGATCCGCTGAGCTTGCGTAGAGACGAGGTCCCAGACGACCGTCGTTATCTGTCGCTCGCGGGCGAGGCGTTCCAGATCGAACTGCGATCCGACGACCTGGGAGTCGTAGTACTCGAAGAATGAAACCGGGAACATCGCGGTATTCCCAGCGATGAACACCCGTCTCCCTGGATGCAGACGATACAAAAGGTAGCCGCCCACGTCGAAGTTGTTGAGGAGGCGACCTGGAAGGTTCGCTGCTGCCAGGTAGTTGGCGGCACCAACCGGGAAACGCACGGAATCGATGCCCCAGCCCGTCCGTGTCGGCCCCCGCACATAGCCGTTGAGGCGGTCGCTCAGGCGACCCCAGGCGATCGTCGTGGCGAGGAGGATGAGAAGTCCGACAGCGAAGGCACGGCGCGCGGGCTGTGCGCGCGATGAGCTCTCCCCGATGTGCGCCCACGAGGGAACCAGCAGGAGCAAGCACGGAGGCACGAGCAGCGGAAGGTTGCGGACAGCCGGGATCGCCAGCAGCGAGAATCCGGCGAACAGGAAAACGGGAAAGTAGCGGCGAGTCTTCAGCGCCGACGGGACTTCCGTCAATGCGAGGATCCATAGGGCCGCCGACGTCTGATACGGAATCGCGTCTGCCATAGCCGGCGGCGGCCAAGCGAACCACAGCAGCCCGGCGCCGGCTGCGATGGCCTGGCGCGGGAATGGCGACGCGATGCTCGAGCCGGCAACGAGTGGACCGAGAACCGAGAGTAAGAGTGCGATGGAATGCGCTCGAGACGTCCCGGCAAGCAATTCGCGAACAGGCTGTAGTTCCTGGATGCCGACGTGGAACGCCTCGCTACGGAGCATTGCGAGCTGCTCGACAGGCGACAGCAGAGCCAACCATCCTTGCGGGTGCAGCAGGCACGCGCCCAGTGCTGCGATGATCAGCATGACGCGATCGCGCCAGGCCGGCATGCCGGATCGGTTCAGGACGTCATCACCAACGAAGGTGGCCGCGGCCGCGGCAACCATGACGAGCATGCCGTTGACGAAGTATCCGTGCACGTTGATCCACAGGGCGAAGAGGAGAAGCGTGTACCCCGTGACGGCGCGGGATGCAGGCGTCGCGACCGAGAGGACGACGAGGGCCAATAGCGCATGGCTGATCGTGTCGGGACGCGGCTCGAGTCGGAACGCGCAGGCGAGAAGGGCGAGAGCGGTCCCGAGCACGGCAGCGTAGCGGGATCCGCCCCAGCGTCGCTGCATCCCGTACCACGCCAACCCAACGCCGATGCACAAAGCGATCTGGTAGAGCATGAGGCCGTGCTCGGCTGCGACCATGTCGATCGCGGCGACCACCACGCTCGGAAGCCACTTGTCCTCTACGTAGTGGTAGCTCGGGTAGTCATCGACGAAGGTCGAGATGCCGAAGGAGGCAGGCTCGGAAATGATCTGCCGCCCGACCGCGATCTGTTGAAAGAAGTCCGGATCGATCAACCGATGGACTCCAAACGTCGCGGACAGCGTCACCACGATCGCGAGAGCGAGGACGCGGGAGTCGAGCAGTCCGGTCCCTGGCTGAACGGGAACGCGCGCCTCTGCGGGAAGTGCCGACTTGCCGCTCGATCGTGGCTGGGGGTGAGCGCGCTGCTTCCTGACAGAGCCTGGCATCGCGCGCGGACTATACCCAACGTCGTGCGGAGGCACAGTATCCACGAGATGAGAAGCAACTTCGCCGATTGGCCAGTTCGTGGAGTACGCGATGGCGGCTGGCAGGTTCGAGCCGTCGCGGATCGTCCGGAGCAGGCTAGCCAGGCCCGCCGCGACGACTCAGATCGTCGCGACGTGCAGGAGATCCGTGCCGCCGGGGACCGAGTTCGGCGATCCCGCGATCAGGACGATGCGGCTGCCTGGCTTCACGAGACCGGTCGCGCGCAGCGGATCGCGGAAACGCTCGAGCACGGAGACGCCGGGGCGGAGCCACGGCGCGAGGAGCGGCGTCACGCCCCAGACGATCGCGAGGCGGCGGCGCACGACGGGATCGGCGGTGAGCGCCAGGATCGGGACGTTCGGCCGCCAGCGCGCGACGCGGCGCACGCTCGCGCCGGAATGGGTCGGCGTGACGATCGCGGCGGCGCCGATGCGGGTCGCGAGATCGCACGCGGCGTGCGCGAGCACCGCCGCCGGATCGTTCCCGGGATCGTCGCGCGACGGCGCGAGCAGCGGCTCGGCGGTGTCGAGGATGCGCCGCATGACCCGCACCGCCTCGATCGGATGCTCACCGATCGCGGTTTCCTCGCTCAGCATGACGGCGTCGGTGCCGTCGAGGAGGGCGTTCGCGACGTCGGTCGCCTCGGCGCGTGTCGGGAGCGGGCTCGTCACCATGGATCGCAGCATCTGCGTCGCGGTGACGACCGGCTTCGCGGCGCGGTTCGCGAGTGCCAAGACGCGCTTCTGCACGACCGGCACGCGCTCGATCGGAATCTCCACGCCGAGGTCGCCACGCGCGAGCATGATGCCGTCGGCGGCCGCGACGATCTCCTCGATGTACTCCACGGCTTCCGCCTTCTCGATCTTCGCGATCACCGGGACGCCGCGCGACGCCGCCTCGGCGAGATCCGACGCGCGGCGTACGAACGAGAGCGCGACGAGATCGACGCCGGCCGCGACGCCGAAGTCCAGATCGGCGCGGTCCTTCTCGGTGAGCGACGGCATGGTGAGCCGCGACGACGGCAGGTTGATGCCTTTGTGCGCGGCGACGGAACCGCCCACGAGGACACGGCTGTGCTCCGGATCGACGACCTCGAGCTGCATCACGCCGTCGGCGAGGAGCACCGGGTCCCCGGGCCGGACCGTGTCGGGAAGCGACAACGCCACGACGTCGCCGGGCTCGCCGGCGACGGGTCCCGCGGTGCGCAGCTTCGGTCCCGCGAGGTCCTGGAGGATCGCGATCGGCCGGTCGCCAGCCGCCTTCCGGATGCGCGCGATGGTGGCACCGTGCTCGGCGTGCGTCCCGTGCGAAAAGTTGAGCCGGCAGACCGACACGCCGGCGTCGAGCAGCGCCGCGATGGCCGCATCGTCGGCGGTTGCCGGGCCGATGGTCGCGACGATCCGGACGCGGGTCACGGCCGCACGATACCCGCCGACGGGCCATCGGTCGATGCGGCGGTCGGTTTCTACAAGTCGGCGGGCAAATCGTGCCCTCCCCGTCGCGCGGTGCGCGCCGGCGGCGCCCCGCGTTGGCACGGATCGTGGGTCACTTCCGGCCCGGGAGGTTCGCACCATGAACACGTACGCAACGGATGTTCGGAGCTGCACGGCGGGGACGCCGGGGAGTCGATCGTGAACCGGCTGACGGGGCTCGTCGGCGGGCTGCTCGCCGGCGCCGGCCTCATGTACCTGTTCGATCCCGATCGCGGCGCCCGACGGCGCGCGCTCGTTCGCGATCAAGCCGCGTCGGCTCGACGACGCGCGGCTCGTACGCTCCAAGCGACGCTCGAGGACGTCCGGAATCGTGCGACCGGCACGTTCGCCGAGGCACAGCAGCGCTGGCGCGGCGAGGACGTGCCCGACGCGGTGCTGGCGGAACGCGTGCGGGCGCGGCTCGGGCTCGTATGCGCGGATCCAAGCGCGATCGAGGTGACGGCGCACGAGGGCTGCGTCACGCTCCGCGGAATCGCCGGGCGCGCCGAGCTCGCGGCGATCATCCGCGCCGCCAGATGGACGCGTGGCGCCCGGCTCGTCGACGATCAGCTCGAGGTCCGCGACGGCGAGGCGACGGCGATGGAGCCCTCGGCGACCGGTTGATCGCGGGTCACGACGGCGCTCCGTTCTTACGCACGCGCGGTGGCCGCTCCGCCCGTGCCGCCGACCGTCGCTCGAGGGGCGCCCGCCGGAACACGGCGACGTACGGGCATTCGCGTGCGGCGACCTCGCGCACGCCGCTCACCACGTCGGCGACGCTGTTCTTGAGCGCGAACGATCCGCCGGGGGCCGGCAACGCCTGCACGGCGATCCGGCGAATCTGGTCGCCGTAGAGCAGCGCGCGGCGGAGCTCCGTGCCGCCGACGCTCGGCTTCACGACGTCGACCAGGATCACGCAGGGATAGATGCCGAGCGCCAGGAGCTGAAGCGCCGCTCGCCCGTGGCGCGCGCACGTCACGTCGAAGTCGGCGAGGAGGAGTCGCATCTCGAGAAGACTCCGTGCCGCCGCGTCCTCGTCGACGAGCAGGACGGAATGTCGATGTCCGCGACACACGCCCCCTTTCGGCATCCCCCCACGATGAGCAGCGGGCTCATTCGTAGGCAACTGTTCGGGGCCGCGCGGCCGACTCAGGCCGGCGGGGGATACGCGATGAAGAAGAAATCGTAGCCCTTGAGGTATCGGCCGAGGAACTCCTCCCGTGAGAGCGGAGGCTTGCCGGCGAGCCAGTACTCCATGACGCTGACCGCGAGCCCGGCGCCCGCGAGCAGATCGTAGATCTCCTCGGGACGCGTGCCGTACTCGTCCGCGCCGCCGGGTCCGGTCTCGAAAAGGACGATCGGCCGCCACGCGCGGAGCGTCGCCGCGGCGCCTCGCAACACCTGGAGCTCCGCACCCTCGACGTCGATCTTCACGAGATCGATCCGCTGCCCGGGCGGCACGACGTCGTCGAGCCGCCGCGTCCGGACGCGCAAGCGTTCCGGCCGGTAGTCGGTGGTCATCGTGCGCTCGCGAAAGCCGCTCAGCGCCGGGCGCTCGGGAAACCAGACGAAATCCGCCTCGCCCTCGTGATCCGACAGCGCGCAATCGAGAAGGGTCACGCGCGTGCCGAACTTCCGGGCGAGCAGCTCGTGGAAGCGCGGCACGGGCTCGACCGCGAGGTGGCGCCCGCGCGGTGCGGCCGCGACCATGTCGCGGAGGATGTGTCCGGCATGCGCGCCCACGTCGACGCAATTCGAGTCGGGGCGCAGGCAACGACGCAGCACCTGGCGCGTCTGGAAGTCGTACTCGTCGAACGGTCCCCGGAAGAGCCGACCAGCGAGCCGCCACAGGTGAAACGCCGCGTCCTTGAGCGCGACCTTCGCGAAGTCGGGAACCTGGGTGCGAAGCGCCATGGACGGCTCACCTTCCAAGGGCGATGCAAGATCGTCAAGCAGCCGCCATGGCATGGACTTGAAGGGATCTTTCGTGGAAGAGAACCGCCATGGCGTGGTGGCTGTGGATGGTCCTCGGCCTCGTGCTCGCGATCGCCGAAGCGCAGATCCCGACGAACTTCTTTTTGCTCGCGTTCGGTGTCGGCGGTCTCGTGGTCGGCGCGCTCGTGGGGCTCGGCTTCGGCGGTGCGCCGTGGTTGCAGTGGCTGACGTTCACACTCACGTCCGTCGTCGCCGTCCTGGTCTTCAAGAAGACGCTCACGCGGAGCGAGGTCACGCACGCGGTCGACGACCTGCGGCGTGAATCCGCGACGGTGATCGAGGACATTCCCGCGGGCGGCGTCGGCCGCGCCGAGCTCCGCGGCACGACCTGGAGCGCGCGCGGGGTCGATGGCGTCGCGCTGGCGCGGGGCACGCGCTGCCGCATCGATCGGGTCGACGGTCTCACGCTCTGGCTGCGCGCTGAATAAGGAGGGGTCATGTCGGGTGCATTGTTGGTCATGCTGCTGTTGGCGGCAGCCGTCGTCTACATCGTCTCGCGGGTCGCGATCGTCGTACCGCAACAGAGCGCCTACGTGGTCGAGCGTCTCGGCAAGTACAACTCGACGCTCGGCGCCGGCTTCCACATCCTCGTGCCGTTCCTCTACGTCATCCGCTACCGGCACAGCCTGAAGGAAGACGCGATGGACATCCCCGAGCAGGAGTGCATCACGCGCGACAACGTGATGGTCGGGGTCGACGGCGTCCTTTACATGAAGGTCTTCGACGCCGAGCGCGCGTCGTACGGCATCGCCAACCTGCCCTTCGCGCTGATCCAGCTCGCGCAGACCACGCTCCGGAGCGAGATCGGCAAGCTCGACCTCGATCGTACGTTCGAGGAGCGCACCCACATCAATCAGCAGGTCGTGACGGAGATCGACAAGGCGTCCGAGGCCTGGGGCGTGAAGGTGCTGCGCTACGAGATCAAGAACATCAGGCCACCGCAGGGCGTGCTCGACGCGATGGAGAAGCAGATGCGCGCCGAGCGCGAGAAGCGCGCTTCGATCTTGAAGTCCGAGGGCGAGCGCGACGCCCTCATCAACACCGCCGAGGGTCACAAGCAGCAGGAGATCAAGGCCTCCGAGGCGAAGAAGCAGCAGAACATCAACGAGGCCGAGGGCGAAGCCGAGGCGATCCGCTCGGTCGCGCAAGCGACGGCCGACGGCATCCGTCAGGTCGCGCAGGCGATCCAGATGCCGGGCGGCTTCGAGGCCGTGCAGCTCCGCGTCGCCGAGCAGTACGTGACGGAGTTCGGGAAGCTCGCGAAGGAAGGCACCACACTCGTGATCCCGTCGAACCTCGGTGACATCGCGTCGATGATCACGCTCGCGATGAACGTGGTGAAGCGCGACCGCAACGCCCCGCCGGCAATCGACCGGCAGTGACGTCATGAGCGGAAGGATCACCGAGCGTCTGGCCGCGCTCGGCATCGTCCTGCCGCCGGTGTCGCGCCCGGCGGGAAACTACCTCGGCTGCAAACGCCTCGGTGACGTCCTCTACGTCGGCGGCCACGGTCCCGTCGGCGCGAACGAGATCATCCGCGGCAAAGTCGGCGCCGACGTCTCCCTCGAACGCGCGCAGGAAGCCGCGCGCCTGACGGCCCTCTCGATGCTCGCGACCGTCCAGGCCGAGCTCGGCTCGCTCGACCACGTCGAGCAGATCGTCAAGGTCTTCGGGATGGTCAACTGCGCCCCGGGCTTCAATCGCACGCCGGAGGTGATGAACGGCTGCTCCGACGTGCTGGTCGCGATCTTCGGCGACGCCGGCCGTCACACGCGATCGGCGGTCGGCATGGCCGAGCTGCCCTTCGACATCGCGGTCGAGATCGAGATGATCGCGACGCTGCGCCCGTCGTCCGCGGCGTCCTGACCGCGCAGTGCCGCCGGCTAGGGAGCGATCAACCGCAGCACGGCCGGGAATCGAAGAGCACCCACGCTGAGAATCCCGGAGGGCGGATTGCCCGTCGCGGCGCCCGCAGCTAATCACCCCGGCATGGCGAACAAACACGACGACGATGCTCACGCGCCCTTCACGCGGCGCGAGTTCCTGGTCACCGCCCTCGCGACGGGGTTCGCGGCCGCGGTCCGCCCTTCGCTCGCGGAGGCGGTGATCACGACGGACAAGGCCGGGATCTTCGCAGACCCGATCCGCATCCCCGTCGAGGGGCGCACCATTTCCGGCTACCGTGCCTTGCCCGCAACGAAGAAGAAGCCGCCGATCATCCTCGTGGTCGAGGAGATCTTCGGCGTCCACGAGCACATCCAGGACATCTGCCGGCGCTTCGCCAAGGAAGGCTATTTCGCGATCGCCCCCGAGCTGTTCGCGCGCCAGGGCGATCCGACGAAGCTCACGGACCCGACGGCGATCGTCGACACGATCGTCTCCAAGACGCCCGACGCACAGGTGATGGCCGATCTCGACGCGGCGATCGCGTTCGGCGCCAAGGCCGACGCCGACGCCACCAAGGTCGGCATCACGGGCTTCTGTTGGGGCGGCCGGATCGCGTGGCTCTACGCCGCGCAGCAGCCGAAGGTGAAGGCCGGCGTGGCGTGGTACGGGCGGCTCGACGGGCAGCGGAACGACCTCCAGCCGAAGTACCCGATCGACGTCGCGAAGGAGCTGAAGGCGCCGGTCCTCGGCCTCTACGGCGGGAAGGACGACGGGATCCCGCCGGATCAGGTGCTGCGCATGCAGGCGGCCCTCAAGACCGCGGGCGGCACCTCGGAGATCCACGTCTACCCGAACGCACCGCACGCGTTCTACGCCGACTACCGGCCGAGCTACCGCGAGCAGGATGCGCAGGACGGCTGGCGCCGCACGCTCGCGTGGTTCAGGAAGCACGGCGTGGGCTGACGAGCGGTCCGATGGCGGCGAAGGAGCGCGCCGAGACGCTCGAGGTCGCGGGCCGGACGGTCACGATCTCGAACCCGGGCAAGGTCTACTTCCCGACGGCCGGCCACACGAAGCTCGACGTCGTTCGCTACTACCTCGCCGTCGGCGAGGCCGCGCTCCGCGGTATCCGCGGGCGCCCGATCGTCCTCAAACGTTACGTCGACGGCGCGGAGGAGCCGGCCTTCTATCAGAAGCGCGCGCCGACGAGCCGACCCGATTGGATCGAGACGACGACCCTGCGCTTCCCGTCGGGACGCTCCGCCGAGGAGATCGTCGTCAACGACCTCGCGCAGCTCGCGTGGATCGTGAACCTCGGCTGCATCGACCTGCATCCGCACCCCGTCCGCGCGACGGACCTCGAGCACCCCGACGAGCTGCGCGTCGATCTCGATCCCGTACCCGGCGTGCCGTGGGACGCGGTACGCCGGACCGCCCTCCTCTGCCGCAACGTCCTCGCCGAGCACGGTCTCGTGGCCTGGCCGAAGACCTCGGGCTCGCGCGGCATGCACCTCTGGGTGCGGATCGCGCCGCGCTGGGAGTTCGGCGACGTGCGCCGCGCGGCGCTGGCACTCGCGCGCGAGGTCGAGCGTCGCGCGCCGGAGCTCGCGACCAGCGCGTGGTGGAAAGAGGAACGCAACGGCGTCTTCATCGACTACAACCAGAACGCCAAGGATCGGACGACCGCGTCCGCGTACTCGGTGCGGCCGACGAAGGACGCGCGCGTCTCGACGCCGCTCGCCTGGGACGAAGTCGCGGATTGCGATCCGGCGGCGTTCACGCTCGTGACGGTGCCCGGCCGGCTCGAACGGGTCGGCGATCCGGCCGAGGGCATCGACGCCGCGGTCGGGACGCTCGATTCGCTCCTCGCGCTGTCCGACCGACAGGCCGAGCAGGGCCTGGGCGACGCGCCGTGGCCGCCGCACTACGCCAAGGGCGCGGACGAGCCGACCCGGGTCGCACCGAGCCGGCGCGCCGGCGCGCGCGCGGCGAAGCCGGCCGCGAAGAAGACCGCGCCGGCCGCGTCGCCCCGGAGTGGGAAGCGCACGCGCGAGAGCGCGACGCTGGTCACGATCGCGCGCGCCAAGCGTCGCGAGGATGCGCTCGCCGGTCTGGAGCGCTGGAAGGAGCGTCACTCCGGCGTCGCGGCGCAGCTCGCCGAGTCGGACGTGCTCGTCGACACGATGCGCGGCCGTTCGAGCACGTGGACGCGGATCCGGATCAACCTCCGCGGCGTCCCCGCGGCCGAGCGCCCGCCGGCCGAGCCGCCGGATCCCGATTACGATCCGCGGTCGGAGTGGGAGTGAAGATCTTCGCGAGCTCGAACGCCGGGCGCTCGTCGAGCTGATCGTACCGGCACGACGCGGGCGATTTGTCGGGTCGCCAGCGGAGAAAGTGCGTCGCGTGGCGAAAGCGCGTGCCCTGGAGATGATCGTACGCGACCTCGCAGACGAGCTCCGGCCGGACGGGAACCCAAGAAAGATCCTTGCCGCGATTCCACCGGCTCGAGCCTCCCGGCATGCGCTGCGACATCGCCTCGGCGCCGCCCCACTCCCGCCACGGGTGGTCGGCGAGCGCATTCGTGCGGAAGGGGGCGAGCTCCGCCGCGAGCTCGGCGCGGCGCGCACGGGTGAAGCTCGCCGCGATGCCGACGTGGTGCAGCGTACCGTCGGCGTCGTAGAGGCCGAGGAGCAGCGAGCCGACGAGCGTCCCGTCCCCGTCTTTGTGCCAGCGAAACCCGGCGACGACGCAGTCGGCGGTCCGCTGGTGCTTCACCTTCGTCATCGCGCGCTTGCCGGGTTGATAGGGCTCGTCGAGGCGCTTCGCGATCACGCCGTCGAGGCCGGCGCCCTCGAAGCGCTCGAACCAGTCGAGGGCCGTCGCGCGATCGGTCGTCGCCGGGGTCAGATGGATGGGCGGTGCCGCCCCCGTCAGCAGGTGCTCGAGTCGCACGCGCCGCTCGGCGAGCGGCGCGCGGCGGAGATCGTCGTCCCCGAGCGCGAGGACGTCCCACGCGACGAACGACGCCGGCGTCTCGCCCGCGAGCTTCGCGACGCGCGAGGCCGCGGGATGGATGCGGAGGAGCAGCGCCTCGAAGTCGAGGCCGTCGGCGCCGGCGATCACGATCTCGCCGTCGAGCACCGCGCGTGCCGGCAGCGCAGCGCGGAGCGGCGCGGCGAGCTCGGGGAAGTAGCGATCGAGCGGCTTCAGCTCGCGGCTCTGGATGTACACGTCGTCGCCGTCCCGGAAGACGAGCGCGCGGAAGCCGTCCCACTTCGGCTCGTACAGCCAACCGTCGCCGGCGGGCACTTCGCTCGCGAGCTTGGCGAGCATCGGGGGGACCGGCGGCGCGAACGGCAACGACATGGCGTCGATTGTCGGTGCCGCGCGCATCGGGCGCAACGGGGCCCCTCAGCCACGGGCGAGCGTCCCGACCGCCGCGACGGCCCGCGCGACGAACGATCGGCTCGGCGGCTGCACCAGGGCGCCGTCGATCACGGTCGTGACGAGGCGCGCGGTCTCGAGAAGCTCGGCGCGCGACGCGCGCGGCCGCATCTCGCGCAGCACCGGAATCAAGCTCTCGTAGAACGCGGCGTAGATCTCGCGATGGAGCGCACGAAAGCGGTCGTGGTGCAGCGCGAGGAACGACATCACGGCATAGACGCGGCCGCCGTCGCGCGCCCACACCGCGATCAGATGCCGGGTGACGGACGCGAGCTTCGTGTCGGCGGTGCCGGGTCCCGCCGTGATCGCCGCGACCTCCGTCTGATTCGCCGCGAACTCGGCGCGGATCAGCGCCTCGAGGAGGTCGTCGCGGGTCGCGTAGTAGTACTGGAGGTTGCCGAGCATGACGCCGACACGCGCGGCGATCTCGCGGAGCACGAAGCGGTCGTAGCCGTCCTCGACGAGTAGCCGGCGGGCGACCGCCAGGATCTCGGCACGGCGCTGGTCGCCCTTCTGTCCGGGGCCGCGTGGCACGGGCCATGAATAGGTCATTGACTTGATTTGGTCAAAGACCTATTCGGTCGCGCCATGACGACGGACGACATCACGCTCCGGCCGGGCTCGCCGGACGCCGGAGCGCGCATCGCCGAGCTCGTGTGGTCGACGGGCGCGGTCTCCTACGACTACATCTTCGGCGGCCGTGCGCGCTTCGATCGCTTCGTCGCGCGCTCGTGGGAGACCGCCGACACCTACTTCGGTCACTCGGAGGCGACGGTCGCCGTCCGCGGAGGCGAGGTCGTCGGGGTCGAGATCGGCTTCGACGGCGCGCGCAACTATCGGACCCGCGCGAACGTCGGGCCGGTGGCGGCGGGCCTGATGACCGAAGGAGCGCTCGACGCCGCCGACCTCAGCGGCGTGATCGAGCGCGCCGACAAGGCGAGCTATTTGAATCCGTACGTGCCCGAGCACGCCTACTACGTCCTCGCGCTCGCGGTCGTCCCGGCCGTGCGCGGGAGCGGCGTCGGCGCGCGGCTCCTCCGCCACGCGATGGAGCGCGGACGGCAGCACGGCTGCCGCGAGCTCCATCTCGACGTGCTGTCCGACAATCCGGCGGTCGCCTTCTATCGCGCGCACGGCCTCGTCACGATGGCCGAGACGACTGCTCCCGAGCCGTGCCGCGCGCACGGCATCCCGATGGAGATGCGCATGGTGCGCCCGCTCACAGGAGAACCCGCATGAAGCTCACCGATCTTCCGTTCCAGGCAATGGGGCCGCAGCCGCCGTTCGCCGCCGCCGACCTCGAACGCTTCGTCGCCGCCCCGCGCGTCGCCATCCTGTCGTACGTGAAGCGCGACGGCACGCCCGCCCAAGCCCCGATCTGGTACCGCTACCGCGACGGCCGCTTCGAAATGTCGACGGCCAAGACCTCGCCGAAAGCCAAAGCACTCGCGCGCGCCGGGAGAGCATGCCTCACCATCCAGGACGAGATGCCCCCCTACCGCGCGGTGATCGTCGACGGCGACGTCACCATCACGGACTTGCCACTCGACGACCCCCTCAACGGCTGGCTCGCGATGCACTACTTCGGCCGCCTCGGCGGCAAGGAGTACGAAAAGATGGCCGCCGAAGAGAATCGTAAGACGGGTCTCGTCCGGATAACGATCGACCCCACGAGAGTCCGCGGCTTCGACAACCACAAACTGATCAACGCCGGATTGAGACTCTACATGCGGATCAGAGAAAGCCTGCCGATCCCTCGCAACTGGCTGTGACACGCACCCGCCGGCGCGCGCCGCGATCGTGGGTCACTTCGACCGCGGCGCCGCGTGCGCGCGGAGTGTGGGACGGCGGAAGGAGCCGATCTCGGCGACGAGCGTAAACTCGAAAGCGCACCCGCGGGACGCCGATCACCAGACGAGCCCCATGCGCCCTGGGAGCGCATGACGGATTGGGAGCCCGAGAGCACGCGACGCGCCGACCACACGCGAGTACGCCGTAGGCGACTGGAGCCGTCCCACACTCCGCGCGCCCGCAGCGACCATCCGTTTCGAAGTGACCCCCACACGCCCGCAAAGCTCGCGACGCTAGACGACGCATGCTACGTCCGCGCCTCGAAGGAGGACGAGACGATGACGATGCACTTCGGCGTCACGCTGCCCCAGATCAAACGCCCCTGGTCCGACACCCGCGGCACCGCCGAGGAGCTCGATCGACTCGGCTTCCACTCGGTCTGGTTCAACGACCACCTGTACGGCGTGCCGATGCCGAATCTGCCGATCCTCGAAGCCTGGACCGCGCTGACCGCCGTCGGAGCGCTCACCGATCGCGTCGAGCTCGGGACGCTCGTCACGCCGGTCGGGTTTCGCAACCCGGCGCTCCTCGCGAAGATGGCAGCCACCCTCGACGTGATCACCAACGGCCGCGTCATCGTCGGGCTCGGGTCCGGATGGTTCGAGTCCGAGTTCACCGGCTACGGCATGCCGTTCCCGCCGCTGAAGGATCGCCTCGAGCAGCTCGAGGAGACCGCGACCATCCTGAAGCTCCTCTGGACCGAGGCGCAACCGAGCTTCGGCGGCAAGCACTACCGGCTCGACGCGACCTACTGCGACCCCAAGCCCGTGCGGCGTCCGCCGATCCTGATCGGCGGCGGCGGCGAGAAGGTGCTGCTCCGGCTCGCGGCCAAGCACGCCGACATCTGGAACAACCTCGCCGTCCATCAGAACGACCTCGGCCGCAAGGTCGAGAAGCTGCACGAGCACTGCGCGGCGGTCGGCCGCGATCCCGCCGAGATCCGGATCTCGCAGCAGTGCCTCGTCGTGATCGGCGAGAACGAGGCCGATGCGCAGGCGAAGTCCGCGAAGGCAGCGGCCATCTACGGCGGCCACATGGGTGCCGGCGGGCCGCTCAGCATCATGGGGACCGCCGAGCAGGTCATCGAGAAGATCGAGGCGCACCGCGCGCTCGGCTGCACGATGCTGGTCATGGAGTTCTTCGGCCGCGACGTGCGCGAGCCGGCGCGCCTCTTTGCCGAGCAGGTGCTGCCGAAGCTCAGCTGAGCGCGGGCCGGAAGAACGGACTGCGCTTGTAGATCCGGCTGAGGATCGCGACCGTGAGGCGCGGGCTCAGCCGGTGCAGCGCCCAGAGGACCCGCACTTCCGGCGTGAAAGGGATGATCGCGCGGTTCCGGCCGACGCCCCGCAGGATCGCCGCGGCCAGCTTGTCCGGTGAGCGGAGCCTGAGAAGCGGATCGGCGAGGACGGTTTCGCGCGTCGGCCCGACGATCTTCGCCGACTGCACGATCGGCGTATCGATGACACCCGGGCAGACGACGCTCACCCGGACGCCGAAATGCCGCGCCTCGGCGCGGAGCGTGAGCGAGAGCCCGACGACGGCGTGCTTGGTCGCGACGTACGCGATGTTGGTCGGGATCGGGAGCAAGCCGGCGGCCGACGCGGTGTTCACGATGTGGCCCCGGCCCCGGCGCACCATCAGCGGATAGGCGGCGGCGATGCCGTGGACGACGCCGCGCAGGTTGACGTCGATCTGCCGGTTCCAATCGTCGAGCGAGGTGTCGCGGGCGTCGGCGAAGACCGCGATCCCGGCGTTGTTGAAGAGCAGGTCGATGCCGCCTTCGCGAGCGACCGTCTCCTCGACGAGCCGTCGCACCGCCTCCGCGTCCCTGACGTCGACCCGCTCGGCGCGAACGCGGCTCCCGAGCGCGCCCGCGACCTCGTCCGCGAGCGGGCCGTTCGTGTCCGCGATCACGACCCGCGCGCCGTGCGCCACGAGCTGGGTCGCGAGGGAGCGCCCGATCCCGGGCGCCCCGCCCGTGACGACGGCAACCTGATTCGCGAGGGCCCTCATCTGACATCCCCCCGCATCCTGCTCAGTGCCTCGGCCGCCGCGACCGTCGGGATGCCGGGGCGCCCACCGGCTACGGTGCACTTGAGCGCGGCGGCGGCATTCGCGAAGGCGAGCGTGCGCTCGAGCGACCAGCCCGCGAGGAGGCCGTGGATGAAGCCGGCGCGAAACACGTCGCCGGCTCCGGTCGTGTCGACGGCGCCGACGGGGAAGCCGGGCGCACGGACCGTTCCGGCGGCGGTCCGCGCGACGACGCCGTCGGCGCCGAGCGTGACGGCGACGAGCGGCGCGTTCGTCATCGCGGCGAGCCCCGCGAGCGCGGCGTCGGCGTCGGTCGCCCCGGTCAGCGCGCACGCGAACTCGCGCGACAGGATGACGGCGTCCGTCAGCGCGAGGAGGCGCTCGACCCGCTCGACGCCGGTGTCGACGTCGACCACGACGGGAATTCCCGCCGCGCGCGCCCAGGTCGCCGCGGCATGCGCGGCGTCGGCGTCGTAGCCGTCGACGTGCAACACCCGCCCCGACGTGACCCGCGCGCGATCGAGCTCGTCGACCCGCAACGCCAGCGCGGGCGCGCGGTGCATGAGGATCGTGCGCTCGCCCGACGCGCGATCGACGAGGATCACGGCCATCTGGTTGGCGACGCCGATCCGGACGACGGCGGACGCAACGTCGATGCCCTCGTCGGCGAGCGAGCCGCGTGCGAGCGCGCCGGCCGGACCGTCACCGAACGTGCCGATGTAGCGCGTCCGGTGTCCCCACCGCTGGAGCGCGACGAGCGCCGTCGCCACTTGCCCGCCCGGCTGGCAGTCGTAACCGGCGAGCGTCTGCTTGCTGTCGAACGTCGGGAACGTCTCGACGGTGCAGAGGTGATCGATCGCGTTGACCCCGACGCCGACCACGTCACACGCGCCGGCCGGCGGCGCGACGATGCCGATCGCCGTCACGCCGCCGGTACGCGGTCGTCGCCGGCCGCGAGAACGGGGATCGTGAGCAGCGACGTGGCGCCGTCGGCGCCGAGGATCCGGATCGCGCCGCTCCGCGCCGCGGCGCCGCGCGCTCGCAGGACGAGCCGCACCTGCTTGCCCGGCACGACCGTGCGAAGCTCGCCTTGGATTCCGGCCGGATACTCGACGCGGCCGATCGTCAACGGCGCGTCGTCCGTCACGACGAGCGTGATCGCCGGCAGCGCCCCGTTTCCCGCGGTCGGAACGCGCACCTCCGACGGCATCGCCATCACGCCGTCGTACCCGACCGCGACGACCGGCAGCGGGCCGACGCCGGGGCCGAGATCGAGCGCCGCGCGCACGATGCCGGCCCGCGTCGGCGCGAAGCGCACGCGGACGCCGCGTGCGCCGTCCGCCCGGCTCGGCAGGGGCTCGAGGGCGAGCGCGCCGTCCGTGGGCCGCGCGAGCGACTCGATCGCGACGGCGCTCGGCAGCACGACGTCGCGCACCGCGGTGTCGCCGACGGCGACGTAGCCGAGATAGACCGCGGCCGGCACGGCACCCGGACCGACGCCCGGCAACGGCACGGAGAGCACGGTCGCGGGCTCGTGCGGATCGCTCGTGCGAAGCACGATCTCGCGCTGGACCGCGCTCGCGCTCCGTGGGGCGCGGCAGCGAAGGTCGAGCATCGCGCTGGCGCCCGGAACCAGCGCCGCCGGCAGATCGTTCGTCGCCGCGCAGGCGCAGATGCGACCGACGCCGTCGAGCGCGAGCGTCCGTCCGCCGATGTTGCGCAGCTGAACGCGCAGGTCCGTGGTGCCGGCGAGCGGCGCGGAGGCGGGGAGCGCCGTCGCCTTCAGTCGCGGGGTCTCGTTCCCGCCGCATCCGGCCGCCAGCGCCGCCAGGAGCGCCAGCGCCGCGGCGCGGTCAACCCGCCGCACGGGCGAGCTCCGCGTGATCCTCGAGCCAGTTCGTGTGGACCGGTCCACGTGCGAGCTCCGGATCGGCGAGCACCCGGCCGAGCAGGGCGAGATTGGTCGGCACGCCGTCGATCACGAGCTCGGCGAGCGCGGCGCGGAGCCGCGCGAGCGCCTCCTCTCGGGTGGCGCCGTGCGCGAGCACCTTCGCGAGCAGCGGCTCGCCGGCGAGCGCGACCGTTTCCCCGGCCTGCAACGCCGACTCGACCCGGATCCCGAGCCCGCCCGGCGCGTGGAACGCCGCGACCGTCGCGCGCGCGCCGGGCCCGGCGTCGCTCACGGCGTGGACCCGGCACTCGATCGCGTGCCCGCGCGCGGTCACCTGCTTCTGCTCGAGCGCGAGCGCTTCGCCGGCGGCGACCCGAATGCCGAGCTGCACGAGGTCGATGCCGGTCAGCGCCTCGGGCACGGCGTGCTCGACCTGCACCCGGGTGTTCATCTCGATGAAGTAGAACCCGCCGTCCGGATCGACCAGGAACTCGACGCTGCCGACGTTGGTGTACCCGACGGCCTCCGCGGCGAGCGCGGACGCTTCGACGAGCTGCGCGCGGAGGCGGCGGTCGATCCCGACGGCCGGCGCCTCGGAGACGAGCTTCTGGCGGCGCCACTGCACGGAGCAGTCGCGCTCGCCCAGGTGGACGAGCCGGCGATCGCGGTCGGCGACGATCTGCACCTCGACGTGCCGCGCCCGCTCGAGGTAGCGCTCGACGTAGACGAGGTTGTTGCCGAACGCGCGCTCGCCCTCGGTGCGCGCGACCGCGAACGCGGCCGCGAGAGCGTCGGCGTCACGCGCCACGCCGAGACCACGGCCTCCGCCGCCGGCCGCGGCCTTCACCAGGATGGGATAGCCGATCGCGTCGGCGACGGTGCGGGCGTCGGCGAGGTCCGCGAGCGGTTCCGGACTCCCGGGCAGCACGCGCACGCCCGCCTTCTCGACGATGCGGCGCGCGCGCGGCTTGTCCCCCATGAGGCGGAGATGGCGGACCCGCGGGCCGATGAAGGCGAGTCCCGATCGCTCGCACGCCTCCGCGAAGTCGCCGTTCTCGGCGAGGAGCCCGTAGCCGGGATGGATCGCGTCGGCGCCGCGCGAGAGCGCCGCCGAGAGGATCGCGGGCACGTTGAGGTAGCTGTCCTCCGGCGCCTCGGGTCCGACGCACACGCGCTCGTCGGCGAGGCGCGCGTGCAGCGCGTCCCGGTCGGCCGTCGAGCAGACGGCGATGCTCGCGACACCGAGCTCGCGGCAGGCGCGAATCACGCGGAGCGCGATCTCGCCGCGGTTCGCGATCAGGATCTTCGTGAACACCGGCCTTCCCTACAGCGGCTCGATGAGAAAGAGCGGCTCGCCGTACTCGACGGGCCGGCCGTTCTCGACGGCGATCGCGGCCACGCGTCCACGGAACTCGGCCTCGATCTCGTTCATCATCTTCATGGCCTCGATCAGGCAGAGCACCTGCCCGCGCTCGACGACGTCGCCGACCTCGACGAAGGCGGGCGTCTCGGGCGCCGCGGCGCGATGGAACGTCCCGACCATCGGCGACGTGATCGCCCGCGCGCCGCTCTCGAGCTCGGCCTCCCGGCGCACGGCGCGGGTCGGAGCGGCGGTCGTGCCGACGGACTCGACCGCGGGAGCCGCGAGGCGACCCCGCACGAGCCGCACGCGCTCGCCGCCACTCTCGATCTCGAGCTCGACGAGACCGCTCTCCTCCATCAGCGCGGTGAGCTTCTTCAGCTCGCGCGGATCGAGGAGCGCGCGCGCCGGCGGCGTGGGACGAGCGGGTGCGCGGCGCCGCGACGTCACGCCGGGCGGCGCGCCTTCTGGGGCCGGCGCGTCTTGAGCGAGCGACGGCGCGCGTCGGCGATGACCCGCACCGCGGCGCGCAGACCGAGCAGATAGCTGTCGACCCCGAAGCCCGAGATCTGTCCGACCGCCACGTCGCTGATCAGCGACCGGTGCCGGAATTCCTCGCGCGCGTGGATGTTGGAAAGGTGCACTTCGACGACGGGCAGCCCGACCGCGAGGATGGCGTCGCGGATCGCGATGCTCGTGTGGGTGTAGGCGGCGGGATTGATGACGATCGCGGACGCCGTGCCCGCCGCTTCTTGGATGCGATCGACGAGCTCGCCCTCGACGTTCGTTTGCACGATCTCGACCTGGACACCGAGCTCCGCGGCGAGCGCTCGCACGCGGTCGTCGATCTGATCCAGCGTGAGCGCCCCGTACACGTCGGGCTCGCGGCGGCCGAGCAAATTCAAGTTCGGACCGTGGAGCACGAGGACCGTCTTGCCGCGCGCGCGTCCATCTTCCATCGACCTCGCGCTCATCCTCGCATCTCCGGCGTGCTCACGCGGGCGCAAGTCTAAGTCTATAGACATGAGCGGGTCAAGTTACGCCGCGCGTATAGCGATTGGATATGTCAGAATGCTCGGCATGACGCCGAGCACGGAAGCGGCGATCGCCGCCGTCGAGCTGCGCAAGCGTTACGGCGCGCGCGCGGCGCTCGCGGGCGTGAGCCTCACCGTCGCGCGCGGCGAGATCGTCGGCCTGCTCGGCCCGAACGGCGCGGGCAAGTCGACGGCGCTCGCCATCCTCGCGACCCTGCTTCCCGCCGACGAAGGAGACGTACGTATCGGCGGGCACGCCGTGCCCGCCGAGGCGCCTGCGGCGCGACGCGCGCTCGGTTGGGTCCCCCAGCACGTCGCGCTCTATCCGTCGCTGACCGGCCGCGAGAACCTCGCGTTCTTCGCGACGATGCTCGGCGTCGGCGGCCGTGTCGCGAACGACGCCGTGCGGCGGGCCCTCACGCTCGTCGGGCTCGGCGCGCGCGGCGACGACAAGGTCGCGACGTACTCCGGCGGCATGCAGCGTCGGTTGAATCTCGCCTGCGGACTGGTGCACGCGCCGCAGGTTCTCCTCCTCGACGAACCGACGGCCGGCGTCGACCCGCAATCGCGGGAGCACCTGCACGCGACGATCGAACGGCAAGCGCACGACGGCGCCGCGGTGCTGCTGAGCACGCACGACATGGAGGAGGCGGAACGACTGTGCGGTCGCATCGTCCTCCTCGACGAGGGCCGCATGGTCGCGGCCGGCACCGCGGACGAGCTCGTCGGCACGAGCGGGCTCGCGGCGAGCCTCTCGCTCCGGATGCTGCGCCCGCCGCCGTCGGATTGGCTCGACGGGCTCGCGAGCGTGCGCGTGTTGTCGGCGAACGGCACGCGCGCGACCCTCGTCCTCGACGATCCGGCCGCGATGCCGGTGCTCCTGGCGCGCGCGGCGCGGGTCGGCGGCGACGTTCTCGAGCTCCGCTTCGATCGGCCGACGCTCGCGGACGCGTTCTTCAGCCTGACCGGCCGCGCGCTGCGCGACGGCGCGACGCGCCCGGAGGCGACGTGATGTTGCGCGCGCTCGCGGCCGCGATCCGCAAGGACTTTCGCCTGTTGCTCCGCGACCGCGTCGGACTCGTGTTCCTGACGGTGGCGCCGATCATCGTGATCACCGTCGCCGGCTTCTCGCTCGCGACGCTGTATGGCGCGGGGCCGCAGGGCGAGACGGCGTACGTCCTACCGGTGGCGGACCAGGACGGGGGTCGTGTCGGCCGCGTCATCCGCCGCGCGCTGGCGGACCAGGAAATGGTGCAGGTGCGAGAGGTCGCGAGCCGTGCGGACGCCGAGACGCTCGTACGCCGGCACGAAGCCGGCGTCGCGCTGGTGGTTCCCGTCGACGCCTCGCGCCGCCTGGCGTCCGGCGAAGCGCTTGAGCTCGAGCTCCTCACCGATCCCGTGAAGTATCTCGAGGTCGCGAACGTCCGCGGGCTCGTGCAGGAGCTCCGGCACGGCATCGAGCGCGAGGCGCGCGCGCGCGCCGCCCGCCGCGTCGCGCGGCTGGAGCGCCGCATGGCGGCGACCCGCGCGGATTTCGAGCGAGCGGCGGCGTCACTCGCGCACGAGCTCGACGCCCTGCCCGCCCGGCTCGCGGGCGCGCAGGCCGAGGTCGCCGCGCGCGCCCGCGCCGCGGAGGTCGGCGCGGAGCGCAAGGTACGCGCCGCGGTCGCGGAGGCGAGCGAGCTCCGGGTCGGGCTCTTGGGCGCGCGGCTCGGAGCGGAGCTCGCGCCTCTCCGCCGTTTCGTCACCGAGCTCGAGGCGTCTCGGACCGCGTTCACGCGCTGGTCGCGATCGCTGCGCCGCCAGGCGGGGCGCTACGCCGATCGCGTCCCCGCGCCGCCGCCCCTGCCGGCGATTCCGCTCGCGGTGAGTGAGCTCGCGCGGCTCGACACGGCGACCCTGATCGAGCGCCTGACCAGCGACACGCGCGTGCCGACGCCTCGGATCGACTTGCCGCGCTTCCCGGCACCGGTGCCGCCGACGCTTCCCACCCTCGAGCTGCCGATGCTGCCGTCGCCGCCGTCACTTCGCCTCCCGGGCACGATCGAGATCGCCGAGACGAGCGTGACGGGGGCACCCACACGCCTCAACACCTTCGATCAGAACGTCCCCGGTTTCAGCGTGACCTTCCTCCTGCTCGGAATGCTGCTCGGCGTCTCGCTCGGCCTCCTCGACGAGCGCGACTGGGGAACGTTCGCCCGCCTGCGGACGATGCCGATTCCGCTCGACGTCACGCTGATCGCGAAGCTTCTCACGCGCTTCGTCGTGGGCGTCGCGCAGATGGTGATCCTGCTGTTGGTCGGACGCGTCGTCTTCGACGTGTCGCTCGGACCGCAGCCGGCAGCACTCCTATTGCCGACGGCCGGCATCGTCTTCGCCGGCACCGCGTTCGGCCTGGTCGTCGCCGGGCTCGCGAGCTCGCGCGAGGCGGTGCTGCCGCTCGGCTCGATCGTGATCGTGACGATGGCGGCGGTCGGAGGATGCTGGTGGCCGATCGACCTCGAGCCGCGCTGGATGCAACGGGTGGCGCTCGCGTTTCCCACGACGTGGGCGATGGCGGCGTACAACGATCTGATGATCCGACGGCAGACGTTCGAGGCCGCGCTGCGGCCGACTGCCGTGTTGCTCGCGTTCGGGCTCGCGTACCTCGCGCTCGGGCTCGCACTCTTCCGCCGTCGCGGCGTGCTCACGCGTTGAGACTCCGCATGCGCGCGCGCATGCGGAGTCTCGGTTGACGCGACGCGGGCGCTGTTTTACGTCTCGACGCGGATCGCCGCGCTGGGCGCGGCTTTGCCGCGATCGAAGACCGATCGCGAGGGAGAGGGGCGGCATGGAAATCCTGGGTGGACTCGGGTCGAGGGGTCGGTCGGTGGTCTTGGTCGCGGCGTGGTCGGTGCTGAGCGCACTCGCGCCGAACGTCGCGAACGCGATCACGCGCAACGTCGACAACACGGTGTCGTGCAGCGACACGGCACCGTGCACGTCGACACCGTGCTGCACGATCCAATTCGCGATCGACACCGCGGTCAACAGCGACGTCGTGCAGGTAGCGGCCGGCACCTACCCCGAGAACCTGACGCTCGGGAAGAACATCATCCTGCGCGGCGCTCAAGCCGCGAATCCCGCGTGCGACCGCGTCGACGTCGAGACGACCGTCGCGCCGGCCGCGGGCGTCGCGCTGACGCTGACGACCGGCTCGTCCAGCGCCACCGTCGACGGCTTCACCTTCTCCGGCGGCACGCGCGGCATCGCGACCGACGCCGGACCCCTGAACCGCTTGAAGATCCTCAACAACCGCATCGTCGGCTTCACCGACAGCGGCGCGTTCTTCGCGCTCGGCGCGCCGACCCTCCGCTTCGAGCAGAACGAGATCGACGGCTCGAGCGCGACCGGCACGAACGGCCTCTTCCACCTCGACGGCAACAACGACTACGACGGGCTCGCCTTCCGCGACACCTGCGTACGGAACGGCGTGAACACGTACGGGTTCTTCGTCGACGGCGACCACAACATCGGCTCGAACGTCGATGCCGGGAATCCCCTGATCGAAGACTCCCGCTTCGAGAACAACCTGATCGGCGTGAGCCTCGGGGCCCAATCCGGCGACCAGCTCTCGATCGCGCGCAACAGCTTCACCGACAACGGGCTCGACGGCCTCCAGGGCGGCATGCAGAGCTCGACGATCGACACCAATGCGTTCGTCAACAACGGGCGCTACGGCCTCTTGCTGACGAGCTTCGGCAACGCCGATCCGGCGGCCGGCGCCCAAAACAACAGCATCGTCAACAACTGCATCTCGCGAAACGGCGCGGCGGGCATCTTCTACAGCGATACCCAGGCGGCGGGGACGATCGCGACCAACGTCGCGAGCGACAACAACATCTATTTCAACTTCGCGGGTGCCGTGTACGCCGGCGCCGAGACGATCGATGCCGAGAACAACTGGTGGGGCTGTCCGACGGGCGCCAACACGGGCTCGTGCGACACGGCGTCCGCCAACATCAGCACGACGCCGTTCCTGAGCACGCCGTCGGAGACCACGCCGTGCGAACCGCTGGTGGAGCCGACCCCGACGCCGACCGAGACCGACGGAGCGACACCGACCCCTGTTGCCACGCCGACCCTCACCGCGACCGCCGTCGTCACCCCGAGTGTCACCGCCACGGCTGCGCTCACCGTGACACCGACGGCGAGCACGACCGCCACCACCACGCCGGACGCGACGACGACCGCGACGACCACGCCGGTGGCAACCCTCACCGCGACGCCGGACCCGACCGCCACCGCCACGCCCGTCGCGACCCTCACCGCGACCCCCGACTCGACCGCGACCGCCACCGCCACACCCGTCGCGACCCTCACCGCGACCCCGGACCCGACCGCCACCGCCACCGCCACGCCCGTCGCGACCCTGACCGCGACCCCGGACCCGACCGCCACCGCCACCGCCACGCCCGTCGCGACCCTCACCGCGACCCCGGATCCGACCGCCACCGCCACCGCCACACCCGTCGCGACCCTCACCGCCACTTCCAGCCCGACGGTGACGGCGACCGGCACCCCGCTTCCGACGGCGACGCCGACCGCGCCGATCACCGATCCGACGCCGACGACCACGCCGGTACCGACCGACGAGCCGACCGCGACCGAGCCCGCGACGCCTGGCGCGACCCTCACCGCGACCCCGACCGCGCCGGTTCCGACGCCGACCCTCGGTGATCTGAACCACTTCCAGTGCTACGAGACGCACCGGCCGCCGCTTCGCCTCGACCCGCTGTCGCTGGTCGATCACCTCGGCGCGAGCACGGCCCGCCTCCTGCGCGGCAAGCGCTTCTGCGCCCCCGCCGACAAGAACGACGAGGACGAGACCGCACCGCTCGATGCCGATCACTTTGCGTCCTACACGATCAAGCAGACGGCGCCGCGCTTCACGCGCATCCGGGACTTCGTCGTGACGAACCAGTTCGGCACCACGACGCTCGACCTCGTGCGCCCCGAAGCGCTCCTCGTGCCGAGCGCCAAGAGCCACGTCGGACCGATCGGCAGCTACACGCCGTCGATCGACCACTTCAAATGCTACAAGGCACGTGGCCGCTTCCGCAGCGACCCGATCACGATCGACGACCAGTTCGGCTCGATCAGCGCGGCGATCAAGCGGCCCGTCCGCTACTGCGCCCCGGTCGACAAGAACGGCGAAGGCGTCATCGACGCCGGCACCCACCTCCTTTGCTACCAGGTGCGGAGCGCGGCCGGCTCACCGACCAGCGATACGCTCTACTCGCTGAATCAGTTCGGACCCGACGAGTTCAAGGTGTTCGGCGCCCGCGAGCTCTGCGTGCCGTCGACCATCCAGTAGGAACGGCGGCGCCCGGCGGGGCGCGGTGGAATTACTTTTGCTTCTCGGAACCGCGAGCGGCGCGAATACGTCGCCGCGTTCCGAGAAACGTGAGCCATCCACCCAACCACCGCCTCGCCGGGCCCAATCCCTCGCCAGCCTGCTGCCCATTCTTCGGGCAGGTGGGGACGGCGTACTGCATTGCCGGCGAGCATCCCGATCATAGGAACTCTTGATGGCCGCCGCCGCGATGCTCGAAACGAAGCAGCTCAAGATCTTCAAGACCATCGTCGAGGTCGGGAGCTTCACCCGCGCGGGTGCCCGGTTGAACCTCAGCCAGCCCGCGATCAGCCAGCACATCCGGGCGCTCGAGGAGCACCTGGGCGTCCCGGTCCTGTTGCGGGTCGGGAAGCGTGCCCGCCCGACGCCGGCCGGGGAGGTCCTGCTGCACTGCGCCGAGCAGGTGCTCGACAAGATCGAGGACGCCGAGCGGCTCCTCGCCGAGCAGGGCGTCGGGGGCGGCGGCGTCATCCGGATCGGCGGCGGCGATGCCGTCTGCCAGCACCTGCTCCCACCGGTCATGAAGGAGTTCCTCGACCAGTTCCCGCGCGTCCACCTGCACGTGAGCTCGGGCCACGGCAATGCGACCGTCGCGCGCGTGCTCGGAGGCGAGCTCGACCTCGGGCTCGTCACGATGCCGGTCGAGACCGACCGCATCCGCGTGACCGAGGTCGGACGCGACGAGCTGGTCGCGATCGTGCGTCCCGATCACGCCTGGGCCGAGCGCCGGCGCATACAGGCGTCGGATTTCATCGACGAGCCGCTCATCCTCTACAACCGCGAGAGCCGCATGACCGACGTGCTCCTGCGATTTCTCCTCGAGGAAGGCGTCTTCCCGCGCGTCTCGACCGAGGTCGATCAGGTCGTCGTCGTGAAGGAGCTCGTCCGGCTCGGCGTCGGCGTGGCGGTGCTGCCGGCGTGGACCGTCCGGTCGGAGGTCGAGAGCGGCATCCTGCGCGCGCTTCCCGTCGGCACGCAGGGGCTCACCCGCTCGTGGTGTCTCGCGGCCCTCGACAACGGCGCCCAGCCCGCCGCGCTGAAAGCGATCGTCCGGCTCTGCGTAGACCAGCTGCCGCGATTGCTGACCGGTCTGATGGCCGCGCTCGACGTGGTGGGCACGCTGGCCGCGACCTGAGCGAGCGCGAGTCGCCGGAATGAAAAAGGGGAGCGGCGCGCGTAGCGCCGCTCCCCTTTCGCGTTTGCGCGAGCTCCCGCCCGTTTACGGGCCTGGCGGTGGCGGCAACGTGAACGAATCCGAATCCGTTGCGGCCCCCGAGGTGGCGGTGATCGTGATGCCCGTCCCCGCCGATGCCACTGGGTACGTGACGCAGGCGTGTGCGACGCCCGGCTGGTTCAGCACCGTGATCCCCGTCGCATCCTCGAAGTTCGACACGTCGCACGGCGGATCCGCGTCGGTCGCCGACGGGCTGCTGATGACGGCCCCTTGCGTGGGACCGGTGAGCCCGAAGAAGACGGCCGTGTCACCTGGAACCGCGTTCCCCATGCTGTCGGTCACCGTCGCCGCGATCACCGTGGTGAGCGTGGCGTTGTTGTTGTCGCCGGAGCCGTTCGTGAGGAGCGCGATCGTCACGTTCGACGGCACGCCGATACCGGGCGTCGGCGAGGGGCCGCCGGTGAGCGTCGGGACCGGCGTCGACGTCGCGTTCGGCGTGGCGACGCCGCCGCCGGGCGTGAACGTCGGAACGGGCGTCTGGCCGCTCCCCGGGGTCGACGTCGTGCACGCCGACGTGTCGAAGTTGCAGCTCGACGTGCAGGCGAGCGTCCCGCCGGTGAAGACCGGGTTCACGGTCTGGCAGGTGTTGTTGGCGAGATCGCTGCCGTCGCACTGCTCGGTCAGCGACACCGTGATCGTCATGTCCGCTGCCCCACCCGCCGAGTCGAAGACCTGGAAGGCGTGCGTAGCGCCGTCGTTGTCGGTGGTCTCGGCACGACCGTTGCCGCACCCGACGGCCACGACGTAGGCGATGTTCTGGCCGGAGTCCTTGCAGACGTTCGCCGGCGTCGGCGACCCGTCGTTGCAGTCCGCGTCGGTGGAGCAACGCGCCCCGCCGCAGTTGGTGCCCTGACAGCTCGCGAGGCACCGCTTGATCGCGCCGAGACAGACGTTCGCCGGCGTGGACGATCCGTTCGCGTTGCAGTCGCCGTCGCTCTGACAGGGGCTGCCGATGCAGAGCAGGCCGCCGTTCTCGGTGCAGCCCGGCATGCAGGTCTGACCGAAGCTGCCGCTGCCGATCCCGCTCGTCGGATTCGAGAGCGCGTACGGCGGGGTGCCGCCGACCACGGTGAAGAAGAGCACCGTGCCGAAGATCGGATCGCCGAGGTTGATCTCCGACGGGATCACGCCGAGCTGCTCGGCGTCGATGAAGCCGACGTCGTACAGCGTGATCTGCACCTGCGCGCGGAGCGCGAACGCCTGCGGGGCCGTCGCGAAGATGGCGCCCGTGCCGACGATCGCGCCGGTGCCGGTCGGCGTCGAGCCGGCGACGGCGATGATGTCGGCGCGGCCGTTGCTGTCGGTGACGGCGATTCCGATGATGTTGTCCGGCGGTTGACCAGGAATGAAGGTGATGTCCTCCAGATCCGTCGAGAACGTGATCGGGATCCCGGAGATCCCGCGGCCGAACGCGTCGGTCAGCACCGCGACGAGTCCGATGCGATCCGACTTGTTCGCGTCGACCTCGGTCGGGTCGACGTTCAGCGTCAGCCGTCCCGTGTTGTTGCTGTTGCGGATGAACTGTTGGTCCGTTCCGCCCTTGCTACCGCCGCCGCCGCCGGTGCCGCCGCAGCTCGCGATCAACGCCGCGAGCGCGAGCGCCGCGGCGCTTCCCATCATCCATTGCGTTCCACGCATCGTCGTCCTCCCCTCCGGTCCACTCACAGCAACGGTTCCACGACGCGAACCGGGAAACTGATCTCGTTCGTGTCGAACGAGTCACCGCTGTCGCTGATCGCCGTAATGGTCATCACGACGGTCATGTCGAACGGCGGATCCGGCAGGAGCGTCTGGTTCTGGTTGATGAATGCCAGGACGTCCGAACGCACGAAGATCGTCTGCGAGAAGCTCTTCGAGGGCGTCCGCACACCGTCGTCGTCGACCGCCGCGGGCGGCAACGAGATCGCGAGCGGCACCGAATCCGTCACGACCGGGTTGTTCAACAGCGCCCCGGGAATGAAGATCTCGACCTTCACGGTCTGGACGTTCACCGACTGGTCCATGTTGTTCTCGAGGCCGAGGAAGCCGCCGTCGAGATCCCCGTCGGCGTTGTTGTCGGCCGGCACGGTGGTCGTGACGCCGAGGACGACCGTTCCGCCCGTGTCACCGAACGCCTCTTCGTCGTTCGGGAGCTGATCCGCGGCCGGCGCGACCTGTTCCTGGGTTTCCTGGAAGACACCGGAAAATCGCAGCGCGACACCGTTGTCGTTGGATCCTCCACCGCCTCCGCCACACCCGGCAAGCGCGATACACGCCGCCAACGTCAAGATCCGAGATCGTCTCATACCCTCACCCTCCCCTTCATCGCGATGTCGTGCTGTTCAAACGTAACGAACGATGTCCTCACATGTGAGTCGCTCGAACTTGGTTCTGCCGATGGCTTCCAGACAGACGAACTTGATGGTGCCGCCGAGTGCCTTCTTGTCGGTGCGCATCGCGAGCGCGAGCGCCTCGCGACGGAGATCGCCGGGAATCTCCATGGGGAGCCCGCAACGCTCGACGAGGCGCGTGACGCGCTCGACGGTCTGGTCGTCGCAGAACCCGAGCCGGCGCGAGACGCGCACGGCCGCCACCATGCCGATCGCGACGGCCTCCCCGTGCAGAAACGTGGTGTATTCGGTCAGGCTCTCGATCGCGTGGCCGAGCGTGTGGCCGAAATTGAGGATGGCGCGGTAGTCGCCCTCGGTCTCGTCCTCCGACACGACGATCGCCTTCAGCTGGGCGCAGCGCCGGACGACGCGCACCATGAGGTCGCGGTCCTGCTCGAGGAGCGCCGGCAGTTCCTCCTCGAGGAGCGCGAAGAGATCCGCGTCGAGGATGGCGCCCGTCTTGATGACCTCGGCGAGGCCGGCGACGTACTCGCGCTGGGGCAGCGTCAGCAGGCACTCGACGTCGGAGAGCACGAAGCGCGGCTGCTTGAACGCGCCGAGCAGGTTCTTGCCGGCGGCGTGGTTGATCCCGGTCTTGCCGCCGATGGAGGCGTCGATCTGCGCGAGCAGGGTGGTCGGCACTTGCACGCACGCGACGCCGCGGAGGTAGGTCGCCGCCGCGAAGCCGGTGAGGTCGCCGACGACGCCGCCGCCGAGCGCGATCACCGCGCCGCCGCGGTCGATGCCCGCGTCGATCAGGCGGTCGTAGACGAACGCCAGCCAGGCGAGGTTCTTGTGCTCCTCCCCGTCCGGGATCTGGATGATCGCGGGATCGAAGCCGGCGCCGACGAGCGCCGTCACCGTCGGTCCCAAGTACAGATTCGCGATCGTCGAGTTCGTCACCACCGCCACCCGTTTTCCAGACCGCGTCTCCGCGAGACGCTTTCCCAACTCTCCGAGAATCCCCGCGCCCACGTAGATCGGATAGGCGCGTTCTCCCAGCTCTACGTTGACGACTTCCATCGCTCCGAGCGCGCGAGCGCCGATTGGATCTCGCCGACGACCTCGTCGGCCGTTCGTTCCGAAGTATCTACCGTGATGTCCGCGGCGGCCGCATACACGGGTCCGCGCTCCGCGAGGAGGCGCGCCACGGTGCCGCGCGGGTCCTCGCGCAGCAGCGGCCGGCTCTTCGCGTCACCGACGCGGCCGAGGATGATCTCGGGGCGCGCGGTCAGATGGATGAGGATGCCGGATTCCTGGAGATGGCGGACGTTCTCGGGATCGAGCACCGCCCCGCCGCCGACGGCGACCACCACGCTCTTCCGGCCGGCGGCATCGATCACCGCCTCGCGCTCGAACCCACGGAACACGGGCTCGCCGTCCTCGGCGAAGATCGCGGCAACGCGCTTCCCGGCGCGCTCCTCGACGAGCTGGTCGGTGTCGACGAACGAGCGCCCGAGCCGCTGCGCCAGCCGCCGTCCCACCTCACTCTTGCCCGTCCCCATGAAGCCCATCAGCACGATTGCCCGTCCCCGCATCAGAACTGCGCGATTTGTGCCAGATACCCCTCGTAGTTGCGACGAATTTCTTTGAGGGAGTCGCCGCCGAACTTTTCGAGGAAGACGTCGGCGACGACGAACGCCACGAC
>Ga0268299_1001378_pt1 | contig 44036 bp, 37 predicted proteins | sample NOBtaG_FD_193484 | JGI IMG/M metagenome (GOLD analysis project Ga0268299, IMG submission 193484) | Activated sludge microbial communities from bioreactor in Nijmegen, Gelderland, Netherland - NOB reactor | ecosystem: Engineered > Bioreactor > Aerobic > Activated sludge | place: Netherlands... | reverse complement strand
ATCCGCTGCACGACTGGCTGTCGTCGATCGAGAAGATCAAGGCCGCTGTTCCCGACGACGTGCTGGTGCTGCCGGCGCACAACGAGCCGTTCCGCGGCCTGCATGCACGGCTGGACCATCTCGCGCAGGGCCATCATCGATCGCTTGCGCGACTGCTGAGGTCGCTTGACCGGCCGAAGCGGGTGATCGACGTCTTCGGCGCGCTGTTCGCGCGCGCGATCGATCCCGCGGACGGCAGCATGCAGCTGGGTCTGGCCAGCGGCGAGAGCATCGCCAACCTGAACTACCTGATGAACCGCGGCGACGTGCGACGCGAGTTCGATGCCGACGGCGTGGCCTGGTTCTGTCGCATCGCCGCTTGAGCGTCAGGGTCCCCGACCTCACTTGAACTGCACCGGCGGGGCCTGCGCCGATCGCGGACGGCTGCCGCCGCTCACGCGGGCGGTGGTGCAACGGTACGGTCGCTGTACAGGGCCTCGCGTTCTGCGACGCCGTAGCCGAGTTCGGCGAGGATCGCCGCCGCATGCTCGCTCAGGCGCGGCGGCAGGCCCGCCACGCGCCCCGGCGTGGCGCCGAGCTTCACCGGCACGCCCAGATGGCGATGGCCGTCGGCCTCGACCGCCATCGCGCGGTGCACGGCGTGCGGCTGCGTGAGCGCCTGCGCGACGTCGTTCACCGGCCCGGCCGGCACGCCGCGGCGCATCAGCGTTTCGCACAGCGGCGCGGCCGCAAGCCCGGCCAGCGTGCGCTCGATCTCGGCGCGCAGTGCGTCGCGGTGCTGCAGGCGCAGCGCCGGGCTGGCGAAGCGCGCGTCGGCCGCGAGGTCGTCGCGGCCGACGCAGGCGCAGAAGCGCGCGAACTGCCCGTCGTTGACGATGCCGAGAAACACCTCGCCGTCGGCGGCCGAGTAGCGGTCGTAGGGCGCGATGTTCGGGTGCGAGCTGCCCATGCGCTGCGGGATGCGGCCCGAGTAGTACCAGTTGGATGCATGCGGCATCTGCAGGGCCAGCCCGCTGTCGAAGAGCGTCGCCTCGACGCGCTGGCCGCGGCCCGTGGCGGCGCGGGCGGCCAGCGCGAGCAGCACGCCGACCATCGCGTTGTAGCCGGTCAGGAAGTCGACCACCGGCACGCCCAGCCGCAGCGGGCCCGACTCGGGCGTGCCGTTGGTGCTCATCAGCCCGCAGATGGCCTGCGCCACCGCGTCGTAGCCGGGCAGTCCGCCGAGCGGCCCGTCGGCGCCGAAGCCGCTCACGCTGCAGTAGACGAGCCGCGGGTGGCGCGCCGCGAGCGTGCTCTCGTAGCCCAGGCCCCACTTCTCCATCGTGCCGGGCAGGAAGTTCTCGATCAGCACGTCGGCATCGGCGAGCAGCCGCTCGAGCAGCGCGCGCCCGGCCGGGCGCGACAGGTCGACGGCGATCGAGCGCTTGCCGCGGTTGAGCGCGCCGAAGTAGGCGTTTTCGCCGCGCTCGTCCAGCGGCGGCCCGAAGCGGCGCGACTCGTCGCCGTCGGGCGGCTCGACCTTGATCACCGAGGCGCCGTGGTCGGCCAGCATCTGCGCGGCCAGCGGGCCGGCCAGCACGCGCGACAGGTCGACCACGCGCAGCCCCGCGACCGCGCCGCGCGCCGACGCGTCAGCCACCGCCGTGCTCCGCGAGCAAGCGCAGGACCTCGGCGCGGATGGCCGGAGGGATCGCGATCGAGCGGCGCGCCTTCAGGTCGAAGAACAGCGCGGCCACGACGATCGTCGTGAGCAGCGCGCCGTCTGCCGCATCGACGATGTGGTGGACGACGTGGAACACCTTCTCGCCGACCGCGAGCACGCCGCTGCGCACCTCGATGCCGGTGCCGGCGCGCATCGGCCGGTGGTAGACGATGTCGTAGTCCAGCGCCGCCGAGCCGGTACCGCTGGCGAACAGCGCGTTGCGGTCGATCTTCATGCACAGGAAAAGGTGCGTGATGGCATCGTTGAAGCGCGCGATGTGCGCCTGCGGCGAGGCTACGCCGTCGGGGCCGCACTCCCAGCCCTCGACCGAGCCGCGGCAGGTCAGCGGCAGCGCGTCGAGCGGCGGCGCGCCCGGCGGCAGCACGTCGGCCATCGGTGCCGGCGGTTCGATGCCGGGCAGTTCGCCGGCCAGCGCCGAGGCGGCGAGATGGACGTCTTCGGGCCACGGCACGGCGCGCGTGCTGCCGGGCGCGGTCCATTGCAGGCGCGTCTCGAAGGCGGCCGACTCCACGCCCGTCTCCTGGTTGATCATGCGGCTGGCGATGTCCACCGTGCCGTCGGCGCGCACCGTGCGGAAGCCGGAGCGGACGACGTAGATGTCGCCCGCGCGCAGTTCGCGCTTGAACAGCGTGCGGTCGGCCACCGGCCACAGCGTCGCACCGGCGGTGCGCAGCCGCGAGGGCGGCAGCCCGACGCGGGCGGCCAGATGGGCCTGAGCGGCGCTCGCCTTGGCCAGGTAGTACTGCACGTTCATGTGGCCCCACTGGTCGCAGTCCCAGGGGTTGACCGCGCCGCGGCCGGTGACGAAGGTGTTCAAGCGGCAGCCTCCGCCGCCAGCCGCCGCTCCAGCGCGCGCGCGAACACGGCCGCATCGAGCGGCGTGGAGCGGCGCGCGTCGAGGTCCATGTTGACCGTGTAGACCTTGCTCGTCATCGCCACCTGCCCGGTCTCGACGTTGACGAGCCGGTGGAAGAACGTGAGCTTGCGTTCGCTGGCCTCGAGCACGCCGCTTTCCATGCGCACAAGGTCGCCGGCGCGCAGTTCCTTCAGGTACGCGATCTCCTGCTTCACCGCCGCCGGCGCCTGCCGCCGCTCGCGGACGAACGCCGGCGTGATGCCGATCGAGGCCATCACGTGCCAGGCGGCATCGGACACCTTCGAGACGTAGAACTGCACGTTCATGTGCCCGAGGTGGTCGCACTCGGAGGCCGCGACGTGGCCGAGGTGGGTCTCGACGAGCAGCGGCTGCTGCGGGTCGCTCGGCGCCGTCACTCCTCGGCCTTGTAGTTGGTTTCCTTCACGATGCGCCGCCACTTCGCCATGTCCGCCTCGATGGTGCGCCCGAGCTCGGCCGGCGTGCTGCCGACGGGGTCGTAGTTGACCTGCGCGAGGCGCTCGCGCACGTCGTCGAGCGCGACGATGCGCTTGACCTCGGCGGCGAGCTTCGAGACGATCTCCGGTGGCGTGCCGGCCGGCGCGAGGAACGCGACCCACGAGTCGAGCGTGATGCCCTTGATGCCGGCCTCCTCGAGGGTCGGCACGTCGGGCAGCAGCGGCGAGCGCTTGGGCATCATCACCGCCAGCGGGCGCAGCTTGCCGGTCTTGATGTGCTGGATGCCGATGAACGGATCGACCACCGCATCGATCTCGCCGCCGACCACCGCGGCAAGCTGCGGTGCCGTGCCCTTGTAGGGCACCAGGATGAGATTGGCCTGCAGCGCCTGCTTGAGCTGCTCGCCGATCAGGCGCAGCAGCGCCGTGCCGGCGCCGTAGCTCAGCCCGTTGGGGCGCTTGCGCGACTCGGCGGCGAACTCCTGCATGGTGCGCACCGGCAGCGCGGCATTGACGACGAACACGCCGTTCGGGTTGGCGACCAGCGAGATCGGCGCGAAGTCCTTCACCGGATCGTAGGGCGTCTTGTAGAGGATCGAGGTCAGCGTCTGCGTGCTGGCGACGGTCATCAGCAGGGTGTAGCCGTCGGGCGCGGCCTTTGCCACGGCATCGGTGCCGATGATGCCGTTGGCGCCGGGCTTGGGCTCGACGTTCACCGTCTGCTTGAGCGACTCGCTCAGCTTGGCGGCGACGAGCCGGGCGACGACGTCGGTGGTGCCGCCCGCGCCGAACGGGATGACGATGCGGATCGGCTTGCTCGGGTAGGCATCGGCGCTCCAGGCCGGCACCGCGGCGCAGGTGAAAAGGGCGAAGAAGCAGCTGAAGAGGCGGTTGAGTCGTGCGTGCATCATCGTCTCCTCACTCCGCCTTGAGGCCGGCGGCCTTCACCGTGGCGGCGACAGTCTTCAGCTCGGCGCGGTGCAGTTCGGCGAGCACTTCGGCGTCGCCTGGGCGCGGCTCCCACGAGATCGCGCGGATCTTGTCGGCCATCGTGGGCTCCTTGAGGACCGCCATCAGCTCACGCGTGAGCCGGGCGGTGATGTCCCGCGGCACGCCGGCCGCCGCGAAGAAGCCGACCCACGCGGTGTAGGTCATCTTGATTCCGGTCTCGCTCACTGTCGGCAGATCGGGGGCCAGGGAAGAGCGCTGGCCGCTCGTCAGCGCCAGGATGCGCAGGCGCCCGGCCTTGGCGTTCGGCGCGCTGCTCGACAGCGGCTCGCAGATGACGTCGATCTGGCCGCCGATGAGGTCGGTCAGCGCCTGCGCCGACGCCTTGTACGGCACCTTGGTGATGTCGACGCCGGCCACCGTCTTGAACAGTTCGCCGCACAGCAGCCCCGAACTCGTGCCGTAGGCATAGTTGAGCTTGCCCGGCGACGCCTTCGCCGCCGCGACCAGGTCCTGCATCGACTTGATCGGCGAGGCAGCCGGAACGACGAACACGAACGGCGCATCGCCCACCAGGGCCAGCGGCACGAGGTCCTTCAGCGGATCGATGGGGAAGCTGGCGTAGAGGAAGGCATTGGCGGCGACCGTCGTGCTCGAGCCGAACAGCAGCGTGTAGCCGTCGGCCGGCGCCTTGGCCAGCGTCTGCACGCCGAGCACGCCGCCGGCTCCGGCGCGGTTGTCGACCACCACGGTCTGGCCGAGCTTCTCACCCAGCAAGGGAGCGATGAGCCTTGCCATCGCGTCGGTGCTGCCGCCGGCGCCCTGCGGCACGATCAAGGTCACCGGCTTGGTGGGCCAGCCCTGGGCCTGCGCGGCGCCAATCGACGCCACCAGCGCCAGCGCGCCCAGGAACCATCTCGAGGGTGTCTTCATGCTCGTCTCCGCATTGGATGACCGGCTCGCGCCGGCGTTGGGGTAGGGCGTGCGCGGGCTTCCTCGCCGCGCACGCGTTGCCTAGAATCCGCGCGGGCCACGATCGGCCCGCCACAGGAGAAACCATGAGCGATCCCGCGGTGCTCGTCAGCCGCCGCGATCTCGTCTGCGAGATCACCCTGAACCGACCGGAGCATCGCAACGCGATGGCACCGGAACTGCTCGGCCCGTTCCAGCAGGTGATCGACGACGTCAAGATGGACCGCGAGATCCGCTGCGTGATCATCACGGGCAGCGGCGCGAACTTCTGCTCGGGCGCCGACTTCCGCAGTTCGATCCTCGACCGCCGCGGCGAGTCGCCGCAGGACGCGTCGTACGCGATCTACCGACCGTTCCTGACGATCCTCGACGTGCAAGTGCCGGTGATCGCGGCGATGAACGGCCACGCCATCGGGGGCGGCTTCGGGCTGGGGCTGGTGTGCGACATGCGCGTCGCCAACCGCGAGGCGCGCTACGGTGCCAATTTCGCGCGCCTGGGCCTGCACTCCGGCATGGCGATCAGCTATCTGCTGCCGCGCATCGCCGGCGTGCCGCGCGCCGCCGAACTGCTGTTCACCGGGCGCGTTTTCTCCGGCGCCGAGGCGGCCGATATGGGCATTGCCAACCACGCGGTGGCACCCGACCAGGTGCTCGCGCGCGCCCGCGCGATCGCCGCCGAGATCGCCGGCTGCGCGCCGGTGGCGGTGCGCATGCTCAAGCGCTCGCTGTACCGCGGCCTGTCGTGGGATCCGAAATCGGCCGGCGAGATCGAGGCGTTGCTGCAGTCGCGCACGCTGGAGATGGAGGACGCCAAGGAAGGCGTCGCCGCGCTGCTGGAAAAGCGCACGCCGCAGTTCCGAGGCGTCTAGGCCCGCGGCCGCGGCGCGCGCGGCATTGGCCTCGGCTCTCACGGGCCCGGCGCCCCGGCCACGGTGACGCCGGACGCGACCAGCGCGGCGATCTCGTCGCGCGTGAAGCCGGCTTCGGCGAGCACCTCGGCACCGTGCTCGCCCAGGTGCGGGGCCAGCCTGCGCACGTCAGGCGGCGTGCGCGACCAGCGTGCCGGTGAGCGCAGCGTGACCACCGTGCCGTCGGTCGGATGCTGGTGGCGCTCGAAGAAGCCGACCGCCCTCAGGTGCGGATCCTCGAGCAGCGATTCGAGCGTTTGCAGCGGCCCGGCGGGCACGTCGGCCGAGGCGAGGATGTCGAGCCACTGGGCCGTGGTGCGCGTGCGGAACGTGGCGTCGAGCCAGGCGTAGACCGCGGCCGAATGCTCGGTGCGAGCGCGCAGGTCGGCGAACCGCGGATCGTTCATGCGCCCGCCTTCGCCGATGCTTTCCAGCACCGAGCGCCACTGGCGATCGGTGATGAGGAAGGCGCACAGGTAGCCGTCGCGCGTCTTGAACGGGCGCCGGTCGGCGCTGAGGTGGCGCTGGTAGCCGGGCGGGCCGAGCGGCGGATCGAACGAGCAGCCCATGAGGTGGTCGCCGAGCACTCCTTGCGCCAGCGTCTCGAACATCGGCACCTCGAGCGCCTGGCCCTCGCCGGTGCGCAGCTTGTGCACCAGCGCGCCGAGCACCGCATTGACGAGCGCGATGCCGGTGTAACGGTCCGCCATCGCCATCGGGATGTAGCGCGGTTCGCCGCCGCCCGCGCGCTCGAACAGGCTCGGGATCGCCGTCATGCCCTGCATCAGGTCGTCGAGCGCGGGACGGGCGGCGTAAGGGCCGTCCTGCCCGAAGCCGACGGCGCCGACGTAGATGATGCCGGGATTGACGGCCGCGAACGCCTCGTAGCCGAGGCCGAGCCGGGCCATCGCGAGCGGGCGGACGTTGTAGACGAAGATGTCGGCCTTCGCCGCCAGGCGCAGCAGCGCATCGCGTCCGCCGGGCTGCTTGAGGTCGAGCACGATGCTGCGCTTGTTGCGGTTGTTCTGCTGGAAGATGCCGCCCATCCCGGGGCTCGGCGCGGGCCCGATGCCACGAACGACGTCACCTTCGCGAGGCTCGACCTTGATCACGTCGGCGCCCATGTCGCCGAGCAGCTGGGTGGCGAACGGCCCGAGCAGGAAGCCGCTCAGGTCGAGCACGCGGATGCCGTTCAGGGCGCTCATCGGCTTCCTCTTTCCGCGTCCGGTGCCGTTGGCTCAGACTCTCAGCCGGGCGACGTGCAATCGACGACGGCCTGCCAAGCCGAGCGCAGGCCGCGCTGGCGCAGGTTGTCGACGAGCGCGCGCGCCCATGCAGCTTCGGCGCCGTGCTCGTCGCGCCATGCCTGCAGGCGCAGCGTGCTGAGGTGCAGGGCGTGCTCGGCGGTGATGCCGATGGCGCCGTGCAACTGGTGCGCGATGCGCACTGCGAGCCCGGCCGCCTCGCCGGCGCGCAGCTTGGCCGCGGCCGCCGCGGGGACGAACCAGGGCGTGCCCTCGGCCTTCGCCGCCGCGCGCACCGCGACGCGCGCAGCCGCGGCTTCCTCGGCGAGCTGCGCCAGCTGGTGCTGCACGGCCTGGAACTGGCCGATCGCACGACCGAACTGAACGCGTTCGCCGGTGTAAGCCAGCGTCAGCGCCAGCACGCGGCCGAGCGCGCCGGCGATCTCGGCCGCAGTGAGCACGGCGGCGCGCGCGCGCACGTCGGCAACCCGCAGCCCGGGCAGCCGCGCGCAGGCGAAGCCGGGAGTGCGCAGAGTGAGCGCGCGCGCGCTCACGCGCGCCGCGGGTTCGACGCCGCGGGCCGCAGCAGGCTGCACCTCGAGGGCATCGCGCGGCAGCCACAGCAGGCATGCGTCGGCGTCTGCCACGCCGCCGACGAGCGCCACGTGCCGCGCCTGCGCGGCCCACGGCACGCCCGGCTCGTCGAGCGTCAGCGTCGCGCCGCCGCGCAGCGCGGCTGGGTCGGCAGCGGTGAACGCGACGGCGACCGGCTCGGGAGTTGCGGCGCCGAGCCCGGCCTGCGCGCGCAGCCAGCCGGCCAGCAGTGCTTCGGCGAGCGGCAGCGGCACGCTGAACGCGCCGGCGCGCTCGAGCAGCGCGCAGGCATCGAGCCAGTCGCCGCCGGCGCCACCGGCGGCCTCGGGAACCAGCAACTGGTGCGCTGCGAGGGCCTCGACGTCGGTCCACAGCGCCTGTGCCCACGGGGCGCCGGGAGCGGCATCGGCGGCGCCGCAGCGCTGGCCGAACAGGCGTTCGGCGGCTTCGGCCAAGGGGCGGGCGAGGTCGCTCATCGGGACTGAAGATGCTTGGCGATCATGTTGCGCAGCACTTCGTTCGTACCGCCGCGCAGCGTGTAGGTGGGGGCGAGCGGAAACGCGCCGGCGAGCAGAGCCTCGAGCGTGGCGTCGCCGGCGATGCGCGCGTCGGCGACCATCGCCTCGCGCACGATCTCGAGCGAGTCGCGCTCGAAGTTCGTTCCCAGGTCCTTGACCATCGCCGCCTCGATGACCGGCGAGCCGCCCGCCTCGAGCGCGCCCCAGATGCCCAGGCACATGTTGCGCAGCGTGATCAGACGGGCGAGCAGGCGTCCGGCGGCGATGTCACCGGCCGACGGCGCGGCGTCGAGCACGAGCCGCAGGCAGCGCTCGACGATCGGCATGGTGCTGAGGAAGCGTTCGGGACCGCTGCGCTCATAGGCCAGTTCGCTGGTCACCTGTTTCCAGCCGTCGCCGGTGTTGCCGACCAGCCGGTCGGCCGGCAGTTCGACGCCGTCGAAGGTCACTTCATTGAAGTGATGGCTGCCGTCGAGCATGCGGATGGGGCGAATCGTCACGCCCGGCGCCTTCAGGTCGACGATGAACTGGCTCAGCCCGGCGTGGCGCGCCTTCGGGTCGAGCGGCGCGGTGCGGCACAGCACGATGGCGTGGTGCGCGACGTGCGCGCCGCTGGTCCACACCTTCCGTCCGTGCAGCCGCCAGCACCCGCCGGCGTGTTCGGCGCGCGTGCGCACCGAGGCCAGGTCGGAGCCGACGTCGGGCTCGCTCATGCCGATGGCGAACCACGTCGTTCCAGCGGCGATTCGCGGCAGGAACTTCCGGCGCTGCGTCTCGGTGCCGAAGCGCATCAGCAGCGGCGCGCTCTGGCGCGCCCCGATCCAATGCGCGCCGACGGGGGCGCCGGCGGCGAGCAGTTCCTCGTTGATGGTCAACGTGTCGAACGCACTGCCGCCGCGCCCGCCCCAGGCCACCGGCCAGTGGTAGCCGATCCAGCCGCGCTCGCCGAGCTTGCGGCTGAAGTCGCCGGCCAGGCCTTCGGTCCACGAGTTGCTCTGCGGGGCGAAGCCGCCGCCGCGGGTTTCCGCGGCCAGAAACTCGCGGACCTGGCGTCGCAGGCTTGCCGTGGCCGCGCCGACGGCGGGCAGGTCGAAGTCGGAGTCCAGGAACAGCATGCGGGCTGGCAATGAGGGGCCGGTGCGGGTATTCTACCAACCGACCGTTAGTTTTGCGTTCCAGACCAACCCCGATCGAACTGCCATGTCCAACCGCTCCCTCGACGATCTGAACCCCGGCGACGTGTTCAAGAGCTACGGCCGCACCGTCACCGAGACCGACATCGTGCTCTTCACCAGCCTGGCCGGGTTGAAGCTGCCGATCTTCATCAACGAGGAGTTCGCGAAGAAGCACACCGACTTCGGCGGGCGCATCTGCCCCGGGCTGCTGACCGCGACGATCGCCGCGGGAATGATGGAGGAGATCCTCGGTCCGGCGACGATCGCCGCGCTGGAGTTGACCGACTTCAAGTTCCCCGTGCCGGTGCGGCCGGGCGACACGCTGCGCGCCGAAATCACCATCGAGGGCAAGAGGAACCTCTCCGACGGCAAGCGCGGGATCATGCACGGGCGGGTGCGCGTGTACAACCAGCGTGCCGAACAGGTGTTCGAGTTCAGCGAGAAGCTGATGATGCGCCGCGGACGCGTCGACGACCTCGTCTGAGGCGTCGGTCGCCGATGCAGACCGACCCGACGCAGGACGCAGCGTGATCTTCCAGGACGCCGGCTTTTCGCTGCCCGAACTGCCCGCCGAAGTCGAAGCGCTGCGCGCGGAGGTGCGCACGTTTGTGCGCACCGAGATCGAGGCCGAGGGCTTCGTGCCCGCGTGCAACGCCTGGATGGACGGCTTCGATCCCGCGTTCTCGCGCCGTCTGGCGCAGCGCGGCTGGGTCGGCATGACCTGGCCCAGGCGCTACGGCGGCCACGAGCGCGGCGCGTTCGAGAACTTCGTCGTCAACGAGGAACTGCTTGCCGCCGGCGCGCCGGTGGCTGCGCACTGGGCCGGCGTGCGCCAGACGGGCCCGCTGCTGATGCGCTTCGCCAACGACGCGATCAAGGATTACTTCCTGCCGCGCATGGCGCGCGCCGAGCTGTTCTTCGCCATCGGCTTGAGCGAGCCCGACGCCGGCTCCGACCTCGCCCAGGTGCGCACGCGCGCGCGCGCGGTCGACGGCGGCTGGGTCGTCAACGGCCGCAAGATCTGGTCGAGCGGCGCGCACCGGGCCCACTGGATGATGGTGTTCTGCCGCACCGGCGGCGAGGCCGAAGGCGACCGCCGCGGCGGCTTCAGCCAGCTGATCGTCGATCTGAAGGACCCCGGCGTCACCATCCGCCCCATCCACATGATGAACGGGGCGCACCATTTCAACGAGACCGTCTTCGACGACGTGTTCGTGCCGTCGGAACGGCTCATCGGCCAGCCGGGCGACGCCTGGTCGCAGGTGGTCAGCGAACTGGGCTACGAGCGCAGCGGGCCGGAGCGCTTCCTGAGCGTCTTTCCGCTGCTGGCGGCGCTCGTGCGGCTCGCGGCAGCCCGCCCGGACGAGCGCCGAGTCGTTGCGGTCGGCCAGTTGACGGCGCGCCTGTGGACGCTGCGCCGCATGTCGATCGCCCTCTTGATGCTGCTGGCGCGCGGCCAGTCGCCCGAGGTCGAGGCGGCGCTCGTCAAGGACCTCGGCACGCGCTTCGAGCGCGAGGCCGTCGAGATCGCGCGCGGCCTCGCGGCGCATCGTCCCGGCAAGGACACGCACGACTTCGACGCCCAGCTGGCCAAGTGCCTGCTGGTGGCTCCGGCGTTCACCCTGCGCGGCGGAACGAACGAGATCCTGCGCAACGTCGTTGCGCGCAGCCTGGGACTGCGATGAGCGAAACGAAGGCGGCGCTGGTGCGCACCGCCGAACGCCTGTTTGGGGCCTTCTGCCCGCCGGCGGTGGTGAACGCGGCCGAGCAGGGCACGTGGCCCGAGGCGCTGTGGAAGGCGCTCGCCGACGCCGGTCTGCTGCACGCGTGGCTGCCCGAGGCGGCGGGCGGCTCGGGGCTCGCGGTGCGCGACATCCTGGTGCTGCTGCGCTCCTTGGGCGCTGCGGCCGCGCCGGTGCCGCTGGCCGAGACGCTGCTCGCCGGCTGGCTGCTGCACCGCGCCGGCCTGCGTGCGCCCGAAGGTCCGCTGAGCATCGCTCCGGTCGCCCCGGACGAGCGCATCGTCCTGCGCCGCAGCGGCCGCGGCTTCCAGCTCGCGGGCGCGGCGCGCCTCGTGCCCTGGGCCGCGGCATCCGCTCGCATCGCCGTCGTCGGGCGCAGCGGGAGCGACGAATGGGTGGCGCTCGTGGATGGCGCGCGCTGCCGCATCGCGCCGGGGCACAACCTGGCCGGCGAGCCGCGCGACGCGGTGGATTTCTATGGCGTCGCTGTCGATGCCGCCGACGTCGCCGCCGTGCCGGCCGGCACGGCCGGCGATGCGTGGGCGCGCGGGGCCCTGCTGCGCGCCGCACAGATGACCGGCGCGCTCGAGAAGGCGCTCGCGCTGAGCCTGCGCTACGCCGGCGATCGGGTGCAGTTCGGCAAGCCGATCGGCCGTTTCCAGGCCATCCAGCATCAGCTCGCGCAGATGGCGGCCGAGGTCGCCGCGGCCTGCGTCGCGGTCGATGCCGCCGGCCAGGCCCTCGACCGCGGCGCCGGCCTCGCCGAGATCGGTTGCGCCAAGCTGCGCGTCGGGGAGGCCGCCGGGGTCGTCGCGGCGTTCGCGCACCAGATCCACGGCGCGATCGGCGTCACCTTCGAGCACGTGCTGCACCACTCGACGCGCCGCCTGTGGAGCTGGCGCGACGAGTTCGGCAGCGAGACCGCCTGGGCCGGCTACCTCGGTCACTGGGTCCTGCAGAGTCCCGAGGCCTACTGGAGCGCGCTGACCTCGCCGCACGGGCTGCCGGCCGGCGCCACCCCGCTCCGTGACCGCGCCCCGGGCGATCCGTCCGAGCACTGAACCACGGAGCACCCATGACATGAGCACACCCCTGGCACTTTCCGGCGTGCGCATCCTGGACCTGACCGAACTGCTGCCCGGCCCGTTCGCAACGCAGATGCTGGCCGACATGGGCGCCGAAGTGATCAAGATCGAGCGGCCCGGCGTCGGTGACAACGCGCGCAACCTGCTGCCGGGCACGTTCCGAATGGTCAACCGCGGCAAACGCAGCGTGACCCTCGATCTGAAATCCCCGGACGGCCGGGCGGCGCTGCTGCGCCTGGCCAAAGGCGCCGACGCGCTGCTCGAGGGCTACCGCCCCGGCGTGATGAAGCGGCTGGGCCTCGACTACGACACGCTGGCCGCGGCGGCGCCGCGGCTCATCTACGTGTCGATCTCCGGCTTCGGCCAGACCGGGCCGCTGCGCGACGTTCCGGGGCACGACCTCAATTACAACGCGGTCGCGGGCGTGCTGGCGCTGTGCGGCAGCCCGGACGGCCCGCCGGAGCAGGCCGTTGGCGTGCCGGTCGCCGACCTCAGCGGCAGCCTCTATGCCGTCACCTCGCTGCTGGCGGCACTCATGCTGCGCCAGAAAACCGGCCGCGGGCAGTTCCTCGACGTGTCGATCACCGATGCGGTGTTCACGATGGTCGGGCCGCGGCTGGGCAGCGTGCAGGACACGCCCGGGTTCGCCAAACGGCATGTGCTGCGCCGCACCGGCTACGGGGTGTACGCGACGCGCGATGACCGCTTCGTCGCGCTGGGTGCCATCGAGGACCACTTCTGGGCCCGGCTGGTCGAGGTGCTGGCGATCGAGGAACTGGCCGATCCGCGTTTCGCGCGCTCGGCCGCCCGCTGGCAGGCCGCCGACCGGCTGGACCCACTGATCCGCTCGCGCATGCGCGAGCGCACGCACGACGAGTGGATCGAACTGCTGACCCGCCACGACGTGCCGGTGACGACGGTGACCACGCTGGACCGCGTGTTCGACGACCCGCAACTGGCCGCGCGCGGCATGTTCCTGCAAGGCGAGGGCATGCGCTACGTGAACTATCCGGTGCCGATGCAGGGGGTCGACGCGGCCCGCCACGGCGAGGCGCCCGCGCTCGGCGCGGACAGCGCGCAAGTGCTGGCCGCCGCCGGCTGCACGCCGCAGCAGGTCGCCGCGCTCACCGGCCAGGGCCGCGCCTGAAGGCCCGCCCGATCGGCCGGCCTGCGTCGCCCCCGTCCGGGAACCCGCTTTGGCGAAAGTCCGCTTCGGGCATCTGCAAACCGCGACAGGAGGCCCAGCCATGAATGCACGGATCCCCAGGTTCCAGGAAGCACGCGCCGATACCCTCGGCTGCACCGTTCCGACCGGCTCTCCAGCCGGGATGCCGGACGCCGAATGGGCGGTGCGCTGCGACCTCGCCGCGGCGTACCGGCTGGTGGCGCTGTTCGGCTGGACCTACCTCATCGGCAACCACCTCTCGGCGCGCGTGCCCGGCACCGACGACGAGTTCCTGCTCAACCCCTACGGGATGATGTTCGAGGAGATCACCGCCTCGAGCCTGGTCAAGGTCGACCAGCACGGCAAGCTGCTCAGCGACACCGAGTACATCGTCAACCCTGCGGGCTTCGTGATCCACGGCTGCATCCATGCCGCGCGCCCCGACCTCGATTGCGTGATCCACCTGCACACGCGCGACGGCGGTGCGGTGGCGACGCAGGACGAAGGCCTGCTGCCGATCACGCAGAATGCGCTGCTGATCTACGACCAGGTCACCTACCACGACTACGAGGGCGTGGCCCTCGACATGGAAGAGCGGGCCCGCCTGCTCGCCGACCTCGGCGACAAGCGCATCATGATCCTGCGCAACCACGGCACGCTGACCGCAGGACGCACCGTCGCCGAAGCGTTCGTCACGATGTACCGGCTCGAGAAGGCCTGCGAGATGCAGATCGCGGCGCAGTCGGGAGGCGGCAAGCTGCGCGCGCTGCCGCCGGCGGTGGTGCAGGGCACCATCGAGACGGGCAAGCGCATCTACTCCAAGGGCGGCCTGTCGCCCGAAGGCGCACGCGAATGGAAGGCGCTGCTGCGCAAGCTCGAGCGCGACGACCCCGGCTACAGGCAGTGAGTCGCGGTGGCGGCGCCATGCGTCGCCCCGCCGGCCAACAAGAAGACGCAAGAAGACGCAAAGGAGACACCATGGTTCGCATCTTTCTGTGCTCGCTGTTCGCCGCACTGGCCCTCGCCGGCCCGTCGGGCGCCCAACAGGACTATCCAAACCGCCCGATCCGCCTGGTGGCGCCGTTCGCTGCCGGCGCCACGCTCGACATCACCGCGCGCATCGTCGGCGAGCAGCTGGCCGAGGTCTTCGGCAAGCAGGTGATCGTCGAGAACAAGCCCGGCGCCAGCGGGCTGCTCGGCAGCGGCGTGGTCGCCAAGGCGCCGCCCGACGGCTACACGCTGCTCCTGTTCACGCCCAGCAGCATGTTCTCGAGCATCAGCCTGTACACGCAGATGCCGTTCGACCCGACGAAGGACCTGGTGCCGGTGGCCAAGATCGGCAACACCGACTTCGTGCTGATCTCGGGCAACGACCTGCCGGTGAAGACGCTTCAGGAGTTCGTCGCGCTGGCCAAGGCGTCACCGTCGAAGTACACGCTGGGCTACAAGTCGCTGACCGCGCAGCTCACGGTCGAGTGGCTCAAGCAGGCGGCCGGCATCGACGTGCGCTCGATCCCCTACAGGGACGGCGCCGCCGCGTTCGTCGATCTGGCCAGCGGCCAGCTCTCGGCCATGGTCGAGCCGGTGCCTTCGTCGATCGGGCAGATCAAGGCCGGGCGCGTGAAGGCGATCGCCGTCTCGGCGAGCCAGCGTTCGGCGGCGCTGCCCGACGTGCCGACCGTGATCGAGTCGGGCTACGCCGGGATCGACACCAGTGTCGAGGCGGTGGTCTACGCCCCGGCGGGGACACCGGCGCCGATCATCGCCCGGCTGCACCAGGAAATCAGCCGCATCGTGCAGATCGAAGCGGTGCGCGCCAAGCTCGCACAGGTCGGCATGGACGCGATGACCAAGACGCCGCAGGCGCTGACCGAAGAGGGCAAGGACGCGCCGGCCAAGTGGGGCCGCACCATCAAGCTGGCCAACATCCCGAAAGTGAACTGAACGCAACGCGGAGAACACATCATGGCACTCGGAGTTCGCAAGCTGTCGTTCGCGCTCGGCGCGGAGATCACCGGGCTGGACCTGCGCCGGCCGATGGACGCGGCGGCCGCCGCCGAAGTGCGGCGCATCTGGCTCGACAACCTGGTCGTCGTCATCCGCGACCAGGACATCACGCCGCAGCAGCAGGTTGCCTTCGGGCGCCACTTCGGCCCGCTCGACGACCACAAGAGCCTGCCCTTCTACCGCCTGGAGGGCGTGCCCGAGATCTTTCTCATCACCAACAAGCTGGTGAACGGCAAACCGTCGGAGACCAAGGACACCGGGCGGCTGTGGCACTCGGACCATTCGTTCACGACCCATCCGACGATGGCCAGCGCGCTGTACTGCAAGGAGATCCCCGAGGTCGGCGGCAACACGCTGTTCACCAACATGTACAGTGCCTACGACTCGCTGTCCGACGGGCTGAAGAAGCTGCTCGACGGCCTCGAGGCGGTACACGACATCCGCGACTACGCGCCGTTCCGCTCGCGCAACGCCGAGCAGCGCGCCGAGATGCACCGCATCAACCCGGCGGTGGCGCAGCCGGTGGTTCGCGTGCACGGCGAGACGGGACGCAAGGCGCTGTACGTCAGCGAGGCGCTGACCTTCCGCTTCGTCGGCATGACCGAGGAGGAGAGCGCGGGCCTGCTCAAGTTCCTGTGGCGGCGCTCGGTGCAGCCCGAGTTCACCTACCGCCACGAGTGGCGTCCGGGCGACCTGCTGATGTGGGACAACCGCTGCGCGATGCACATGGCGCCCGCCGACTACGCGCCGGGCCAGCCGCGGCTCATGCATCGCATCACGATCCTCGGCACGCCGTGCGGGCGCCTGTACAGCGAGCAGTCGACGGTGCGCGCGGCCGCCTGAGCGCGCGCCAGATCTTCCTCGCCCTTCGGCGCAAGCCCCGGAGTCGCGTCATCGCCGACGATCACCGCCGTCGTGCAGATGAAGTCCGGGCGCGTGCGCGGGCTCGCGGTGGGCTCGACGAAGCGCTCGCAGCTGCTGCCCGAACTGCCGACGATGGCCGAAGCCGGCGTGCCCGGCTTCGAGGGCTATTCGTGGCTGGCGATCGTCATGCCGGCGGGCGTGCCGAAGGAGATCGTGACCAAGATGCAGGACGAGGTGCTGCGCATCATCGAGCTGCCCGACGTGAAGGAGAAGATGCTCGCCGGCGGTCTGGAGCCGCTGCCGCTGACCGCGCCGCAGGTGGCCGAGCTGTTCCGCACCGAGATGGCCAAGTGGGGCAAGGTCATCAAGCAGGCAGGGCTGAAGATCGAGTGAGGATCCGGCGTGCCGCCTTCAGTTCTGCTGCGGCAGGTTCGCTTCCTTGTACACGCGTGCCCACTTGGCGATCTCGCGCGCGACCATGTCGCGCAGTTCCTCCGGCGTGCTCGTCGCCGGCTCCATGCCGACCTGGGCCAGCCGCTCGCGCACCTCGGTGTTCTGCATGGCGCGCAGGATCTCGGCGTGCAGCTTCGCCAACCGGTCCTTGGGCGTTCCCGCCGGTGCGAAGAAGGCGATCCATGCGCCCGACTCGAAGCCGGCATAGCCCGATTCGGCGATCGTGGGGATGTCCGGAGAGAGTGCGCTTCGTGTTGCCGACGTCACCGCCAGGCCCTTGAGGCGCCCGGCCTTGATCATCGGCAAGCCGGAAGGCAGGGGCTCGAAGTGCGCATCGACCTGGCCACCGGCCACGTCGGTAAAGGCGTTGACCGGCGTCTTGTACGGCACCGACGTCATCTGGATCGCGGCGGTCGCCTTGAACAGCTCGCCGGTGAGCTGCGCGACGCTGGCCGCATACGAGATCGACAGCTTGCCGGGATTGGCCTTGGCCGCGGCGACGAGGTCCTTCAGAGACGCATGCGGCCCCGTGGCCGAGACCAGCAGCACGTAGGACACGCGACCGACGTGCATGATCGGGTCGAAGTCGCGCACCGGGTCGTAAGGCAGCTTGCTGAACATGCTGACCGCGATGCCGTGCGTGCCGTTGGACGCCAGCACGATGGTGTAGCCGTCGGGCGGCGACTTGGCGACGGCGTCCACCGCGATCGTGCCGTTCGCGCCGGGCCGCGTATCGACGATCACCGGCTGCCCGGTGTTCTCCTGGAGCTTCTGGCCGATGATGCGCGCGATCACGTCGGTGCTCGATCCCGCGGCGAAGGGCGAGACGATGCGGATCGGTCGCTCGGGGAAGCCTTGCCCGCGCGCGGACAGCGCCAGCACGAGCGCCAGGGCGCCTGCCGTGGCGCGCAGGATGAACTGGGGCGTCTTCATCGTGTGTTCCCTCTCGTGATGCTCGATCGCAGGCGGGCGGCGGGCCCCGCCGGGCTCAGGCCGTCGACCAACTCGGCAGCGCCTTCGCGGGCGGCGCCGGCAGCGGCGTCGACGAAGTGCCCCGTCACCGGCCCGACGACCGACGTGCGCAGCATCGTGCGGATCTGCCGCGGGTCGAAGTCGGCAAGCGCCAGATGCATGGCGCAGCGGTTGTCCCACATGACGACATCGTCGACATGCCAGTGGTGCCGGTACGTGAACTGCGGCTGCACCGAGTGCTCGAAGAGGAAGCGCAGCAAGGGCCGGCTCTCGTCCTCGGTCATGTCGACGAAGCGCGTCGTCACCGCCTCGCTGACGTAGAGTGCGCGCCGTCCTGTCACCTCGTGCACGCGCACGACCGGCTGCGCGGTCGGCGGATCCATCCTGCGCTTGAGCGCGAGCTGCTCGGGCGACAGCGCCTTCACTAGGCTGTCGGCGCGCCCGAGCACGTCGTGCACCGCCCACAGCGGGTCGAGCGCCGCCCTGAGCCCTTCGGACAGCGTCTCGTAGGCGAGGTACTGATTGGCGAACATCGTGTCGCCGCCGACGTCCGGCAGCTCGCGGCAGTACAGGAACGTGCCGATCGGCGCCTGCGGCACGAAGGACCGGTCGGCATGCCACTTGCGCCCGACGGCCCGCGTGCGCGACGGCTCGTGGGCGATCTCGCGGTTGGTGACCGTCATCAGCCCGCGGCAGGCCGGGTCGACGTACTCGTCGAGCCCCTGGTAGCTGCCGAGAACCTCGAGCGCGCCGAAGCGTTCGGTGAAGGCGGCGAAGCCGAGGTTCGTCAGCCGCTGGCGCGGGAAGACGAGCACCAGGTGCTCCATCCATGCGGCAAGGATCGCCTCCAACGTGGCGGCGTCGAGGCGCGACAGGTCCGCGCCGAGCACCTCGGCCCCGAGACCGTGGGCCAGGCGGCGAATCTCGATCGGCATGCTTCGTCCTCCCTGCGTGGCCGGCCGCGACGCGGGCGGGCCGGAAGTTGAGCAACGTATATCACCTGGCGGTTGACCGTTAGGTGGCCTTCCCCGATTGACGGCGCCGCCGCGCGGTCGGCCGCACGGCGGCGCCCGCGGCTCACTCGGCGCGGATGTTGCCTTCACGGATGACCTTGCCCCATTTCGCGCGGTCGGCCGCGACCAGCGCGGTCAAGTCGTGCGCCGAGCCGGCACCCGGTTCGGCATTGCCGGCAGCGATGCGCTGGCGGCCCGCCGGGCTTTCCAGCGCCTGCGTGACTTCGGCGTGCAGCCGGGCGACGATGGCCGGCGGCGTGCCCGCGGGGGCGAACAGAGCCACCCACGACACCACCTGATAGCCCGCCAGCCCGGCCTCCTCGAGCGTCGGGACGGCGGGCAGGGCGCCCGCGCGGCGCGGCCCGGTGACGGCCAGCGGGCGCAGCTTGCCGGCCTCGATGTGCGGCAGCGCCGGCGGCAGATTGCTGAACATCATCTGCACCTGGCCGCCGATCAGGTCGGTGAGCGCCGGGCCGGTGCCTTTGTACGGCACGTGCACGATGTCCACGCCGGCCAGCCGCTTGAACAGCTCGCCCGACAGGTGCTGCGACTGGCCGTTCCCTGCCGAGGCGAAGTGCAGCGTGCCGGGCCGCGCGCGCGCCAGGCGGATGAGCTCCTCGAGGCTGTGCGCCGGCACCGCCGGGTTGACGACCAGCACGTTGCCGAAGGTCGCCAGGATCTTGACCGGAACGAGATCGCGGTCGGCGTCGTAGGGCACCTTGCCCTGCTGCAGCAGCGGCGTGATGACGATGGGGCCGATGTTGCCGGCCAGCAACGTGTAGCCGTCGGGCGCGGCCTTGGCGACGAAGTCGGTGCCGACGATGCCGCCGGCTCCCGCCTTGTGCTCCATCACCGCCGGCTGGCCCCAGGCGGAGCGGAAACGCTCGCTGAGCAGTTGCACCACGGTGTCGGTGAAGCCGCCCGGCGCGGTCGGCACGACGATGCGGATCGGGCGCGCCGGGTAGTCCTCGGCGGCCGCGACCGCCGGCAGCGCGAGCGCGAGCAGGCAAGCCGCAAGACGCAGCATCGTCATCGCCGCCCTGTCGTTCATGCCCGCCGGATCAGCCCGCGCGCGGCACGATCAGCGCATCGAGCGCCAGCACGCCGCGGCCCTTCGGCAGCACCACCAGCGGGTTGATGTCGATGCTCTCTATCGCCTCGGCATGCGCCGCGGCGTACACCGACAGCGCCGTGATCGCCTGCGCCAGCGCCTCCTCGTCGGCCGCCGGCTGGCCGCGCACGCCGGCCAGCAGCACGCGCCCCTTCACCTCCGCGATCATTGCCCGCGCCTGTTCGACGCCGAACGGCGCGACACGGAAGGCGACGTCCTTGAACGCTTCGACGAAGATGCCGCCGACACCGAACATGACCACGGCGCCGAACACCGGGTCGCGGGCCACGCCGAGGATGGTCTCGACGCCCTTGCCCGCCATCTGCGCGACGACGACGCCTTCGAGCCGCGCCCGCGGGGCGCGCGTGCGCGCCCGCTCCATCAGCGTGGCGTAGGCCTCGCGCACCTGCGCCTCGTCGGCCAGGCCGACGATGACGCCGCCGATCTCGCTCTTGTGCGCGATGTCGGCCGAGGCGATTTTCAGCACCACGGGATACCCCAGCTCGCGCGCGGCGCGCAGGGCAGCCGCCTCGTCGGCCGCGACCCGCTCGCGCACGACGGCGATGCCGGCGCTGGCGAGCACCGCCTTGGCCTCGACCTCGTTGACCGCGCGCGCCGGCGGCGGCAACGCGCCGGCGGGCAGGGTGGGCGGCGACTGCCGCGCGCCGGCGCGCGCCTGCTCGCCGTAGTGCACCAGCGCGGCCGCCGCGCGCACGGCGCGCGTGGGCTCGTCGAACAGCACCACGCCGGCGGTCTCGAAGAGCTTGCGCACCTCGGGCGACGCCAGCGCCGAGACGATCACCGCCCGGTCGGGGAAGCGCTGCAGCACCTTCTTAAGCTGCTCGAGCAGCTTGCTGCTGAGCTCGACCACCTGGCCGACGCTGGACAGGAAGGCGACGATCACGTCGTAGCGCCCGGCCTCGAGCATCAGCTCGAAGTTGCGCTCGAACAGCGACAGGTCGTTGACCAGCTGCGCCGTCATGTCCACCGGGTTGCGCGGCCCGCAGAACGGCAGGATGGCCTTGAGCTTGCGCTGCGCGTCCTCGGGCATCGGCGCGACGTCGAGCGCGCAGTCGTCGGCCACGTCGGCCATCAGCGCGCCGACGCCGCCCGAGACGGTGAGCAGCCCGGTGCGCCGGCCCTGCGGCACCGGCACGGGCTGCGAGGCGGCATAGGCGACGTCGAACAGCTCGTCGATGCTGCGCGCGCGCAGCACACCGAACTGGCGGAAGACCCCATCGTAGACCGCGTCGGATCCGGCCAGCGACGCGGTGTGCGAGGCCGCGGCCTGCGCGCCGGCCTCGGAGCGGCCGACCTTCATGACGACGACGCGCTTGCCGTTCTCGCGGGCGAGAGCCAGCGCGTCGAAGAGGCGCTGGCGGTCGGTGGCCGCCTCGAGGTAGCCGACGATGACCTGGGTGCCGTCGTCGCGCGCGAAGTGATCCACGCAGTCGGCGAAGTCGACGTCGCTCTGGTTGCCGGTGGTGACCCACAGGTTGAGGCCGAGGCCGCGCTGGCGGATGAGCGACAGGCAGTAGCCGCCGAAGGCGCCGCTCTGGCTGACCAGGCTGATGCGCCCCGGCACCAGGCCGAAGCCGGCGGCGCTCGGCGTGAAGGTGCCGAGCAGGCGCCGCCGCACGTTGATCAGGCCCATGCAATTCGGCCCGACGACGCGCAGCCCGGAGCGCCGCGCCAGCGCGGTGATGCCGGCCTGCCACTGCACGCCGTCGCCGCCGACCTCGGCGAAGCCCGAGCTGAGCACGACGGCGCCGCGCACGCCCTTGGCCACGCAGTCCTCGAGCGCGCCGAGCACGCCGGGCGCGGGCACGGCGACGATCGCCAGGTCGACCGGGCCGGGCACCGCGGAAACCGTCGGGAACGACGGCAAGCCCTGGATCTGCGCGGACTTCGGGTTGATCGGATACAGCGGGCCGTCGAAGCCGCTCGACTTGAGGAAGTCGAGCGGCCGGCCGCCGATCTTGGTGGGATCGGACGACGCGCCGTAGACCGCGATGGCGCGCGGCTCGAACAGCGGGGTCAGCGAGGGCCGGGTGGGGGCAGCGGACATCGAGGCGGCACTCTCAGTGGATCGACATGCCGCCGTCCACGCCGATCAACTGGCCGGTGACGTAGCTCGCGCCTTCGGAGGCGAGGAACACCCACACCGGCGCGATCTCCTCGGGCTCGGCCCAGCGGCCGAGCGGAATGCGATCGAGCGTGCGCTGCTTGAAGCGCTCGTCGGTGCGGATGGTCTCGGTCATCGGCGTCGACGCGCCCGGCGCGACGCAGTTGACGATGATGTTGTAGCGCGCCAACTCGCGCGCGGCCGACTTGGTGAAGCCGATCAGGCCCGCCTTGGCCGAGCCGTAGTTGATCTGGCCGATGGTGCCGAGGATGCCCGCGGTGGAGATGGTATTGATGATCCAGCCGCGCTGGCGCTCCATCATGCCGTTCACCACTGCCTGCAGGCAGTTGAAGCTGCCGGTGAGGTGCACGTCGATCACCTGCTGCCACTGGTGGGCCGACATCTTGTGCAGCATCGCCGTGCGCGTGATGCCGGCGTTGTTGACGAGCACGTCGACCGGGCCGAACTTCGCGACCACCGCCGCGACCATCGCATCGACTGCGGCGCGGTCGGCGACGTCGCACTTGAACGCCGCCGCCTGGCCGCCGGCGGAGCGGATCGACTGCGCCACCTGCTCCGCGGTCTCCAGGTTCCAGTCGACCACGGCGACCTTCGCCGCCTGCGCGGCGTAGGCGCGTGCAATGCCCGCGCCGATGCCCTGGCCGGCGCCGGTGACGATCGCCACCTTGTTTTCGAGGGCCTTTCCGCTGAACATCCCGGCTTGCTCCTTGTCGAACGAGTGTTTGTTAGACTGAACGATGCCACAGGTCGGGCGGCAGCGCCAGTGGTCGCCACCCGTGGTCCGGCATCGAAAGGGCGCCCCATGCAGGCCATCGTCCTGAACGGCTACGGCGGGATCGAGCAACTCGTCGCGCGCAGCCTGACCGACCCCGTACCGCGTGAAGGCGAGGTGCTGGTGCGGCTGCGCGCCTGCGGCGTGTGCTATCACGACGTGATGGCGCGGCAGGGCCACTTCCCGCGCACAACGCTGCCCGGCGTCATCGGCCACGAGATGGCCGGCGAGGTGGCCGCGCTCGGGTCGCGCAGCGCGGCGTTCGCCGTCGGCGAGCGCGTCGCCGTCCTGATGAAGGACCACTGCGGCCATTGCGCGCAGTGCATCCGTGCGCGCGACCACCTCTGCGAGAAGGGCGCCGGCCTGTACGGCGAGGAAGTGCCGGGCGGCTATGCCGAACTGGTGTGCGTGGCCGAGCGCGCGCTGGTGCGCGTCCCCGACGGTGTGAGCTTCGAGCAGGCGGCGGTCGTGCCGTGCGCGCTCGGCACCGCCTACCACGGGCTCGAGCGCGTGGCCGCGGTGCGGCCTGGCGAGGCGGTGCTCGTCACCGGTGCCAGCGGCGGTGTCGGCATCCACGCCGTGCAGGTGGCGCGCATGCTCGGCGCGCGCACCATCGCCGTGACGACCTCGGCCGCCAAGCGCGCCTTCCTGCTCGAGCACGGCGCCGACGACGTCATCGTCAGCCCCGAGCTCGACTTCGCCGCCGAGGCGCGCCGCCTGACCGGCGGCGCCGGCGTCGACGTGGTCTTCAACATCGTCGGCCAGATGGCCTGGGCCGCGGCGCTGAAGGGCATGGCCGTCGGTGCGCGCCACGTCTTCGTCGGCAACCTCAACGCCGCGCCGGTGTCGCTGCGCCCGGCGCACGCCATCCTCAAGGAGATGGCCTTCCTCGGCACCGACGGCGTCACGCGCGCCGAGGTGCAGACGCTGCTCGAACTGGTGCGGCTGGGCCGCCTGAAGCCGGTGGTCGGCGGCAGCCTGCCGCTGGCCCAGGCGGCGCAGGCGCACCGGGCCATGGAGTCGCGCGAGGCCTGCGGGCGCCTCGTGCTGACGATGTAGTTCGCGAACCCGAACCCGAATCCCGAACGCAAAGGCGAGAAAGACGATGATCGATCTGACCGAACGGCTCGACGAGCCCACCGAGGTGCAGCGCATGCTGCGCGATGCCGCCGCCGGCTTCTTCGCGGCCGACGCCGAGACCCAGCGCCTGCGCGAATGGCGCGGCAAGCTCCCGGGCCACGACCGCGCGCGCTGGCAGCGCATGGCCGGGCTCGGCTGGCTCGGCCTGTGCCTGCCCGAGGCGCTGGGTGGCAGCGGGCTGGGGGTGGCCGAGGCTGCCGTGCTGCTCGAGCAGTGCGGGCGCGCGCTGGCACCCGAGCCGCTGGTGGCCGGCGCGCTGCTGCCGGCCTGGGCGCTGCTGCACGGTGATTCGAGCGCGCTGCGCGAGCGCTGGCTGCCGGCGCTGGCGCGCGGCGAGGTGCAGCTCGCACTGGCCGCCGGCGACGACGGCGGCGACGTGCTGCGCGCCGCCGCGCGCGGCGCCGGCTACGTGCTCGACGGGCGCCGGCGCTTCGTGGCCGGCGCCGCGGGGGCGGATGCCTTCGTGGTGGCGGCGCAGGGGCCGCAAGGTCCGCTGCTGCTGCTCGTCGAGGCGAACCAGCGCGGCCTGCAGGCGACCACACAGCCGCGCGTGGACGGCGGCTTCTGGGGCGAGCTGCGCCTGGAGGGCGCCGAGGTCGCGGCCGCGCAGGTGCTCGCCGGCCCGGCGCGTGCGCAGGCGGTGCTCGAGCGCGCGCTCGACCTGGCGCGCATCGCCGAGTCCGCCGAGCTGCTGGGCGTCATGGCCAAGGCGCTCGAGACGAGCCTGGCCTACATCTCGATGCGCGAGCAGTTCGGGCGCGCCATCGGCGGCTTCCAGGCGCTTCAGCACCGCGCGGCCGACCTGCTGATCCAGGTGGAGCTGACGCGCTCGGTCGTGCTGCAGTCGGCCGCGGCGGCCGACGCGCACGGCAGCGACGCGCGCCGGCTGGCCACTGCTGCCAGCCAGGCCAAGGCGCGCGCCTCGGCGGCCGCGATCGAGGTCACCAAGGGCTGCATCCAGCTGCACGGCGGCATCGGCTACACCGACGAGTGCAACATCGGCCTGTACCTGAAGAAGGCGATGTTCGGCGCCGCCTGGCTCGGCAACGCGGCGCTGCACCGCCGCCGCTACAACGAGTGGGCCGGCGACGGCGAGGAGGCGTCGGCGCCCGAACTGATCGCCGGCGGCGAGCAGCCCATCCGCCGCGACGAGCTGCGCCGCTGGCTGGCCGAGAACTTCCCGCACGAGTGGCGCTTTCCGGCCAGCCGCATGAGCCTGAAGGAGACGCGGGCCTGGCACGACAAGCTCTACCAGAAGGGCTGGGTGGCGCCGAACTGGCCGAAGGAACACGGCGGCATGGGCCTGTCGGGGTACGAGCAGGTGGCGCTGCAGTCGGAGTTCGACCGCCACGGCATCGTCACCGCGCCGAACATGGCGGTGATCATGCTGGGGCCGCTGATCATCCGCTTCGGCACCGAGGCGCAGAAGCGCGAGGTGCTGCCTCGCATCCTGTCGGGCGAGGTGCGCTGGTGCCAGGGCTACTCCGAGCCCTCGGCGGGCTCCGACCTCGCCAGCCTGCGCACGACGGCCGTGCTCGAGGGCGACGAGTTTGTCGTCAACGGCCAGAAGATCTGGACGTCGTTCGCGCACGAGGCCGACTGGATCTTCCTGCTCGTGCGCACCGACCCGAAGGCGAAGAAGCAGGAAGGCATCAGCTTCCTGCTCGCCGACATGCGCACGCCCGGCATCACCGTCAAGCGCATCCGCAACCTCGGCGGCAACGCCGAGTTCTGCGAAACCTTCTTCGACAACGTGCGCGTGCCCAAGGCCAACCTCGTGGGCGGGCTGAACCAGGGCTGGACGATGGCCAAGTCGCTGCTGGGCAGCGAGCGCATCATGATCGGCAACCCGCGCGGCGCGCGCGCGCCGTTCTCGCGCCTGCTGGCGCTGGCGCGCGCTGCCGGCCTCGATGGTGACGGCGCATGGCGCGCGCGCTACGAGCAGCTGCGGCTCGACATCGACGATCTCGAGGCGATGTTCGTGCGCTGCGTCGAGGTGCTGCGGCGCGGCCGCGAGCTCGGCGCCGAAGTGTCGATGCTGAAGATCTGGATCACCGAAGCCCAGCAACGCGTCGCCGACCTGATGCTGGAGACCGCGGGCGCGGCCGGCGTCGCCGACGCTTCGCTCGACCTGCCCGGCGGGGCGCTGCACCCGGCCCACGTGTTCTTCTCCGCCCGGCCCGCAAGCATCTACGGAGGCAGCAATGAAATCCAGCGCAACATCCTCGCCAAGGCAGTGCTCGAGCTGCCGGGCTGAAGGCGGGCGCCGTCGGCGCTGGCTCGGCGCCGCGCTGCTGGCCGCCCTGGTCTCGTGGGCGGGCGTGGCCCAGGCCGACACGTATCCGTCCAGGCCGATCCGGCTGGTGGTCGCGTTCGGCACCGGCAGCGTCAACGACATCGTGGCGCGCGACCTCGCGCAGCAGATGTCGGCCACGCTCGGGCAGCCGGTGATCGTCGAGAACCGCACCGGCGGCGGCGGCACGGTGGGGACGCAGGCGGTCGCCAAGGCCGCGCCCGACGGCTACACGATCGGCCTGGGTACCAGCTCGCAGCTCGTCATGAACGTGGCGCTGTTCGAGTCGCTGCCCTTCGACGTCGAGCGCGACCTGCAATCGATCGGCCTCGTGTCCCGGACCGGCATGGTGCTCGCCGCCAGCGCGCAGATGCCGGCGACGCTTGGCGAGCTCATCGCGCAGGCCCGCGGCAAGCCCGGCAAGCTGAGCTTCGGGTCGGGCGGAGCGGGGTCGATCAGCCACATCGTCGGCGAATCGTTCGCCAAGGCCGCCGGCGTCAGCCTGCTGCACGTTCCCTACAAGGGCAACGGCGCGGCGATGATCGACCTCAGCGGAGGGCATGTCGACCTGCTCTTCGACAGTCTGCTGTCGGCGGCACCGCTGGCTGCGCAGGGCCGCGTGCGGCTGCTGGCCGTCGGCGGCGCCAAGCGCAGTGCGCTGGCCCCCGACACGCCCACGTTCGCCGAGGCCGGGTTGCCGGGCTTCGACGGCTACACCTGGAACAGCCTGATGGTGCCTGCGGGGACTCCGGCGCCGGTCATTGCCGCGTTGAACGCCGCCCTCAATGCCGCGCTGGCTTCGCCCGCGGTGCAGGAGCGCCTGGGCCGCGCGGGCTCCGTGTCGCTCGGGCCATCGACCCCGCAGCAGGCGCACGAGTTTGCCCGCGCCGAGCGCGCCCGCTGGGTGCCGTTCGTGCGGAGTCTGGGCATCAAGCCCGAATGAAAGGACAGCACCACATGAGCAAGCAAGCCGAGCGCGAGACCTGGACCGAGGGCCCGGGGCCCGACGCCGTGTTCGCCAAGCACCTCGCCGATGGCGAGTTCCGCATCCAGCGCTGCGCCGCCTGCGCGCGCCACGTCTTCTACCCGCGGCTGGCGTGCAGCCACTGCGGCAGCGTCGAGCTCGACTGGGTGGCGCCGAGCGGGCGCGCCACCGTGTATGCGGTCAGCGTCGTCAGCCGCAGCGCCGACAAGGGCGGCCCGTACAACGTGGTGCTGGTCGATCTGGCCGAGGGCCCGCGCATGATGGGCCGCGTGGACGGCACCGCGCACGAGGCGGTGCGCATCGGCATGCCGGTGACGGCGCGCGTGGGCAAGGGCGCCGGCGGCGAGCCGTGCGTGGTGTTCGAGGCCGATGCCGCCGCCGGCGGCGGAGGGAGCGCGCGATGAGCGGCGGCAGCATCCGCGGCAGTGCCGCCATCGTCGGCGCGGCGCTTGCCGGCCTGGGCGAGGCGCCGGGGCGCACCTCGGAGGAGATCGCCATCGAGGCCAGCGTCAAGGCGCTCGCCGAGGCCGGCCTGACCACGCGCCACGTCGATGCGGTGTTCGGCTCGCTGCCGGGCAATGCCAATCCGCTGTCGGGGCTGCTGATCGCCGAGATGCTCGGCATCCAGCCCAAGTTCACCGACAACAACCGCACCGGCGGCTCGACCTTCCTGTCGTACACGCTGATGGCGGCGATGGCGCTGAAGGAAGGGCTGTGCGACACGGCGCTGATCTTCTACGGCAGCAACCAGCGCACCTCGGCCGGCAAGCTGGTGTCGTCGGTCAAGCCGTTTGCCTACGAGGCGCCGTACGCGCCGATCTTCCCGGCCACGTCGTACGCGCTGGCGGCCTCGCGCCACATGCACGAGTTCGGCACGACGCGCGAGCAGCTCGCCGCGGTGGCGGTGGCGGCGCGCGCCTGGGCCAACAAGAACCCCGAGGCGTTCATGCGCGGCCCGCTGAGCGTGGCCGACGTGCTCGCCTCGCGCATGGTGTCCAGCCCGCTGTCGGTGCGCGACTGCTGCCTCGTCACCGACGGCGGGGCAGCGATCGTCATGACGCGCGCCGACCGCGCGCGCGACCTGCCGAAGAAGCCGGTGTACCTGCTCGGCGCGTCCGCGGCGACGACGCACATGAACATCGTCGCGATGGCCGACCTCACGCGCACCGCGGCCATCGACTCCGGGCAGCGCGCGATGGCGATGGCCGGGGTGGCGCCGCGCGACTTCGACGTGGTCGAGCTCTACGACGCGTTCACCATCAACACGATCCTGTTCCTCGAGGACCTGGGCTTCTGCGCCAAGGGCGAGGGCGGGCCGTTCGTCGCCAGCGGCGCCATCGCCCCGGGCGGCTCGCTGCCCGTCAACACCAACGGCGGCGGGCTGTCGTGCGTGCATCCGGGCATGTACGGCATGTTCACGCTGGTGGAGGCAGTGCAGCAGCTGCGCGGCGAGGGCGGCGAACGCCAGGTGGCCGGCGCCGAGCTGGCGCTGTGCCACGGCAACGGCGGCGTGCTGTCGAGCCAGATCACCAACGTGCTCGGCACGGCGGCGACGCTTTGAGCGGCGCGAACATGCACGACATCCGGCCGGAGGTGCTGTTTCCCGGCCTCCGGTTCGACACCTTCCGCATCGCCGGCGTCAAGGCGCTGCGCATCGGCGCCGGCCCGGTGCTGCTGCTGCTGCACGGCGGCACCGGGTCGTGGACGCACTGGGTGCGCAACATCGAGCCGCTGTCGCGCCGGTTCAGCCTCGTCGTGCCGGATCTGCCGGGCATGGGCGAGTCGATCGATGTGCCCGCCGACGCGGACCTCGACGGCTACGGCGAGTTCCTGCTCGCGGCCGTGAACGGTGGCCTGGTGCCGCCGGGCACCCCGTTCGCGGTGGCGGGCTTCTCCTGGGGCGGCGTCATGACGGCGTGGCTTTCGGCTCGCTTGCCCGACCGGGTGTTCGCAGCCTGCCTGCTGGCGCCGGGCGGCTTCCCGCCGGGCAGCTGGAACCGGCCGCCGCTGCGCGCGGTGCCGCCGGGCGCAAGCGACGCCCAGGCCGACGCCATCCACCGCGGCAATCTCGCGATGATGATGATCGGCGATCCGGCGCGCATCGACGACGCGACAGTGGCGATGCAGCGGCGCAATCACGCGATGACGCGCTTCAAGTCGCGCTTCCTCGGCTACCGCGACACCCTGGGCCCGAGCCTGGCGTGCGTGCGCTGCCCGCTGCTGGCGATCCTGCCGCAGCGCGATCCGCTGCCGCAGCCCGACGCGGCCGCGCGCGCCGAGTACCTGCGCCGCACCGCGCCGCACATCGATTGCCGCATCGTCGCCGATGCGAGCCACTGGGTTGCCTTCGAGGCGCCGGACACGGTGAACCGGCTGCTCGCCGAGTTCGTCGGCCGGCACGCACCCGGCGGCGCGCCGCGGCAATCTTCGGCACTCACCGGTTCGAGGCAACCATGACGACCCGCATGCTCGAAGGCATCCGCGTCCTCGACATCACCCGCATCCTGGCCGGGCCGCTGGCCTGCCAGACGCTGGGCGACTACGGGGCCGAAGTGATCAAGGTCGAACGGCCCGGCGCCGGCGACGACACGCGCACGATGGGCGGCCCGTACCTCAGGAACGCGGCCGGCAAGGAGGTCGGCGAGTCGACCACGTTCCTCGGTTTCAACCGCAACAAGCGCTCGATCACCGTGGACCTGGCGCGGACCGAGGGGCAGGCGTTGATCCGCGAGTTGGCGGCAAAGTCCGACGTGCTGGTCGAGAACTACAAGCTCGGCACGCTCACCCGTTACGGGCTGGGCCAAGAGGAGCTGCGCCGCGCCAACCCGCGGCTCATCTACTGCTCGGTGACGGGCTTCGGCCAGGACGGGCCGTACGCGCGACGCGCCGGCTACGACCCGATCTTCCAGGCCATGGGGGGCCTGATGAGCGTGACGGGCGAGCGCGACGGGCGCCCCGGCGGCGGGCCGATGCGTGTCGGGCTGCCCATCGTCGACCTGATGACGGGCATGCATGTCGTCTCGGCGATCCTCGCGGCGCTGTACCACCGCGACCGGAGCACGGGCGTCGGTCAGTACATCGACGCCGCGCTGCTCGACGTCGAGATCGCGATGCTGGCGCACCTGAACCTCTCGTACCTCGTGAGCGGCAAGGTGCCGCAGCGATGGGGCAACGACAACCCGACGCTGGTGCCCTACCAGGTGCTGAAGTGCCAGGGCGGACAGATCATGGTGTCGGTCGGCAACGACTATCAGTGGGGCAAGTTCTGCACCGTGCTCGGCGTGCCCGAGCTGACCCGCGACGCCCGCTTTGCCACCAATGCGGGGCGGCTGCAGCACCGCGATGCACTGGTGCCGCTGCTCGAGGCGGCGCTGGCGCGCGAGGACGCAGCGCATTGGAGCGCGGCGCTCGAGGACGCCGGCGTCGGCTGCGGGCCGATCAACGACGTGCCGGCGGCGCTGGCCGACCCGCACGTGCGCCACCGCGCGATGCAGATCGACGTGCCGCATCCGCTTGCCGGCACGATGCCGATGATCCGCCATCCGATGCGCTTCTCCGCGACGCCGCCGCAGCACTGCGCGCCGCCGCTGCTCGGTGCCGACACGCGAGAGGTGCTGATGAAGCTGCTCGGCAAGACCGCGGCCGAATGCGACGCGCTGGCGAAGGAGGGCGTGATCTGAGCGGCCCTGCGTCCGATGCGGCCGCTGCGGCGGCTGTTGGCGATGCGGCCAACGCGGCCGACGGCCTGCCGCTGCCGCGCCGGGTCTGGGCGGTCGTCACCCTGGCTCTGGGCATCACCCTGGCGGTGCTCGACAGCAGCATCGCCAACGTCGCGTTGCCGACCATCGCCGGCGGGCTGGGCGTCTCGGCGGCGCAGTCGGTGTGGATCGTCAACGCCTACCAGCTGACCGTCGCGGCATGCCTGCTGCCGCTGGCGCTGCTTGGCGAGATCGTCGGCTTCCGGCGCGTGTATCTCGCCGGGCTGGCGCTGTTCGTCGTCGGGGCGCTCGCTTGCGCGCTGTCGCCGTCGCTGCCGTGGCTGGTGGCCGCGCGGGTGCTGCTCGGCCTGGGCGGCGCCGGCATCATGAGCGTCAGCACTTCGCTGGTGAGCCTGACCTACCCTCGCGCCATGCTCGGGCGTGCCGTCGGCATCAACGCCATGATCGTCGCCGGCGGCACGGCGCTCGGCCCGGGCATCGCCGGCGCCGTGCTCTCGGTGGCCGACTGGCCCTGGCTGTTCGCCATCTACCTGCCGATCGGGCTCGTCGCGCTGGCCGTCGGCCGCCGCGCGTTGCCGGGCAGTCCGCGTGCGTCGCATCGCTTCGATCTCGGCGCGGCGCTCCTCAATGCGGCGACGCTGTGCCTGTTCATCGTCGCCATCGACGGCGCCGGCCGTGGAGCCGACGCCTGGGTGGTCGGCGCGGAACTGGGGCTCGCGCTGCTGCTGGGCGCGCTGCTGGTGCGCCGTGAGCTGCGCTCGCCGCATCCGCTGCTGCCGGTGGACCTGTTGCGCATCCCGGCCTTCGGCCTGTCGATCGCCGGATCGGCGTGCGCCTTCGCGGCGCACACGATGGCTTACATCGCGCTGCCGTTCCTCTTCCAGGGCGTCATGGGCAAGTCGCCCGGCGAGATCGGCCTGCTGATGACGCCGTGGGCCGCGGTGATCATGCTCGTCGCGCCGCTCGCCGGCAGGCTGTCGGACCGCCACCCCGCCGCCGTGCTGGGCGGCCTGGGCATGGCGCTGCTGGCGGCGGGCCTCGCATCACTGGCGCTGCTGCCCGCGCAGGCGCAGGCGGCCGACATCGTGTGGCGGATGACGCTGTGCGGCATCGGGTTCGGTCTGTTCCAGACCCCGAACAACCGCACGATGATCGCCTCGGCACCCCTGCGTCGGCGCGGCGGCGCCAGCGGCATGCAGGCGACGGCGCGGGTCTGCGGCCAAGTGCTCGGCGCGGCGCTGACGGCGTTGGTGTTCCACCTGCTCGCGGCGCGCGGTGCGCTGGCGGCGCTGTGGCTGGCGGCGGCGTTCGCGCTGCTGGCCGGCGGGGCGAGCCTGCTGAGGTTGGGGCGCAGGGAGGCCGGCGTGCAGTAGAGCGGCCGGCGCGCAGGGCGCGGTTGTTGCCGCACCGTGCGCCGCCGGCCCGCGGGAGCTCCGGGGCCGGCGACGGCCTGGCGGCCTTACGATGCGCTGCAAGCAGGCATCGACGACGAGGAGACGAATGATGGCGCTCGATGAGGGAGACCTGCTGTGGACGCCGCGCGCGGAATTCGCGCGGTCATCCGGGGTGTCGCGCTTCATGGACTGGCTGCGGCGCGAACGCGGCCTCGACTTCGCCGACTACCCGGCGCTGTGGCAGTGGTCGGTCGACCGCGTCGAGGACTTCTGGGCTGCGCTGTGGCAGTACTTCGAGATCGACTCCTCGACGCCCTACGAGTGCGTGCTGAAGCAGCGCGCGATGCCCGGTGCGGTCTGGTTCCCCGGTGCGCGGGTGAACTTCGCCAAGCACATGCTGCGCAAGGGTCAGCGCGGGCGGCCGGCCATCCACCACCGCAGCGAAATCCGCCCGCCGGCCACGCTCGACTGGGCGGACCTGCGCGACCGGGTGGCGACGCTCGCCGAGGCGCTGCGCCGGCTGGGCATCCGGCCCGGCGACCGCGTCGCCTCGACGCTGCCGAACACGCCCGAGGCCGTGATCGCGCTGCTGGCCACGACGGCGATCGGCGCCGTCTGGTCGGCGTGCGCGCCCGACTTCGGTTCGCGCAGCATCCTCGACCGCTTCCAGCAGATCGAGCCGCGGCTGCTGTTCGCCGTCGACGGCTACCGCTTCGGCGGCAAGGACTTCGAACGCCGCGGCGAACTCGCCCGCCTGGTCGAGGGGCTGCCGTCGCTCGAGCACCTGATCTTCCTGCCCGACCTCGATCGCACGGCGCCGCGGCCGACGCCGAAAGCGCGACTGTGGTCCGAAGTGATGGCCGAGCGGCCCGTTGCCCACGACGACTTCCGCTACGAGGACGTCGACTTCGCCCACCCGTTGTGGATCCTGTATTCGTCGGGCACCACCGGGCTGCCGAAGGCCATCACGCACGGCCATGGCGGCATGACGCTGGAGGCGCTGAAGGTCATCGCCTTCCATGCGAACCAGACGCCCGACTCGTGCCTGTTCTTCTACACGACCACCGGCTGGATGATGTTCAACTTCATGGTCATGGGGATGGCCGCCGGCGGGCGCATCGTGCTGTACGACGGCAACCCGCTCGCGCCCGACGTCGAGCGGCTGTGGCAGCTCGCCGCCGAGCACCGCGTGACGATGTTCGGCGCCAGCCCGACCTTCGTGCAGATGATGATGAAGGCCGGCGTGCGCCCGGCGCAGAAGTACGACCTGTCCGCGCTCGAGGGCGTTCTGCTGGGCGGCTCGCCGGCCATGCCGGAGACCTTCGAGTGGTTCTACCGCGAGGTCAAGCAGGACCTGTGGGTCACCTCGCAGAGCGGCGGCACGGACATCTGCTCGGCCTTCGTCGGCGCCTCGCCCACGCTGCCGGTGCACGCCGGCGAGATCCAGGCGCGCTTGCTCGGCGTCGACGCGCACGCGCTCGACGACGACGGGCGGCCGCTGATCGACGCGGTGGGCGAGCTGGTCATCGGCCAGCCGATGCCGTCGATGCCGCTGTACTTCTGGGGCGACCAGGACAACCGCCGCTACCGCGAGAGCTACTTCGACGTCTACCCCGGCCAGTGGCGCCATGGCGACTTCTTCAAGGTCAACCGGCGCGGCGGCTGCTTCATCTACGGGCGTTCCGATTCGACGCTCAACCGCGCCGGCGTGCGCATCGGCACGGCGGAGATCTACCGCATCGTCGAGAACGTCGAGGGCGTGCAGGACAGCCTGGTGGTGAACCTCGACCTGCCCGGCGGCGCGTTCTTCATGCCGATGTTCGTCGTCGCCAAGCCGGGCCACCGCCTCGACGACGAGATGCAGCGGCGCATCACGCAGGCGCTGCGCACGCAAGGCTCGCCGCGGCACGTTCCCGACAGCTACGTCGCCATCGACGCCGTGCCCTACACGCTCACCGGCAAGAAGCTCGAGCTGCCGGTGCGCAAGATCCTGCTCGGCGCCGCACCGGAGAAGGTAGCCAGCCGCGACGCGATGATGAATCCCGCGGCGCTGGACTTCTTCGTGAGCTTCGCGAGCGACCGCACGCAGTGGGGCCGCGCCGACTGAATTTGACGAGCCACTGACTTCATTCCAGCTTGACGCCGGTCTCGTCGACGATCCGTCCGTAGCGCGGCACCTCGCTCTCGACGAAGCGCCGGAACGCATCGGCCGAACCGAAGCCGATCTGCACGCCCAGCTCGCCGAGCTTTCCCGTGCTGCGCTCCATCGCCGCGCTCATGGCCGCGTGCAGACGCGTCATGACGGCGTCGGGCGTGCCCGCCGGTGCGGCCATGCCGAACCAGCCCAGCGGCACCTCGAGGCCCTTGATGCCCAGCTCCGACAAGGTCGGCACGTCGGGAAGCTCGCGCATGCGCTGCGACCCGGTCACCGCCAGCCCCCTGAGGCGGCCAGCGCGGACGAACGGGCCGAGTGTCGTCTGGGGGTCCATCATCATGTCCACATGCCCGGCCACCAGGTCGTTCACGGCCGGCGAGCTGCCCTTGTACGGGACGTGCCGGGCGTTGATGCCCGCAGCCTTCTTCATGATCTCGGCCGACAGGTGGCTCGCCGTCCCGTTGCCAGGCGAAGCGATGGTCAGCGTGTTGGGCGCCGCCTTGGCGCGGGCGAGCATGCCGGCGAAGTCCGCGAACGGCCGTCCGGGATGCGACGCGAGCACGTAGTTCGTGTAGCCGATCAGACCGATGTAGCGAAAGTCCTTCAGCGGGTCGTAGGGGACCTGAGGCATGAGCGACACGTTGATGATCGCCGAGCTGCCGACGTAGACGATCGTGTAGCCGTCCGGCGGCGCCGCCTTCGCGCGCGCCATGCCGATCGTGGCACCCGCGCCCGGAATGTTGTCGATCGTCACCGGCTGGTTCAGGTGTGCCGACATCCCGGCGGCCAGTTCGCGGCACAACGCGTCGCTGAAGCTGCCGGCGGAGTACGGGACGATCATGCGCAGCGCACGCGAGGGAAATTCGTCGGCGGCGAACGCCGCCCGGCAGCCGAGCGTGCAGAGGACGACCATGGCGGCGAACCGGCGCGAGATGAAGGCGGGCATGACGCTCTCCCTGTCTGTGAACATCGAAACGACGACTGCGCAGATCGCCCGCCAAGGTCGCGCCTACATCCGGAACGCGCCGTAGGCGGTGGGACGTGCCGGAACGCGCCCGGCGATGTCGAGCAGCTGGGCGAGCGCTTCGCGCGTGTGCCCGGGCTCGACGACGGCGTCGCACCAGAGCTGGCGCGCCCAGTTCAGCGCGCCGGCTTCGTGGTCTGGCGCGTCGGGGGACGCCGACGCGCGCGCGCCCGGCCACATCAGCAGCGCGTTGGGCTTGAAGGCGCGACCGCACAGCGCGTGATAGCTCGCGCCGTGCACGTGGCCGGTGACGACGGTGAGCTTGGGCACGTCGCAGTTCGCCACCGCGTTGAGGAGCTTCGCCCCATGTTTGCCCACGCCGCCCTGGCCGGCGCGATCGCTGGCCGCAAAGCCCGGCGAGTCCGCCAGGAACACGAGCGCAATGTCGCGCTGGCCGCACAGCTCGATGAAGTGCGCACCCTTCGCCGCGGCCTGGGCCGTGAGCTCGCCGTTGCCCGCGACGACGCCGACCTCGAAACCTTCGATGCGCGCGAAGCCGCAGACCAGCGTCCCGCCGTGAAGCTGCTTGAACTCCTGGAAGCGGCTGCCGTCGACCAGCCGCGCGATGATTTCCCGGCAGTCGGCGCCCGCGTGTGCTCCGCAGCGCGCCAGGCCGTTCAGCTGCCCGGGTTCGTGGCGTGGCGGCTCGGCGGCGGCACGCGTCCAGCGCAGTCGCGGCGGTTCGCCCAGGTGCTGGACGATCCGCCGCGTGATGGCCAGCGCGTCGGCGTCGTCCTCGGCCAGGTGGTCGGTGACGCCGCTGATGCGGCAGTGCATCTCGGCGCCGCCCAGCGGCTCGACATCGATCACTTCGCCGGTGGCCGCATAGACGAGCTGCGGGCTGCCGAGAAACATCGCGCCCTGGTTGCGCACGATCACGACCTCGTCGCACAGCGCGGGGACGTACGAGCCGCCGGCGGTCGACGGCCCGAACACCAGCGCGATCTGCACGATGCCCTCCGACGACATCTTCACCTGGTTGTACATGATCGAGCCGCCCTGACCGTCGTCGGGGAAGATGTTCTCCAGGTCCGGGAGAAAGGCGCCGCCGGACTGGACCATCGTGATGCAGGGCAGGCGGTGCTGCCATGCGAACAGCTGCGCGCGCACATGACGCTTGGTCGTCATGCCGAACATCGTGCCGCCCTTCACCGTCGGGTCGTTGACGATGAGCATGCACCAGCGGCCACCCACGAGGCCGGCAGCGGTGACCATCGTCGCGCCCGGCGGCACGCCGTCGTACAGGCCGGCGGCGGTGAGCTGGCCGATCTCCAGGAAAGGGGAACCGTTGTCGAGCAGCGCCTGGATGCGCTCGCGCGGCAGCAGCTGGCCGCGGCTCTTGTGCAACTTGCGGGCCTTCTCGCTGCCGCCCAGGCAGGCTTGGTCTTTGCACGTCTGCAGCGACGCCATGAGCGCTGCGCGGGTGGCGCGCCGCTGTTCGTCTTCGTCGCCGTGCGCCTGTGAGGTGTCCATGGACTGGGTGCCTGCGGGCGCTACATGCGGAACGCCCCGTACGCGGTCGGTCGGGCCGGGTTGCGGCCGGCGACGTCGAGCAGCTGTGCCAGCACCGCACGGGTCTGCTCGGGCTCGACGACCATGTCGCACCACAGCTGGCGCGCCCAGTTCAGCGCGCCGGCTTCGTCGTCCGGCGCGTCGGGTGAAGCCGAGGCGCGCGCGCCCGGCCACATCAGCAGCGCGTTGGGCTTGAACGAGCGGCCGCCCAGCGCGTAGTAGGCGGCGCCGTGCGCGCTGCCGGTGATGAGGGTGAACTTCGGCACGTCGGCATTCGCCGTCGCGTTGAGCAGCTTGGCCACATGCTTGCCCACCGTCTGCTGCCCGGGGGCATCGTTGGCGGCCAGCCCGGGCGAGTCGGCCAGGAACACGAGCGGAATGTCGCGCTGGCCGCACAGCTCGATGAAGTGCGCACCCTTGGCGCCGGCCTGGGCGGTGAGCTCGCCGTTGCCGGCGACGATGCCGACCTCGAAACCTTCGATGCGTGCGAAGCCGCAGACCAGCGTCCCGCCGTGCAGCTGTTTGAATTCCTGCAAGCGGCTGCCGTCGACCAGCCGCGCGATGACCTCGCGGCAGTCGACGCCGTCGGCGCCGCCGACACGGGCCAGGCCGCCGAGCTCGCGGGCGTCGTGCAGCGGCGCTTCGGCCTCGGCGCGGGTCCAGCGCTGCCGCGGCGGCTCGCCCAGGTGCTCCACGATCCGCCGCGTGATGGCCAGCGCATGGGCGTCGTCGTCGGCGATGTGGTCGGTGACGCCGCTCACCCGGCTGTGCATCTCAGCGCCGCCGAGCGGCTCGATGTCGACGATCTCCCCGGTGGCGGCGAACACCAGCTGGGGGCTGCCGAGAAACATGGCGCCTTGGTTGCGGATGATGACCACCTCGTCACACAGCGCCGGGATGTACGCGCCGCCGGCCGTCGAGGGACCGTGCACCAGCGCGATCTGCGCGATGCCTTCGGACGACATCTTCACCTGGTTGTACATGATCGAGCCGGCCTGCCCTTCGTCCGGGAAGATGTTCTCGAGGTCGGGCAGGAAGCCGCCACCCGACTGGACCATCGTGATGCAGGGCAGGCGGTGCTGCCACGCGAACAGCTGCGCACGCGTGTGCCGCTTGGTCGTCATGCCGAACATCGTGCCGCCCTTCACCGTGGCGTCGTTGACGATCAGCATGCACCAGCGTGCGCAGACCAGGCCGACCCCGGTGATGATCGTCGCGCCTGGCGGCACGCCCTCGTAGAGATCGGCGCCGGCGAGCTGGCCGATTTCCAGGAACGGCGAGCCCGGGTCGAGCAACGCGGTGATGCGGTCGCGCGGCAGCATCTGCCCGCGGCTGCTGTGCAGCCTGCGCGCCTTTTCGTGGCCGCCCAGCAGGGCCGCGGCGCGGCGGGTGTGCAGGACCTCGAGCGCGCGTTGGTAGGCCTGGCGGCGGTGCACGACTTCCGCGGCCGCGGCGCTGAGCGATGTTCCGAGGGGCGATGTCATGACGATCCGGGTCGATGCCGTTTTCAGCCTAACGAATGTTTGGTATCTTAGCGGCATGTCGCTTCGCTTCGCAACGATGAAACCCACGACCCGCCTGGGCGCCGGCACCTGCCCGTGCGTGACGCCGCGCCGGAGGACACGATGAGCTTGCTCGCCTCCGCGATGACCTCGAGCCCGCAAGAGCTGCAGGCCAATCGCAGGTCCTACGAGACCCGCGTGACCGATCTGCGCACCCGGCGCGCCGCCTCCTTGGCCGCCGGCTCGCCCGAGGCCCGGCAGAAGCTGCGCGACGCCGGCCAGTTGCTCGTGCGCGAGCGCGTGAGCGCGCTGCTCGACGCCGGCTCGCCCTTCCTCGAGCTGTGCCAGCTCGCGGGCGAGGGCCTGTACGGCGACGACCCGCCGGGTGCGGGCCTGGTGACGGGCGTGGGCATGATCGCCGGCCGGCCGTGCATGGTGATCGCCAATGACCCGACCGTGAACGACGGCGCCTACAACGCACACACCACCAAGAAGCACGTGCGCGCGCTGCGTTTCGCGTCGCAGCACCGGCTGCCGTGCGTGACGCTGCTGCAGCCGGGCGCGCAGGCGCCGGGCGCCAAGCCCGGCGTGTTCGCCGACGAGGGCCAGTTCGGCTCCATCCTGTACCTGCAGACGCGCATGTCGCGCGAGGGCATCGCGCAGATCGCCAGCGTGCACGGCCCCGCGGCAGACAGCGCCGCGTTCGTCGCCGCGTTGTGCGACGAGGTGGTCGTCGTGCGCGAGCGCGGCGCGCTCGCGTTCGGCATGGCCGTGCCGAACCCCGCCGACGCCGACCGCGCCAACCGCGAGGACGGCGTGACCGACCGCCTGGCCGAGAGCGACGCCCACGCCATCGCGATCCTGCGCGACCTCGTCGGCCATCTGGGCGACGTGCCGAGGCAGCGGCGCGATGTGGCAGAGCCGGTCGAGCCGCTGCACGATCCGGCCGAGATCTACGGCATCGTCAGCGCCGACCCGCGCATCCCCACGAACAACCGCGAGATCGTGCTGCGTCTCGTCGACGGCAGCGACCTGCACGAGTTCAAGCCCGAGTACGGCGACACGCTGATCACCGGCTTCGCACGCATTAAGGGCTTCGACATCGGCATCCTGTGCAACAACGGCGTGCTGTTCTCCGAAAGCGCGATGAAGGCCACGCAGTTCATCGACCTGTGCTGCAAGCGCGACATCCCGCTGCTGTTCATGGCCGACATCAACGGCTTCATGGTCGGCCGCGAGGCCGAGGAGGCCGGCATCGCCAAGCACGGCGCCAAGATGATCACCGCGATGACCTGCGCCGGCGTGCCCAAGTACACCCTGATCCACGGCGGCTCGTACGGCGCGGGCTACCTCGCGATGTGCGGCCGCGCGTTCAAGCCCAACGCGATGCTCATGTGGCCCAACGGCCGCGCCGCGATCATGGGCCCGGAGCAGGCCGCCACCACGCTGGCGATGGTGAAGGACGACCAGCACAAGCGCGACGGCACGAGCTGGACCGACGCCGAGCGCGAGGCCTACAAGGCACCGGTGCGCAAGACCTTCGAGGACTTCGCCAACGCCTACAACTTCGCCCGCAACACCTGGTGCGACCTGATCGTCGAGCCGACCGAGACGCGCGACACGATGGCGCTGCTGCTCGACCTCGCCGGCCGCGTGCCGGCGGTGCCGTCGCGCTTCGGCGTGTTCCGCATGTGAGCCGGGGGCAAGCAGCGTGTTCGACAAGATCCTGATTGCCAACCGCGGCGAGATCGCCTGTCGCATCGTGCGCACGTGCCGGCGCCTCGGGGTGGCCGCCGCGGGCGTGCATTCCGCCGCCGACCGCGATGCGCTGCATGTGCGCGAGATCGGCGAGTCGGTCGAGATCGGCGGCGCGGCCGCGTCCGAGAGTTATCTGCGCATCGACGCGGTGATCGCGGCGGCGAAGTCGGTCGGCGCGCAAGCCATCCACCCCGGCTTCGGTTTCCTTGCCGAGAACGCCGCCTTCGCGCGCGCGGTCGAGGCGGCGGGGCTGGTCTTCATCGGCCCGACGCCCGAGGTCATCGAGCGGCTCGGCGACAAGGCCGCGGCCAAGCGCGAGGCCGACGCCGCCGGCGTGCCGATCGTGCCCGGCAGCCAGTCGCCCAGCACGGATCCGGCGGAGATCGCCGCCACCGTGCGCCGCATCGGCCTGCCGGTGATGCTCAAGGCCGCGGCGGGCGGCGGCGGCAAGGGCATGCGCGGTATCGAGGTGCTCGACGGCCTGGAGCAGGAGATCGAGTCGGCCATGCGCGAGGCGAAGAACGCCTTCGGCGATGCCGGGCTGATCGTCGAGAAGCTGATCCGGCGCGGGCGCCACGTCGAGATCCAGATCGCCGGTGACGGCCGCGGCAAGGTCATCCACCTGTTCGAGCGCGAATGCACTCTGCAGCGCCGCCACCAGAAGGTGATCGAGGAGGCGCCGGCGGCCAACCTGAGCGCGGCGATGCGCGAGCGCATGGCGGCCGACGCGGTGCGGCTGGGCGAGCGGCTCGCATACCGCGGCGTCGGTACGGTCGAGTTCATCGTCGGCGAGAAGGACTACCACTTCCTCGAGGTCAACCCGCGGCTGCAGGTCGAGCACCCCGTCACCGAAGCGATCACCGGGCTCGATATCGTCGAATTGATGATGCGCATCACCTCCGGCGAGGGACTGCCGCTGGCACAGGACGACGTGCGCATCAGCGGCCATGCGGTCGAGGCGCGCATCTGCGCCGAGGATCCGGCGGCGAACTTCCTGCCCTCCACCGGCCGGCTCTCGCAGGTGCGCTTCCCGCGCGCCGGCGTGCGCGTGGAGACCGGCGTCGAGTCGGGCAGCGAGGTCACGCCGTACTACGACTCGATGCTGGCCAAGCTGATCACGCACGCGCCGACGCGCGACGAGGCGCTCGACCGGCTCGAGCGCGCGCTCGACGACACGGCGGTGTTCGGCGTCACCAGCAACATCGGCTTCCTGCAGCGTCTGATCGACCTGCCCGAGACGCGCAAGGCCACCTTCCACACGCGGCTGATCGACGAGCAGATCGAAGGCTGGGCGCTCGGCAAGGCGCAGCACGACGAGCGCACGCTGGCTATCGCCGCGCTGCACTGGCTGCGCAGCCAGCGCGCGGCCGACGCGCGCAGCCTGTGGTCGGGCTGGGGCGGCAGCGGCTGGCAGCTTTCCGCAGGCGACGACGGCCTGGCGCCGATCCCGAGCCTGCACGTCGAGGCCTCCGACGGCGTGAGCGCCGAGATCCGCTTCGGCCCGCTGGCCCGCGACGGCAGCCTGCTGGTGGGCGTGAACGATGCGCGGCTGCACCTGCGCCTGGCGCCCGCGGGCGACGACGGGCGCTTCCTCGCCATCGTCGACGCGCGGCGCGAGACCGTGGGCGTGCACCGCGACGGCGACATGCTCTACGTGCAGGACGGCCGCGGCACGCACGCGCTCAGGGCGGTGCCCTACCTGTCCTACATCAGTGCGTCGGCGCAAGCCAGCGGTGACGTGAAGGCGCCGATGATGGGGCTGATCCTGAAAGTCAACGTCGCGCCGGGCGACCGCGTCGAGAAGGGCGCGGTGGTGGCGATCCTCGAGTCCATGAAGATGGAGATGCGCATCACCGCCGACTGCGCCGGCACCGTGGCGGCGGTGAACTGCAAGACCGGCCAGACGGTCGAGCGCAACGCGGTGGTGGTGAGCGTCACCCCCGAGTAGCGCCGGTCCTCCGGCCACCGCGCCGGCGGCCTCGCGAGGCGGGTGCTCGATGCCGGCCGGCCGCCGTGCGGACCCGCTCGAACAAGGGGTCGCTCAGCGCAGCAGCCCCATGGTCTGCGGCAGCCACAGCACCAGGGCCGGGAAGGCGAGGATCAGCGCCACGTTGGCGAACTGCACCACGAGGAACGGCAGGGTGCCGCGGAAGATGTCCGCGGTGGGCACCTGCGGCAGCGCGCCGCGCAGCACGTAGACGTTCAGCCCCACCGGCGGGGTGATGAGCGCGATCTCGATCATCTTCACCACCAGGATGCCGAACCAGATCAGGTCGAAGCCCAGCTTCTCGACGATGGGCGCGAAGATCGGCAGCGTCAGCGCCATCATGCCGATGGCGTCGAGGAAGCAGCCGAGGATCAGGTAGATGGCGAGCATGCCGATCAGGATGCCCATCGGCGAAAGCCCCAGCGACAGCACGAACTCGGTGGTGCGCTGCGTGAAGCCGCTGAACGCGAGGAAGCGCGAGAAGATGAGCACGCCGACGATGATCATGAAGATCATCACCGTGACCCTGGCGGTCTCGAGCATGCCTTCGCCGAGCGCGCGTCGGTCGAGCCGGCGCAAGCCGAGCGCGATCAGGAAGGTGCCGAAGGCCCCGATGCCGCCCGCCTCGGTGGGCGTGAACACCCCCATGTAGATGCCGCCGAAGACGATGGCGAAGATGGCGATGAAGCCGATGCAGCCGGCGCGAAAGAAGGACGTGCGCCGCTCGGGCCACGAGGCGCGCGGCGCGGGCGGAGCAAGCTGCGGGTGGCGCACGCCGATGACATAGATCAGCACCGCGAAGCTGGCCGCCTCCATCAGGCCCGGGATGAAGCCGGCGATCAGCAGCGGCCCGATCGGCGCTTCGACGAGCAGCCCGTAGACGATCATCACCACGCTGGGGGGGATGAGCGCGTCCATCGCCGCGCCGGCGGCGACGCTGCCCGATGCGAGCCGGCGGTCGTAGCCGGCGGCGAGCATCTCGGGCACGGCCATCTTGCCCATCACGGCGGCGGTCGCGGTGCTCGACCCGGAGATCGCGCTCCACAGCGCGGTACCCCACGTCGTGGCGATGGCGAGCCCGCCGGGGAGATGACCGACCCAGGCCTTGGCCATGCGGTACAGATCGCCGGTGATGCCGGCCGCGCCGGCGAAGGCGCCCATCATGATGAAGAAGGGGATGACGACGAGCGTGTAGCTCGACACCTCGGAGTGCGGCACGCCCGCGGCCAGCACGCCGGCCGGCAGCACGCCGCGCATCGCGACGAGGCCGGCCAGGCCGACGGCGGCCGTGACGAACGCGATCGGCATGCCGAGGGCGACGAACACCAGCACCGCGACCATGCCGAGCACGGCAAGGTGCAGCGGGTCCATGTCAGGCGGGGCGGCGGCCGAAGAGGACGCCGAGGCTGGCCACGAGTTGCAGTGCGAGGCGCAGGCACAGCAGGCCGAAGCCCAGCGGCACCGCGGCCTTGGACCACCAGGTCGGCAACTGCGCCGTCGGCGTCGAGTCGCCGATGTCCCAGGCCAGCCACGTGGCGTCTGCGCTGAACCAGGCGATCACGGCGAAGGTGGCGAGCGCGAGCGTCAGTGCGATGCAATCGGCGGCGGCGCGCGCGCGGCGCGACAGCCGCTCGACCACCAGATCCATGCCGACATGCCCGCGTTGCGCCTGCAGCCAGGCCAGCGCGAGCAGCGCGGCCGGGGCGATGAGCAGTTGCGTCGTTTCCAGGTGCCCGCGCAGCGGACTGCCGAAGAGGTAGCGCATCGCCACCTCGGCCGTGACGTACAGCATCAGCAGGAACAGGATGCCCGAGGAGGCCAGG
>Ga0268299_1001377_pt1 | contig 44118 bp, 31 predicted proteins | sample NOBtaG_FD_193484 | JGI IMG/M metagenome (GOLD analysis project Ga0268299, IMG submission 193484) | Activated sludge microbial communities from bioreactor in Nijmegen, Gelderland, Netherland - NOB reactor | ecosystem: Engineered > Bioreactor > Aerobic > Activated sludge | place: Netherlands... | reverse complement strand
GGGGGGGGGAGGGGGGGGGGGGGGCGGGGGGGGCGGGGGGGGGGGGGTGGGGGGGGGCAGGGGTGCAGGGGTGCAGGGGTGCAGGGTGCAGGGTGCGGCGGTCTGGCGGGCGGGTTGTGGCGCTGCAGCGTGCCGTGCGAAGCCGGGAGCGCGACACTGGGGCTCCACTGAAGTGCGAAGCGCGGCCTGCTTGTCCGCCGAAGCTCGCTCTCGACTCGAGAACGAAGGTGGAGCTTGTCCGCCAACGCTCGCCTCGTTGAGCGAGGGCGAAGCGTGCCACCGTAGCGCGCAGCGCGAAGGTGGATGGTAACGTGGGGCGTGCTCGAGTGGAGCTGGGTGACGTGGGTGGTCAGCCTTGCGGCCGTTGGCATGTCGGGCGCCGTGGCAGGGGGCGAAGGGAACTGGCGGCGCTCGAATCGCCTGCACCTCGGCTTCGCCACGCACGGCGGGATGTGGGGCGACGCGCTGCTCCTGCCGGTGGTCAACGCGCTCGTCGTGCCGGGGATCGCTCCTGGCCTATGGCTGGCCGGTCCGCTGACGCTTGGCGTCCTCGGCTCGGTGGTGATTCACCTGTGGTGGCACGGGGGACATCGCGAGGGTGTGCGCGATCACCTGTGGCCCGTCCGACCGACAGGGCGCTGGCACACCGACCTCTCCTGGTCGGGCTGGTGTCACGTCGCCTACGTTGGCTTCGAGGTGGCCCTGCTGCTCGCGTATGCCGTCACCCCGGCGCCGATCGCGGTCGTGTGGTGGGTGGCGGCCCTGCTGAGCGTGCACGTGGTGGTGGGCGTCCTGCAGCCCTCGTGGGTCGCAACAGGCCGACTCGTTCGCGAGGACATCGCGCTCGCGGCGCTGGCGATCATGACGGTGTGGGCGGTGACAGCTGCCAAGGTGTCGGGCGGGTGAGAGGAGGAGACAGGAGACAGGAGACAGGAGACAGGAGATAGGAGACAGGAGATAGGAAGTAGGAAGTAGGAAGTAGGAAGTAGGAGTGTGCAAGCCGCAGGCCGCAAGTCGCAAGCCAGACGCAGGACACAAGACACAGAATTGCCGTCTCCGTCCGGGCTGCTGGGGGGCGCGCGCTCCCGGAACGTGTGATCCCGGCGCCGCCAGGCCCTCGGGCCTGCAGCAGCCTCCGACATCCTCCTCCTCCTACCTCCTACCTCCTACCTCCTACCTCCTACCTCCTGACTCCTGACTCCTGACTCCAGTCCCCCTGTCCGCTGGCCCCCTGGCCCCATGGCTCCTGGCCCCCGTCTTCTATCTCCTATCTCCTATCTCCTATCTCCTGTCTCCTGCCTCCTGCCTCCTGTTTCCTGTTTCCTGTTTCCTAATTCCTAATTCCTAATTCCTGACTCCTATTCAGCGGAAGTCGTGTGACTCCACCGATGCGTCAGCGGAGAGCCCGTCCAGGCGCTGTAGACGTTCGGCGCGCACCGACGTGACGCCGTCCTCGTTTTGCAGCACACCGTCCACCAGCAGAAACGGTGACTCCACCACGGTGAGGCGTGTGGACGCGTAGAGGTCGGGCCGGATGATGACGTTGGCGATGCCCGTTTCGTCCTCGAGCGTGAGGAACACGAAGCCCTTGGCCGTGCCGGGCCGCTGCCTGGTGATGACCATGCCGGCCGTGCGCACGCGGCGCCCGGACCGCACGCGCGGCAGGTCGATGGCGCGCAGCACTCCGCGCATCGCGAGATCGTGCCGCCGGAACGCCATGGGGTGACGACCGATGGTGAGCCCGCTGCCCGCGTAATCGGCGACGAGGCGTTCCTCTTCGGTCATCTGCGGCAGCGGGCTTGGGATCCATTGCTGATTGCGGGACGGATCACCACCAGCCTCGGCGTCCTCGAACAGTTCCCCCGTGGGCCGCACGGCCCGCTCGGCCTGCCAGAGCGCGGACCGCCGATCCAGTCCCAGGCTGTTGAGCGCGCCGATTTCGGCCAGCACGGTCACCTCGTCGCGCCGCAGCCCCGCGACGCGGACCAGCTCGTCGATGGACCGGAAGCGCCGCGGTGTCGGCGACACGGTCCACTCGTGCGAGCAGACGTTGCAGAACAGGGTTCGGGACGCCGGGACCAATGCGTCTTCGTCCAGACCACGGTGGCTCTCCAATGTGTCAGCGGAGGTGGCAGTCCCAGCCACTTCGATCATCGAGGCATCATCGCAGCCGCACTTGGGGCACGCGGTGACCGCACGGTCCGGCTTCCTCCCTCCTGCCTCCTGTCTCCTGTCTCCTACCTCCTGTCTCCTGTCTCCTACCTCCTGTCTCCTGTCTCCTGCCTCCTGCCGGGCAATGACCCTCCCCGCCTCCGCGCGCAGGCCGCTGACGTAGCGCAGCCCCAGCCGCACGGTGCCGTCCTCCTCCACCGTGCAGTCCCAGTCGGACACCTGCACGTCGATGGGGGCGAAGCGTACGCCCCGCCGCTGCGCGTCCTTCACCAGCGTGGCGGGATGGTAGAAGCCCATCGGCTGGTTGTTGAGGAGCGCCGTGTAGAACGCGGCCGGGTAGTGCACCTTCAGGTACGCGCTGGCGTACGCGATCAGCGCGAAGCTCGCGGCATGCGACTCCGGGAACCCGTACAACGCGAACGACGTGATGGACAAGACGATGCGGTCCGCGACGGCGCCGGTGATGCCATGCCTGGCCATCCCCTCGCGCAGCAGTCCCTCGAGCTGCTTCATGCGCTGCTCGGACCGCTTGAAGCCCATCGCCCGCCGCAGGTCCTCGGCCTGTCCGCCCGTGAAGCCCGCCACGGCCATCGCCATGCGCAGCAGCTGCTCCTGGAACAGCGGCACGCCCAGCGTGCGCTTCAGGATCGGCTCCAGCAGCGGGTGATCGTAGGTGACCGCCTCCAGCCCGGCTCGCCGGTTCAGGTACGGGTGCACCATCTGCCCGACGATGGGGCCCGGCCGGATGAGCGCGACTTCGACCACGAGATCGTAGAAGCAGGCCGGCTTGAGCCGCGGCAGCGTGGCCATCTGCGCACGCGACTCCACCTGGAACACGCCGACGGTGTCCGCCGCCTGCAGCATGGCATAGACCGCCGGATCGTCCGGCGGCAGGTGCGCGAGGTCGATGTCCGATGCCGGGCCCGCAGAGCGGCTGTTCACCAGCCTGATCGCGTCCTGCAACGCCGCCATCATGCCGAGCCCGAGCAGGTCGACCTTGATGATGCCCATGTCGGCGCAGTCTTCCTTGTCCCACTGCACCACCACGCGGCCGGGCATGCTGGCGTGCTCGAGCGGCACCACGGACGAGAGCTCCCCCTGGCACACGACCATGCCGCCCGAGTGCTGCCCGAGGTGCCGCGGCAGGTCCTGCATCTGCTGCCACAGCCGCACGAACTGCCGCACCCGCTCGTCGTCTCGCGCGAGGCCCACCTCGGCGAGCTGGCGCGACAGCGTGTCGTCCGGGTCCACGAACTCGAACTGGTGCATCACCCTGGCCAGCCGATCGATGTGCGCGTCGTCCAGCTCGAGCGCCTTCCCCACCTCGCGCGCGGCGCTGCGGCCCCGGTAGGTGATCACATTGGCCGTCATCGCCGCGCCGTGCGCGCCGTACTTCTCGTACACGTGCTGGATGACCCGCTCGCGCCGGTCGCCGCTCGGCAGGTCGAGGTCGATGTCGGGCCACTCACCGCGCTCCTCCGAAAGGAACCGCTCGAAGAGCAACTCCATGCCCACCGGGTCCACGGCCGTGATCCCCAGGCTGTAACAGACGGCGCTGTTGGCCGCCGACCCGCGCCCCTGCACGAGGATGTCCTGCTGCCGGCAGAAGTTCACGATGTCCCAGACGATGAGGAAGTAGCCGGCGAGCTGGAGCTTCTCGATCAGATCCAGTTCGCGCGCCACCTGCGCGCGCGCGCGATCGTGATAGGGCCGATACCGATGCCGCGCCCCCACCTCGGTGATCTTCCGGAGGAACGAAATCTCGGTCTCCCCGGGCGGCACGGGATACCGTGGAAAGCGGTACCCGAGATCCTGCATGGAGAACTGGAGCCGATCCGCCAGGTCCAGCGACGCGTGCACCGCCTGCGGCATGTCCGCGAAGAGCCGCGCCACCTGCGCCGGCGGCTTCAGGTACCGCTCGGCGTTCGCCGACAGGCGCCGCCCGGCCTGCCGCAACGAGACGTGCTCGCGGATGGAAGTGAGCACATCGAAGAGGGGACGCTCCTCCGCCGTGGCAAACCGCACGCCGCCAGTGGCCACCACCGGCACGCGAAACGCCTCGGCCAGGCACACGAGCATGTCGTTGTCGTCTTCCTGATCGCGCCGCAGGTGACGCTGCACTTCCACGTACACCTGCGATCGGCCGAAGATGCCCACCAGCGTATCGAGCAGTCCCCCTACGCCGAAGCGCTGTGCCTGCAGCAGCGTCTGTCCAGGCATCGCGATGAGCCCGCCGACATGCCCGTCGAGGTCTGCCAGCGTCAGGTCACCCCCGTCTTTCCGCCTTCGCTGAAGCGCCGGCGAACCGCCGTCGCCGTGGCCGAGGCTGGTCGGCGCGCGCAGCTTCATCGTCGAGATCAGGCGACACAGGTTGCGCCAGCCTTCCGGTGAAGCGACAAGGACAGGCAGGGAGAATCTGGTGATCTGGGGATCTGGTGATCTGGTGATCTGATGTCGCGATCGGGTGATCTGGGGATCTATCTGGTGATCTGGGGGATCTAGCTGGTGATCTGGGTGATCCAGCTGGTGATCTGGGCGATCTATCTGGCGATCTGAGGGACCTGTCCGTCGATCCCGGGGACCTGGGGTACCTGCGGGATCTGCGGCTGCGATGGTGAGCTCGGCCCCAATGAGCGGTCGGAGGCCTGCTCTGCGGGCGGCCTTGTGGAAGCGCGGCGCGCCGTACACGCCGTCCTTGTCCAATAGCGCCAGCGCCGGGTAGCCGAGCGCCGCGGCCCGCTCGACGAGGGTTTCGGGCAATGAGGCGCCACGGAGGAACGAAAACGCGGAAGCCGCGTGCAGCTCGACGTACATACAAGAAACCACGAAGACACGAAGGGAATCACGAAGCTCACGAAGCTTTCGATCGGAAGAGGCCAAGACACTCCCGGGGCTGCCCCAGTCGCGTCTTCGAGCTGATCTTCGTGTCCTTCGTGACGTCGTGGGCTCGCTGCCTCAATCGAACACGCCCTCCAGGAACCACTGCCCCACTTCGCGCTCGACGAACAGCCGGTAGACCGTGCCGTCCGACATGGCGATGTCCCACTCGTCGCGGTCCCACGGCTGCGATCGCGTCGGGACGCGTGTGACGGTGTCCGCGAGGGCCGCAACACCCTGCCAGGCGTCGGAGCCCGGGAACCTGGGGTCCGCATCACGCGCGCTCCAGCCGTGTGCTTCCCGGCGATGTTCGTCCGACTCCCGACTCGCGACTCCCGGCTCCCGTTCCAGCGCCGTGGCCCACCACTCCCCCGACGTGCGCCACGGGCCCGCCGCCTGGACGATGGCGCCGCCCGTCACGCCGCGTCGATCGGTGGTCAGCCGCGCCGGTCGGCCATCGTCCACGCGCACCCGCACGGGGATCGGCAACCGGAAGCGGCGAAAGGCCAGTGGCAGCGCCGCCTGGGCGGGGGCGGCGCGAGGACCGCGATCGTCACCGGACCGCACGTGGCCTGTCTCCCCGCGAGACGGGCCGTCCGCCGTCGCCGGTGCGAAGGGGGCCATGGCACACGATCCCGGCCGCCAGGCGTCCACCAGCGCTGGAGATCCCACACGCCCCTCTCCCATCAGCGCGGTGAGGCGCGCCATCAGCGTCGCCACCTGCTCGGGAGCGGGCTGCGCGCGTTCGAAGAGCGTCCACTGCAGCACGCGGCCGGGCGTGGGCTCGAGGCGCACCTGCACCCGATCGACGGCGGCCGCGGGCGGGTGCGATTCCAGATCCAGCAGCACCAGGGTACGCAGCGTCTTCGGATCGCGCATGGGCGCGGGCAGCGGAATCACCCGCACGTGCGCCTGCCGGGTGGTCAGGTGCAGGGCCGTGCGAATGGCCACGGCGCCACGATCGGCACGTTCGAGCCGTGCGGCCAGGGGCTCGAGGACACGCGCCAGCACGAACGACAACGGCTCGAAGCCCTCGATGGGCCACTCGAGCTCGACGAGATCCTCGAACACCGGCTCCGCCAGCCACGGCACCAGCGGCTCGTCGTCCTCGCCAGCCGCCAGGCGCTGCCAGGCCACGCCCAGATCGCCCAGCCGCGCATGCACGTCGGGACGCGGCAGCGCGGCCAGCCCCCCCAGGCGCGTGATGCCCCACCGCCGGAGCGTGGCGCCACACTGCTGCAACGCCATCAGGGCCTGACGCAGATCGGCCGATGCCGCCGTGCGCGCACGTGGACGACGGGTGTGGTGCGCCTGATGCGTGTCCCGCGGATGCCGCCAGCCAGCGGAGGGTGCCAGCGTCGTCGCTGTACCCGGGGCCGAGGGAGAAGGGGCCGGCGCAGCCGCGACAGGCGCCGATGCCGCCAACCGGGCCTGGGTGACCTCGATGAGCACGTCGATGGGCAGGTCGGCCAGCGCCGCCTGTTCCGCGGCAGGGGCCAGGACCGTGAGCCCTTCGTGCCCGCAGGCCAGCAGCAACGCCGCCGATGCCCTCGTCGCCAGGGCGACAGCGCGGCACGTGGGACAGGCCGCGCGCATCGCACCGCCCAGTTCCTCGGGTGTCCCGAACAACGCCGACAACCCGCCGACGTCGAGCAGGACGAATGGCCCCAGCACCTGGAAGCGAGGGGTGAACGCCTGCGCCACCTCGACCACCGCGTCGAGAGGCGTTGAGGGAGACGCCTGCAGCACCGCAAACACGGCCGGATCCTTCAGCCGATGGCGAGCGGCAGATCGCCCACGTAGCCGCGCGGCGAGGCTGCCCGCACGCGTGTCGAGAGACCGCCCAGCCGTCGTGTGCGGTCGTGCACGCCCTTCCAGCGGACCGTGGTGCCGACGGGGCCGGCGTGGCTGACGCCGCGTCGCTCCATGCGAAGGCTCCCCGCTCCCGGCTCCCGGGTCCCGGGTCCCGGCTCCTGGTTGCCGACTCCCGTCTGTATCGACAACCCGCCCGCACTCCGGGCCACGGGCGTGGCCGCCAGGAGCAGCAGCGCGATCTCGGTGCCCTCCACCACTCGCTGCAACCGCAGCCAGGTGGACCGCGGCACCCGAGCCAGCGCCTGCGCCGGCGCATCGATGAGATCCAGCACCACCATCGTGCACACCCCCGACTGCGCCACCAGGTTCAGGGCCTTGATGGCGCGGTCCAGCGTCCGCTCGAGCAGCGTGCCCGGCCCCTGGACGCTGCGCTCGCCCGGAATCCAGGCGGGATCGAGTGCCCCGTGGGTCTTCGACAGCGCCTGCCCCCGCACCCACAGCACTCGCGAGAGCACGAGGCCGGCGGCCGCGGCCCGATCCGGGTCGAAGCGGTCGAACGTGTCGATGAGCGCTCCCCACTCCCCCCGCGCGGTGGCGGCCGCCAGCGCCGCCCACGCCAGGCTGGTGCGGCCCGAAGACGCCGGGCCCACGACCTCGGACAACTGCCCCCGGGGCACCCCTCCGAGCAGCCTCTGATCGAGGAGGGGATACCCGAGCGGCGCCGAAACCGGCGGCGTCAGGCGGGCGACCGATGTGAGCGTACGGTCCAGCTTGTGGTGCTGGAGCAGCGAGAGCACGGCAGCGGAGGAGGACGGGGCCATGTGGTGGATATTAGCGAACAAAAAGCGAAAGTCAAGCCGAAACCTGGAAGCGGCGGCGGGGTCAGGGGAAGCGGCGGCGGGGTCAGGTCATGAACATGACGATACCGCTCGGTCGTCATCGGTCGAGGCCCGGATGGCAAATCTTTGCCATCCGGGCGCATCTCGGTCACGGCAGTTTCTGCCTGGCGCCGAACTGCCTTGCGACGATTCGCGCGTGATCTCGCGCCCTTGGTGGGAGGCTCGCCTCTTGTAAGTCCTCTGGCATGGCCCGACCCCTCCGCATCCGCTATCCCGGCGCGGTCTATCACCTGATGGCTCGCGGAAACCGCAAGGCCACCATCTTCGAGGACGACATCGACCGGCGGAGCTTCCTCGCGCTGCTGGGCGAGGCAGCGGACCGCTATGCGTTGCGCGTGTACGCCGCCTGCCTGATGGGCAACCACTACCACATCGTCGGAGAGACGCCGCGTGCCAACCTCTCGGACGCCATGCAATTCGTGAACGGTGTCTACGCCCAGGCCTCCAATCGCAGGCACGGCCGGACTGGTCACCTCTTCGAAGCCCGGTTTCGCTCGCTCGTCATCCAACGCGAGTCGTATCTCAAGCGAGTCGTCAGGTATGTGGTGCTCAACCCCGTACGTGCTCGCCTGGTCCAACAGGCCGTGGACTGGCCGTGGAGCACCTACCGCGCAACCGCTGGACAAGAGGCTGCACCCGCGTGGCTATCACTGGAGTGGCTCGAGTGGGCCTTTGCCGCGACGGCGCAAGCCGGCCCGAGTCAGCAGTACGAGGAATACGTGAACGCGCCGGCCGCACCCAAGGTCACCATCGATACCAAGGCACTGGCCCTTGGCAGCCGACAGTTCAGAGAACATCTGGCCCGAGCCGCTCGGGGGTGGGAACCTGATCGGCCGCTGCCGTTCCGGTATCGTGACTCTGTACGTCCACCGCTGACAGAACTGCTGGTCGGCGCCTCCGATGGCAGGGCGCTGGCCCGCTCCGCTTACCTGGCCCACGCGCGGCACGGGTACCGTCAGAGCGACATCGCCCGGCACCTGCATGTCGATCCCAGCACGGTCAGCAAGTGGCTCCGCGGGTTGCGGGAGGACGATCAGCGCGCCGGTTGAGTCCGCACGTCACGTTCATGACCTGACCCCGCCCCCGGTCTCGCTCCCCGGTCCACCGTCACCCGGTCCAGTCCGCGCGTCAAGTTCATGACCTGACCCCGGTATAATCGCGGTTTGCAGGCGCACCTCCTCACCGCCGCGCGACGCCTCGCGGCGGCCCTGACCTATCGCGACTTCCGCCTGCTCTGGTTCGGCGCCCTCACCTCCAGCATCGGCACCTGGATGCAGAAGGTGGCCCAGGCGTGGCTCATCGTCACGCTCACCGGCACCCAGTCCGCCTACTACCTCGGGCTCGACAGCTTCCTCGGTGAGCTGCCCATCCTGCTGCTGACGCTGGTCGGCGGCGTCGTCGCCGATCGCCGCGATCGGCGGCACATGATGCTGGTCTCGCAGATCGTGCAGATGACGGCCGCCTTCATCCTGGCCGGCCTCGTCTTCTTCGACCTCGTGCGCGTCTGGCACATCCTCACGCTGTCGTGCCTCACCGGCTGCGCGCAGGCCTTCGGCGGGCCCGCCTACCAGTCGCTCGTGCCGACGCTCGTCGGCAAGGAACACCTGCCGAACGCCATCGCGCTCAACTCGATCCAGTTCAACCTGGCGCGCATCATCGGCCCGGTGGTCGCCGGCGTCGCGCTGGCCTCCTTCGGCATGGTGATGTGCTTCGGCATGAACGGCATCTCGTTCCTCTTCGTGATTGCCGCCATCCTCGCGCTGCGGAACGTGCACGTCCCGCCCACCGCCACCATGCCCGTCGTGGACCAGATGAAGGACGGCCTGCGCTACGTGCGCGACTCCGCCAACCTGAAAACGCTCACGCTCATCGGCTTCATCGCCGCGTTCCTGGGCCTGCCGCTCCTCACCTTCCTGCCCATCGTGGCCAAGGACGTCTTCCAGCAGGACGTCGGGCTCTACACCCGCATGATGACGACCTCGGGCATCGGCGCCGTCTGCGGGGCGATGATCGTGGCGTGGTACGGGCGGCACGCGCACATGGGACGGCTGCTCCTTGTGTTGCTGTCGGCCTTCGGCGCCGCGATGACGGCGTTCGCGCTGTCGCCAGACGTGCGGCTGAGCACGGCCATCCTCTTCTTCACGGGCGCGCTGCTGGTGATGTGCTTCTCGCTGACGAACTCGCTGGTCCAGCTCATCGCGCCGGCCGAGCTGCGCGGGCGCGTGGTGAGCATCTACATGGTGGCGTTCCGCGGCGGCTCGCCGCTGGGCGGGCTGGCCAGCGGCTGGCTCATCACCCAGGTCGGATCTGCCCCGGCGATGCTGGCCGTCAACGGGGTCACGCTGGCTCTCGTGGCCATCTATTTCCTCGTCCGCGGACACGGCATCAAGGACGTGTAGCGGCTTGCGGCTTGGGGCTTGCGCCTTGGGGCTTGGGGCTCGCGGCTCGGGCTTCAAGCCTGAAGCCTGGAGCCTGAAGCCTGAAGCCTGAAGCCTGAAGAGCGCCGCTCGCCAGCTGGGCCGTTGGCGTGTTCTGTTCGTTCGTGCACGCGCCTCCGTTTGGCGTATCGTGGCGGACGGTTCCGCCGATACTGTGATCGCCGATACCTCAGCTGATGCACCCCAAGGAGTGGATATGACGCCTGGTCTGCGTGCTCGATCTCGCTTCTCCCTCGTCTGGCTCGTCGCGGTCGTGCTCGGCATCGCCGTCACCCAACGCCTGTCGATGACGCAGGCGCCTGGCATCGCGGTGCCAGACGCGGTGACCGCCCAGATTGCCGCCGACGGGTCGGCCCCCGTCATCGTCGGCGTGCGGGTGCCCTTCGTGCCCGAGGGCGACCTGGTGGGGCCGGTGGACGTCGCGGCGCAGCGCGAGGCCATCCAGGCGGCGCTCGACAGCGCGATGGGCCGCGCCCAGGCGGCCGGCGCCGTGCTCGGCGGCGGCTTCCAGACCATTCCGTTCTTCAACGCCCGTGTCGATGCCGGTGCGCTGGCCGCGCTGGCGGCGATGCCGGATGTGGTGTCGATCGAAGTGGACGCCTTGAGACAGCCCTCGCTGGTCCAGAGCGTGCCGCTCATCAACGTGCCCGCCGCATGGACGGCTGGCCACACCGGGGCCGGCTGGCACGTGGCCATCGTCGATACGGGTGTGGAAAAGACGCACAGCTTCCTCGCGAACAAGGTCGTCCAGGAAGCGTGCTACTCGAACGCCAACGGCGCGGGCACGGGCACGACCACCTGTCCGGGCGGCGTCACCTCGTCCACGGCCGTCGGCAGCGGCGTGCCGTGCACCTCTGCGATCGGCAGCTGCGATCACGGCACCCACGTCGCCGGCATCGCCGCGGGCGCCAACGGCCCCAGCGGAGCCAGCGGCGTGGCCCCGGGGGCGAACCTGTTCGCGATGCAGGTGTTCACCATCTTCACCGGATCGACGAACTGCGGATCGTCCAGCCCCTGTATCAGTGCCTATACCTCGGACATCAACCGCGCCCTCGAGCGCGCGTTCCTGCTGACCGGAGGGCCGGCCAACGACAACCGCCTCGCCTCGGTGAACATGAGCCTCGGCGGCGGCGCGCCGAGCACCAACTGCGACGCGGCCAACTCGTCGACCAAGGCCGCGATCGACAACCTGATCAGCCGCGGCGTCGCCACGGTCATCGCGAGCGGCAACAACGGCTTCACCACGGGCATCAGTTCGCCCGCCTGCATCTCGACGGCCGTGAGCGTCGGATCGACCACCAAGACGCCGGAGTCGATCTCGAGCTTCACCAATCGCGGCGGCGGGCTGCCCCTGCTGATGGCTCCCGGCAGCAGCATCGCCGCGTCAATCGTCAACAACGCCTTCGGTACCAAGAGCGGCACGTCGATGGCCACGCCACACGTCGCCGGGGCCTGGGCCGTGCTCAAGCAGGCCGTGCCGGCCGCAGGCGTGGCCCAGGTACTGAACGCCCTCAGGACCACGGGTGTTCCCGTCGCCGGATTTCCGCGCATCAACGTGGACGCCGCGCGGCTGGCTCTGCTCGGCACCGGCACCAGCGTGCCGGGCGCGCCGGGAACACCGACGATCGCGGGCTCCGGCAACAACGTGATCATCAACTGGACGCCGCCCACCACCGGCGGCACGCCCACCGGTTACACGGTGCGCGCCCGTCTGGTCGCCGGCGGCCCTGTGCTGGTGGATGTCCCGGTCGGCAACACCCTGACGCTGCCCGTGACCGCGCCCGACGGCACGTTCCACGTGTCGGTACTGGCCTCCAACGCGGCTGGTCCGGGACCCGAGTCGGTCGGCGTCACCTTCAGCGTGCCCATCGTGTCGCCTCCCCCAGGCGCGACCTCCGGCCTGGCGGTCACGGTCGCCGGCGACCAGGCGGACTTCACCTGGACGCCTCCCTCGACGGGCGGCACCCCCACCGGCTATCTGTTCGTCGCGTCGGCCAGTGCCGGAGGCACGCCGATCGCCACGCTCCCGTTGTCGGCCCCGCGCAGCGGCGTCGTAATCGGCGGTATTCCACCCGGCTTCTACTTCGTCCGGGTGGCCGCAACCAACAGCGGCGGCGCCGGCCCGTTTTCGAATGAAGTCACCGTCAGCGTGGCAGGCCCGCAACCTCCAGGCCCCCCGACGATGAACCCGGCATCGGTTGCAGCCGGTCAGGTGGCGATGTCGTGGACCGCGCCCACCACGGGCGGCGCCGCCACGTCGTACGTGGTGGTGGCCTCGCTCACTCCGGGTGGCCCGGCCATCGCCAACCTGCCCGTCGCGGGGCTCGGCGTCACCGTCCCCGCCCCGACCGGCACCTACTTCGTCCGTGTGCACGGCGTAAACGCCCTCGGCATGGGCCCCGCCTCCAACGAGATCACGGTCGTCGTGCCGTAGACAGGAGGTAGGAGGTAGGAGGTAGGAGGTAGGAGGTAGGAGGTAGGAGGTAGGAGGTAGGAGGTAGGAAGTAGGAGGTAGGAAGTAGGAGTGGGAAGGCAGGAGGCAGGGCTCCCTGCCATCTGTGTGTCCCGTCTTCCTGCCTCCTATCTCCTGTGTCCTCTCTCCTATCTCCTATCTCCTATCTCCTGCCTCCTATCTCCTGCCTCCTACTTGATCGTCACCACGAACTTCACGGGCACTTTCGACGGCTGATAGCACACCTTGTCGTCGCACGCCTGGTATTCGAGCTGGCCCGACACGGTGACGCTCGACTGGCCGGCCAGCGCCTTGCGGGCGTCGGGCGTGTCGAGCAGCGTGACCTCGCGCGTCAGGCGAAACGTGTTCGAGTAGACCTCGACGGTCTCGTTCAGCGGGGCGAAGTAGTACTGCTCGGACGGCGGGTACTTCGTTGGCTCCAGCTTTGCCCAGGGCTGCGCGTCGAGCGCCAGCCCCACGACCTGGTAGTCGTGCTTGCCTGGCGCGTAAACGTGCATGGTGCGCCGCGGTGTCACGTCGAGGGTCACCCTCAGGCGCGTGCCCGGCGAGGCCGCGGTATGGCTGATGCTGGACTCCACCGTCAGGTGCGGCGTGCTGATGCGCGAGGGCTCGCCGAACGGATTGGCCGGGCCGCCAGCCGGCAGTTGCTCCGATGGGGTGGCGGCGGCCAGCCACAGGCAGGCGAACACGAGACGCGTCATGACCGACGAGCGTACGGCAATCCCCGGGCCGCAGGCAACCGTGGCTCGCGGCCTGCGATAGAATTTGCTCGTTCCCAATGCTCCGTGTATCCCGGCTCGTCGTCCTCTGCCTGTGGCTCGTTCCCGCGGCCGCGTACGGGCAGCAGACGCGGGCCGAGCTGCTGGAGCAGCAGCGGGCCGAGCGCGCGCAATCGCTCTCGACCTACACGCCCAATGCCCTCGAGCAGGGCCTGCTCTACATGGACGAGAAGCGCATCCTCGAGCGGCTGGGGCAGGAACTGAGCGGCATCTACCCGCGGATCGGCGGGTTCACGACGGGCAGCGGCTTCACGCTGGGCCTGGGCGTCCGGCACGCCCTGCCCGGCACCAACGACTTCGAAGTCGACATGTCAGGCGCCATCTCGGCCAGGGGCTACAAGTCCCTCGACTTCCACGTGCGCGCCCCCTACCTGCTGAAGGGGCGCCTGGAGCTGGACGGCGGCACACGCTGGTGGGACTACACACAGGAGGACTTCTTCGGCCTCGGGGAGTCCTCGGCCGGTGATCGCGCCGACTACCGCTACATGGGGCTGGGCGTGAACATGGTGGCGCGCGTCCGACTTCGCCAGTGGGCCTCGTTCGGCGGCGAGCTGGGCTATCTGCGCCCCGACATCCTCGACGGCACCGACAACCGGTTCCCCTCCGTGGACGAGCGCTTCACCGACGAAGAGGCGCCGGGCCTGGATCGCCAGCCGCGCCTGGTGTACACGCGCGGCTTCGTGGACCTCGACTACCGGGACCAGCCCGGGAACACGCGCTCGGGCGGCCGTGTCTTCCTGCAGGTCGGCACCGGCCGGGACCAGGATCCGTCCCGCGAGTTCAGCTACCGGCGCACGGATCTCGAGGTCCAGCACGTGTTCCCCATCTTCGACAAGAAGCGGAACGTCGCGTTCCGGCTGGCGGCCGCGCACGTCGATCCGCTCAACGACGACGGGCGCGTGGCATTCTTTCTCTCCCCGACCATCGGCGGATCCCATACGATTCGCAGCTACAGGGAACTGCGGTTTCGCGATGCCACCTACGTGGTGCTGAACGCCGAGTACCGCTGGGAGGCCTTCTCGGGCCTGGACATGGCGCTCTTCTGGGACGGCGGGGACGTGGGGACCAGGCTGGAGCAGATCCGGCTCGACGAGTTCAAGACGGGATGGGGCGTCGGCCTCCGGTTCAACACGAACCGGCGCGTGTTCCTGCGGGTGGATGCGGGCTTCGGCGGGCCCGAAGGGGCACGCATCTTCTGGAAGTACAGTCCAGCATTCTGAGACCGCCGATGATCACCCTCCCCTGCCGCCGTGCGGTCCTTGGAGCCCTTGCGCTGGCGCTGTACCTCGGCCTGGACACCCCCGGCGCGCAGTCGCCCGCCTACTACCCCGACGATCCGATCCCGGTCGACCCCGAAACGCAGGACGCGTCGAAGGTGCGGCCCTGGGACATCAGCGACCCGTACGATTTCGTGGAGAACACCTTCTTCCGAGTGGGCGACCGCAGCCCGAAGCGTGCCGTCAACGTGAACACCATCGACGAGGTGCCGGACTCGAGCTGGTTCGCGAATCGTGCCGGCGTGCGCGCGCTGTCTGTCGAGGAGATCCGCCGCGGTCCCGACACCACCGGCGGGCCGGCCCCCGGGGCATGGACCGTCATCTCCGGCAAGAGCGATGGCATCACGCCGGGCTTCACCATCCGCGACACCGCCGGCATCGTCTGGTTCATCAAGTTCGATCCACCGTCGAATCCAGAAATGGCGACCGGGGCCGAGATGGTCTCGACGAAGCTGTTCTGGGCACTCGGCTACCACGTGCCCGACAACCACCTCGCGGTGCTTCGCCGCGACAACCTCACCATCGATCCCAAGGCGACGATCCGCGACATCCGCGGGCAGCGGCGGGCGCTCACGGATGACGACGTCGACAGGCTGCTGCAGCAGGGAGCCCGGCGCGCCGACGGGAGCTATCGCGTGATCGCCAGCAAGGGCCTGGAGGGCCGGCCGGTCGGCCCGTTCCGCTACTACGGCACCCGGCCGGACGACCCGAACGACATCCACCCGCACGAGCACCGGCGCGAACTGCGGGGCCTGCGGGTGTTCTCGGCCTGGCTCAACCACGACGATTCGCGGAGCATCAACTCACTCGATACGCTGGTCAGCCGTGGCGGCCGCACCATCGTCTGGCACCACCTCATCGACTTCGGGTCCACGCTCGGCAGCGGCAGCCTCTACGCGCAGAAGCCGCGCGCCGGCAACGAGTACCTCTGGGAGGCCCGTCCCACCATCATGACCGCGCTCACGCTGGGCCTGTGGGTGCGTCCCTGGATCCGGGTCACGTATCCAGACCTGACCTCGCTCGGCAACATCGAGGCCGCGTTCTTCCAGCCGACGGCCTGGAAGCCGGAGTACCCGAACCCGGCGTTCGACAACGCACAACCGGACGACCTGTTCTGGGCCGCGCGCCGGGTGATGGCCATCAGCGACGAGGCCATCAGGGCCGCGGTGGAGACCGCCGAGTACTCGGACCCGCGCGCAACGGATTACCTGTCGGACGTCATCATCGTCCGGCGCGACAAGGTCGGGCTGGCCTGGCTCACGCACGTCAACCCGCTCATCGACTTCGTGCTGACCGCGGACGGCACCCTGACGTTCCGGAACATCGCGGCCGATACGCGCCGCGCACCGGAGGCGTCGTCCTACGAGGTGCAATGGGCGCGCTTCGACAACGCGTCGAACACGAGCACGCCGGTCGGGCCCGCCGAATCGCTCGGCACGCTCTCGGCGCGGGCGCCCGCGGACCTGCTCGGCGCCGCGTTCGTGGAGGCCCGCGTCTCGGCCCGCTCGCCCTCGCATCCGGCCTGGGCCGAACCGGTGGTCGTGCGCTTCCGTCGCGGCACGAACGGCTGGTCGCTCGTCGGCCTTCGGCGTGGGCCGGAGCCATCTGCACAGGAGGCCCGGAAGTGAGCGCCGCCGCCCGCCAGCGGGCGCTGGTCGTCGAGGACGACCCGGACATCGGGCAACTGCTCACCCACTACCTGCAGAAGGCGGGCTTCGAGCCCGTGCTGATCACGGCGGGCCGGGACGTGCTCTCGCGCGCGAAGGAGGACCCGGTCGACGTGATCCTGCTCGACCTGATGCTGCCGGGCATGGACGGGCTCCAGGTGTGCCGCGCGCTGCGTGCGGACCCGGGCACCGCCCAGGTCCCGATCATCATGCTCACGGCCAAGGGCGAGGAATCCGACCGGATCGTCGGCCTCGAGCTCGGCGCCGACGATTACATCACCAAGCCCTTCAGCCCGAACGAGGTGATCGCGCGGGTTCGCGCGCTGTTGCGGCGCACGCAGCGCCCCGCCACGGCCGACAGCCGCATCCTCTACGGACCGCTGTCGGTGGACGTGGAACGGCACGTGGTGAAGATTGGGGGCGAGGACGTGAAGCTGACGGCGAAGGAGTTCCTGCTGCTGCAGTACCTGATGGAGCACCGCGGGCGCGTCCTCTCGCGCGACCTGCTGCTGTCCGATGTCTGGGGCTATTCCTACACGGGTGGCACGCGCACGGTGGACGTGCACGTGCGCCGGCTCCGCGAGAAACTGCCCTTCCTGTCGGAGGCCATCGTCACGGTGAAGCAGTTCGGGTACAAGCTGCTCGATCCGCCACCGTCCTGACCCGTGTTCGACCTGCTGCTCGCCGCGCTCGCCGGGGCCGGGCTCGCCATCGTGGCGGCCGCGGTGCTGCACGCCCGCACCACGGCCGGCCGCGACGCTCGCGCGGCCGCGATGGAGTCGGTCGCGCGCCGCTACGGACTGGGGGACCTGAGCCGGCCAGCGCCCGACTACGGCGACGACGAGCTGGGACGCGTGGCGCGGGCGATGGACGCGGCCGTGCACGAGCTGGGGCGCCGCGTGAACGACCTGGCCCGGGATCGCGCACGGATGGAGGCCATCCTCGGCAGCATGGTCGAAGGCGTGCTGGTCGTGGACGGCCAGGGCCGCCTGCAGCTGGTGAACGAGGCCGCACGGCGGCTGCTGAAGCTCGATCGGGAGGCCACGGGACGTCCGTACCTGGAAGCGCTCCGGCACCCGGCCATCTCGGAGCAGATTGGCCGCACGCTCCGCGGCGACGCCTCGGAGACCCTGGAGCTCAATCTCACGCTCGACCGCAGCCGGACGCTGGTCGCACGCGTCGCACCCGTGGTGGCCGAGGGGCGTGGCGCGGTGCTGGTGCTGCACGACATCACGGACCTCAAGGCCGCTGACCAGATTCGCCGCGATTTCGTGGCCAACGTCTCCCACGAGCTGCGCACGCCGCTCACGGCCATCAAGGGCTATGCGGAAGCGTTGATCGACGATCCGGACGACGACGCGGCGCGCGAGAAGTTCCTCGACATCATTCATCGACACGCCACGCGGATGGAGCGGCTCGTCAAGGATCTCCTGCGGCTCGCGCGGCTCGACGCGGGCCAGGAGACCGTCGAGTATGCCCCCTGCGACCTGCAGGCCATCGCCGCGGGAGTCTCGGCTGACTTCGAGCCGCTGGTGCGCGACAAGCGCCAGTTCGTGTCGCTGACCGTCGCTCCAGAGGCCCGCCTGCTCGAGTCGGATCCCACCAAGCTGCACGACGTCCTGCGCAACCTGATCGAGAACGCGGTGAACTACACGCCGGAAGACGGGCTCATCGAGCTGAACGCGCGGGTGGTCGGAGACCAGGTGGAGATCACCGTCAGCGACACCGGGCCCGGTGTCCCGGAGCAGGACCTGACGCGGGTGTTCGAGCGCTTCTACCGCGTGGACAAGTCGCGCGCCAGGCCCGGCGGGACCGGACTGGGCCTCGCCATCGTGAAGCACCTGGTGCAGGTGATGGGAGGACAGGTGACGGCCGCCAATGGTCCGCAGGGAGGCGCGGTGTTCACGGTGCGGCTCCCGGTGAGAAAGTGAAAAGAGAAAAGAGAAAAGAGAAAAGAGAAAAGCTCCAAGCTTGACGGCCGGCGAGGCTCCGTGGGTGGTTCGCGGCGTCCGGCTCCTTCAGGCCGGTGGGTAGCCGGTTCCCGAGCTTGAGTAGTGGCTACCCTGGCCATCAGGCTGCGAGTTCTTGCGAGCGGTGTTGAGCGTTGCCGTGAGGATGGCCACCAGCTGGCCGCTCTCGTCGAGGAGTTCGGCGAGTTGGTGAGGCTCCCGCGCTGGGTTTGCAGCGTGCAGGAGGCGCAGCCAGAACTGGCTTTCGCGCATCTCTTTCAACGCGATATGCCGTCGGGTGATCCACTCACGGCGACTTTGTGAGCCTGGGCTCTCAGCGGAGTTCGCGCCCGCGGACGTGCCGCTCTTCAGAAGCTGGCGCCAGATGACGCGGTCCGCATCGTCGCGTGGCGGACATGCGCGGTAGGCGCGAATCAGTGCCAACCCGAACGCGAACGTTCTCTCCTCGATCGGGACCAAGCCCGGGCGCCGAGCCATGCCATCACGGACCAGCAAGTCCCGCGCCAGATTCGCGCTTCCACCTTGCAGCTGAGCTTTTCTCTTCTCTCTTCTCTCTTCTCTCTTCTCTCTTTTCACTTTCTTCAGCGCATCCCCAGCAGCCTCAACAGGTGGAACGTGCCGGCTGCGATGGCCGCTGATGCAGGAATGGTGAGGATCCACGCCCACACGATCCGCCCGGCCACGCCCCACCGCACCGCGGACAGCCGGCGGGTGGCGCCCACACCGACGATCGCTCCGGTGATGGTGTGTGTCGTGCTGACGGGCACGCCGAGCGCCGTGGCGGTGAACAGGGAGAACGCGCCGGCCGTCTCGGCCGCGAACCCGCCCACGGGCTGCAGGCGCGTGATCTTCTGCCCCATGGTGTGGATGATGCGCCAGCCGCCCGACAGCGTGCCGAGCGCGATGGCCGCGTGCGCGGCCAGCACCACCCACATGTCGATGCGGAACTCGGTGATCAACCCGCCCGCGAAGAGCGCCCCGGCGATGATGCCCATCGTCTTCTGCGCGTCGTTGGCGCCGTGACCGAGGCTGTAGAGGGCGGCCGAGATCAGCTGCATCCGGCGGAACCAGCGGTCCACGCGGGAGGGCGCGGCTCCCTGGAACAGCCAGAGGATGGCCGTCATGAAGGTCAGCCCCAGGACCAGGCCGATGCCCGGCGCGAGGACAATGAACAGCAACGTCTTCGTCCAGCCGCTGGCGATGATCGCGGACGGCCCGACGCGGGCGACCGCCGCTCCCGCGTAGCCGCCGATGAGCGCGTGAGACGAACTGGTCGGCAGGCCGTAGTACCAGGTGATCAGGTCCCAGACGATGGCGCCGATCAGGCCCGCGAGGATGACGGCGAAGGTGACGATGTTGATGTCGATCATCCCCGAGCCGACCGTGCTGGCGACGGCCGTCCCGAACCCGAAGGCGGCGGCGAAGTTGAAGAACGCCGCCCAGATCACCGCCTGGCCGGGCTTGAGGACGCGGGTCGACACCACGGTCGCGATGGAGTTGGCCGCGTCGTGGAAGCCGTTGATGTAGTCGAAGACGAGCGCGACGACGACGACGAGGGCGACGAGGGCGAGATCCACGACGCCGTTACCCGTGTTTGACCACGACGCTCTCGAGCACGTTGGCCACGTCCTCGCAGCGGTCGGTGGCCTCCTCGAGCAGGTCGAGCACCTCCTTCCACTTGATCAGGGTGATCGCGTCGCGTTCTTCCTCGAACAGGCGTCGCAACGCCTCGTCGTGCACGTCGTCGGCGGCGTTCTCCAGCCGGTTGACCTCGACCGCGTGGTCGTGCACGCCTTTGCGGCGATCGAGGGCTTCGACCGCGACCTTCATCTGCATCGAAGCCTGCCAGGTGAGCGAGGCGAGCTCCCGCGCGCCGTAGCGCAGCGAGGCCATGCGGTAGCGGCGCAGGACGCCGGCGGCCGCGTCAATGGAGTCCATCACGTCGTCGAGCGACGTGGCCAGTGCATGGATGTCTTCGCGGTCGATGGGCGTGACGAACGTGGAGTTCAGGCGCTGGATGATGTTGTGGGTCAGCGCGTCACATTCGTTCTCGATCTGCTTGATCTGGAGGGCGGTGTCCCAGTTCGGCGGGTCGGAGGCCAGCATCCGCTCCAGCAGGGTGGCACCGGAGACGATGCGGTCGGCCAGGGCCGTGAAATCCTCGAAGAACTTCTCTTCTTTGGGAATGAGGCGAAATCGCACGCCGGCATTCTGTCACAAGTCTGTTACATGGATGTTACATGCACGTCATTTCGCTAGTCGTCGACCACGTAGCTGAACACCTTCCACCGGCCATCCTGCTCGATCATCGACCCGCAGAGCCGCACTTCCTCCACCGGCCCTCCGGAGTCCCTGATGGCGAACACGCTGTCCCGATGGACAACGAACGTCTTGTAGGGAGTTCGTGCCCCGAACCGGATGGCGTCGAGCTGGACGTGTCGGCCTCGATGCCGCGCGATCAGCGTGGCCAGGCTGCCGTCGCTCTTCTGCTTCAGATCACCCCAGACATAGAAGAACGGCAGGTTGCGTTCGGGGCGGGAGGCCGGGAGCTCGGGCCAGACGCGTTGCCTGAACTCCTGTTCCGTCAAGGCCAGCCGCCGCAGGCCATCGGCATCGCCGGCGGCGTAGCGCTCCAGGATGGCGCGAGCCAGGGCCTCGGGCGAATCGAAGGCGGGGTCGAGAGGTGGAAGGGGAGGTGTGCAGGCGGCCGCCAGGACCAGGCCGCCCACGACCATCAAGAAGCGCATGTGGGTGAAGAACGTACCACGGGAGCCGGAACCGGTATACCCGGCCCGTCTCCCGCGTTGCCCCACTGGGTATCGCCAGTGGGCTATGAAGGGTCTACTGCTGCGGAAAGGCCGTCCAGCCGGTCATCCAGTTGTCGGCCGGCGGCGGCGGCACCGCCCCGATGAACGTGACCGCCTCGAAGAAGCCGTCGTTGGGCGGCTGGATGGGCGCGAGCTGCCCGCCCGCCAGCGTCGCGGTCGAGATGGGCTGGAAGTTCGGGCTGGCGTGGTTGAAGCAATCCGGCGACAGGCCGGCATCCTGGTTCAGGATGACGTTCGGGAAGCGGCCGCTCTGGATGAACGGCAGCACGCTCGAATGCGCGGGCACGGTCGGCCCCCAGATGACGCCCGCGCCGATCTGTGTCGTGCCGTTGTTCACCTGTGCGAGCGTCGAGCCGCCGTCGATCTGCATCCCCGTCGTCTTCGCCCCGGTGATGAGGAAGTTTCGATACGTCACGGCCGTGCCGCGCCGGAACAGGATGGCGCGGACGCTCTCGGCACCCTCGTTCCGGTCCGGGTCGCCGCAGATGGTCATGTTGTAGATCTGCGGGTTCGCCCGTGGCAGCAGGTCGTTGTTGAACTCGTTGTTGTCGGCCTCGATCGCGTTGTCCGCATCGTCGCCGCGCTGGTGGACCGCCACGAACTGCAGCTTGCCGGTCCAGCCGAACGTCCAGTCGATGCTGTCGTCGCCGGCGTTCGAGGCCACGATGTACTTCGCGTCGGCCGTGCCGCCGAACCACTCGAAGGCATCGTCGCGGTTCATGTGCACCTGGATGTACTCGTAGCTGCCACCGCGCCCGACGGCCTGGAAGGCAATGCCGTTCAGCTCGTTGTCCGGGCTGAACTCGGTGCCGGCGAACTCCACGCGCACGTAGCGCATCGAGCCGCTGTTGTCGTTGGGGTCGTTACCGCCGTAGATGCCGGTGTTGGCCTCACCCTGGCCTTCGCCGCCCTCCAGGTTCACCGGCGCCCGCCCGTTCAAGATGATGCCGCCCCAGTCGCCGCGGCTCCGGGTCCCCGGGGCCTGGTCGCTGGTGAACACGATCGGTTGCTCGCGCGTGCCGAGCGCGTTGAGGCGCCCGCCCCGCAGCACGATCAGAGTGCCCACGCTCCCCGCCTCGCCGACGACGCGGGTACCCGCCTGGATGTTCAGCGTCGCGCCCTCGTTGACGAACACCGCGCCTCGCAGCACGTAGTAGAAGTTGTTCGTCCAGCTCTCCGTGCCGTTGATCTCCCCCGTCACGACGATCACCGGCTTGTCGATGCCGGGCACGTTGACGGGCGGGGCCTGGTCGGTTGACACGGGCACCACGGCCAGCAGGGCCGCACACACCGCCGCGCCCACCATCCTCTTCGCTGCCTGATTCATGATCTCCACCTGTATCTCTGACTCGCTGCGTCGATCTGCGCCTGTTGCGGCCCAGTTGTGTCTAGAAGACGTCATAGCCCAGCGAGAAGCCGAACGTCCGGCCCAGCTGGAAGGACCGCTGCGAACGGTCGCCCTGCGTGAACAGCCAGTCGGCGTCGGTCAGGTTCTCGATGCTGAACCGGAGATTCAGCTTCTGGCCGAACCGCTGCACGAACACCAGATCCACCGTCTCGCGGCCGTTCTCGATCGTGTCCGGCGCCTGGTTGGCGCCCACGTCCGAGATCCGGTCGTCGAAGTAGTTGAAGAGCAGACGCGTCGAGAACCCTTTGAACGCGTACTCGGCGGTCAGGTTGAACAGGTTGTTCGACTGACCGGCCAGTGGCCGGGTCTGCGAGGTCTGCACGGTCCGCTGGGCCTCCGACAAGGTGATCTGCGAGTCCACCCACGTGTAGTTGGCATTCACGAAGAACCCGCGACCGAGGTCGTAAGCCGCCTCGAGCTCCACGCCGAAATTCCGCGCCTTGTCGGCGTTCTGGAACGTCACGATCGGCTGGGCGCCTGCGATCACGACGCGCTCAATCGGGTCGTTGAAGTACTTGTAGAAGCCGCTGGCGGCGAGCACGCTGCGACCGCCCGGGAACAACTCCCAGCGCGCATCGATGTTCTGGATGAGCGCCCGGTTCAGGTCCGGATTGCCCTGCACCGCGCGCGAACCGACGACGTCGGTGAACTCGAACTGTGCCAGCTCCCGGAACTCCGGACGGTTCACGGTACTGCTGTAGCTCAACCGGATGTTCTGGTTTGCCGCCACCGACTGCACCCAGTTGATCGACGGGAACAGATCCGTGTTCTTGTTCTCGGCGGTCGTCGTCCGCACGAAGAGACCGAAGGGATCGAAGGTCACCACTTCCTGGTCGAAATCCTCCACCCGCAGGCCCGCGATCAGGCGCGACCGCGGCGACAGCGCCACGTCCACCATCCCGTACGCCGCCAGCGTGGTGTAGGTGCCGGTGTAGGCGTCAACCGGGCGGGTCTCTTCGTTGAACCGCCACCGCGGGCCGATGTTCTCCTGCGTGAACAGTTGCTCCGGCGTCTGCGACAGGTCCACGCCAATCGCGCCGCCCGACGTGGCCACGTTCGGGATGAAGCGGAACCGGCGGGACGAGAAGTCCCGGTCGCGGTCGATGACGTTCACGCCGAACTTGTACTGGGTGGGCCGGCCACCGCTGCTCTTGAACACGCTCCAGTTGGCGGCGACGTCCAGCGTCTGGTCGTCCAGCTCGTTGAACATGCGGAAGCCGCTCTGCGATTCGTCGGCCAGCAGGAAGTTGCCCACGGGCACGTAGTTGCCGCTGGCATCACGCACCTGGTTGGCCTGGTAGAGCGACTCCCGCAGATCGGGCTCGTCGCGGTTGGCCTGGGCGTAGCTGGCGCGCCAGTCGATTCGGCTGTTCCCCCAGTTCTGGAAGAAGTGCTCGCCGGTCAGCGAGTTCGAGAGCAGGCCTTCTTCGATGAACTGCAGGCGATAGTTGCGGTAGTAGAACTGGTTCTCGGTGTTGGGCCCCTCGAAGTAGCGCCCCTCGTCGCGACCGGAGTGGCTGTAGAAGTTCTCGAGGGTCAGCCGGTTGTTCGAGCTGAACTGGTACGACAGATTGGCCACCGCTCCCAGCTGGGCGCGCTGCGTGCCATACTGCATGTCGTAGTCGCTGACCGCCTCGAGTTCGCCCTCGTCGCCGATGCGATAGAACGCCCGCTGCTCCTCGGTGTACTGCTCGCGATACGACTGGGTGAAGCTCGCCACCACGCCGAACTTGCCGAAGCGGTTGCCGAACACCGTGCCCCAGTTCTGCCCGGGTGCGCCGTCGGCAGTCGCCGGCGACCACAGGTTCTCCAGGGCACGGCCGAACTCCGCCGACTGGGCCTGGCTGAAGCCGACGTCCGGCGTGTAGATGCCCTGCCGCACGATCTTCCCGTCCGGGAACACCGACGGGATCGCGCGCGCGCCGTTGTCGTAGCCGAGCCAGTCGCGGCTGCCCAGGGGGCTCAGCGGAATCGACTTGCCCGTCGTGATCGTGTTGGCCGAGAAGCCATACCCCAGCGAGACGACGGGCCGGCTCGGAAACTTGATCGGCGTGATCTGCACGAGGCCGCCGGCGAACTCCGCGGACTTGTCCGGCATGTAGGACTTGGTCACCGAGACGTTGTCGAGTAGCGCCGCGGGGAACATGTCCATCGGCACGACCTTCTTGTCGGGCTCGGTCGTCGGCAGCGTTGCGCCGGAGAGCAGCGTGTTGCTGTACCGCTCGCCGAGGCCGCGGACGTAGACGTACTGGTTGTCCACCACCGACAGGCCGGTGACACGCGACATCGCACCAGCGGCGTCCGAGTCCGCGTTTCGCTTCATGTCCTGCGCGCCCAGGTTGTCGGAGATGACGGGCGCGTTCTTGCGTTCCGCGACCATCACTTCGGCCGACGAGGTCACCGCATCCACCGGGGCGTCGCCCTGGACGACGACCGTTTCCCGGAAGCCGGCCATCGTCATGCCGACATTGATGTCCATGGGTCGCGACCCGGCCGCCACCTCGAGACTGACCAGGCGCTCCTGGTAGCCGTCCATGGTCACCTTCAGCTCGTACTTGCCCGGGTCGAGGTCGAGCACGTACCGGCCATCGACATCCGTGTAGACGATGTTGTTCTGGCCGACCACCTCCACAGGCACGCCCGGGAGCGTGATGTTGTTGGAGTCGTCGCGGACGATGCCGGTGACGCGCACCTTGCGTGCCGTGGCCTGCGCGGCCTGCTCCGCCGTGGCACTCGGGACGGGGACGCCAAGCAGGAGCCCCGACAGGAGCGCCACACCTGCGAATCGGACTGTCATACGGTTCCTCGACTGGGGAGGCCTGGGAGCGCCTCCGACGGGAGAGACTGGTACTGGGACGTGAGTTGCCTGCATGTGAAACCCATTCAGACTACCGAGGCTCGATGAAGGGGTCGTGACGAGGTTGTTACACGTGAGTTAACAGATGCGGTCAGCGAGCCACGTAGATGGGGTTACTGATGAGAGTGGGGTCACCGGAGGCACGTATCACGAGCGAAAACCAGTCACCCGGACGGGCGGCGACCGTCCGCTCAACGGGCACACGGCCAAGTGACTCGGTGGCCAGCACTTCGCCGTTCCTGATCCACTCGAGCACCTGCCCCTCCGCCCGGCCGACCGTGGCCCGCAGCCGCAGGGCGCCCGCGCGCCGCAGCGGCACGATGGCGCCCATGGAGTGCCACACGCCATCGAGCGCGGCCTCGAACTCCAGGGTCGGGCCTTCAGGCCCCCGCGTGCGGATGTACACGCGGCCCGACTTCAGGCCTTCCACGATGGCGGCCTCGGAGAGCTCACGCGCCCACACGACCGTCGTCGGCTCACCCACCCGGTAGTCGCGCTCCTCGTCTGGCGTGTGCTCATCGCTGCCGCCGATGGCCGTCAACCGCGCACCGCGGTTCAGCCAGGCGGCCCAGATGGGCCACCCCCACTGCGGTCCGCTCCGGGTCATCCCGTTGACGACTTCGACGCCGTGCACCGTCCGCAGCATCTCGTCATCCGACACGTTCCATCCACAGCCCATGCACGATTCGTCATCGGGCCGTCCGGGATGATTGATGGACACGAACGCCCCGGCTGCCGCGATCGGCCGCAACAGGGCCGCGGGTGACGCCGTTGGCGACGGGAGGCGGAACTCGTGGAAACCGTGCTCGCCGGCGGTGTTGGCGTGGCCCCGATAGGTCGTCACCTCGCGACCGTGGAGGAGGAGCAGCGAGTCGTAGAACGGCTGGAGACGGTCCACGTCCAGCCAGTGCGCGACCGTGTTGTGGTCCGAGAGCGTGATGAAGTCGAGGCCCGCGGCCACTGCGGCGTCGAAGACGCGGTGTGGGGGCGCGCCGGTCGCACGCGGCGTCCCGACGCGCACGCGGCCATCGGAATGCGCCGAGTGGGTATGGAGATCGCCGGCAAACCACCCTGGTCCAGGACGGACGACGACCGACGGTCGGGGGCGATCGGTGTCGTGGAGCGTGACGCGAATGCTGAACGAGTCCTCGCTCCCCTGCCGGATGTTGGGCACGCCGATGAGCACGGCCCATGTCCCCGGCTCGACCGGGCCCGGCAGGTAGCCGGGCGTCGCGGTCAGCGGGGAGACCTGGATCGTTTCGCTGCGGCCGCCGCTCCACCCGCGGAACCCGCCCGGGCCGCGCAGCCCGACGTCGAGCACGGTGCGACGTTCTCGGCCGGTATTGGTGACGACGATCTCGAGCCGCCGGGTGCCGGCCGGCACCTCGAACGGCTGCTCGAACAGCCGCTCGTAGTCGCCATGCGTGAGCCGCCCCTCGAACGTGAGTGTCCTCGGAAAAAAATGGGGCGCCTGCTGAGCAAGAGCAGACGCCCCCAGGAGGAACACGGACGCGGCCACGGGCAGCCGCAGATGGCGCAGATGACACAGACGGAAGCGCCAGGAAGCCGGAGATACCTGTGCCCCCGGGGCCTGGGCTCTCGTCCGCGCCATCTGCGTCACCGGCGGATGCCTCTCGCGCGGCGGCGCTCAGAAGAACAGCCGGACGGAGAACTGCATGGTGCGGGGGTCGCCCGCCAGCGTCGTGATCGTCCCGACCGTCGACCCGGTGATGTCCGCATTCGGGTTGCCGAAGTTCGCGCGGTTGAAGAGGTTGAACACGTCCCATCGCAGGCTGGCCGCCACGCGGCTGCCGAACGACACGCGCTTCTGCAGGCTCATGTCGAAGGTGACGAACCCGGGCCCGCGCAGCAGGTTTCGGGTGGAGTTGCCGAACGTGCCGGCCGGCACGCGCTGGAAGGCGGCGACGTTGAACCAGTTGTCTACCGACTCCTGCCCCTCCGGATCGCCCACGAGGTTCGGCAGCCACGTGGCGCCCTCCAGTCCGCCCTGCGTCACGGTGAACGGACGCCCGGAGCGCGCGGTGTAGATGCCGCTGACCGTCCAGCCGCCGAGGACGGCGTTGCCCACCGACCCGGCGTCCCATCCACGGTCGGCGCCGACCGGGACCTCGGCCACGAAGTTCCCCACGAAGCGATGCCGCACGTCGAAGTCGCTCGGCCCCTCCCACGCGTCGATGTCGTTGGTGTCCTGCTGCCGCCCGGAGGTCGCCGCCAGGTGCTCGGGGGCCTGATCGGTCGACTCGCTCAGCGTGTACGCCAGGCGCCAGCTGTAGCCCTGGCCGAAGCGCCTCTCCGCGGACACGTCGACGCCGACGTACCGCGACTCGCCGATGGGATCGCGCCACTGGATGTGCGCGAAGTTCGGATACGGTCGCGGGCCGTTGCCATTGGCGGGTTGGTTGAGGTTGCGGAGCACCGCGATATGGCTGCCGCGGTTGCTGACGAAGTCCGCCGAGAGTGCGTACTGGGCGCCGAGCTGTCGCTCGATGCCGATGGACGTCTGCTGGAACATCGCGTTCGTGCCGTCCGGGCTCGCCGCGCGGATCAGCAGGCGGCTCAGCACGATGTTGCCCGGATCGAGATAGGTGCCCGGGAACCCGTCGCGCAGGAAGAACACGGGCGCGGTGGACGAGGTCGTGAGCTGGTTGTTGTTGATGAGTCCGGGTGGGTTCAGCGCCAGCTGGTCCTCGGAGCCGATGCGATCCAGCGGGTTGTAGAAGATGCCGTAGCCGCCCCGCAGCACGGTCCTGGCGCCGGCCTGGTAGACGACGCCAACCCGCGGCGCGAAGTTGTTCCGATCCGGCCGCACCAGCGCGCGGTCCTCGAGCGACCCGTCCGCCGCGTACACCAGCGTCCCGGTCGCGGGGTCGAAGTTCGCCATGCGATTGTCGCGTTCGTAGGACGGCGACATGAAGTCGTACCGCAGACCGAGATTCAGCGTCAGCCGGTCCGTGGCCCGCCAGTCGTCCTGCACGAAGAACGCGGTCGAGTACCGCCGCTGGTTGACGATGTGCACGTTCGACAGCTCGGCCTGCCGCACGTAGCCGAGCATGAAGTCGGCGACGGCGTTGCCCGTGAACTGGCCGTTGAATCCCAGGTTTCCGCGGGTGGACGGGATGTCCACGTACTCGTTGTTCATCGGCGCCATGATGTCGACCCCGAACTTCAGCTGGTGGCGTCCACGGAGATACGACAGCGTGTTCAGGTACTGCACCTGATCGGTGTGCTGGTACTTCGGCATGAAGTTCGGCGATCCCAGGCGCAGGAGGCCCGAGATGTCCAGGCCGACGATGCCGCCCGCGACGGTTGGATCGGGGGGCACGCCCGTAAACCCGATCTCGGACATGCCGTCCTGGCCGAACGGATCCTGCTGGCCATCGCTGATGCCACGCGCCCAGGAGAGGCGCGCCTCGTTGACCACCGAGGCACTGAACACCTTCGTCCATCCGGCCACCGTGCTGTGGGAGCTCAGGAAGTTCCGCCCCCAGGCCGAGGTCGACGTGCCGTCCACCAGGCCGCCGAAGAAGCCCGGCACGAAGCGGGTGCGGTCCGTGTAGATGTAGCGGACGAACAGGTTGTCGTTCGCGCTCACCTTGACGTCGCCCTTGATCAGGTACCGCTCCCCGTCGTCCTCGACGTTGGGCTGGCGGATGAAGTTGTTCGTCCCTGTGGTGTTCGGCAGCGGCACCAGGTTCATGATGTTGCGTGCCACCGGGTCGAGGCGCTCCACAGGGATGGTGTTGTTCGGGAACGGCAGCCCCGTGAGCGGGTCCCGGATCGTGGAACTGAAGACCCCGTTCCGCTCGTTCTCGGTGGCCACACGCCCCGTCCGCAGCACGCCCTGCGTGATGCGCGTCGCCTCGAAGTCGCCGAAGAAGAACGCGCGGTTCTTGACGAGAGGGCCGCCCGTGTTGAACCCGAACTGGTTCTGGTTGTTGGCCGGCTTGGCGACGTCGGACCGCTCCGCGAAGTAGGTCCGGGAGTCGAAGGCCTCGTCCCGGAAGTAGTCGTAGGCGGTGCCACGGATCTCGTTGGTACCTGACTTCGTAGTGACGACGATGGCACCACCGGGCGCACGACCGTACTCCGCGGCGAAGGGGCTCGTGACGACCTTGAACTCGCCGATCGCGTCGATGGACGGCCGCGACACCTGCGTGCTCAGTTCCTGGACGTTGGTGGAGATCGAGTTGTTGTCCACGCCGTCGAGCAGGAAGTTGTTCTGCAGGGTCCGGTTGCCGTGGATGCTGACGCCACCGGTGCGTCCCGCGTTCGTCGTGCCGGTCTGCTCGGTGTATCGGTCCCCCTGCACGCCCGGGACCGTGAACAGCAGATCGTCCCAGTTGCGGATGGCGAGCGGCAGGTTCGCGATCTCCGTCCGGCTGACCACCGTGCCGACCACGGCCGACTGCGTGTCGAGCAGCGGCGTCACGCCCTCGACGCGCACGGCTTCGCCGACGCCCCCGATCGCCAGGGCGAAGTCGAGGCGCGCCCGCTGGCCGATGGACAGCTCCACGGTCTGCGCCAGCGACTGGAAGCCGGAGGCCGATGCCTCGACCACGTAGATCCCCGGAGCCAGGTTCACGACGAGATAGACGCCCGCATCGGTCGTGGTCGCCTGTTCGACGACGCCCGTCGTCAGGCTGGTCACCGTGACCGAGGCCCGCGCGATCAGACCCTCCGACGGGTCCTTCACGGCTCCGGTCAACGTCGCGCGATCGACTTGCGCGGATGCCGGCCCGGACAGGAGCCACGTCCAGAGCATGCTCAGAAGTACTCGCTTCATCATGGGATCGACGCTACTGGACGGCTCCAACAATCCCACGACGGTCGCGCAACATCGATGTTGCGCACGGCAGAGTTTCCACGCGCGTTACCCGGGCATGCTATCGATCCGGCATGCGATCACGAGTGATCACCACGTGTCTCGCCACGTGCGCCGCGCTCGTCGTGCTCGATCGGATCGAGGCCCAGCGACTCGTGGCGTGGCCCGCTCCCGGCGCCCGCGTCCATCTGCACGCACACAACGCGTATCCAGACCGCGGGCGGTGGGCCGATCGCCTCGATCGCGCGCTCGCCGCCGGCGCGCCGCACCTGGCCATCGAGCAGGATCTCGTCTGGGTGCCAGCCGGCAACGGCCGGCCGGGACGGTCCGTCGTCGCCCACGACACGCCCCCGACCGGAGACGAGCCGACGCTCGAGGATCATTTCTTCGCGCGCGTCGCACCGCGCCTGGACGCGGCGCTCCGCGAGCGGAGGGAGGACACCTGGCCCGTCCTCGTCCTCCACCTGGACTTCAAGACGAACGAGCCGGAGCACCATCGCCACGTCTGGGACCTGCTGGGGCGTCACGAGGCCTGGTTGACCACCGCAGAGCGCACGCCGGCCGGCTCGGCTCCCTCACCGCTGCGGGTGGGTCCGCTGCTCGTGCTCACCGAAGACGGGGAGGGCCAGGAGTGGAACTTCCACCTGGTCCACCCGGTTGGGGCCGCTCTGCGGCTGTTCGGTACCGTGCCTCCGCCCGCCCGCGTGCTGCCGGCCGACGAGCGCGCACGCGAGGCGGCACTGGCCGCGCTGCCCATCGACCAACTCGTCCCCGCCGGGCCGACCAGCTACCGGCGCTGGATCAATCACCCCTGGACCGTCGTCGAGCAGGGCGGCGCGCCGGGCGCGGGCCCCTGGACCGATGCCGACGCGGCGCGCCTCCGGGCGATCGTGTCGCGGGCGCACCAGATGGGTCTCTGGGTGCGCTTCTACGGGCTGAACGGACACTCGTCACCTGGCCAGGGCTGGTCGGCCGGGTACAACTTCGGCACGCTGGATGCCGTGCGCCTCCGGTGGCGTGCCGCGGCCGACGCCGGCGTGGACTTCGTCGCGACCGACCAGTACGAAGCGCTCGCCGAGGTGCTGCGAACACGTCCGCCTGCACCACACTGACACGCGGGCGCCGGGACGGGCAGCGCCGGCAGGCTTTACAGCCGCGTCACCACCCACGCGTAAGATGCCGCCATGATCACCAGCAATCGCCGGAGCTTTCTGAGGTTCGCCGCGGCCGCCGCAGGCCTGACGGCAGCGGCCCCGCTCGATGCGCTTGCACGCCGTTTGCGCGCAGGCGCGGTGGCGATGGCGGATGGCTACGGTCCCCTCGCGCCGGTCGCCGACGACGCAACGGGGCTGACGTTGCTGGAGTTGCCGCGCGGCTTCCGCTATCACAGCGTGGCCTGGACGGGCGACCTGATGGACGCCGGCGTGCGGATGCCCGGGGCGCCGGATGGGATGGCCGCATTCCCCGGAGCCGGCGGCGTGGTACAGCTCGTCAGGAATCACGAGCTCAACCCCGGGCCGGCCTTCGCACCGGCGCTCGCTTATGATCGGCTCGCGGGCGGCGGCACGACGACGCTGACGCTGGCCGCCGACGACGCGCGCCTGGTGGGAGCCAGGGCCAGTCTCTCGGGCACACTCCGCAACTGCGCCGGCGGCCCGACGCCCTGGGGCAGCTGGCTGACGTGCGAAGAAACAGTGCTCGATCAGTCGGGCAAGCAGGGACCGCTCGAGCGGCCGCATGGCTACATCTTCGACGTGCCCGTCGAGGGCGAGCCGACGCGCGAGCCGCTCGTGGCCATGGGCCGGTTCGTCCACGAGGCCGTCGCGGTGGATCCCCGGAGCGGTATCGTGTACGAGACCGAGGACGCCCGGCGGGCAGGCCTGTATCGCTTCACCCCCACCACGCGGGGCCGCCTCGCGGCCGGGGGGCGCCTGCAGATGCTGGCGGTGCGCGGACGGCCGCGGCTGGACCTGCGCCAGGGACAGACGTCCGGCGTCCGGTACGGAGCCCACTGGGTGGACATCGCCGACCCGGGTCGCGTGCACGACGATGTGGCCGCGAGGGACGGGAGCGGTGTCTTCTCGCAGGGGCTGAAAGCCGGCGGCGCTATCTTCGGCCGTCTCGAGGGGGCCTGGTTCGCCGACGGCAAGGTCTTCGTCACCAGCACGGACGGCGGCCAGGCGAAGATGGGCCAGGTCTGGGAGCTGGACTGCGATGGCGACGAGCTCAGGCTCGTGTTCGAGTCACCGGGCGCCGACGTGCTGAACATGCCGGACAACCTCACTGTGAGCCCGCGGGGCGGCCTCGTCCTCTGTGAGGACGGCACGCACAATCCGAGCGTCCACGGCCTGACACCGGACGGCCGCGTGTTCCGCTTCGCACGCAACGCCGTCCGCCTGGCCGGCGAACGCAACGGGATCGCCGGCGACTTCACGACGAGCGAGATGGCCGGCGCCACGTTCAGCCCCGACGGCCGCTGGCTGTTCCTCAACATCCAGAGCCCGGGCATCACGGTGGCCATCACCGGGCCGTGGGACCAGGGATTGATCTAGCAGGACTCGGTCGGGACTCCAACGGGCGCCAGAGCGGTCACACGCGTTTCGAGCGTCACGCCTCGACCTCTCCGGCCAGGGCGCCGGCAAGCGAATCGCCGCGGTCCCGGCTCACCGGTCGGGCCGCCTGTGTCGCCAGCTCCCGGTACGTGCGGAAGAGCGGCTCGAGGGCAGCAGCCCACGTTCGCGTCTCGGCGTACCGGCGGGCGGCGGCGCCCATGGCCTCGCGGTATGCCGCGTGCTCCAGCAACGGCGCCACCCGGTGCAGCCAGCAATCGGGGCTCATGTCGGTCACCACGTGTCCGCTCCGGCCATCGGCCACGTTCTCTGGCGGCCCCCCCACGTTGGTCACGAGCACGGGCAGGCCGCTGGCCTGCGCTTCGAGCACCACATTGCCCGCCGTGTCCGTCCGACTGGGGAAGATGAACACATCGGACGAGGCATAGGCGCTCGCCAGCGCGTCTCCTTCCAGGACCCCGGTGAACACCGCGTCTGGCAACTGCGCCCGCAGCTCTGGCTCCATGGGCCCGCGGCCGACGACGATGAACCGATGTGGCACGCCTCGTCGGGTCAGCGCGGACCCCAGCGCCGGGAGCAGGTGCAGCCCCTTCTCCGTCGACACGCGCCCGACGTACAGCAGGGCAGGCCGTTCGGTCGAGCCCCCCCACTGCCGCCGCAGGTCAGCCCGCCGGTGAGAGGGCGAGAAGCGGATGGCGTCCACGCCACGGCGCCAGATCGCGATGCGCGCTTCATCGGCCGGGCGGCACACGAGCATCCGTCGGGTCGCCTCCGATGGCGCCAGCACCCGTGCGCACCGGCCGTAGGGCCACCGGAGGAAGCCCCGCATCAGTTCCCCGAGTCGCGCCGACCCGCTCAGCAGGTGCGTGTAGGTACCGAGATCCGTGTGGAAGCTGCCCACCAGCGGCACGTGCAACTGGCGGGCGAGTCGGATGGCGGCCAGCCCCACGGGACCAGGCGTCGTCAGGTGGATGACATCGACGCCGGCGGCCTGGACCGCCCGCCGCAGCCGCGACACCCGCGGCAGGTACAGGCTCATCTCCTGATAGAACGGGATGGGCACGCCGACCGCGCGCGCGGAGAAGTAGTGGGGCTCGTCGGCGGCCTCGCGCGATGCCGTATAGACACGCACATGCATGCCCGGTGGCGCATGCGTGATCACGGCCTTCAGCGTCGTCGTGACGCCGTTCACCTTCTCGAAGTCGTTGTCGGTGAAGATGGCGACGTTCATCTGCGGAGCATGCCCGGTCCGCATGACGTCCGCGCATCGGCCGCGCAACATAAGGAGGCGTTGCGTCGATTTTTCGCGGGTGACGGCCGGCCGTTACGTGTCGGACCCATGCTGCTCACGGAGGATCGCATCGATGACCTTTCGAGAAGCCCTTGCCGAGCAGCGCTGGGACGATCACCGCTACTACCACCACAACCGCGTCAATCAGGCCCTGCACCTCCTGAGCGCCCTCAGTTTCCTCGCCGCCTACGTGCTGCTCTTCGTCTCACCAGCCGCGGCGGTGCTGATCGCGTGGCTGGTCGCCATGCCCTCGCGCCAGATCGGCCACTTCTTCTTCGAGCCGCACGACTACGACCACGTCAACCGGGCCTCTCACGCGCACAAGGAAGCGATCAAGGTGGGCTACAACCTGTTCCGCAAGTCCGTCCTGCTCTCGATCTGGGCCCTGTCGCCGCTCCTGCTGGTCGTGGATCCGACGCTGGGTGGCGCGCTGACGCCCGCCACGTCGTGGGCGGGCATTGCCGACAACGTGGCGGCGATCTGGCTCTGCATCGCCATCGGCGCCGTCGTGTTCCGCACGATCCAGCTCGCCTTCCTGCGCGACGTGCAGACCGGACTGGTGTGGTGCACCAAGATCCTCACCGATCCGTTGCACGACGTGAAGCTGTACCATCGCGCCCCGATGCAGGTGATCCGGGGCGAGTACTACGATCCCGCCGCGGTCGAACCCACGGCGTGAGGCCCAGGGTCGGTCCCGGTAAGGCGTGCGCGGAGCAGTTCGCGCGCCACCTGCCGCGTGAGCGCGCGGTTCGTCGTGGCCGGCGCACACCACCACCAGCCGCCCTCCCGCATCTGCCGGGCGGCATCCACGAACCGACTGGCGACCTCGGCATAGTCGTCGTCCGAGTAGGCGTGGCTGAAGATCAGGCGGCCCGTGCCCACCCAGGAGAGCGAGATCCCGTGCGCACGCAGGTAGAACTGGAACAACCAGTTGTATCGCGACGGCGTCGTGTAGAGCACCGTCGCGATCGACATCAGGTGGGCCACGCGCACGGGCAGGCCTTCTGCAGACAGGCGTTCGTTGAGGGCCGCGAAGCGGCGGCGCCACGTGTCCTCCAGGCCGGCATAGCTGTCACGCAGTGGCGGTGTCCCGTCCGGCCCGGGCTCGTCCATGCGGCGGAGGAACTCGTGCATCGCGGCCATCACGTACGGGTGGGCGTTGAACGTGCCGCGCGCGAAGCAGATGTCGGACGGACGATCCTCGCGAAACCGGCGCATCAGGTCACGACGGCCGCAGACAACCCCAACCGGGAGCCCGCCGCCCAGCGTCTTGCCGTAGGTGACCATGTCGGCGCGAACACCGAAGTATTCCTGCGCGCCGCCGCGTGCCAGCCGGAAGCCGAGGAACACCTCGTCGAAGATGAGCGCGATGCCCCGCGCCGTGCACACCGCGCGCAGCCGACGCAGCCAGGCTGTGTAGCCCGCCTTATCGAAGGCCGCGTGACGGTCGCTCGCGACGAGCGTGCCGTCACCAGGCGCGGCGCTGTTGGGGTGCAGTGCCTGCAGGGGATTCACCAGCACGCACGCGATGTCGCGGCGGGTCTCCAGCACCTGGAGTGTCGTCTCGTCCATGTCCTTCAGGGTGTAGGTATCCGGGACGTCACGGGGGTTGCCGATGCCGGGCTGCACACCGTCCCACCACCCGTGATAGGCGCCGCAGAACTGCACGACGTGCGTCCGCCGCGTGTGATACCGCGCGAGGCGGACCGCCTGCATGACGGCCTCGGTGCCCGACATGTGGAACGACACTTCGTCGAGCCCGGAGATGGCGCAGAGCCTCCGTGCGTTGTCGGCGACCAGCGCGTGGTAGCTGCCCAGCACGGGCCCGAGCGCGCGGGCCCGATCGACCGCCGCATCGATACACGAGCGGTAGAAGTCGTAGCCAAAGACGTTCACGCCGTACGATCCAGCCAGGTCGTAGCTCACGTTACCGTCGAGATCCGTCACCGTCACCCCATCGGCGCGCTCCAGGAACACCCCGGCCCCGAGGCGCTGGCGCACGAGGCGGCTGAACTGGAACGGCACACGGTAGCGGCTGACGAACTGGAGGTCGGAGATCATGGGCATCGCCGCCTCGGTCGCCGCACGCGTGCGCGGCGACCGGTCCCGCAACCGGCTGCCCAACGCCTCGAAGGCCGCGCGGCGTTGCGCCGCCACGTCGGGGGGCGGATCGTCACAGGCGAAGAACCGGCCCTCGTCGTACTCGTAGAAGGGCAGCAGCCGCGCCAGACGCTTCGACCAGCGGGCATGCCCCTGGATGGAGGCGTGCTTGGCGCGGGAGAGCAAGAGTCGCGCACGCGCCCGGGGCACGAGCCATGCCATCGCCAGCGCGGCCCCGAGCCACAGTTCCCACCATGCCGTCATCATCGATCTCCCTGATGCTGCAGACCCTGATCCACCGCCTGGCGCGCCACGACGGGTTGAACTTCCACCTGACGAACCGCATCCCCCGGCGGCTGGCCACGCGGTTCATGGGATGGTTCAGCCGGATCGAGCACCCGCTGGTGGCCGGACCTTCCATCCGCGCCCTCCAGTTCTTCGCGGGGGACCTCCGGCTGCACGAGGCGCGAGACACGCGCTTCCGCAGCCTGCGCGACTGCTTCGTCCGGGAGCTCAGGCCTGGAGCACGCCCGATCGATCGCACGCCGGGCGTGCTGGTGAGCCCGTGCGATGGCATCGTCGTCGCGCAAGGCGCGATCCGGGACACGACACTCATCCAGGCCAAGGGGCAGGCGTACACGCTGGAGGAACTGCTCGTCGACCATGCCCTGGTCGATCGCCATCGGCACGGATCGTTCGTGACGATGCGGCTCACCCCGGCGATGTATCACCGGTTTCACGCGCCGTGCGACGCGCTGGTCGAGGACGTGCGCTTCATCCCCGGCGATACGTGGAACGTGAATCCGGCCACTCTCGCGCGCGTGAGTCGCGTCTACTGCAGGAACACGCGGGCGGTGTTGCCGCTGCATGTGGCAGGCTCGAACGCCGCCCTGACACTGGTGCCCGTCGGGGCCATCCTCGTGTCGAGCATCCACCTGGCGTTCCTGCCTGACCGCGCGGCTCGCGGGGGCGTCATCCCCTGTCGCGCCAGCCTCGCCAAGGGCGACGAGATGGGCCACTTCGAGCATGGGTCCACCATCGTGGCGCTGGCGGCTCCCGGACTGGTGCTGGGGACTCACGTCACTCCGGGTGCGCTGATGCGTGTGGGTCAGCCGCTCTGGTACGACCCGGGGGCACACCGGTGAGTCCGGCGCCGTCTGGCAGCTGCTCCACCTGCGCGCCCACGGTGTAGTACACGGTCTCGAGCAGCGGCAGCGCCACCCAGTCCGGCGCGGGGTATCGCATGGCCAGGAAGAACCCCCAGATGGACAGCACGGTGCCGACGTATTGCGGGTGGCGGACCACTGAGAAGGGGAATCCCTGACACCAGGCCACGTCGTGACCGAGCCGGTTCCCGTAGAACACCCCCGTCCGTCCCAGCCGGGCGAACACGCCGACGTTCAGCACCTGGCCGAGGACGATGAGTACGACGCCCGCGATGAGCGGGACGGGGTCGGCCGAGGCCCGGGCGAAACCATCGCCGTGCACGGCGCACCACACCGCGAACACGGCCACCTGGATGCCCTTGAAGGCCACGAACAACACAGCGAGAACGTCCACCGGATCCCGGGTCGCCGATGTCCAGCGCGACATCCGCAGGAAGAGATCGGGGCGGTGACAGATGCCAGCGTAGGTCACGCGCTCGAGCGCCAGCGCCATGGCCGAGACCGTAAACAGGCGGGTGTCCACGCTGGACACACGGTAGTCGGTAGGCGTGATCCCAGGATGACGTCGATGCGACTGTCGTGTATCAATGGCCGCCGCCCATCCCCACGACGCTGCGACGGGACCGTCGCCGACGGTCCCGTCGCCTCGGCTGTCAGTCCCGCCCCTTGTGCGGCCCGGGCCGATGGGACTCCACGAGCGGGGTGTCGAGCCGCAGGACGATGAACTCGTTCGGATCCGGACGGCCCGGCGTGCGGCCCGCACTGAACGGATAGTTGTTGTCGTTGAGGACGCCGATCGTGTGTCGGTTGAACGGAATGACGCTCTCGATGGTCACGAACGGGAAGCGGAAGGTGGCGCCCTGCCCGCCCAGGTTATATGGGTCGCGGATGTTGAGCAGGTCGGCGACCTCGCGCTTCACGAGGAACCCCTCCGCGTCGACGTCGTCCAGGTCGACGAGGAAGATCTTCTTGAAGGCCGCCTGCGTGCCCTGGAAGTTGTCGCGCTCGATGACGAGGAACAGGCGCTTGCTGACGGCGGTGAAGTCGCCGATGGCGTGCGCGACCGAGTCCATGCGGTAGAAGAACTGTCTCCCCGTATAGCGGCGTTCGCGAATGCTGAACTCGTTGATGATCAGGCGCCGCGGATCGGGGTCCGTGGTGAGCGCACCTTCCAGCATCGGGTAGAGCGTCTTGCCATCGGGCGTGATGGCCATGCCTTCGAAGCCGCGGCTGCCCGGTCTGTGTGCAGCAGGAAAGGGCCAAACTCCTCGCCGAACCAGAACGTGCCGTCCTGGGCCTCACGAAACGACTCGATGTCGAAGTCGCCGCCCGTCAGCAGCCTGCCTGCCCGAATCGCGGGGTCCACCGGGATGGCACTGTTCGGATAGAGCTCGCCATCCCGGCCGTGATGGTGGTGGTGACGACGCAGGACGCGGCCGCCAGCACTCGTGCGATCGTGATGAACTTCATGCGCGCTCCTTCTTCGGACGACAGGTCCGAGTTCTGCAGGAGCGCAACGGTAGCAATCGCGTTTGTGCAGGGCGTGAAGCCGACGTCAACTTTTCGCGACGTCGTGCCCGAGGTCGCGGCGCCACTGCTCCACCACGGCCAGGAGAGCCTCCGGCCGTTCTCGCGTGACGGGGACGACGCCTGCATGGACACACCCGGTCTCACCATCGAGCGTGACCGGGTCACCTTCCGACAGCCCGTGCGCGCCCAGTGTGGCTCGGCGCCGCGCCAGATCGATGTGGAGTTCCGTGCACCCGACGACGCAGACCTTGCCCAGGTGGCGCGCCACGACCGCGGCGTGCGACGTGCGCCCGCCCACGGCGGTCAGCACCCCCGCGGCCGCCGCAATGCCCGCCACGTCGTCGGTCGCGATGTCGGGGCGCACGAGGATCACGGGCTCGACGCCGGCGCGGGCACATGCCCGGTCCGCGTCGAACACCACGGCGCCCGAGGCGACGCCCAGGCCGGCCCCGACGCCCCTCGCGATCCGATTCGCCTCGGCATCGGCGGGCAGGCGCACGCGATCGATGGCCGACAGATCGTAGGGCCGCAGTGACTCGAGTGCAGCGGAGGGGCTGGTGAGGCCGGCCCGAACCAGGTCCACCGCGATCCGCAGCGCGGCCCACGGGGTGCGCTTGCCGGCGCGCGTCTGCAGGAAGTACAACCGTCCGTCCTCGACGGTGAACTCGAAGTCCTGCATGTCGCCCAGCGCCGATTCGAGCAGCGGCTTCGACGCCAGCAACTCCTGATAGACGCCCGGCAACGCGGTCGCCAGGTCCGACGTGCCGACGACCGGGTATCGTCCCGACACGACGTCCTCACCCTGCGCGTTGAACAGGAAGTCCACGTAGAGCGCATCGGCGCCAGTCGAGGGATCGCGCGTGAACCCCACGCCGGAACCCGACATCCCGCCGCCGTTGCCGAAGACCATCGCCTGGACCACGACGGCCGTGCCGGTCTCGTCGTCGAGACGGGTCAGCCGCCGGTATTCCCGTGCGCGCGCGGAGGTCCACGACCGGAAGACGGCGGCAATGGCGGACTCGAGCTGCTCTTCGGGATCCACGGGGATGGGCGCGCCGGCCAGCGCGCGCGCAAGCGCCACCGAGGCGCGCGCCAGATCCCGCATCGCCAGCGGGTCGAGCTCCTGGACCGACGTGACCCCGGCCGACTGCAGGTGTCCGTCCACGAGACGGTCGAACGGGGCGGGCGGGCAGGCCATCACGATCTCGGCATACCCGCGCGCAAACCGGCGATAGGCGTCCCACGCCAGCCAGGGATTGCCCGCCACCCGCACGAGCCCGTGCACCGCCGGCTCGGTGAGGCCGACATTGAGCACCGTGTCGAGCATGCCGGGCATCGAGACCGGAGGGCTGGACCGCACCGAGACCAGGAGCGGATGCCGGCCACCGAGGTGCCGGCCCGTCGTGTGCTCCAGGTGGCGCACGGCCGTTCGCAGGTGCTCGCGGAGTCCGGCCGGCACGCACCGTCCAGCCGCGAGGTACTCTGCGCAGCTGGCGGCAGTCACCACAAAGGCGGGCGGCACGCGCAACCCGAGCGCCGCCAGCCTCTGCAGGTTCGCCGCCTTCGAGCCGACGTCCATCGCGCTGAGCGGGGCGGGACGGCCCGCGTCGTCGGTGGCAATCAACCGGATCGTTGTGTCGAGGACCGGCGTGGACATCATCCCTCGGAGGCCAGGTCGCCCATGACGTGATCCCGCAGCATCAGGCCGCACCGGCTGAGGGCGTCCACCGTGGCCTCCAGCCCCGAGGCAATCTGCGACAGCAGGTGCAACTCGCGGAAGTCGCCCGCCGCATCGAGCAGCACAATCTGGGCCTGCCGTTCGGCGTCGTCGGACTCGTGCTCGATGGTGACCAGGCGGTCAATCGCCACGAGAAACTCCTGGACCTCGTCGCGGGCACTGCCCCGCCGGATGTCGCGGGCGGTCTCGACGCCGCGCACGTACTCCTGGGCGCCCTGCACCACCAGCTGCGCCAGCCCCTGCAGCGCGCCGAGCGTGCGGGGATCGGACGCCCGCTGCGTCACGAGGGTGAGTCGAAACGCCGCCTCCTCCAGCCCATCGGCCACGTCGTCCGCCTCCGCCAGGAGCCGGGCCACGGCCTCCGCACCGGCCGTGTGCTGTGTCGTCCCGCGCGCGGCGCGCACGATCTCGTCGGCCCGTGTTTCGAGCCGCTTGGCGCGGTCGGCCGCGCGCGCGGCGGCCTCGGCATCGGCGCCGGCGGCGGCGCTGACCAGCGCGTCTCGGACGAGGACGGCCAGCGCGGCCACGAGCGACGCGTGATCGGCCACGAGCCCGAGCGCGCCCTCCTGCGTTTCGTGGAAGAGCTCGATGAGCTCGGCCTCCACCTCGTCGCGAATAAAGCGCAGCGAGCGGCCCTGCGCGTAGCCATCGCTCGTGATGCGAAGCACGGCCATGAGGAACGTGCGCGCCAGGTCGGCGCCGACGATTTCGTCGAGCCGCACGCCGTACGGCAGGCGGGCGCCCGGTATCCGCTCGAGGGCCTGGCTGATCAGGCGCTCGCCGCCCGCCTCGAGGAACGCCCGATGGCCGATGCCGTGCTCGGCCGACCAGCGCAGGACCGCCAGGGCATCCGCCTTGCCGACGAAGCGTGACAGCCGCTTGCGCGCGCGGTTCCAGTCGATGAGAAAGACCAGCCGGGAGCCGAGGAACGTGAGCTGGCTCTCGAGCTCACCCTCGTCGCGCGCGGTCACCCTGGCGATGCGTGTTTCGTAGCCCGCAGTACCGGTGGCGGTGCGCACGGTCCACTGCATGCCAATGGGGTCGAAGAGGTCCTGGAAGAACTGCGCCCGCGTGGGGTGGATGTCGGTATAAGTGAACGAGAGGGCCAGCCCTTCGACGTGGACGACCAGCACGTGCGCATCGGTGGTGCCGATGTCGTTCTGGATGATCAATCGTTGGCCGATCCGCGTCGCCGTGGTGCCGAGACCGGGATGCCCCAGCTTGAGCGGGGCCGTGGCAGCGACGCCGCGCATGAAGGCCTGGACCAGCGGGCGGTCTGCGTCCACCAGGTGATACGTGCTCGCGCCGTCCACGGCCTCGACGGCGAATGACGCCTGCATCCGGTTGAGCACCTTGTGCAGGTCCATGACGAGCAGATGGAGGCTGTCCCCGGCCGTGCGGTCGGCCCGGGTGACCCGCTCGAAATAGTCGGGCGGCAGCCTGTCGTCCTCGACCGGCACCGCGGCCCGCAGTGTCGCGAGGCGCTGCTGCCAGGCCTCGACCGCATCGACGTCCGGCGCGCCGCCCGCCGCCACGACCGGTGCCAGCATCGCCCCGATGCCTTCCAGCAGACGGGTGTGCACGCACACGGCCCCGGGCACGTTGAGGCGGGCGTCGCCGTCGACGTGGCTATGCCGCGCGATGGTATCGAGGGAGGTATCCTCCTCGCCCACGGCCCGTCGGTCCAGGCTGAGGTCCGGCGCCGCGGTCCCCGCAGCGTGGTCACGGCACGCCTGAAGGAGCGCCATGTAGTACTTGACCCGGTCGTTGGCGGCCAGCCCGCGGGCAATCAGCTCGGGCAGAACGAGGGCTGTTTCACCGAGTTGTTCGACGATCTGGAGCTTCTGCGGCACGATGGTGAACGCGACCGCAGCATTCTGCAGCGGGGGGACGACATCAGTGTAACGCAGGGGGCCCGGCGGGAGGGGTCAGGTCACGCGCCGGGCCCGGCCACGCGGCCTATGAGCAGCAGGTCGGCCCGCAGCAGGGCCTGGACACCGCCGGCTTGCTCGCACGAACGAACGCGCTCATGAACTTGCCGTCGATCGACTCGGCAAGCCCCTCGCGGGCAAGCCCGGCACTTTCCAGGAACCCACGCGCGTCCTCGGCACGGTAGACGCGCGTGGGCTCCACGTCGACGTCGCCAAAGCCGGCCGCGGCGAGCTTCCGGCGATAGTCACCCTCCTCGAGCGCGCCGGCCACGCAGCCGATCCAGAGCTCCATGTTCTTCCGCACGTCCCCGGGCACGTCGGTGCCCCGGACGACGACGTCGGAGACCGCGAAGCGGCCTCCGGGCCTCAGCACGCGAAACGCCTCGCGCAGCACCGCATCCTTGTCGGCCGAGAGGTTGATGACGCAGTTCGAGATGATCACGTCCACCGAGTTGTCCGGCAGCGGGATGTGCTCGATCTCGCCCTTGAGGAACTCGACGTTGGTGAGGCCGGACTTCTGCTGGTTCGCTCGCGCCAGGGCCAGCATGTCGTCGGTCATGTCCAGGCCGTACGCCTTGCCGGTGGGCCCCACCCGCCGGGCGGAGAGCAGCACGTCGATGCCGCCGCCCGAGCCCAGGTCGAGGACGGTCTCCCCTGCCTTCAGCTCGGCCAGCGCGGTTGGGTTGCCGCAACCCAGTGATGCGACGACGGCCTCGATGGGCAGGACGCCGATCTGCGAGGCGTCGTAGAGGTTGCTGGTGATCGGGTCGCCACAGCCGCCTTCGGTGCTGCCACACCCGCAGCTGGTCTGTCCCTGGGCGGCGCGCCGGGCAGCCTCGCCGTACTTCTCCTTCACGACGGACTTGATATCGATGGTCTCGGTGGACATGGGGATCTCCTCGGGTCTTGGGGTCTCGGGGATAAATTCGCTAAAGCGAATATGTTCCAGCATGGTATATTTGTCAAGACGAATATGTCAGAGCCCTGCTGCAGCCCGAAACCGGCGCCGCGCCTGCGACACCTGGAGACGCTGACGGCGGTGTACGGGGCGCTGGCGGACCCCACCCGCCTGCGCATCCTGTCGATTCTCAAGGACGGAGAGGTCTGCGTCTGCCACATCCACGGCAGTCTGGGCGTCCCGCAACCGACCGCGTCGCGTCATCTCGCCTATCTGCGGAAGGTGGGGCTGGTGAGCGCCCGCCGCGATGGCATCTGGATGCACTACTCGCTCGCGCGGCCCGGCGATCCGGTCGTGGCAGCCGTGCTCGACGCGGCCCTGCACGCGCTCACCCACACCGACGTCGCCGCACGCGATCAGCTGCGCCTCCAACGCGAGCTCGTCGCGCGCTAGTCGCAGCCGCCGTCGCGCGCGCAGCCCCCCGCGAGCTTCGGCGCGACAGGCTCGCCGCACCTGCCCGCACCCGCCCCGCACCTGCCCCACCTGCCCGCACCCGCCCGCACCTCGCACCCGCCCGCACCTGACAGCACG
>Ga0268299_1001376_pt1 | contig 44119 bp, 35 predicted proteins | sample NOBtaG_FD_193484 | JGI IMG/M metagenome (GOLD analysis project Ga0268299, IMG submission 193484) | Activated sludge microbial communities from bioreactor in Nijmegen, Gelderland, Netherland - NOB reactor | ecosystem: Engineered > Bioreactor > Aerobic > Activated sludge | place: Netherlands... | reverse complement strand
GCAGCTCGAGGGCCTGCAAACACTCAGCGATACTGTGCCCACTCGGCTGTCCGCTGTGGCTCGCTGAGTAGCGCGCACCTCAGCTCTTCTGGACTGTGGACTTACACCACGCGCTGGGACACGACCAGTGAACGAAGTGAACGCAGCGAGTTATACGGCGCGACCCTGTGCCGAGCACCGCAGGGCAGCCGGCGCGCAGCGCCGGCCGCTCCCGTATGAGCCCCTGCCGGGTATCCCCTGCCGCGATGCGCCGTCGTCAGCACACCCTCGGGGGCGAGGGCCTTCGGCTCCGATGTCGTTGAACACCAAGCCGGATCACCCCGGCCGCCGCCGGCCCAAAACCTGCCCCGGCCGCTCTCCGGTGGCCTGCCCCGCGGCCCATACCGCCACGCCGTTGACGAGCACCGTCTCGATGCCCGCCGCCGGGCGCTGCGGGTCTTCGTAGGTGGCGGTGTCGATCACCGACTCGGGATCGAACACCACCAGGTCGGCGTGCGCGCCCTCGACGATGCGGCCGCGGCCCTCGAGGCCGAAGTTCGCGGCAGTCAGGCCGCTCATCTTCCAGACCGCGGTCTCGAGCGGGAACAGCCCGAGCTTGCGGCCGTAGTGCCCGAGCACCCGCGGGAAGGTGCCCCACAGCCGCGGGTGCGGCCGCTCGCCGAGCGGGATGCCGTCGCTGCCGACCATCGTGTGCTCGAAGGCCAGGATGCGCTGCACGTCGGCCTCGTCCATCATGAAGTAGATCGCGGTCGCCGGCTGCAGGCGGTGCACGGCGTCCATCTTGCCGACGCCCCACCCGCGCGCGATGTCGTCGAGGTCGCGCCCGGCCATCTCGGGGTGCGGCCTGCTGTGCGCGATCAGCACCCGGCCCTGCAGCCGCGCCGGGTCGTCGTGCAGCATCGTGCTGCCGGCGGTGTACGGGTAGCAGTCGAGTGCGACGCACTGGCACTTCATCGCCTCGCCGATGCGCGCCAGCGTCTCGCGCGAGCGGCCCCAGTTGTGCGCGCCGGTCACCTTGTGGTGCGAGACGACCACCGGCACGCCGAGTTCGCGGCCGATGCGGAAGGTCTCGTCGAGCGAAGCCATCACGTGGTCGTGCTCGTCGCGCATGTGGGTCGCGAAGACGCCGCCGCTGCCGGCGAGCGGGCGGCAGACCTCGATCACCTCCTCGGTGGTGGCGGCCGCCGCCGGCGGGTAGTAGGTGCCGGTGGAGACGCCAAAGGCGCCGGCGGCGAGCGCTTCGCGCACATGCGAGCGCATCGCGTCGACTTCGGCCGCCGTCGCTGCACGCGAGAGGTCGGCGATGCAGCGCGCGCGCAACGTCGTGTGGCCGAGCAGCGGCGCGGCGTTCACCGCCGCCGGCGCGCGGCGCAGCGCGTCGAGGTAGGCGCCGAAGGTGGGGTAGCGCTCGCCGCCGCCGCCGCCCTGCACCACCAGCGACAGCGGCTGCGGGATCGGCGTCGCCGCCTCCAGCGGCGCCGGGCTCAGGCCGCAGTTGCCGGTGACCACCGTCGTCACGCCCTGCGAGACCTTGAAGTCCATGCCCGGTTCGCGCAGCAGCGCGAGGTCGTCGTGCGTATGCGCATCGATGAAGCCCGGTGCCACCACCTTGCCATGGGCGGCGATGCGCTTCCGCGCGTCGCGCCCGTGCAGAGCGCCGGGCTCGGCGATGGCGACGATGCGTCCGCCCTGCAAGCCGACATCGGCGTCGAAACGCGGCGCGCGCGTGCCGTCGACCACCGTGCCGCCCTCGATCACGAGGTGGAATGCCGTCGTCACGCCGGGCTCCTACGCGGCGACGAAGCCCGCGAGCCGCTTCGTGATGATCGCCTCGGCCTCGGACATGATGCGGTCGACCAGCTCCTTGACCGTCGGCACGTCGTGGATCAGCCCGGCGACCATGCCGCAGCTCCAGGCGCCGGCGTCCATCTCGCCCTCTTTCATGATGCGCGGGTAGACGCCCGCCACCTCCTCGATGATGTCGTCGAACTTCAGCGCCGCGCCGAGCGTGCGCTCCTTCTGCAGCAGCCGCTCAACGGCGGCGTTGTTCAGCACCCGCTCGGTGTTGCGCAGCGGGCGCATCACGAGCCGCGTGTCGAGCTCGCTGGCGGCGACGATGGCCTGTTTGACGCGCTCGTGAACCGGCGCCTCCTTCGTCGCGATGAAGCGCGTGCCCATGTTCATGCCCTCGGCGCCGAGCGCGAGCGCGGCCACCAGCGAGCGGCCGTCGGCCATGCCGCCGGAGGCCACGAACGGGATCTTCAGCTCGTCGGCGGCGCGCGGCAGCAGGATGAAGTTGGGCACGTCGTCCTCGCCCGGGTGGCCGCCACACTCGAAGCCGTCGACGCTGACCGCGTCGCAGCCGATCGCCTGCGCCTTCAGCGAGTGGCGCACCGAGGTGCACTTGTGGATGACCTTGATGCCGGCCTCGTGCAGCCCGGGCAGCCACTTCTGCGGGTTGTTGCCCGCGGTCTCGACGACCTTGACGCCGCCGTCGACGATGGCCTTGATGTAGCCCGGGTAGTCGGGCGAGGTGACGGTGGGCAGAAAGGTGAGGTTGACCCCGAACGGCTGGTCGGTCATCTCGCGGCAGCGGCGAATCTCGTGGGCCAGCAGCTCCGGCGTCTTCTGCGTCAGCCCGGTGATGATGCCCAGCCCGCCGGCGTTGGACACCGCCGCCGCCAGCTCGGCGAAGCCGACGTAGTGCATGCCGCCCTGGATGATCGGGTGGCGGATGCCGAAGAGTTCGGTGATGCGGGTCTTCAAGCAGGCCTCCAATGCGCTGTCGCCGCCGCGCGGCGTCCGTCAGCCCATTGTGCGGCGGCACGCGGACCGGGTCTGACGCCGAAGCGACGCTCTCGTCGTCAAACAGCGGTCGGCCCGCCACCGGCGGCATCGCGGGGCGGAGGCAGTGCCCGCGGGCACCACCACCACGCTGCGGCAAGCGACCGAGCCTCTGCCGCGAATGAGAGCAAGCAGAGCGGCTCAGTCCCGGCGTGGCTCGAGCACCGTCAGCGGCGGCCGCTCGGCAGCAGTGGACTTGCCGCTGATCGGAGGCCGTGGCCAAGCGGCCGCGCCGGGCTGCAGCACCAGGCGGTGCTCGAGCGTGTACCAAGGCGGCGTCACTTCGGGTGCCGGCTTCTCGCCGCCGTCGTGCCGGACGTAGTGCGCGACGCAAGCGGCGGTGACGGCGAACTGCACGTCGTCGTGCAGGTGCGGATCGTCGTCGGAGTAGAGCTGCGTGAACTGGGTCTTGAACCCCGGCTGGTGCACCAGCAGGTGCAGGTGCGCCGGGCGCAGGTTGTGGCGGCCCTGCAGGCGCAGCAGGTCGCCCACCGGGCCCGACACCGGCACCGGGTAGCCCGCCGGCTTCACCGATCGAAAGCGCACGCAGCCGTCGGCGCCGCTGGTGAAGCGCCCGCGCAGGTTCATCTCGGCCTGCGCCGGGTCCTGGTTCTCGTAGAAGCCGTCGGGCGACGCATGCCAGACGTCGACCGTCGCGCCGGCAACCGGCGCGCCCTGCCTGTCGACGATCTTCACGGTGACGAAGATCGCCGGCCCGGGGGTCGGCGAGCGCACGATCGAGCCGCCGTCGGGGGTCGGCGGCAAGCCGTCGCGCCAGAACGGGCCGAGCAGGTTGGCCGTGGAGGCCTCGCCGCCCGGCGCGCCCGGGTTGTTCAGCAGACAAACCAGCGCCGAGACGCCGAGCGAACCGGCGGCGAGAACGACCTCGTTGTGCCCGGGGCCGCTGGCCTGCCCGGCGCGGACGATCGCGGCGCACAAGTGCTGAAACTCCGCCTCGGTGAGCCGCGCCTCGCCGACGAAGGCGTGCAGGTGCTTCACCGCCAGCGCCAACAGCTCGCGTGCCCGCGGGTCGGCGGCGTGCGCGGCTTCGGCGAGCACCGCGGCGGTGACGTCGTCAGGTTGGTGGATGACCATCGGCGGCAGGGGTTCGCCCGCTGCGGACGCTGGCGGTGCGGGTGGTAGATTGGCGCGACAAGATCGGGCACCGCCAGGGAGGAAACCATGAACGGCAGCTTCGAGGCGGCCCCCGGGCCGACTGGCCCGCAGCGGCTGCCGGTGTGCTTCGTCGGATCGGGCAGCGAGTACTTCCGCATCTGGATCGTCAACCTGCTGCTGACGATGGTCACCTTCGGGCTCTACTACCCGTTCGCGAAGGTGCGCCGGCTGCGTTACTTCCACGGTTGCACCGAGGTCGGTGGCCACGCGATGGCCTTCCACGGCAACCCGTGGGCGATGTTCAGGGGCCACCTGCTGGTGGTGGTGCTGCTCGGCGGCTACTCGCTCGCGCAGCAGATGCATCCGGCGCTGGCCTTCGGCTCGCTGGCGGTGCTGGCCATCGTGTGGCCGCTGCTGTGGCAGGCGTCGATGCGCTTCCGCCTCGCCAACACCGGCTGGCGCGGGCTTCGGCTGCGCTTCACCGGCACCCGCAAGGGGGCCTACGGCGCGCTGTTGCCGTTCTTCGGCGTCGGCATCGGCTTCGGAGTGGTGTTCGGGCTGCTGACCTACGCCGCCGGCCCGAAGTCGGGGCTGCCGCTGCTGGCGGTGCTGCTGCTGCCAGCCGTGGTGCCTTGGCTGATGTGGCGAATGAAGCGCTACCAGCATGACCACTTCCGCTACGCGGGCGAGCAGTCGCGCTTCGGCGTGCCGCTCGCGGCGCAGTACGGCGTCTACCTGCGCGGCCTGGCGCTGGCGCTGCTGGTGCTGGTGCTGATGTTGGGCGGCACCGTCGCGATGGGTCTCACCGTCGCGCTCGACGCGAAGAACCGCCTGCCGCCGGGGGTGGCCTACGTCGGGCTGGTGGTGTTCTTTGCCGGCTTCCTGGCGCTGCAGGTGCTGGTGCGGGCGTACTTCGCCGCACGGCTGCAGAACCTGCACTGGGGCGGCACGCGAAGCGAGCACCTGCACTTCGAGAGCCAGCTCGCTTTCACGCCGCTGGCGTGGCTGACGCTTCGCAACTGGCTGCTGATGATGGTCACGCTCGGGCTGTACTTCCCGTTCGCCGCCGTGGCCACCGCGAAGCTGCGGCTCGAGGCGGTGACGCTGGTCGCCGCCACCGACCTCGATACCCTGGTCGCGACCGAGGCCACCGAGCAGGGCTCGGCCGCCGGAGACGCCGCGATCGACGCGCTCGGGTTCGACATCGGGTTGTGACGACCCCCGGCGATCGACTCGAAAGTCCGCGGGACCTCCCTGCGACGATGTTCGACGGCCGCAGCGCGGCCGGCAGGGGTGTGAGGCTGCAGGTGACCGGCGGCGAACTCGTCGCCACTGCCGACGACGGCGCCGTGCACCGCTGGCCGCTGGCCGAGGTGCGCTGGCCGGAGCGCACCCGTCACGGTCAGCGTGTGCTGCATGTCGCGAGCGGCGAGTGGCTGCAGTGCGCCGACCTCGCGGCCTTCGACGCCTGGGCGGCGGCCAGCGGCCGGCGCGACAGCTGGCTCGTGCGCGCACAGCAGAACTGGCGGCTGACGCTCGCGGCACTGCTGGCGCTGGGGGTGGTGATAACGGCCGGCTACCAGTGGGGCGTGCCGCTGGCCGCGCGGGCGGTGCTTGCGCTGCTGCCCGAGGCCGTGGACCGCGCCGTCGGCGACGCGGTGATGAAGACACTCGACGAGAAGTTCTTCGAGCCGACCCGGCTGCCGCCCGAGCGCCAGCGCGCGCTGCGCGAGGCCTTCGCGCAGACGGTGTCGCGTGCGCACCCGGCGGGAGGTGCGCCGACGCATCGCGTCGAGTTCCGCGCGATGGACGAGCCCAACGCGCTCGCGCTGCCCGGCGGCACGATCGTCGTCACCGACTCGCTGGTCTCGCTGCTGGCCGGCCGCGACGAGGTGGTCGTCGGCGTTCTCGCGCACGAACTCGGCCATGTGCGGCGGCGCCACGGCATGCGGCTGCTGGTTCAGGCCACGCTGGTGGCGGCGGCGGTCGGGCTGGTGATCGGCGACTTCAGCTCGGTGCTCGCCGGCGCGCCGGCGCTGCTGGCGCAGATGTCGTACGCGCGCGACCTCGAACGCGAGGCCGATGCCGACTGCGCGGCGCTGCTTCGCGCCGCCGGCATCGCGCCGGCGGTGATGGTCGAGTTCTTCGACCGCCTGCCGGCCACCACTGCCGGTGGCGGTCTGCCGCTGGGCCTGGCCAGCCATCCCGGGCACGAGGAGCGCAAGCGCTTCTTCCGCGAGGCACCGCAGCGCTGAAGGCCTGCAAGCCACGGCCCACCCGCGCGCCACCGGCCGCACGTCGCGTGCCTTGTTAGCATGACCCGGCGCGCTCCGCTGCGCGCAGCCGCCCCTGTCGAACCGCCGCGATGGCCGCCTTCCCGAACCGCGCCGATCTCGAACTGCACCACGAACTGCACGCCCGGCCTGCGCTGCCGGCAAGGCCACCTTGTGTCGTCTCGTACTGGGTGCAGGCCGGAATGGCGGGCGCACGCGCCGACACCGCACTCGCCGAGCTGTGCCGCGCGGTGGGTGCCGCGGCGCCTGCGACCGGCGTTCGCCACTTCGTTGTTCACGGCCCCGGCTGGGTGCTGAAGTTCGAGCGCCACGGCGAGTTCACGAGCTGGCAGGTCAACCGGCCGCTGCCGCCGCTTCCCGACGACCCCGGTGCCGAGGTGCTGCAGCCGCTGCTGCGCGACGCCAGCGCGCTCGGCGGGCTGCCCGAGGCCTTCGTCGCCGAGCTGCACGGCGCCGACGCCGGTCGCATGACGGCGGCGGCGCATGTGGTGATGCTGGCGGCACCGGACGCCGATGCGATGCTGGCGCGCACACGCTCGCTGATGTCGGCGCAGGCCGCCGCCGCCGGCAGCGACGACGCGGCACCGCTTGTCGGCGCGTGGATCGGCGACGCCCGACGTGCCGCGCTGTTCACGCACCTGCGGCTCGGCGGCGACGGCTTCACGCGCTTCGTCGTGCTCGACTTCGGGCTGCCGAGCGACCAGGCGGCGCGCGAGGCGCAGCGCCTCTGCGAGATCGAGGCCTACCGGATGCTGGCGATGCTCGGCTTCCCGGTCGCGCAGCGCGAGTCGGCGGCGCTCGCCGAGCTGGAGCGCACGCTGCAGGGCACCGTCGACGCGATGGCCAACGACGACGCGCTCGACGACACCCGCGCCTTCGAGACGCTGACGCGGCTGGCCGCAGAGGTCGAGCACGGCACCGCACGAACGCGCTTCCGCTTCTCGGCCACCCGCGCCTACCGCGCGATCGTCGAGCGCCGCCTGGCCGATCTGCGCGAGCAGCGCATCGACGGCATCCAGACGCTGACCGGCTTCCTCTCGCGGCGTTTCGAGCCGGCGATGGCCTTCTGCGAGAGCACCGACCGCCGGCTCACCGACCTCGGCGAGCGCATCAACCGCGCCACCGGGCTGGCGCGCGTGCGCATCGAGGTGCACCGCGAAGACGGCAACCAGCAGCTGCTGCGGGCGCTGGCGCACCGCCAGAAACAGCAGTTGCGGCTGCAGCAGACGGTCGAGGGGCTGTCGGTGGTGGCGATCAGCTACTACGCGCTCGGGCTCGTCGGCTACCTGGCGAAGGCGGCGAAGGCGCTGCCCGGGCTCGGTGCGCTGCAGCCCGATGTCGTCGTCGGCGTCGCGGTGCTGCCGGTGGTGGCCGGCGTCGCCTGGTTCGTGCATCGGCTGCGCCGGCACTGGCACTGACCCGGTGTCGCGAGCGTGACTCGCGTGTTGTGCCGAAACGGCGCAACGCCTGCGCCGGCGGCCCGCGATCGAGAATGCCGCCCGCCCCTGGGAGCAGGGTGCCTTTCGACGACAAGAGCAGAGGAGACCCCGCGATGAGCACGCGCTTCAAGATCAACGGCAAAGCCGTCACCGCAAAGGCCGAACCCGACACCCCGCTGCTGTGGGTGATCCGCGACGAGATCGGACTCACCGGCACCAAGTTCGGCTGCGGCGCAGCGCTGTGCGGCGCCTGCACCGTGCAGGTCGACGGCCAGGCGGTGCGCTCGTGCCAGACGCCGCTGTCGGCGGTGGCCGGCAAGTCGGTGGCCACCGTCGAGGGCCTGTCGCGCGACAACAGCCACCCGCTGCAGAAGGCCTGGATCGCGCACGACGTGCCGCAGTGCGGCTACTGCCAGAGCGGCCAGCTGATGAGCGCGGCGGCACTGCTGGCGGCCAACAAGAACCCGAGCGACGCCGACATCGACGCCGCGATGGCCGGCAACATCTGCCGCTGCGGCACCTACACGCGCATCCGCGCCGCGATCAAGACCGCGGCCGCCGCGATGAACAAGGCTTGAGGGGGACGACGATGAACCACAACCCCCACTCCGCGTCCCGCACCACCGCACGCGGCCTCTCGCGCCGCGGCTTCCTGCGCAGCAGCGGCGTCGCCTCGGGCGGGCTGCTGCTCGGCGTCAACCTCGCCGGCCTTTCGTCGCAGGCACTCGCCGCCGGCACCGTGCACACGCCCAACGCCTGGGTGCACATTGCCGACGACAACACCATCACGCTGCTGTCGGCACGGTCCGAGATGGGCCAGGGCGTCTACACCTCGATGCCGATGCTGATCGCCGAAGAGCTGAATGTCGACCTCGCACGCATCAAGGTCGCGATCGCGCCGCCCAACACCAAGGCCTACGGCAACGCGCTGCTCGGCGGGCCGCAGCTCACCGGCGGCTCGGCCTCGGTGCGCGACGGCTGGGACAAGCTGCGCGTTGCCGGCGCGCAGGTGCGTGAGATGCTGATCACCGCCGCTGCCGAGCGCTGGAACGTCGACCGCGCCGAGCTGAAGGCCGAGAACGGCTTCGTGCTCGGCCCGAAGGGCAGGAAGGCGAGCTACGGCTCGCTGGCTGCCACCGCGGCCACCTATCCGGTGCCGGCCAACATCACGCTGAAGGACCCGGGCCAGTTCCGCATCGTCGGCAGGAAGACGCGCCGGCTCGACACCCCGGCCAAGGTCAACGGCACCGCCGAGTTCGGCATCGACGTCAAGCTGCCGGGCATGGTCTACGCATCGCTCGAGCAGTGCCCGGTGATCGGCGGCACCGTGAAGAGCTTCGACGCCAGCCGCGCCAGGGGCATGCCGGGCGTGGTCGACGTGGTGCAGATCCCGGACGGCATCGCCGTGGTGGCCGACAGCACCTGGCGCGCGAAGAAGGCGCGCGAGGCGCTCACCGTGCAATGGGACGAAGGGCCGGGCGCGAAGCTCACCGACCAGTCGATGCTCGATGGCATCCGCGCCGGCGCGCCGGCCGACACCGTGCTGCCGCTGAAGGCGGTGGGTGATGCCGAGGCCGCCCTCAACGCCCCCGGCGCGAAGGTCGTTCGTGCCGAGTACGTGATGCCGCTGCTGTCGCACGCGCCGCTCGAGCCGATGAACTTCACCGCCCACTGGCGCGGCGACGGCTGGGTCGACCTGATCGGCCCGACGCAGTGGCAGGACGCGGCGCAGGCGACGATCGCCAAGGTGCTGGGCACCGAGCCGCACAAGGTGAACCTGCGCACCACCTTCCTCGGTGGCGGCTTCGGCCGGCGCATCGACATCGACTTCATCGTCCAGGCGGCGCAGATCTCGAAGGCCGTCAACCGCCCGGTGAAGCTGGTGTGGACGCGCGAAGACGACATGACGCACGACTTCTACCGCCCGCAATCGGTGCACCGCATGGCCGCGGCACTCGGCGCCGACGGTTTGCCGACGGCGATGACCTTCCGCATGACCTCGCAGTCGGTCACCGGCCGCGTCTTCGGGCTGCCGCCGCAGATCCAGGACCCGCTGATGACCGAGGCGGCAATCGCGCCTTACACGATCCCGGCCACGAAGCACGAGATCGTCAAGCACGATGCCGGGCTGCGCGTCGGCTACTGGCGGTCGGTGAGCCACGCGTTGAACGCCTTCGCCAACGAGAGCTTCGTCGACGAGCTGGCGGCCGCCGCCGGCAAGGACCCGGTGGCCTACCGGATGGCGATGATCGGCAAGTCGCCGCGCTTCGCGCAGGTGCTGAAGATCGCCGCCGACCGGTCGGGCTGGGGCACCGCAGCAGCGGCCGGGCGATCCCGCGGCGTCGCGCTGATGGAGGGCTACGACACCTACATGGCGCTGGTGGTCGAGATCTCGATGGTCGATGGCGCGCCGCGCGTGCACAAGGTGACGGTGGCCGCCGACCTCGGCCGCATGGTCAACCCGGACACCTGCGAGGCGCAAATCGAGTCGAGCGTCGTCTTCGGCCTCACCGCCGCGCTGTGGGGCAAGATCACGCTCGACAAGGGCCGCGTGCAGCAGCGCAACTTCGACAGCTACCGGCTGCTGCGCATCAACGAGATGCCGCAGATGGACATCACGCTGGTGCAGAGCACCGAGAAGCCGGGCGGCATCGGCGAGCCCGGCACGGCGCTGATCGGCCCCGCGGTGGCCAACGCGATCTTCGCGGCGACGGGCAAGCGGGTGCGGCAGATGCCGTTCACGGCGGAGCGCATCGCGAAGGCGTGAGCTTCGTTCGTTCGGGCGACGGCGGCGCGTAGCCGCTGCGGCGCGCCGTCGCACGCAGCCGCGCGCAGCCGCTGCGGGGTGGCCGACCGTCGGCCCGACGGCTTGGCCCCTCCGCTTCGCTGCGGGGCTTCCCTGCGCTTCTCGCATCGGGGTCGCGCCGGCAAACTCGCTCCGTTCACTTCGTTCACTGCGCTCGGACAGACGCCGGCGAGTCAGATCACGAAACGCGCTACGCGCGTCGACCCCGCTGCTGCGATGCTCGGCGGCGCCCACGGGCCGACGGGCGGCCACCCCGCAGCGGCTCGGCAACAGCGGTGGCGCGCCACTTGGTGGCAGGCAACGAGCCGTGCCGCAAAGGCGCGTGCGGGTCGGCTGCGGCGCGCCTGGGAGGCGCCGAGGAGCACAGGCTTTCCGGCCGCGCGCGAAGCGCGCTTCGTGAGCTGACTCGCGGCCGTCTGTCCGAGCGCAGCGAACGCAGTGAGCGCAGCGAGTTTGGCCGCGGGCCGAGAAGCCGAGCACCGCAGGGCAGTCGGCGCGCAGCGCCGACCGCCGGACTGAAGCGCCGCAGCCGACCCGTACGCGCCTTTGCTGCACGCTGCTGGAAGGAACTTGGCCTGATGGGATCTGGCCTGACGATCTGGCCTTGACTCGCCCTGGCTACACTGCCCCCGCGATGAAGAACGACACCCAGGCCAAGTGGAACTTCGGCTACTGGCTGCTGGCGCTGGCGGCGCTGTTCATGCTGCAGAACGTCTGGCAGCAGCGCTCGGTCGAGCCGGTGCCGTACAGCGAGTTCGAGAAGGCGCTCGGCGAGGGCCGCGTCGCCGAGGTCGTTCTCGGCGACAACACCATCACCGGGCGGCTGAAGACGCCCGACCCCGGCGGCAAGACGGTGATCGTCGCCACCCGCGTCGACCCCGCGCTCGCCGAACGGCTGGCCAAGTACGACGTGCCCTACCGCCGCGTCGTCGAGAGCACGCTGCTGCGCGACCTCGCGTCGTGGGTGCTGCCGATGCTGGTCTTCTTCGGGCTCTGGTTCTTCGTCGTGCGGCGCTTCGCCGACAAGCAGGGCCTGGGTGGCTTTATGAGCATCGGCAAGAGCCACGCCAAGGTTTATGTCGAGAAGGACACCGGCGTCACCTTCGCCGACGTCGCCGGCGTCGACGAGGCCAAGGCCGAGCTGCAGGAGATCGTCGCGTTCCTGAAGGACCCCGAGGGCCGCGGCCGGCTCGGCGCAAGGCTGCCGCGCGGGGTGCTGCTGGTGGGGCCGCCGGGCACCGGCAAGACGCTGCTCGCGAAGGCGGTTGCCGGCGAGGCCGGCGTGCCCTTCTTCAGCATCAGCGGCAGCGAGTTCGTCGAGATGTTCGTCGGCGTCGGCGCGGCGCGCGTGCGCGACCTCTTCGAGCAGGCACGTGCGAAGGCGCCGGCGATCATCTTCATCGACGAGCTCGACGCGCTCGGCCGCGCGCGCGGCGCCGCGAGCCCGATCGGCGGCCACGACGAGCGCGAGCAGACGCTGAACCAGCTGCTCGCCGAGCTCGACGGCTTCGACAGCCGCTCCGGCCTGGTGCTGCTGGCGGCCACCAACCGCCCCGAGGTGCTCGACCCGGCGCTGCTGCGCGCCGGCCGCTTCGACCGCCAGGTGCTGGTCGACCGGCCCGACAAGGCCGGCCGCGTGCAGATCCTGCAGGTGCACGTGAAGAAGATCCGCCTTGCGGCGAGTGTCGACCTCGCGCAGGTGGCCGCGCTCACCACCGGCTTCTCGGGCGCCGACCTCGCGAACCTGTGCAACGAGGCCGCGCTCGCCGCCACGCGCCGCGGCGCCGACGAGGTGGCGCTGGCGGACTTCACGACCGCCATCGAACGCATCGTCGCCGGGCTCGAGAAGAAGAACCGGGTGCTGAACCCGCGCGAGCGCGAGATCGTCGCCTTCCACGAGATGGGGCACGCGCTGGTCGCGCTGTCGCTGCCGGGCAGCGACACGGTGCACAAGGTGTCGATCATCCCGCGCGGCGTCGGCGCGCTCGGCTACACGATCCAGCGGCCGACCGAGGACCGCTTCCTGATGTCGCGCGAGGAGCTCGAGCACAAGATCATGGTGCTGCTCGGCGGCCGCGCGGCCGAGCAGCTGGTGTTCGGCCAGCTGTCGACCGGCGCCGCCGACGATCTCGCGAAGGTCACCGACATCGCTCGTGAGATGGTCACGCGCTACGGCATGGACGAGTCGCTCGGCTACGTCGCCTACGAGGCGCCGCAGCCGCGTTTCCTCGACGTGCCCGGCTTCCTGCAGCCCGCGGCGCTACTCGCACCCGCGACGCAGCAGCGCATCGACGACGCGGTGCGCAAGATCGTGATGGACAACTTCGCGCGCACGCTGTCGCTGCTCGAGAAGCACCGCCCGCTGCTCGAACGCTGCGCGCGCGAGCTGCTCGAGCACGAGACGCTCGACGAGGCTGCGCTCGCGAAGCTGACGGCCGAGCTGAAGGGCACCTGACCAGCGCCTGCCCCTGCCGGCCGGCGTGCAGCGGGTCGCCGGCGCCGGCCCGGGCGTCAGCGCGCCGGCGCGACGAGCTCGATGCGGCGGCCGATCCGTGCCGCCTCGGCGGCATCGCCACGTTGCTCGGCGCGCTGCTTCTGCACCGCCAGCCAGGCCAGCAACGGCCGCCGCCAGCCCTGCGCCGACGCGGTGTCGACCGCGACCGCGACCACCGCGTCGCCGGCGCGCCCCTGGCGCAGCCAGAGTGCGGCACCGAGCAGGCGTGACAGCGGGTCGGCAGTGGCCTGCAGCAGCGCGGCATCGGCCGCGTCGCCGCGGCCCGCCGCGGCCAGCGGCTGCTGCGCCGCCGGCAGCAGCGGCACGCGTGCCGCATCGAGCGTGCCCTGCAGGTGGTCGGCATAGGCGCGCTCGGGCTCGCCAGAATCGGCGCGCAACGCGTCGAAGGCCTCGCAGCGCGCGAAGTCCAGCGCCGCGGTGCGCGCGGCGCAGCGCATCAGCTCGGCACGCGCCACCAGGTCGGGGCGCCCGGTGCGGGCCGTCTCGGCGCGCGCACGCTGGTATTCCTGCATGGCAGCGCGGCTGTCTCCCGAGAGGTCGGCCTCGATCGCCCGCCGCATCGCACCTTGCGCGGCGAACTGCCAGTCCGGCGGCGTCGGGCCGCTGGCGCAGGCGGCAAGGCCGACCGCCACCGCCGCGGCGAGCGACGTCGCTGCGCATCGCTTCATGGCAGCTTCAACTCCGGGTCGCGCTTGAAGGGCCAGCGGCGGTTCACCTCGTCGACCAGCGCCTCCACCTTGCGCAGGCTGGCATCGACCTCGGCGCGCAACGCGCCGAGGTCGGTGGTGGCCACGCGCGCGTTGCGCGCCACCGCCTCGGCCTCCTTCAGCACGCCGTCGACGCGCGCCAGGCTCGCGCGGGCCTCGGTCAACAGCGTGTTCAGCTGCCGAACCGCGGCCTGCGCATCGGCAGCGACGCCCTGCTCGCCGAGCAGCTTGTCGTCGGCGCGGGCGATCACGCCATCGGCACGCTTGACCAGCGCGTCGACCGACTCCAGCAGGCGGTTGGTGCGCTCGACCGCCGCCACCACCTTCGGCGCCTCGGCGCCGAACATCAGGTCGAGTGCGCCGCGCCGTCCGCCGAGCTGCGCCTCGACCTTCTCGCTCGCCTTCGCCAGCTTGTCGAGCGTGTTCGCGAGCGCCGAGTCGGAAGCGGTCATCGCCGTCAGGTTGGCCAGCAGCTCGCGGGTGGCGTTCAGCAGCCGCGGGATCTCGGCACTGGCGTCGCCGGAGAGCACCTTGCGCACCGCACCGGCAGGCAGCGGCGGGTCGGCGAGGATGCCGCTGTAGGCGCGGATCGCCGGGCTGCCGACGATGCCACGCGAGAGCGTGAAGACGCTCGATGTGCGCAGCCAGTGGGCGTCCTTGCGCGGGACGTCGATCAGGATGCGCGCACTGCCGTCGTCGGCCAGTTCGATGCGGCGCACGCGGCCGATCGGGAAGCCGGAGAAGGTCATGTCCATGCCCACCGTGACGCCCTCGCTGTCGTCGGCCACCAGCACCAGCCGCTGCGTCGGCTCGAACAACCCGCGCGCGAACAACAGGTACAGCACCGAGCCGGCGAGCAGCACCACGAACAGCAGCACCAGCAGCGCAGCGCGGCGCTCGTAGCGCGGCGGCTGCGGGGCCGGTGCGGGGGCGGCGCCTTCGTCCATCACCAGTAGCTGCCGGCGAGCGACGCGGCTTCGATCACGAACAGTGCGACGAACATGCGCACCCCACCCAGCACCTCGACACCGCCGCGGCGCGGCGCGTCGTGCAGCGCCGATCCCACCGGCAGCAGCGACACCGCCGCGGCGAAACCGAAGGTCTTGAGCGCAAACACCAGCGACACCGCCGGGCTGAACACCTGGCCCACCAGCCGCGTGTAGCGCTCGAAGGCCCAGGGCGAGAAGCCGTGCGCCGCCAGATAGGCCAGCACCAGCGCCACCACGCCGCTGGCCGCCGCCAGCAGCAGCACCGTGAACAGCGCCGCCAGCGCGCGCGGCGCGATCTCGCCACGCAGCGGGTCGCCTCCGCGTTCGCGCAGCGAGTCGAGTGCACCGTCACGGCGCAGCAGCGCCAGCTCGGCGGCGCCGGGCAGCGAAACGCGCACCGCCACCGCCAGCGCAGCGGCAAGCGGGATCAGCTCGAGCACCAGCACGCGCACCAGCATCTCGAGTGCCAGCTGCGACAGCCCGACGCTCACCGCGGCCACCAGCACGATGCGGATCAGCACCAGCGACAGCACCGCCGACAGCACCGTGAACCACGGCAGCAGCGGCCACGCGGCACGCACGACATGCGCCGCCAGCGGCGCGCGCCACGGCGGCCGGTAGCTCGACGGCGACAGGCCGAGCCCGACGATCGTCGCCGCCAGCCGCACGACATGCCAGCTGCCGCGGGCGCGCCGGCCGAGGGTCTGCAGCAGCGAGCGGGTGATCGACGGTGGCCGCGCCGCGGGCGTGTCCATGCGCAGCATGATAGGCGCCGGTCACCCGCAGGCAGGCCAACGTGCCGCCCGGCAGCCGCCGCCGGGGCGCGGCCCCGTTCAGGTCACGTAGTCGCCGCTCGCCTCGGGCTGGAACAGCAGCGCGACGATCTCGGCTTCGTGCCGGCGGCCGTCGGGGGTCACCCAGTGCACACGATCGCCGACGCTGCGGCCGAGCAGCGCCGCGCCGAGCGGCGACAGCACCGAGACGAAGCCGATCTCGGGCTCGGCATCGGAGGGCCAGCAGACGGCCAGCGCGCGATGGCGGCCGTCGCTGCCGGCCAGCGTGAGCTGGCTGTACATCGTGACGACATCGGGTGGCACTTCGCGCGACGGAACGAGGTCGGCGGCGTCGACGAGATCATGCACCGCCGGCTGCGCGGCGGTGCGGCGGATCAGCGCCCGCAGGCGCGCGTGGTCGAGTTCGGTGAGGGTCGGTTCGACCCGGGTGGCGTGGTTCATTCATCACTCCGTTGGGCGGACAACTGGTCGGCGCGCGGACCTCGGGCCCGGCGATCGGTGCTGCGCGCGAAGCGGTGCAGGAAGGGGATCGCCGGGCCTAGGAGAGTGCGGCCGGCGTCCGGTGGACGGCCGCGAGCCCGCCGTCCCGCGGGTTGCGGGCGGACGGGTTGGCGACAACCACCGCGGAGGACATGGCCGCCAGTCTAGCGGCGACCCGATGCCGCCGGCCCGGTGGGGCCTTGTCCATAGTGTGGACCGGGCCGTTCCGGTGTCGGGAAATCGCGATGTCACACTGCGGCGCCCGAGGCAACCGCGGCCGTTGGCCGCCCTCCACCGCACGATGTTCGAGCCCGGCCTGCTGCGAGACCAACGCATCCTCGTCACCGGCGGCGGCACGGGGCTCGGCGTTGCGATGGCCGCGCGCTTTGCCGAACTGGGCGCGGCACTGGTGCTTTGCGGGCGGCGGCTGCCGGTGCTCGAAGCCACCGCGGCGCGGCTGCGCGAGAACGGCGCCACCGTGGCGGTGCACGGATGCGACATCCGCGACCCCGGTGCAGTGGCGTCGATGTTCGATGCCCTGTGGGCCGAGGCGCCGTTGACGGTGCTGGTGAACAACGCCGCCGCGAACTTCATCGCGCAGACGGAGCGGCTGTCGGCACGTGCCGCCGACGCGGTTCTCGCGCCGACGCTGCACGGCGCGCTGTACTGCACGCTGGAATGCGGCCGGCGCTGGATCGACGCCGGCCGGCGCGGCGGTGTCGTGCTGTCGATCCTGTCGACCTCGACGCTCACCGGCCGCGCCTTCACCGTCCCTTCGGCGATGGCCAAGAGCGCGCTGCTGGCGATGACCCGCAGCCTGGCGGTGGAGTGGGGGCCGCATGGCATCCGCACGGTGGCGATCGCGCCCGGGCCGTTCCCGACCGAAGGCGCGACGCGCCAGCTGAACCCCGCCGAGCGCGGGGCATCGCGGCCGGCCGCCAACCCGCTCGGCCGCGTCGGCGAGCCGGCCGAGCTGGCCGACCTGGCGAGTTATCTCGTCAGCCCGCGCGCCGGCTACGTCAATGGCGAGATGGTCACCATCGACGGAGGAGCGCACCTGCGAACGTCGGGGGTCGAGGACCTGCTGTCGTGGACGCCGGAGCAGTGGGCTCAGCTGCGCGCGGCGCGCCCGGGAGGTTAGCCGCCGTGGCCACCCCCGGGCTGATCGACACCGCGCTCGGCAGCGTGCAGCCGAACGAGTGCGACGTGATGGGCCACCTGAACGTTCGCCACTACGTCGCGCGCAGCGTCGAGTCGCTGGCCGCACTGGCGCTCGCGCTCGGCCTCGGGCCGCGGGCGCTGCGCGAGCGTGGGCTGCGGCTCGGCGTTGTCGATCACCACATGCGCTTCCAGGCCGAGCTGCGGCCGGGCGCCGGCTTTTCCATCGGCGCCGGCCTGCTGGCGCATGACGCGGGAGGCTTCGTCGCCTACCAGGAAATGCGCCACACCGGCGGCAGCGGCGCGGTGGCTGCAACCTTCCGCACCGAGGCGGCGCTGTTCGACGCCGCCAGCGGCGCGCAGGTGCCGCTGCCGGCGCTGACCGGTGCCGCCGCGCTGACGGTGGCGCTGCCCGAGCACGCGCGCCCGAAGGGGCTCGAACTCACGCCCCCGCGGCCGCGCCCGCAATGGCACGAGGCCGACGCGCTGAGGCTGCCGCTGGCCCACGCCGGCCAGGTGGCAGCGGCCGAGTGCGATGCGCAGGGCTGGCTGCGCGCCGACGGCATCATTGCCCGCATCTGGGACGGCGTGCCGAACCTGCCGACACGGTCGCTGCGCGACGGCGGCGAGGGCGATCCGGCGCGCGGCAGGCTCGGCAGCGCCGCGCTCGAGTACCGCATCCACTACCACGAGGCACCCCGCGCCGGCGACCTGCTGGCGGTGCGCAGCGCGTTGCGCTCGGTGGGCACAAAGACCACCGTTGCCGGCCACTGGGTGTTCTGCCGCGAGAGCGGCCTCGCGGTGGCCACCGCCGAGCTGGTCGGCATCACCTTCGACCTCGCCACCCGCAAGGCCTGCGAGCTCGACGCGGCGACGCGCGAGCGGCTCGCCGCCTGGGTGGTGCCGTCGTTTCGGGCTTGAGGCATGTCTCGCACCCAGGCGCTTCGAACACCGCCGCCGCGCGCAGCGGTGCGACCGCTTCTTCCACCGGTCCCCGGCACGCCGCCGCCGGGGACCGCACGGCGCACGCGTTCCGGGAAGGCCACAGTGGCCATTCCGGCCCGGGGATGCTCAGATCGCAGCGCGGCTGCTTACCGCCAAATCCAGGAGACGCCATGTCCGACGCCCGAATCTCCCGCCGCCGGCTCGTGCAGGCCGGCGCCGCCGCCAGCCTGCCCGGCTTCGCGATCGTTGCGCGCGCGCAGGCCTGGCCGACCAAGCCGGTGCGCGTGATCGCCGGCTACCCTGCCGGCGGCCAGACCGACCTCTTCGCGCGCACCTACAGCGAGTACCTGGCCGCCCAGACCGGCCAACCGTTCGTGGTGGAGAACAAGTCCGGCGCCGGCGGGTCGCTCGCCGCGGCCGAGCTCAAGCGCGCGCCACCCGACGGCCACACGCTGATGTTCACGATCTCGACCACGCTGATCATGAACCGCGTGCTCTACAAGACGCTGCCGTACGACACCGACAAGGACTTCACGATCGTCTCGATCATGCCCTCCGGCAGCCTGCCGACGGTGGTCAACGCCAAGCTGCCGGTCAACAACCTGAAGGAATTCATCGACTACGCGAAGAAGACCGGCAAGGCCAACATCGGCACCTATGCCGCCGGCTCGTATTCGCACATGGTGGTGGCCGAGCTGAACAAGCAGTACGGCTTGAACATGGAAGCGGTTCACTACAAGGGCGAGGCCCCGATGTGGACCGACGTCGGCGGCGGCGCGATCGAAGCCGGATCGGGCAGCTACGGCGCGGTGCTGCCGCTGATCCAGGCCGGCAAGGGGAAGGCGATCGCGGTCTCGCGCAAGCGCATCGGCAAGATGCCCGACGTGCAGACCTTCCAGGAGCAGGGGGCCACCTCGCGTGCCTTCCAGCTCACCGGGTTCCAGAGCTGCGTCGCGCACATCGGCACGCCGCCGGCGGTGCTCAAGCGCCTCTCCGATCTGCTGGTGGCCGCCGGCAAGGCCGAGCGCGTGCAGCAGATGAACGCCAGCTACGGCATCGACGAGGCGGCGATGTCCTTCGAGGCGACGCAGAAGCTCTACGCCGACGAAGCGCCGGCCTGGATCGACCTCGTCAAGAACCTGAACCTGACGCCGCTGTAGCCGCCGATGTTTCGCGCCGCACCAGCTGCGCGAAGTCCGCCGGCGGCAGCGGCCGGCTGAACTGGAAGCCCTGCATCTGCGAGCAGCCGTGCTCGCGCAGGAACTCGCGCTGCTCGCTCGTCTCGACGCCCTCGGCGACGACGGTGAGCTGCAGCGTGCGGCACATCACGACGATGGCCTCGGTGATGGCAACGTCCTGGATGTCGCCCGGCAGCCCGCAGATGAAGCTGCGGTCGATCTTCAGCGAGTCGATCGGGAAGCGCTTCAGCTGCGCCAGCGACGAGTAGCCAGTGCCGAAGTCGTCCACCGCCAGCCGCACGCCGAGCCGCTTGATCGTCGCCAGCGTCGCCAGCGCACGCTCGGGGTCGGCGACGACGACGCTCTCGGTGACCTCGAGCTCGAGGTCGCCGGCCGCCATGCCGCTGGCGGCGAGCGAGCGCTCGATGTCGGGCACCAGCTCGTCGTCGGCGAACTGCCTCGCGCTCAGGTTCACCGCCACCGGCACCGGCGGCAGCCCCTGCGCGCGCCAGGCCACGTGCTGGCGGCAGGCCTCGTGCAGGACCCAGCGGCCGATCGGTACCATCAAGCCGGTCTCCTCGGCGAGCGGGATGAACTCGGCCGGTGACACCGCGCCCAGCTCGGCGTTGTGCCAGCGCAGCAGCGCCTCGGCGCCGATGATGCGGCCGCTCGTGAGGTCGACCTTGGGCTGGAAGTGCAGCGACAGCTCGTCGCGCTCGAGCGCGCCACGCAGGTTGGACTCCATGCGCAGCCGCCGCAGCGACAGCGGCGGCGCGTCGGGTGAGAAGAAACGGTAGGCGTTGCGGCCGCCGCGCTTGGCCTCGTACATCGCGATGTCGGCACCCTTCATCAGCGATGCCTCGTCGTCGGCGTTGTCCGGGTACAGGCAGATGCCGACGCTGGCGCTGACGCGGCACTCCTGCCCCTGCAGCACGAACGGCCGCGACGCCGCCGCCAGCAGCTTACGCGCCACCACCGCCACCTCGTCGGCACCGGCCGGGTAACGAACCAGCGCGACAAACTCGTCGCCACCCAGCCTCGCGACGAGGTCTTCGGCGCGCAGGCTGTCGCGCAGCCCCTGCGCCATCTGCGCCAGCAGCAGGTCGCCGGCGTCGTGGCCGAGGGTGTCGTTGATGATCTTGAAGTGGTCGAGGTCGACGAACATCAGCGCCAGGCGCCGGCCCTGGTGCCGCGCCTCGCGCAGCGCCTGGCCGAGCGCCTCGGTGAAGAGCGCGCGGTTCGGCAACCCGGTCAGCGTGTCGTGCGTCGCCAGGTGGCGTATCGACTCCTCGGCGCGACGCTTGTCGGTGATGTCGCGCGAGACGCCGCGGTAGCCGGCGAAGCGCCCGTCGGCATCGGCGAAGGGCTCGCCGCTGGCGTTGGTCCAGCGCAGCGAACCGTCGGGCAGCGTCACCGCGAACTGGAAGTCGTGGAAGCGCTCGTGCCGTTCCAGCTGCGCGCGGTGCGCGGCGAAGTCGGCGCTGGACATCACGAGGTGCGGCAGCTCCCACACCCTGCGGCCGAAGAACGGGTCGCGCCAGTCGCGGCGGCGGCGGTCGAGCAGGTGGCGGCCGCCGAAGCTGACAAATCGGAACTCGTGGTCGGACTCCCAGTACCAGTCGGACGACAGCTCGGTCAGCGAGCGGAAGCGCGCCTCGCTTTGCGACAGCACCTCCTCGGCCTGCTTGCGGCGCAGGTACTGGCCGATCTGGTCGCCGGCGGCCACCAGCACCTCCTCGAACCGCGTCAGCGACGGCGCCGCGCCGCGCAGCACCAGCGTGCCGAAGGTCCGGCCCTCGGCGTGCAGCGGCACCAGCACGCAGCCGTCGTCGCACGACACGATGTGGCCGGTGGGCGCAGCGAGCGCGAGTGCGAGCTCTCGGGCGTCGCCGGCATCGTCGATGCCGGCATCGTCGCCGCGCAGCTGCCACGACGCGAGGCGACGCGCGCCGGCCCCGGCGTCGGCCGCCACCAGGCACAGCCCGCGGTCGAAGCCGACGCCGGGGCCGAGCACGCCCATCACCGCCTGCAGCACCGGCCGCGCCTCGCCGGTGGCGGCCAGCTGGCGCGTCACCGCGAGCTGCAGCGCGCGCAGCTGCTCGAGGCGGCGGCGCTCGTCGATGTCGCGCGAGATGGTGACGATCAGCCAGCGCCCGCCGCTCATCATCGCGCGGCGCGAGACCTCGCTCATCCACAGCCGGCCGTCCTGGCCGACGCCGGTCTGCTCGGTGACGAGCGTTCGCGGCGCGTTGTCGATCGTGCGCTGGAACAGCGCTTCGACCTGCGCACGGGAGGCGGTGGTGACGTCGCAGGGCCCCATCGTCAGCAGCTGCTCGCGCGGGTAGCCCAGCCGCTGGCAGGCGGTCTCGTTGACGTCGATGAAACGCATCGTCTCGACGTCGGTGAGGTAGATCGAGTCGCCCGACAGTTCGATTGCGGCGCGGAAGCGCGCCAGCTCCTGCGCGAGCCGCGCGCGCTCGGCCTCGCGCTCGAAGCCCTCGAGCGCGTGGCAGACGTTCTCGGCCATGCGCTCGAGCAGCCGCACGGTCGCGAAGTCGAAGGCCCCGCGCAGCGGGGAGTAGAAGAGCAGCACCGCCACCGACCGGCCATCGCGAACCAGCGGCACCGCAGCGCCCGACTGCACACCCGCGGCCACCGCCTTCTGCCGCCATGGCGCGGTGCGCGGGTCGGTCAGCAGCTCCTGGCTGACACAAGAGCAGCGCGATCGATAGGCCTGGCCGACCAGCCCCCGCCCCTCGGGAACCTCCTCGTCGACCGACAGGCGCAGCTCGTCGAGCCCGCTGTCGCCATTGGCCGCGGCAGCGCGCAGCACCGACGGATCGCCTTCGTGCGGCACCATCACCGCCGCCACCGTCAGCAGCCCGGACCCGACCGCGGCGTCGCAGACACGTCCATAGAGCTCCTGCACCGAGCCGGCACGCAGGATCGCCTCGTTGGTGGCGCTGAGCGCGACGTACAGCTGCTCGGCACGCGAAGGCGCGGCCGGCGCGGGGCCGGCGGCCAGCTCCGGAGGCAGGTCGCTCGCGTTCACAACGAGGGGATCGGCAGCCAGCGTCGCCACCTGAAGCGCCGCCGTGGCCTGACGATCGTGAGCTGCATCACGCCCAGGCGTCCGCGCGGCAGTCCTACACTGGCCGCCCGCTTCACGCCCCCGAGCTGCCGATGGCCCCCCGCGACCCGCTGCCTGCCGACCCCTCCCCCGTCGCGGCCCGCCACGGCGGCGACCGCATCGCCCGCGTGCTGCAGGCCCAGGGCGTGCAGACGGTGTTCACGCTCTGCGGCGGCCACATCTCGCCGATCCTCGCCGGCGCGAAGGCGCTCGGCATCCGCATCGTCGACGTTCGCGACGAAGTCACCGCGGTCTTCGCCGCCGATGCCACCGCACGGCTGACCGGGGTGCCCGGGGTCGCCGCGGTCACCGCCGGGCCCGGGGTCACGAACACGCTGACGGCACTGAAGAACGCGCAGCTGGCGCAGGTGCCGCTGGTGCTGCTCGGTGGCGCGGCCCCGACGGCGCTGCAGGGCCGCGGTGCGCTGCAGGACATCGACCAGCGCGCGGTTGTGCAGCCGCATGTCAAGCGGCTGTGGCGCGTGCGGCGGGTGGCCGACCTGGCGCCGGTGCTCGACGAGGCCTTCACCGCCGCTCGCGACGGCGTGCCGGGGCCGGTGTTCGTCGAGTGCCCGGTCGACCTGCTGTACGACGAGGCGTCGATCCGGCAGTGGTACGCCGACGCGGCCGGCAAGGGCCGCACGCTGGCCGAGAAGGCGCTCGGCTGGTGGCTGCGCCGCCATGTCGCGCGGATGTTCGCCGGCGCCGATCGCAGCCCGGCGCCGGTGCCGCGGGTGCCGCCGGTACCCGAGCCAGCGCCGGCAGCGGTGTCGCGCGCCTCCGCGGCGCTGGCGCGCGCCGAGCGGCCGCTGATGGTGATCGGCAGCCAGGCGGTGGCCGATGCCGGCGCGGCGGCCGCGCTGGCCGCCGCGGTGGACCGGCTCGGCGTGCCGGTCTACCTCTCGGGCATGGCGCGCGGGCTGCTCGGGCCAACCCACCCGCTGCTGCTGCGCCACCAGCGCCGGCAGGCGCTGCGCGAGGCTGACTTTGTCTTGCTGGCCGGCGTGCCGTGCGACTTTCGGCTCGACTACGGCCGCCATGTGCGCGGCGGCGCGACGCTGGTGGCCGCCAACCGCAGCCGCCGAGACGCGACGATGAACCGCCGGCCGACGATCACCGCGATCGGCGACGCCGGCCGCTTCGTCCTGCGGCTGGCCGAGGCCGCCGCGCCGGCCGACCGCAGCGCGTGGTTGGCGGCGCTGCGCGGGCGCGACGACGAGCGCGAGCGCGGCATCGACGCCGAAGCCGCCGGCTCCGGAAGTTGCGTCAACCCGCTCGCGCTGCTGCGCGCCATCGACGCCGAGGCCGCACCCGACGCGATCTTTGTCGCCGACGGCGGCGACTTCGTCGGCACCGCGTCGTACGTGCTGCGCGCGCGCGGGCCGCTGGCCTGGCTCGACCCTGGCGCCTTCGGCACGCTCGGCGTCGGCGCCGGCTTTGCGCTCGGCGCCGCGGCAGCGCGGCCGGGCCGCGAACTGTGGGTGATCTTCGGCGACGGCGCCTGCGGCTTCGGGCTCTCGGAGTTCGACACCTTTGTCCGCCACCGCGTGCCGGTGATCGCGGTGGTCGGCAACGACGCCGGCTGGACGCAGATCGCACGCGAGCAGGTCAAGCTGCTCGGCGACGACGTCGGCACCGTGCTCGCGCGCACCGCCTACCACGCGGTGGCCGAGGGGTTCGGCGCCGCCGGCATCGAGGTGCGCCATGCCGGCGAAGTGCTGCCGGCGCTGCAGCGTGCGCGTGCGCTGGCCCGCGAAGGGCGGCCGGTGCTCGTCAACGTCTGGCTCGACAAGACCGCGTTCCGCGAAGGCTCACTGTCGATGTAGTGGCGCAGCCCCCTCGATTGGGGGGCCGCGGGGCGCATGTCCCGGCCATGCACCGCGCCGGGAGCGGTGCAGCGTCCCGGCCGGGACGGCGGCCCCACGCCGGCCGCGGCGCGCCACGGCGACGATGGCACCGCGGCGAACGTGCTGCCGCGCCACGGAGCTCCGATGAACAAGTCCCTCTCCCTCCTCGCGCTGCTGGCCGGCTTCTCCGGCAGCGCCTCCGCGGTGTTGTGCGGCACGATCGCCGCGCCCACCTCGTGCTCGATCACCGTCGGTGGTGTCGCCACCTACACCTTCTCGAACTTCGATCTCGTCGCCAGCGCCGCCGGCGGCGGCGGCTTCCAGTACACCGCCGCCGATGTCGAGATCGAGCTGACCTCCGGCGGCGGGCTGAGCGCGTTGCTCGGCTTTCGCAAGCGCATCGGGTCGCCGACGCCGGGCATCGTCTTCCTGACCAATCCCGGCCAGTCCTCGGCGTTCTCCTTCACCTATGACCTGCTGCTCGAGGCCGCCGCGCCGGGAGCGGTTGCGCTGGCCGACCCGCTGATCCTGGAGATGAACGCAAGCGCGTCCGGCAACGGCCTGTCGGCGGTGCAGTGGTCGGCGTCCGGCGCGCCGCTGTGCCAGGCGACGAGTTCCGACGAGCACGAGGTCTGCTCGCTGCCCGCCGGCACCGGCTCGTCGCTGACCGCCGGCAACATCGTCTCGATGACGGGCAACAGCGGCAACACCTCGATCCTCACCCTCTCCAACCTCTTCGACGCCCGCTTCACGCCCGGCGGGCAGGTGCCCGAACCGCCGGCGCTGGCCTTGCTGGCGGCGGCCGTGGCGGCCGGGGCCTGGGCGCGGCGCCGCGGCCGCGGCAGCGTCAGCGCCATCGCGAGGTAGGCGTCGAGCAGCGCAGGCGCCTCCCGGTCGCACCCGGCCTCGCCGCCGGCGTCGCGGCCGCGGCCGCCTGCGGTGGGGCGAGTCGAGCCCGCTGCGCCGCGCGGAACACCCGCGGCGCAGCGCGGCCGGCAGAGGCATCATCGGGCCCTGCACGCTTCCGGCCGCCGACCGATGACCCCCGAGACCCTGCTCGCGCACCTCGACACCGGCACACCCTGGTCCGACGACCAGCGGCGGACGGTTGCCGCCGACCTCTCCGGCGCCTACCGCGCGGCGCTGGCGGTGCGCGCGCTGCGCATCGCGCGCGGCGAGCGGCCAGCCGGCTTCAAGATCGGCTTCACCAACCGCACGATCTGGCAGCGCTACGGCGTCTTTGCGCCGATCTGGGGCACGGTGTGGGACACCACCGTCACCCACGGCGGCAGCCCGCACGGCGAGGTCGGCATCGCACGCTGCTGCGAGCCGCGGATCGAGCCCGAGGTGGTGTTCGGCCTGGCCACCGAACCGCCTCCCGGTGCGACGCTCGAGCAGCTGTTCGGCTGCATCGAGTGGCTGGCGCCGGGCTTCGAGGTCGTGCAGTCGCACTGCCCCGGCTGGAAGTTCAGCGCCGCCGAGACGGTGGCCGACAGCGGGCTGCACGCGCGCCTGTGGGTCGGGCCGCGGACGCCGGTGCGCTCGCTGGCCGCGAGCGGCGCCGCGCTCGACGAGCGCCTGGGCGCGGTGCAGGTCGTGCTGTCGTGTGACGGCCGACCGGTGGCCGAGGGGCAAGGGCGCGACGTGCTCGACGGCCCGCTGCACGCGCTGCACCACCTGGTGGGCGAGCTGGCGCGCGCCCCGGGCGCACCGCCGCTGCGCGCCGGCGACCTCGTCACCACCGGCACCTGGGCCGACGCCTGGCCGCTGCAGCCGGGGCAGCACTGGCGGGCGGCGTTCGGCGCGCCGCTCGGCGCGATCGAGGTCACGATCGCTGCCTGAGGGGCGGACCGGTCTCGGGTTGATCCGACTCTGCCGGGGCCACGTGATCGTCCGCGAGAGGCGTGCCGGGCCGGCCCGGGGGTGCTCAGAGCACTTCGTCGACCTCGTAGACGGGCCCGCCGGGGTCGCGCCGGCCGGTGCCGACGGCGAGCAGCCGGTTCAGCCACTGGTAGCCCGGGTGGCTGGTCTCGAACACCGGCGTGATGCGGAAGTAGTAGCTCGCCGGGTCCACGGCATCGCCTGCGGCCAGCCGCGCCATCACCTCCGGCGGGCCATGGCGCAGGCCGCGGTAGGCCATCTGCACCAGCGCACCGTCGTCGGTGCGCAGCAGGATGCGCACGTCGAGCACCAGCACGCCGTCGCTGCGTTGCAGCAGCCAATCACCACCGGGCGCGGGCTCGACGCTGCCGCGAAGCCGCTCGCCGGCGAAGCTGCCACCGGTGACGGTGGCGATGCGGCGGCGGCCGTAAGGCGTGTCGCCGAGGTCGGCGATCTGCGGCACCTGCAGCCGCAGCTCGAACAACGGCCGCGTGCCGATCGTCATCGCACCTCCACCGCGAGCGGCAGCGACATGCTGCGTGCCGCGATGCGGCCGTCGTAGTAGGCCTCGGCGAGCCCGGTCTGGCGGAAGCCGAGCGCACGGTAGAACGCGAAGGCCGCGGTGTTGTCGGCTCGCAGCTCGAGCCGCACCTGCTGCATGCCGGCGGCGCGCGCCGAGGCGAGCAGCCAGTCGTGCAGGCGGCGCCCGATGCCGCGCCGCTGCAGCGAGGCCTGGACACACAGCAGCAGCAGGTGGGCTTCGTCGTTGCCGAAGTGCATCACGGCATAACCGGCGACCCGAGGCCCCTCGCAGGCCACCAGCGCCATCGTCTCCGGCTCGGCGATCAGCTGCACCATTCGCGCCGGCGTGTAGCGCCAGCGCAGCCCGGGCTCGATCAGCTCGCGCGACATCACGGCCATCACGCGCGCGTCGGCCCGTATCGCCGGGCGCAGCGTGATCGCGCTCGGTTGCTCCATCGTCGTCCCCTGGCGATGCACCTCGAAGGCCGCCCTTCGACCGGTGCATCGAGCGCATTCTGAACTCACCCGGGATAGCCACGGATCCGGCTCCCCCCTCCGTTGCCAAAGCCCCTCGGTGACGGGCCCGGACCCGCGCCGATCCCGGAGCCTGCTGCCGCCTGGCAAGCGGCTGGCCGCCCGTGGCCAGCGTGCCCTTCACGGGCAGCGATCCGGAGGGAGCGCGGGGGTCGACGGACCTTCAGAACCGCGACCTCAGCGTCTTGATCTGCCAGGAGCGGTCGGCCTCGTTGCGCGTCGCGCACAGGATGCGGTCGCCGTCGGTGCGCACGTTGACGAGGCCGTAGATCAGGTTCGAGACGAAGCGCGTGCCGGCGAGCGAACGCCCGGCCCCGTTGCCCCAGTGCACGCGGCAGTCGTGCAGCGCCTTGCCGGTGAGGCGGGTGCCGCCGGCCGACGCCGGCAGCTGCAGCGCGCTGGCCAGGCTCAGCTGGTGGCTGCGCGCCAGCTCGGTCGAATAGACGAGCGGGCTCACCGGCCGGCCCCTGGCGTCGAACTCCGGGTGGCCGCTGGTCGCGCTGGCGGCAACGATGTCGGGCCGCGGGTGGTCGTGGCCTTCGTTGTCACCCGACGAGATCACCGTCACCGCCGGGCGCATCGCCTGCAGGAAGCGGTACGAGACGTCGTCGCTGCCGTGGTGGCAGGCCTTCGCGACGTCGCACTCGAACTCCTGCAGGCTGCCGGCATAGTCCTCGAGCAGCGCCGCCTGCGCGGCGGTGTTCAGGTCGCCGGTGAGCAGCGTGCGCGTGCGGCCGTAGTCGACGCGCAGCAACACGCTCTGGCCATTGGTGTTCTTGCTGTCGCCACCGCCGAAGACACGCAGCGCGGGGCCGTCGCCGAGCGAGTACTCCACCGGCGCGATGACCTTGATCGCCGCCTGCCCGGGTGCGGGTGCGAAGCCGGGCAGCCAGCCCTGCGTGTGGGCGAGCCGGCTCACCGGCGTCGGGGCGCCCGCTGCGGTGCGTGTGGCCGCCACGCGCGCGAGAAAGCTGCGCCACTCACCGGCCAGCTGCGGTCCGCCACCGCCGCCGGTCGCGGCCTCGAGGCTGGCGCGGTCACCGAGCAGCCGGGTCCAGAAGCGGCCCTGCGGCGTCGTCTCGCTCGGCCCCAGCGAGCGCCGGTTGCCCTGCTGCCACCACGACAGGCCCGCGTGGTAGAAGGCCTCGACCGTGACGGCATCGGCGTCGAGTTCGCTGCGCGCCGCGGCGTCGTCGGACAGCAGGTCCCACAGTCCGCCGTAATGGTCGGCGTCGTTGTGCGACGCGATCATCGCGTCGATGGCGATCGCCTGGCCGCCGTAGTCGCGGCAGAACTTCCAGTCGACGAAGTCGGCAGCGTTCTTGCCGGTGCTCTGCCGCTTGCGCGGGAAACCGCCGTCGATCAGCACATGGCGGTGGTCGGGGGTGCGGATCAGCACCCCGTCGCCCTGGCCGACGTCGACGAAGTAGAACTCGAGCAGCGAACGACCGCCGAGCGCCGAGGTCTTGACGAAGCGGTCCTTCAGCCCGCGGGCGCTGAAGCGCGAATAACCACCGGATTGCGCGGTCACGAGCACGCGGTCGCCCCACAGCAGGTGGTCGCCGGTGCGCTGGCCGCCCGGCGCATCGAACACCGGGGCCTGTTCGGCACTGACATGGTCGATGGGCATCACGCTTCTCCTGCTGCCGCGATGAAGCCACTGTGCGCCGGCCGCCGGCGCCCGCCATCCCCAGAGCAGTGGAGACCTTCGGCAGCCATGCGGCGTGAAGGCGACATAGGGGGTTGACGCGATCGGGCAGCTCACGCACAGTCCGCCCCCACGCTTCGCCGGCACGGTGATGCGTCCCCCGCCTAACCTTCAACCTCAACCACAGGAGCGCAACATGATCGTGATGCTGCAGAACCCTCTCCTGTCGGCCGCCGCTTCCTGATGCGAACGCACGGCCGGCGCGAGATCTCTCTCGCCGACGCCGTGGCACCGCAACGTTCCCTGGCACACCCCGGCTGAGAGAGCCCTCTCGCGCCGCTGCGTGCGCGCCCGGGCCGCGGGTCGACCGACCCTGACCCCGTCTTGTCTTGCCTCGCAAGGCCGCACGCCGCACGCCCGCCGGGCGCGGCGCAGGCCCTGCCTTTGCCCGAAATCTCCTCACTCACTCGATCGGACCGAACCATGCCCGCACAGAAGCTCTTCGCCGGCCCGCCGCGCTCTGCGCCGTGCCGGCCCTTGCCACCCCGACCACTCCCGCCCCCGAAGGAGGCACCCGAAATGTTCAAACGATTGAAGTTCCACTCGCAGCAAGCCGTGCTCGCGGTGGCCGCGTTCGCCGCGTCGTCGGCGGTCGTGCTCGCCGTCGGCGGCGCGTTCCACAGCGTCTCGCGCGAGCCCTTCCTCGGCGACTCGCCGCACGCCCGGCTCGTCGCCGTGCGCTGCGATGCGCTGCGCGAGCGTGGCCAACGCCACGACTGCGTGCGCCAAGCGGTTGCCCAGGCGCGCTCGCGCGACGCCGGCGCCCGGCAGCTCGCCGCTGCCCGCGCACCGGGCGCCGGCGCGAGCGCGCAGTGAGCGCGGAGACGGGCCGCCCGGCGCGGCCCGTCTGCCGCTGCCGCACCCTGTCGCGATCCGCCCGCCGGACGCGGCGGGGTGCACCCGCCCGGCATCTCGCCGTTCCGTCGGGGAGTTGCCGCTGCTCGTTGACTTGAATCGCCGGGGTTGGCTGGCTTCGCCGACGCCGGGCTGGTGTCCTGTCCCGAAAACACATGTCATTGCGACGGACCGCAACGGGAATGAGCGCAAGGCGCGGAGCCGGGCAGATACCGGGTGGTATCGGCCCCGCCCGGCGCACCCGCGATCATCGCGATCTGGTCGAATCTCAATGGCATGTATTTCCGGGACAGGACACGAGGGTTGCGGTAACGGGCAGCATCCCCCCGCGCTGCACTTGCCGGCGCCGGGGCAGCGCGCCGATCATCGCGTCGGGCCGCACTTTGCGCGCCCGGACGGACAAATCACATGCGAATCCTGCTCACCGGCGCCACGGGTCTGATCGGCCGCGCGCTCGGCAAGGCGCTGGCAGTGCGGGGCGACACCTTGGTGTGCCTGGTTCGCGACCCGGTCGCCGCCCGCTGGCGGCTGCCCTTCCCGGCCACCTGTCATCCGTGGGACCACACGCGTGCGGTGCCTGCCATCGCGTTGCAGGGCGTCGATGCCGTGGTCCACCTCGCCGGCGAGCCGGCCGGCGGCGCGCGGTGGACACCGGCACGCAAGGCGCTGATCCGCGACTCGCGCGTGCAGGGCACGCAGCAGCTCGTCGCCGCGGTGCTGCAGCATGGCCCGCAGGTGCGCGCCTTCGTGCACGGCTCGGCGCTCGGCTACTGGGGAAGTCGCGGCGACGAAGTGCTGACCGCGGCGAGCAGCCCCGGCGACGACTTCCTCGGCCGCCTGACGCAGGACTGGGAGGCCGCGCTGCAGCCGCTGGCAGAACGTGCCGGCACCTTGCGCATGCCGGTCGTCCGCACCGGCGTCGTGCTCGCCCGCGAAGGCGGCGCGCTGGCCGAGATGCTGCCGATGTTCCGCCTCTCGGCCGCCGGGCGGCTCGGCCGCGGCCGGCACTGGATGAGCTGGATCCACCACGACGACATCGTCGACCTCTTCGTCCATGCGCTCGACGGCGCCGTCGCCGGGCGAATCGACGGCGTGCTCGAAGGCGTGGCGCCGAGCCCGGCGACCAACCGCGACTTCACGGCCGCGTTGTGCCGCGCGCTCGGTGTCGCCGAGACGCTGCCGGTGCCGCCGCCGATGCTGAAGCTGCTGTACGGCGAGCGCGCCGAGATCGTCTTCGCGAGCACGCGGGTCGAGCCGAAGGCCACGCTCGCATCGGGCTACACCTTCCGCCACCCGAAGCTCGGCGCCGCGCTCGCCGACCTGCTGGAGCCGCTGCGCGGCCACCACTGGCAGGCCGTCCGCGAGCAGTGGTTGCCGCGCGAACCTCAGGCGCTGTGGCCTGCATTCGCCGAGCCGAAGCTGCTCGAGGCCCTGCTGCCGCCGGTGCTCGCGGCCCGCGTCACGACGCTGGAGCCGCCGGGTCCCGAGGGCCGCTTCGAGATGCGGCTGCAGTGGCACGGCGTTCCGGTGACGCTGTCGCTGCGAACCACCGGCTGGCAACCGCCGCACCGGCAGGTGCTGGAGCAGCTGCGCGGGCCCTTCGCGCAGGCGCAGGTCATCACCGAGCTGCTGCCATTCGCCGGCGGAACCCTGTTGCGCGACACGCTGCACTACCGGCTGCGCGGCGGCTGGCTCGGCGCCGCGGCCGGCGGCTGGAAGGTGCAGGCCGATCTCGGACGCGCGCTCGACCAGCGCGCCCGCGGCCTTGCCGAGCGGTTTGCGCCCTGAGAAGCTGTGAACGAACCCAGCGTGCCCGCGTGGGCCCCCAGCAAGCGCCCAATCAAGGCGCAAAGCACAGCCGTGCCCGCCGGCACGGCGAGCATTTGCAACGCCGAGTGGGCGCTTGCTGGGGGCCCACGCGGGCACGCTGGGTTCATTCACAGCTTCTGAGTGGCCCCGGTGCCAGGTGGCCTCGGGAGGCACCGCGCACAATCCGACGACCTTGTGCCCCTTCCCCTTTCACCGCCAATGAGCACCGAGAGGCTGTCCCCGGCCGACCTGCGCCTGAGCATCGACCCTGTGACACTCGGTTTCGACGACACCTCCGAGCTGGTCGAACTGCCGCTGCCGTGGATCGGGCAGGAGCGCGCCGAGCAGGCGGCACGCTTCGGGCTGGCCATGCGGCAGAGCGACTACCACCTGTTCGTTCTCGGCGAGGAAGGCAGCGGCCGCACGACGCTGATCAGGCAGCTGATGGACCGCGAGGCCGCCACGCGGCCGGTGCCGCCGGACCTGTGCTACCTGCACAACTTCGAGGTGCCCGAACACCCGCGCGCGCTGCGGCTGCCCGCCGGCGAGGGGCGGTTGCTGCGCCAGCTGATGGGCGACTTCGCGAAGATGCTGCAGACCGAGATTCCGAAGCGGCTCGTGGCCGCCGACGTCAAGGCCGAGGCCGAAGGCATCGCCAACCGCTACAAGGCCGACGAGGAGCACGCCTTCGCCGAACTGAGCGCCTTTGCCGACGCGCGGCAGTTCGCGCTGATGCGCGACCAGGGGCGCATGGTCTTCACGCACCGCGACGAGAAGGGCGAGCCGATGACCGCCGACCGGGCGATGTCGCTCGGCACCGAGCAGCGCATCGAGCTCGACGCCGCCGAAACCGCGCTCACCAGCGAGATCGGCCGCTTTCTCGAGCGCGCCCGCGCGAAGGAGCTCGCGATGAACGAAGAGCTGACCGCGCTGCGCCGGCGCAAGGTCAAGCCGCTGCTCGAACATGCGCTGCAGGAGATCCGCAACGCGCTGCGCAAGCAGATCAAGGATTCGGTCAAGCTCGGGCAGTACTTCGACCAGGTGCAGCACGACCTGCTCGAGAACCTCGAGCTGTTCCAGCCCGGCGGCGACGACGACGAGCACGAACGCGTCGACGCGCTGATCGAGGTGCTGTCGCGGCTGCGCGTCAACGTCGTCGTCGACCACCAGGGCCGCGAGGGCGCGCCGGTGATCGTCGAGGACAACCCGCACCTGCGAACGCTGTTCGGCAGCATCGAGTACGAGACCGAGAACGACGTGCTCGTCACCGACTTCTCGCGTGTGCGCGCCGGCAGCCTGCCGAGGGCGCATGGCGGCTTCCTGATGCTGCACCTGCGCGACCTTCTCGCCGACCCCGCGGTGTGGGAGAAGCTGCGCCGCTTTCTGCGCAGCGCCCGGGTGCAGATCGAGGAGCCGGGGGCGATGTTCGCGCCGATCGCCGCGGTGTCGCTGCAACCCGAGCCGGTGGACGTCGACGTCAAGATCGTGCTTGTCGCGTCGGTCGAGGACTACTACCTCGTGCAGGAGGGCGACCCCGAGTTCGCGCGGCGATTCCGGTGCAAGGTCGACTTCGCCGAGAGCTTCGTGGCCACCGACGAGTCGCGCCACGCCACCGCGGTGTTCGTCGCGCACCGCTGCCGCCAGCTCGGGTTGCCGCACTGCTCGGCGGCCGCGGTGGCGGCGCTGATCGAGTGCACCCACCGCGAGGCCGGCGACCAGGCGCGCCAGAGTGCGCAGTTCGCGCGCACCGAGGCGCTGCTGATCGAGAGTGCCGCCGTCGCGCGCGCCCGCGGCGGCGCGAGGGTCGACGCCGAAGATGTGCAGCGGGCGTTGCAGGCCCGCACGCACCGGCACGACTACCCGGAGCAGCGGCTGCGCGAATCGATCCGCGACGGCGAGCGGCTGATCGCCGTCGGCGGCGAACGCATCGCCCAGGTGAACGGCCTCACCGTGGTCGACCTCGGCGACCACCGCTTCGGGCTGCCGGTGCGCGTCTCGGCATCCACCCGGGCCGGCGACGAAGGGCTGCTGAACATCGAGCGCGAGGTCGAGCTCTCGGGCCCGATCCACGACAAGGGGGTGCTGGTGCTGCACAGCCACCTCGCGTCGCTGTTCGTGCACATCGCGCCGCTGGCGCTGAGCGCGGCGGTGGTCATCGAGCAGGAGTACGCCGGCGTCGAGGGCGACTCGGCCTCGTGCGCCGAGTTCATCGCGTTGCTGTCCAGCCTCTCGGGGCTGCCGCTGCGCCAGGGCATCGCCGTCACCGGCGCGATCGACGCCCACGGCGAGATGCTGCCGGTGGGTGGCATCAACGAGAAGATCGAAGGCTGGTTCCTCACCTGCGAGATGCTCGGCCTCGACGGGCAGCAGGGCGTGCTGATCCCGCAGCGCAACCGCCGCCACCTGATGCTCGGCCCGCGCATCGTCGCCGCGGTGGCCCAAGGGCGGTTCCACATTCACACCGCGGGCGATGTCGGCGACGCGATGGCGTTGTTGACCGGCCGCCGCTACGGCCGACCGGGCGCTTCGGCCTGTGCCCCGGACACCGTGCTCGGGCTCGCGCAGCGAACGCTGCAGGCCTACCGCCGCGCCTGCGAGTCCGCCGCCGCGCACCAGCGCCCGCGCTGGCCGCGCGGGCGCGGTCCGCACAAGCCGGTGCCGCGCCGGCGCTGACCGGCGCCCCGCCTTGCCCGGGTTGTTCGGCCCGACGTACCCCGTGCCCCAGGTCAACCCAGGCGGACCCGATGCCGCCGACAGTTCCGCGATGCGCACCCTCGCCGGCGAACTGGTGGCCCTGCTCGACCGCCTGACCGGTGACATGCCCCTCGCACCTTGTGTGCGCGCGCTGCACCTGCCGCCCCCTTCGGCCGACGGCACGCGCGAGGGTGAGTTCTGCGCGGTCGAGCTCGACGACGGCTCGCTCGGGCTGAGCTTCGTGCTGTTCGGCGACACGCTGCAGCGGCTGCGCGAGCCGGCCACCCGCCCGGCGCTGGTCGGCATGCCGGCGCTGCAGCTCGCGCACCGTTTTGCGCTCGACCACGGCGCACCGCGGGCGATCGGATTCGCCGCCGTCAACGCGCTGACACGCCACCTCTTCGACCGTGCCCACTACGTGCCACCCGCCGCCGGAGACTCGATCGGCGACCTCGGCCTCGGGCCGGGTGACCACCTCGGCATGGTCGGTCTGTTCCCGCCGCTGGTTCCGCGCGTGCTGGCCACCGGCGCGCGGCTGACGGTGCTGGAGCTGCGCGCCGACCTCGCCGGCCCGCGCGACGGCTGGCATGTCACCTGCAACCCCACCGAGCTGGCGCGCTGCAACAAGGTGCTGTCGACCAGCACCGTGCTGCTGAACGACACCCTCGATTCGTTGCTCGCGCACGCCCGGCATGCCGAACATGTGGCGCTGATCGGCCCGGGTGCCGGCTGCCTGCCCGACCCGCTGTTCGCGCGCGGCGTGACGCTGCTCGGTGGCAGCTGGATCGTCGACGCCGAGGGCTTCAAGTCGGCGCTCGCCGCCGGCGCGCCCTGGGGACCCTTCGCGTTCAAGTTCGCGATCCGCCGCGAGGGCTACCCGGGCATCGACAGGCTGCTCGGCGGCACGTCGACAGCCGCGCCGTGACGGCCGGCCCGGCGCGCACCCTGCAGGGCGGCGCCGCACAGGCGATGGCCGCGTAACCCCGGGGAAGTGGCCTGCGGCGCGGCGGTTACGCTCGCCGCCCATGACCACGCAGCAGTTGGTGCTGAGCCTCGTGCTCGCCGTCATGGTCTTCACGGTGGCGCTCGAGCTGCGTGTGCAGGACTTCCGCCGTGTCGCCGAGATGCCGCGCGGCGTGGTCTGCGGCCTGGTGCCGCAGTTCCTGCTGCTGCCGGTGGGCACCTGGCTCGCGACGCTGGCGCTCGAGCTGCCGCCCAACACCGAGGCGGCGATGATCCTCGTCGCTTGCTGCCCGGGTGGCGCACTGTCGAACTACGTCACCCACTTCGGACGCGGCAACACCGCGCTGTCGATCAGCATCTCGGGGGTGGCGGCGCTGCTCGCGCTGGTGCTGACGCCGTTCAACTTCGCGTGGATGGTGTCGGCCAACCCCGCCACCGCGGCCTGGCTGCGGCGGCTGGACATCGACGCCTCGGCGATCTGGTGGAGCCTGCTGCTGCTGCTGGCGGTGCCGATGACGGCCGGCCTGCTCGCCAACCACCGCTGGCCCGAGGTGACGCGCAGGCTGCGCAAGCCGCTCGGCCGCTTCAGCCTGCTGGCGCTGTTCGCCTTCATCGCGCTCGGGCTCGTCCGCGAGCGGCACCTGCTGAACGTGCAGCTGCTGCCGCAGGTGGCGATCGTGATCCTGCACAACGCCTCCGGGCTCGCGCTCGGCGCGCTCGCGGCGCTGGCCTTCAGGCTGCCGGTGCGCGACCGCCGCGCGGTGGTCATCGAAGGCGGCATGCAGAACTCCGGGCTCGCGCTCGGCATCATCGCGGTGCAGTTCAACGCCGATCTCGGCATGGTCATCATCGCCAGCCTGTGGGGCATCTGGCACATCGTGTCGGGCATGACGCTGGCGGTTTCATGGAGGCGAATCGATGCTCGATCTGGTGATTGAAGGTGGCACCGTCGTCGACGGCAGCGGCGGCGAACCGTTCACCGCCGACGTCGCGGTGCAAGGCGGCCGCATCGCCGAGGTGGCCCGCGGTGCCCGCATCGGTGCCGCCGCGCGCCAGCGCGTGAAGGCCGACGGCGCCTGGGTCACCCCGGGCTTCGTCGACATCCACACCCACTACGACGGCCAGGCGAGCTGGGACGAGACCTTCAGCCCCAGCATCCACCATGGCGTGACGACGGTGGTGATGGGCAACTGCGGCGTCGGCTTCGCGCCCAACGTGCCCGGGCGCGAAGCCGAGCTGGTGTCGCTGATGGAAGGCGTGGAGGACATCCCGGGCGCCGCGCTGCTCGAGGGCGTGACCTTCGACTGGCAGAGCTTCCCGCAGTACATGGCGGCGCTCGACGCGATGCCGCACACGCTGGACTTCCTGGTGCAGGTGCCGCACGACCCGTTGCGGATGGCGGTGATGCAGGACCGCGCGCTCGCGCAGCAGGCCGCCACCGGCGACGACATCGCCGCGATGCAGACGCTGCTGCGCCAGGCGCTGCTCGCCGGCGCCGCCGGCTTCTCGAGCGGCCGCACCGACAACCACCGCACCTCGCGCGGGCTCGCGACGCCGGCGTCGGAAGCGGCAGCCGCCGAGCTCACCGGCCTCGGCCAGGCCTTCGCCGGCCTGTCGCACGGCGTCGTGCAGATGGTCAACGACTTCGACGTGCTGCAAGGCCCCGACGGCTTCGACCGCGAGTTCGACCTCGTCGAGACGCTGGCGCGCGCCGCCGGGCGGCCGTTGTCGATGTCGTGGATGCAGCGCGACCCCGGCGGCGAGCAGTGGAAGCAGATGCGCGCACGCGTCGACGCCGCCGCCGCACATGGGCTGCCGCTGTACCTGCAGGCGGCACCGCGCGGCATCGGCGTCATCAGCGGGCTCGACGCCGCGACCCACATCTTCATGGGCTTCCCCGGCTACAAGGAAGTCGCGTCGCTGCCGCTGGCCGAACGCGCGGCGGCGCTGCGCGACCCGGCGCGCCGCGCGCGCATCCTGGCCGAGAAGAGCGAGCGGCTGTCGGGCGACGGCAGCTCGGTGCCGCCGCTGGTCGACCTGCTGCTGGCACGCATCGAGCTGATCGCGTGGCGCATGTTCCCGCTCTTCCCCGACACGCCGGCGCCGAACTACGAGCCGACGCTGGCCGAGAGCTTCGGTGCAGCGGCCAAGGCGCGCGGCAGCAGCGCGCTGGCGGTGCTGTACGACCACCTGAGCGCGGGCGACGGCGGCAACCTCGTCTACTTCCCGGTCTTCAACTACAACGAAGGCTCGCTCGACGTCGTTCGCGAGATGCTCGGCCACCCGCGTGCACTGTTCGGCCTCTCCGATGCCGGCGCGCATGTCGGCACGATCTGCGACGCCAGCTGCACCACCTTCATGTTGACGCACTGGGTACGCGACCGGAAGACCGGCCGCCTGCCGCTGCAGGCGGCGGTGCAGATGCTGAGCGCGCGCAACGCGCGTTTCATCGGCCTCGCCGACCGCGGCGCGATCGCGCCCGGGCAGCGCGCCGACCTCAACGTCATCGACCCCGAGCGACTGGCGGTGGGCGCGCCGCGGCTGGTTCGCGACCTGCCCGCCGGCGGCCGGCGCTTCCTGCAGGTGGCGCAGGGGTACTTGCACACCTTCGTCGCCGGCACCGAGGTGCAGCGCGGCGGCGAGGTCACCGCGGCGCGGCCGGGGCGGCTGGTGCGCATGGGGCAACCGGCATGACCCCCGCGACCACCGTCTTCACGCGCATCCTGGCGCGCGAGATTCCGGCAGCGATCGTGTACGAGGACGAGCAGACCTTCGCCTTCATGGACGCCGGCCAGCTGAACCCCGGCCATGTGCTGGTGGCGACGCGCCAGCCGGCCGAGACGCTGCTCGACCTCGACGAGGACACCGCCGCGGCGCTCTTCCGCACCGTGCACCGCGTCGCGCGCGCGGTGCAGGCGGCGTTCCGGCCCGAGGGCATCACGCTGCTGCAGGCCAACAAACCCGCCGGCTGGCAGACCGTGCCGCATGTGCACGTGCATGTGCTGCCGCGCCACGAGGGCGACGGCGTCGAGCTCGTCTGGCCGCGCAAGGACCCGCCGCTCGACGAGCTGCGCCGCCTCGCCGCGATGATCAGGGTGTAGCCGATGGACGATCCGGTCGCCGCGCAGCTCGACGCCTACAACCGGCAGGACATCGACGCCTTCTGCGCCTGTTATGCCGACGACGTCGTCGTCGACAGCGCCCACGGCAAGCGGCTGATCGAAGGCGGCGCGATGCTGCGCGCCGCCTACACGAAGCTGTTCACGCGCTTCCCGGGCAACCGCGCCGAGCTGCTCTCCCGCGTGAGCATCGGCCCCTGGGTGATCGACGAGGAACGGGTCAGCGGCCGCGACGGCCCGCCCGAGCATGCGGTGGCGATCTACCTGGTTCGCGAAGGGCTCATCCGCAGCGTTCGCTTCCTCTCCGAGCGCGACTGACAGTGCCGCCGGCCCGCCGGCTGCCGCGGGATCCCGCCACCGGACTGCCCGCACAATGCGGCGCTCTGCAGCCTGCCGCCATCGCATGATCGACCTCTACACCTGGACCACCCCCAACGGCCGTAAGGTCTCGATCGCGCTCGAGGAACTCGGCCTGCCGTACCGCGTGGTGCCGGTGGACATCGGCAAGGGCGAGCAGTTCAAGCCCGAGTTCCTGGCGATCGCGCCGAACAACCGCATCCCGGCGATCGTCGACCACGACAACGGCGGCTTCGCGCTGATGGAATCGGGCGCGATCCTGATCTACCTGGCCGAGAAGACCGGCCGCCTGCTGCCGGCGGAGCCGAAGGCGCGCATGCGAACGATCGAATGGCTGATGTGGCAGATGGGCGGCGTCGGCCCGATGATCGGCCAGGCGCACCACTTCCTTCGCGCGAAGCCCGGCGTCTCGGCCTACGCCGAGCAGCGCTACCGCGACGAGGCGCTGCGCCTCTACGGCGTGCTCGACCGCCGGCTCGAGGGTCGCGACTTCGTCGTCGACGAGTACTCGATCGCCGACATCGCGATCTGGCCGTGGATCTCGCGCTTCGAGTGGCACCAGGTCGACATCCGCGCGTTCCCACAGGTGCGGCGCTGGTACGAGCGCATCGCGGTGCGGCCAGCGGTGCAGCGGGGTTACCAGCAGCCGGCCTCGGTGGGGCCGGTGCCGATGCCGGGCTGACCAAGCCCGCCACGCTCCCCCCCGCGGTGGCTGCGTTGCGGTGCGGGCCGCTCCGCCGGACCGGTCCGGCGGCTACCTGCGGCCTTCACCCGGGTACAGGGTGCGGAGCCGCTCGCGGTCGCTCTCCAGCAGAGGAAAGAAGCGCGGCTGTTCGGAGCGGAAGTCCGCCGGCCTGCACTCGGCAGGCCGACCGCACATCAGCGCCGAGAGGTCGTTGTTGTGAGCGAGCCCGATCGCGTGGCCGATCTCGTGCGCAATCAGGTTGCGCGCGACATTCGGGGCATCCAGCGGCGGCACACGGTGCGTCCGGATGCCGACGGTACGCCGGTGGTCCCCTTCGAAGGGCCCGGCGAACGAGACGAAGGCCGAGTCGGCGAGCACGATCCGCAGGTCGCCGGGCAGCCGCCGCAGCACCTGCGGCACCTGGTCGCCTCGCGCCGATCCCCGCAGCACCAGGGCACTCAGCAGCTGCAGCTCGGCCTCGGGGGGTGCCATCACCAGGCGCTCGGCCGGCCCCAGCCGGAAGTCGGACCCGGCCGCCTCGAGGGCCCGGTTCCAGTACACCAGCGCCTCGTCGACGAGCGCGAAGCGGGCGTCGTCCGCATCGGAGGCGATCACCGTCACCCGCGGCGGGTGGCGCCACGCGGCGCCTTGCTGGGCAGAGGCTTCGAACGGGGCAAGCAGTGACGCGAGAAGCAGAGCGGCGAGCGCCTGCCAGCGCACAGTCCATGCGTCGCCGGGCCAGGTTGGGCAAGTGGGCGTGGATCGGTTCATCGTCGGGTTCCGGTTGGCAGCACGGCTCGGGCTGTCGGTGCGTGGGCACTGGATCATCGGACGCAGTCGGCCCCCCGAAGCGGACACGCCCGAGCATGGCTTGCGCCGGCACTGCGTTGCCGCTACAAGCACCGATCATCCGTTCGGCGAGGCGACCGATGGACGAGATCAGCAACTGGGTGCGTCGGGTCCAGGCGGGCGAGCCCGGCGCTCGCGACGGGCTCTTCGCTGCCGCCTACGGCGAGCTTCGCAAGCTCGCACGATCGCGGCTGTACGACGGCGGCCGCAACACCTGCCTCGACACCACGGCGCTCGTGCACGAGTCCTACCTGCGGGCCGTGCGCGGCAGCGAGTTGCGCGCGCACGACCGGCGGGCGTTCTTCGCCTACGCATCGCAGGTGATGCGCTCGGTGATCATCGACGCGGTCCGCGAGCGGCAGGCCGCGCGGCGTGGCGGCGACCTGCAGCGCATGACGCTCGACACCGCGCTGATCGACGGGCTGCCCGCCGCCGAGGACAGCCTGCTGCAGGTCGACCAGGCACTGGTGCGCCTGGCCGAGACCGAGCCCCGGCTCGCGAAGGTGGTCGAGATGCGCTACTTCGGCGGCTGCACCGACCAGGAAGTCGCCGACGTGCTCGGCGTCACCGAACGCACCGTTCGACGCGACTGGGACAAGGCCCGCATGCTGCTGGCGGCGATGTTGGCGCCCTGATGCGGCCGATGTCCGCCGCGGCCACGCCGTTCCGTCCGGACCTCGGTCACCCCCACTGCACCGGACCATGCCGCTCACGCCCGACGACCTCCGCGCCCTCAGTCGCTTGATCGACCAGGCCATGACCCTGGCACCCGAGGCGCAGGAGACCTGGATCGGCTCCCTGCCCTCCGCCGAACGCCACCTCGCCGAGCCGTTGCGCCAGGCGCTGCGCGAGCGCGCGGCGGCCACCGGGAGCCGCGTGCTGCCGCCGCTGTCGGGCCTGGGCATGCCCGCGGCCGCGGCGCGGGCAGGCGAACGGGTCGGCCCCTACCGCCTGCTGCGCGAGATCGGTCGGGGCGGCATGGGCAGCGTGTGGCTGGCCGAGCGCGCCGACGGCAGTTTCGAGCGTGAAGTGGCGCTCAAGCTGCCGCATCTCGCCTGGACTCCCGGGCTCGCCGAACGCATGGCCGGCGAGCAGCGCATCGTCGCGCGGCTCGAGCACCCGCACATCGCCCGGCTCTACGACGCCGGACTCGACAGCCTCGGCAGGCCCTACATCGCGATGGAGCGTGTCGAGGGCCGCCCGATCGATGCCTGGGTGCGCGACCGCCAGCTCGATCCGGCTGCAACCGTGCGCCTGATGGTCCAGGTGGTGCGTGCGGTGGCTCATGCCCATGGGCGCCTGGTCATCCACCGCGACCTCAAGCCCGGCAACGTGCTCGTCAGCGACGACGGCCAGGCCCACCTGCTGGACTTCGGCATCGCGAAGCTGCTGCATGCAGGCGACGAGGCCGCCACCGAATCGCGCCTGACGCTCGAGCATGGTGCCGCGTTGACGCCGGCCTACGCTTCGCCGGAGCAGTTCCGCGGCGAGGCGGTGACGGTGCAGTCCGATGTCTACAGCCTGGGCGTGATGCTGCACGAGCTGCTGACCGGCGCGTCTCCGCGTGTCCCCACGGGGCCCGGTCTGCTGGCGCTGGGCCAGGCGGTGCTGGCGGGCGACCCGCCGCCCGCCAGCAGCCGTGCGGCCGATGCGGCGCGCTCGCGGGCGCTGCGCGGCGACCTCGATGCCATCGTCGCGAAGGCGCTGCGCTCCGACACCCGGACCCGTTACGCCAGCGCCGACGCCCTCGCCGACGACCTCGAACGCTGGCTTCGCGGCGACGCGGTGGCGGCCCGTCCCGACAGTGCCGCCTACCGCTGGGGCAAGCTGCTGCGGCGGCACTGGCTCGGGCTGTCGGCGGCCGCGGCAGTGGGAGTTGCGGTTGTCGCCGGGGCCGCCATCGCGGTCGTGCACGCCCAGCGCGCCGAACGTGCAGCCGAGCGTGAGCGGCTGGTGAGGGCCTTCGTCGCCGACGTCTTTCGCGTCAACGCGCAGGTCGACCCGGGCCATGCCGCGATCCGCCAGACCGCGTCGCGGCAGGAACTGCTCGCCGGCGGCGCCGGGCTGATCCAGAAGCGGTTTGCCGGCCAGCCTGAACTGCAGGCCGACCTCTACGGCATGCTCGGAACCGTCTTCAGCGACATGGGCGCCCACCGCCTGGCCTCGGAGTACGCGACGCGCCAGGTCGAAGTGCTGGGCTCGCTCGGCGCCGATCGCGGTGACCATGCGCGGGCGCTGCTGCTGCTGGGGCGGACGCTGATCGCCGACCAGCGGCTCGAAGACGCCGAGCTGCGCCTGCGCCGCGCCCTCGAGCTGTCGCGGGACGAGCCGGCACTGCAGGTCGACAGCAGCCTCTCGCTGCTCGCCTCGCTTCTGCAGCAGGGCAAGTTCGACGAGGTACCGGGCCTGCTCGACGCCGTCGAGCGGCGTCTCCCCGCGGGCCCTTCGGTTCCCCGCGCCCGTTGGCTGGCGCGGCGCGCCTTCTGGACCGGGCTGCAGAACCGCTTCGACGAGGCATTGCCACTGTGGGGCCAGGCGATCGACGCCGCCATCGCCGCCGAGGGGCCACTGTCACCCGAGGCGGCACATATCCGCATCGCGGTGGCGATGCGGCTGGCGCAGACGCCCCGCGATGCCCAGGCGAGGGCCCACATCGACGCCGCGCTGGCCGCTCTGCGCGCGCTCGGCGGCGTCCACGAGGTGCGCGCCGCATTCGAGAGCGCACGCTTTGCGCGGCGCCGTTTCATCTTCGGGCGGCACGGCAGCGCCGCGGACGCACTGACGCAGATCGACGCGGGGCGCGCCGAACTGGCGGCATCGACGCTGCCGCTGCCCGAATGGTTCATCCCGCTGGCCGAGTTCTGGTCCGCGGAAGTGAAGCTGGCCACCGGCGACATCGCCGGCGCGGTGCCGGTGATGGACCGGCACGCCGCGGTGCTCGACCGTCACATCCTCGCGCCACGCGAGCGCATGGACCTCGCCATTGCGCTCGGCAATGCCTACATGTCGGCAGGGCGCCACCACGTTGCCGAGCGCTGGCTGAACGAGCGCCTTGCGCTGCGCCAGCACCTCAACCAGCAGCATCACCCCTACGCCGTTGGCGACCACATGGCGATGGCGCTCAACCTCGGCATGCAGGGCCGTCACCGCGAGGCGCTGGCCGGGCTGGATGGCGCACCGCGCTTCGGCGCCGCCCGCGGCGAAGGGGGTGGCAGCCCGGAACGCTGGGGCCGCGAGCTGGTTTGGACCCGCGCCAACCTGCTGGTGGATGCCGGCGACGCAGCGGCCGCACTCGAACTGCTGGACCGCGCGGCTCCGGCTGCCGACGACCTGCCACGCGACCGCACGCGCCACCGGCTGCTGCGCGGCGCCGCTCTTTGCGCCGCCGGCCGTCAGGCCGAAGGGCTGCCACTGCTGCTGTCCACCGAGGCCGCGGTCAACCCGGCGCGCGAGCACCCGCATTCACCCTGGCGCGCCGCCGAACGTGCGCGCCTGGGGCTGTGCGCGCTGGCAGCCGGCGACCGGGCGCTGGCCCAGCGATCGGCGCTGCAGGCGCGCCGCGCGATCGATGCGCAGGCCGAAGTTGCGCCGTACTACCAGGAGAGGCTGATCGAGCTCGAGGCTGCGCTCGCCGGCCGCCGCCCGGCCCGCGTGAAGGCGTCGGTCTGAGCGCTCGAGTTGATCCGGCGTTGCCGGGCAGCATGATCCCCGGTGGGGGGCGGGCCGGATGGGCCCGGCACTGGGGGTGCTCTCGAGTTGATCCGGCTTGGCCGGGGTTGATGTCCCAGGAAGTGGTGTAGGTCCACAGGTGCGCGGCAAGGCGCGGAGGGTTGAGCCCGCAGGGCGAAACCCGTAGCGGCTTGCCGCGCGGCGGCGGCTGTCCCGGCATCGGGATGGCCAT